>Ga0209403_10000259_pt1 | contig 85848 bp, 81 predicted proteins | sample ArcticOcean_MG_C_8_FD_187440 | JGI IMG/M metagenome (GOLD analysis project Ga0209403, IMG submission 187440) | Marine microbial communities from western Arctic Ocean - ArcticOcean_MG_CB11_86 (SPAdes) (version 2) | ecosystem: Environmental > Aquatic > Marine > Oceanic | place: Arctic Ocean...
TGCTTTGCGCGGCTACAAGGATACGCGCGTGCCGATGTTCATTAATACATTTTCCTATTGGGTGCTCGGATTCACATTAGCGTATCTTGCTGCTATTACGTACCGTGCACCGCCAACGTACATTTGGGCAGGGTTCGTGCTTGGTTTGTCGGTCGCGGCAGTGCTGTTAACGATTCGTTTCAATCGTTTGTCGAAGCGTCTGATCGAAACAGACCAGGAAGAAATTCAGCCAACACGACTTTAGAGTTTACTTTCGTCTACTTCTAGTGTGTCATCACTTAAGTATTCATCTTCCTCAGGTGAGTTTTTTCGGCCCAGAATTGCGTTGCGGTGCGGAAACCTGCCGAATTGTTGAACAATGTCGGCGTGGAGCTCTGCGAACTGAGCAATCGTTTCAAAGGTTTCTTTGTACGTGTTGGAAACAACAGCGGCGAGCTTGTTATAAATTTCACTGGATTTCTCCTGCACTTTTTTCGACTCGCATGTTGCAACGGCATGTAAAAGAATACGCGCTGGATCGGCGTCAACCCCCTGTCTTTCTTCTGAATTGCGCCTTCAACACACAATTTAAGTGCGGCCTTGTCGTGGGAAAATGCTTCTGCCTTATTTCTGTAAATGTTTCGTCTGAACTGATCGAGGAGGATGATTAAGGCAAGGCGCCCCATGGGCTTGTGCGCCCAATGATCGAGTTTCCCTTCAGATGCGAGATCTACTTCGTCGGAAAACTCGCGCGCAATCTCTTCATCGAATATCGCATCTTCTCCGAACCAAATATCCATACGACCGTCTATTTTTGGAGCGGTGAGTTGCGGTTCCCTAAACCAGAACGCTAAAACTGTATCGATGCGAATTTTATCGTCATCGGTTATGGTTGCTGAAGTGCTTTCGCTTAAGAGTTTTACTGCCATCTCAATTTACCGTCGAATAGTTAATTTCGTAAGTACTAACGATGTTGCCGACATAAGCTGCTGTGGGAACCAGATCACAGTATGGTCGACTGTGGAGCGCTCATAGTCTGTTCTATCATCGGATGTGAAAAAAAGCCAAGCTTAGGCTCCCATTCCGGAGATCTAGGGTTGCTGTAGGAGTCCGGAAAGGGTTTAAATCATGCGGAACGTGATATTCGCCTGACTATTGTTGATTGTTGCCGCTTGCGGCGGTCCTCCCGGAACGCCCGAGGATGCGCTGCGAACCTGGGTCACTAATGGCGAGGTTGCTGCAGAAGAAAAGAATCGATCCGAACTTCTGAACATGATCTCCGAAAACTATGTCGACGCGCGCGGAAACGACCGCAAGCAAATCGGTGATTTGCTGCAAATCTATTTCTTTCGGCAAAATTCAATTGCGTTACTGACCCGTATTGATTCGATTGAGGTGTCAGGAGAAACGGCGGCGACGGTTACGCTCACGATTGGGATGGCCGGAATTAAGGGCTCGGCGCTGGGTATCAACGCGGACGCCTATAAGTTTGAGTTCGAGCTCGCCAAGCCTGATGAGGATTGGCTATTGATTGGGGCGCGCTGGGCAGCGCTAGGGCAGAATTTGCGTTAGAGGGTTAGATCATGAACTTCGTAGAGGAGATCTCGCTGTGTACGAATGTCTAGGCAAGAAATTGTTACCAGTATTACTGGCCAGTTGTGTTTTGACGGCTTGTGCCAGCACTGGTGCATTGATTAGCGCTCCGTCTGTAGACCTAACCAGCGTGCAGTTGGAGAAGATGAGCTTGAGTCAGCAGACTTTTCTCTTGGGTTTCGACGTTGATAACCCCAACGCATTTCCGTTGCCAGTTAAGGCAATCGAGTACAGGGTTTGGTTTGACGACGAAAAATTTGCAGGTGGCGCGACTGAAGGAAATTTCACAATCCCTGAAAGGGGGCGGGATGATTTTACGATCAGTGTTGATCTTGATTTTTTGAGCACTGCCGCGCAGTTGTCGTCGCTCTTGCAAAGGGGGGTGCCCGATACCGTGAACTACGAGTTGGAAGGTCGCTTGACGGTCGATATTCCGTTCGCCCGGCCTTTGCCTTTTTTCTCGAGCGGCGTGGTAGACGTCCAGGGAAAGGGTTTCTAACTCCATTTCTGATGTGTCGGTTGCGCGGGTAACTATTCACAACAGCACGTGTGTCGCAAATATCGCGCCACAAACGATAAAGGTTGCTTGCCTTAAACGGCGGCCAAACTGGCTGTCGGGTACGTCATTGTCATATACTTAAGCGATCTGGTTGGGTCACCAATCTTTTTCTCGAATACGGACGATTTAACGGGTCTCTTAAATTCGATGACCGGTGGCATCGTATTCGCGACGATATTTCAACGCTAATACTCAACACCGCGAATTCTTCGGGATAGCGCGGCGTCGGAGCGTCATTTGGCGACTCCAATTGCACCGTAATGGTGCGCAATAATTTGAGTGATCTCAGTTGGGCCGATTTAACAAGTCGCGGCCTCGGTGCACGAATGACGCAAAAATTTACAAACGGTTTATATGATCCAGCTTTCGAACGCGATAGTTGCGGGTTTGGACTGATCGCTAATCTCGATGACGACCCAAGTTATTTCGTCGTGCAAACAGCTATTTCCGCATTGGTGCGATTGACGCATCGCGGCGCGGTAGCGGCCGATGGTAAAACGGGTGACGGTTGTGGTTTGTTGATCAAATTTCCGGAGGAGTTTCTACGCACTGTCGGCATAGAAGAGGGTTTCGACATCGCGGCGCGATTCGCCGCTGGTGCCGTCTTTCTGAGTCAAGACGAGGCGGTTGCGAATGAGGTCAAAGCGGTCATCGAGCGAGAACTCGTGGTGGCCGGGCTAGCCGTTTCCGGTTGGCGTCAGGTGCCAATTAAGCCTGAGGTCTGCGGCGAGCTTGCCTTGCGATCATTGCCACGAATTGAGCAAGTGTTTGTCAATGCACCCGAAGGAATGCAGCGTGGCACGTTCAATCGCCAATTATTTTTGGGGCGAAGGAGCGCCGAAAAGTATTTTGGACAGATAGATGAAACTGCCTACGTCGCGAGTTTGTCGTCAGCAACAATCAGCTACAAGGGCATGGTCATGCCGGCGGTGTTGCCGCAGTTTTACGAAGATCTTCGCGACCCACGAATGGCATCTTCCGTGTGTCTATTTCACCAACGATTTTCTACTAATACACTTCCCGAATGGCGACTGGCACAACCATTTCGTTTTCTTGCGCATAACGGCGAAATAAATACTATCCAGGGGAACCGAAATTGGGCAGTCGCGCGACAAGACAATTTCTGTTCCGACAAGCTGCCGGATTTATCGGCACTTGAGCCCATTATTTCCTTGAATGGTTCCGACTCGTCTAGCCTCGACAACATGCTTGAGCTAATGCGTGCTGCCGGCATGGATGTATTGCAATCGATGCGCCTGCTTATTCCACCTGCGTGGCAGGCGATGGACTCACTCGATGCTGATGTCCGGGCTTTTTATGAGTTCTTCGATTGTCAGCTTGAACCGTGGGACGGTCCGGCCGGCATTGTACTGACTGACGGGCGTTATGCGGCGTGTTGCCTCGATCGAAATGGCCTGCGACCGGCACGTTACGTCATCACCAAAGACAGACATATTACTATCGCGTCGGAGATCGGTGTTTACGACTACGCAGAAGAGGATGTTGTCGAAAAAGGCCGGCTCGGCCCTGGGGAAATGTTGGCTGTAGATTTGCGCAAAGGTTTGCTTCTGACAAATGACGATATTCACGATGAACTTAAGCGGCGCTTTCCGTACAAGAAGTGGCTGAAACAGGGCGTCCGTTATTTGGATTCGGAGCTTGTTGATTTACATATGGCTGCTGAACCCTTTGATGATGACACGTTACTGGCCTACCAAAAGATGTTCAACATGTCTCGCGAGGAACTGAACGACGTCATCAGCGTACTAGCGAAAACCGAACAGGAAGCGGTGGGTTCGATGGGTGATGACACGCCCATGCCGGTATTATCGAAGAAAATTCGTTCGCCGTTTGACTATTTTCGCCAGCAGTTTGCACAAGTTACGAACCCGCCGATCGATTCTTTACGCGAACGCATTGTCATGTCATTGCAAACCAATATCGGTCGAGAAACCAGCCTGTTTGATATTGGCCCGGAACACGCTAATCACGTCATCATGAATTCTCCGGTGCTTTCGCAAAAGAAATTGCGTCAATTATTGGGCCCGACGATGTATGGCGATAGCTACGCTTTTATCGATCTCAATCGGTCATCGGAAATGTCTTTATCTGAGGCATTGGATGAAATATGTGCCGCTGCAGATCAGGCTCTTAAAGACGACAAGTTGATCTTGTTACTCAGTGATCGCTATCTAAATAAGGACCTGTTACCAGTGCATGCACTACTGGCGACGGGCGCGGTGCATTATCACCTGGTACGTAATGGTCGGCGTTGCGCCGTCAATATTCTGGTTGAAACAGGAGTCGCACGAGACGCACATCACTTCGCGTGCCTAATTGGCTATGGCGCGACGGCCGTCTATCCGTACCTTGCGTACCAAAATCTGCACGACCTTGCGCAACGTGGGCACGCCGACCGGCTGCAACAACTCGGGCGAAGTTATCGACGCGGTATTCGCAAGGGACTGTTCAAAATCATGTCAAAAATGGGGATTTCTTCAATCTCCAGTTATCGTGGGGCGCAGTTGTTTGAGATCGTGGGATTCAGCGATGAGATTGTCTCGCGCTGTTTCTCGGGAACGGTGAGTCGTATTCAAGGCGCACGTTTTCAGGATCTCCACGATGATCAACGTGCGCTCGCAAAAGCGGCCTGGGATCCTCGTGTTCCGCTCAATCAAGGCGGCTTATTGAAGTATGTCCACGGCGGTGAGTATCACTGTTTCAATCCGGATGTTGTTGCGACCTTGCAGGCTGCGGTACGTGGAGGCAGTTTCGAGCTCTACCAGGATTATGCGCGTCTGGTTAATGATCGTCCGGTTGCCACCATTCGTGATTTGCTGCGAGCCAACCCCGCTGCCGATCCAGTGCCGCTGAATGAAGTTGAGCCAATTGAGAAAATCTTGTTGCGCTTCGATAGTGCAGGTATGTCTCTCGGTGCGTTGTCGCCCGAAGCTCATGAAGCATTGGCCATCGCGATGAATAGAATCGGCGCGCGTTCGAATTCCGGTGAGGGCGGAGAGGATCGATCTCGCTTCGGCACCGAACGCATGTCGAAGATAAAACAGGTGGCATCCGGTCGTTTCGGTGTGACAGCCGAGTATCTGGTTAATGCTGAGGTCATTCAGATAAAGATCGCGCAAGGCGCGAAACCGGGTGAGGGGGGGCAGCTTCCAGGCCATAAGGTCAACGAGATGATCGCGACGCTTCGTTATGCGAAGCCGGGCGTCGGCTTGATATCGCCACCGCCGCACCATGACATCTATTCGATTGAAGACTTGGCGCAACTCATCTTCGATCTGAAACAGGTCAATCCCAAAGCGCTAGTGTCTGTCAAGTTGGTCGCAGAGCCGGGCGTGGGCACAATCGCAGCGGGTGTCGTCAAGGCATACGCAGATCTCATAACAATCTCCGGTTATGACGGCGGCACAGGCGCAAGCCCCTTAAGCTCGGTTAAATATGCGGGTAGTCCCTGGGAATTGGGCTTGTCAGAAGCACACCAGGTGCTGCGGGCAAATGATCTGCGTCATAAGGTTCGCTTACAGACTGACGGTGGTCTGAAAACAGGTTTAGATGTAATCAAAGCCGCCATGCTTGGCGCGGAAAGTTTTGGTTTCGGCACGGCACCGATGATCGCGCTTGGTTGCAAATACCTGCGAATTTGTCATTTGAATAATTGTGCGACGGGCGTTGCTACGCAAAACAATATTCTGCGCAGCAAGCACTTCATAGGCCTTCCTGAAATGGTGATTAACTTCTTCCGCTTCGTCGCAGAAGAGGTTCGGCAACGCATGGCGGAATTGGGCGTGCGAAGCCTTGATGAAATCATTGGTCGTGTCGATCTTCTCGAAGCGCTACCTGGCGAAACAACACGACAACAGCAATTGGATCTCAGTCCAATTATTTCGGATGGCGGTTTATCGCCGGACAAGGCGCAGTTCTGTACAGACCTAAGGAACGAACCTTTCGATCAAGCAAAGCTGGCCAAGAAAATGCTGGAGGAGACCTTGCCTGTAATCGAATCGAAACAGGGAGGTTCCTTTGAATTTGGAATTCGCAATCACGATAGAACAATAGGTGCAATGGTGTCGGGGGAAATCGCGCGCCGGCATGGCAATCATGGTATGCAGGATGCGCCCATCAACATCAAACTTCGCGGGACCGCCGGACAAAGTTTTGGCGCATGGAACGTAGGCGGTCTGAACATGAGTCTGACTGGCGATGCCAACGACTACGTTGGTAAGGGCATGACAGGAGGTCGAATCGTTATTCGGCCGCCTGCAGATTCGGCGTTCGAGGCGAAAGATACCGTCATTGCCGGCAACACCTGCTTATACGGCGCGACTGGTGGTGAGGTATTTGCGGCCGGTCAGGCAGGGGAGCGTTTCGCGGTTCGCAATTCCGGAGCGATCGCCGTCGTTGAGGGTGTCGGCGACCACTGTTGTGAGTACATGACAGGTGGTGTGATTACCGTGCTCGGCCGAAGCGGTGTCAATTTTGGCGCAGGCTTAACGGGTGGATTCGCCTACGTGCTCGACCTTGATCGAGATTTTGTTGATTTCTACAACCATGACCTGATCGACATTCACCGTATCAAGCCGGAAAATATGGAGGCACATGTGCATCACTTACGGGCGCTAATCGACCGACATGTCTCATTCACCGATAGTCAGTGGGGTCAGGAGCTTCTCGATGACTTCACAACGTATCTGCCGAAATTCTGGGTCGTGAAGCCGAAAGCATCCGAGCTGGGCAGCTTGATTGATGCACTAAGAGAGGCGGCCTAGTCATGTCTGAGCACCCGCTCCAATTTCTTGAAGTACCGCGTCGCGATCCGCAAAAGGAAATCGCCGAGGTGCGCATCAAACACTATGGTGAGATTTACGAATCATATGACAGTGCTGATGCTGCAAGTCAGGCCGGTCGTTGCTTGTCCTGTGGCAATCCATATTGCGAATGGAAATGTCCGGTGCACAACTACATTCCCGACTGGTTGCGACTGATCGAGGAAGGCAAGTTATTTCAAGCGGCTGAGCTTTCGCACCAAACCAATTCGCTGCCAGAGATTTGTGGACGCATCTGCCCGCAGGATCGACTATGTGAAGGCGCCTGCACACTCAATGATGGCTTTGGCGCGGTTAGCATAGGCAATATTGAGCGCTTCATAACAGACGAAGCATTCAAGCAGGGCTGGCGCCCTGACATGTCGCACGTTGTGGATACCGGAAAACAGGTCGGCATTATTGGTGCAGGACCTGCAGGCCTCGCGGCTGCAGATGTCTTGGCGAGAAATGGTGTTCGCTCTACGGTCTTCGATGCCTATCCAGAGATCGGTGGGTTACTCACTTTCGGAATTCCACCCTTTAAGTTGGAGAAGGAGGTCGTGGCCAAGCGACGTTCGATACTTGAGGGCATGGGCGTTCAGTTCGTGCTGAATACGCGGATCGGAGAAGATATTGCTTTTGAATCTCTGCTTGCCGATTTCGATGCTGTTTTTCTAGGCATGGGGACTTACGAATCGGTGCGGGGCGGATTCAGCGGAGAGCAATTACCAGGCGTTTACGAGGCGTTGCCCTACCTTGTTTCGAACGTTCGTCGTGAAATGCATCTCGATCAAGATGAGGATGCGTACATCGACCTCCGCGGCAAAAACGTCGTCGTGCTCGGTGGAGGCGATACAGGTATGGACTGCAATAGAACTGCCATACGGCAGGGAGCCGCAAGCGTCACCTGTGCGTATCGCCGCGATGAAGTGAATATGCCCGGGTCCCGCCGCGAGGTAGCAAACAGTTTGGAAGAAGGTGTAACTTTTCTGTTCAACCAACAACCAGTGGGTGTGATTGGTGCCGATCACGTGACCGGCGTGAAGTTGGTGCAAACCGAACTTGGTCCGGCAGATGCTAGCGGGCGAAGAAGCCCTCAGGCGGTATCGGGAACTGAACACGTGCTGCCTGCTGACGCTGTCGTGATTGCGTTTGGCTTCAGACCCAACCCACCAGCGTGGTTTGAGTCATTTAATATTGGCATCGCGACCAACGGGCGTGTACGCGTTGATACACGCAGTGAACACGCCTTCCAGACGACCAATCCAAAAGTCTTCGCCGGCGGCGACATGGTTCGTGGGTCGGATCTTGTTGTGACCGCAGTTTTTGAGGGAAGAGAGGCCGCCAATGGCATTATTCGCTATCTCAACGTCTGAAAGATAGATAAGCCGTCAATGGCATTGTCCGTTAGGCCAACATTTGAGATTCGCCACAATTCGTCAGTATTCGATCACCTGCTGGCCACTTCAGTTCGCTTTCATCCCTAAGGACATTAGGGAGAAGTGTAATGCAACAATCATTCAGTGCGATTCCAAGATCGTCGCTCTTAAAAGTCGTGGGAATTGGGGTCATGATTCTAGTGATGCTCATACCGATGTCGATGACACGCGGCGTCATTCAAGACCGGCAGGCAGTCAATTTGGAAGCTCAGACTGACATTATGAATGCCTGGGCCACGAACAGCTCGTTGGGAGCCCGATTCTGATCGTTCCCTACAAGATCGATCAGGTCAGTTCTTACGACGATCGATATGTTGAAGAGGGTGATGCGTATATGTTGCCGCAGCGATTCGTTGTTGATGCAGAGCTTGTACCGGAAATACGCAAACGAGGACTCTATGAGGTGCCGGTCTATACCGCGAACACAGTGATGAGCGGCAATTTTTCAGCGCCCGATACTTCGGGTCTTGGCATAGATCACGCAGTATTTGATTGGTCCAGAGCATATTTTTCGTTACCGGTGTCTGATGCACGAGCGATTCGAAATGCACCCGCTATACGTATCAATGATGCGGAAGTTCGATTTGAGGCAAGCGGAAGCAAACTAGGTGGTCTGCCACCTCACGTTATCGCGCCCGCTGGAGAAATTCTTGACGCGTCGTTACGCGCGAACGCCTTTGATTTTTCTCTAGACCTTGATTTAGGCGGAACCCAAAGCATCCACTATTTGCCACTGGGTGATACAACAGAAGTATCCATGAAGTCGAGTTGGTCTTCGCCCTCATTTGTCGGGACACACCTGCCTGAGACTCGAACTATCACGGATGACGGCTTCACCGCCAGCTGGCGCGTCGCCAGCCTTGGTCGTACTTTGCCATCGCGTTGGACGACCAAGACTTTGCCAGGTGCGGTCCACGATCCTGCGAGCTTCGGGGTTAGCCTATTTGTGCCGGTTGGCGTTTATCAAATGACGGATCGTGCGACGAAGTATGCCGTGTTGTTTATCGGTCTTACATTCGTCAAATTTTTTCTATTTGAAGTCTTGGTTCGACTACGCCTTCACCCGTTGCAGTACTTACTGGTTGGTTTTGCCAATACACTATTCTACTTACTGCTTCTTTCGCTATCCGAACACGTTGGTTTTGGCGCCTCATATTTCGTGAGCGCGATGGCGTCTACCGGATTGGTGGGTTTCTACAGTTCATCGATATTGCATGGATGGCGCCGAACGTTACTTGTGGTTGCGATGCTTTCCGTTTTGTACGGTTTTTTGTATTTAACGCTTCGTGCAGAAAGTCTGGCAATGTTGGCGGGGACTATTGCGCTCTGGCTCGGACTGGGATTAGTAATGTATCTGACTCGTCACATAGACTGGTACAGCTGGGGATCGACTGATGATTCTGCACCGAATCAGGAGGAGCTGTTCGCGGCTAGCCGAACCTGAACGGTGACACCATTTGCCGTATTGGTTGCATTGATGGAACCTTGATGTCCCTCTGCGATCAGGCGAGCGATGTAGAGGCCAAGACCGAGATGCTTACCCGGGTCACCGCTACGTAACGATACCATCGAGTTGAACAGTCGACTTTGCATCTCCTTGGGAAGCGGCGGGCCAGGATTACTGACAGAGATCAGTAGGTCTGAGGCCTCCCGTGAAATGGAAACAGAGATCGTCTCATCTACTTGGGTAAAGTCGACAGCGTTGTCCACGAGCTTGTCGAGCATCTGAATGATCAGATCTGGGGATCCCGTGATGCGGGTATCTATCGAATCACATTGAAAGTCGAAGCGACGATCGGTCCAGGCATCCGCGTAGGCCGCGATCGTTGATGCCAGTATCTGCTCAATCTGGAACATCTCAGGTTCGAAATTTTCAATCAATTCTTCAGTTCGATTGGCCTCGCTCATCGCACGAAGAATGGCCTGCAATCGATCAGCGCCTTCTTTTGCTCGAGCCGTGTATTCGAGTGCTTCGCTGGACAGGTTTTCATGTTCGAGATTTTCGAGCGACGATTTAACGATGGTCAGCGGCGTACGCAATTCGTGTGACAGCTTGCTCGCCAGGGACTGTAAGTAGTCATTGTAAGTCCCCAACTGATGCAGCACGTTCGAGAAGCTGCGCGAGAGATCACCGACTTCGTCACCATCCAAAGCGCTAGGCAATGCACTGTGCAGCGTTCGTTGGTCGAGTGCTGATTCCGCTGCGTTGCTTAAGCGACGAATTCTGGACGACAGCCGGCTTCCGTAGCCAAGGAGCACGATGATGACGATGAGCGTCGATATGAGCGTTAACACGACAAGTCGCGTTAACACCTGGTTGGTCAGACTCAAAATTGCGCCGGTTCCTTGTTGCAAAACGATAGCGCCGGTTTGCACTGTCCCTGACCAGATAGGTTGTGCGACCGATACAACCGATTGACCCGATGTTTGGTTTCGAAACCAGCGTCCTGTTCCTTCTTGTCCTTGCAACGCTTCGCTAATGTAACCAAGTTGCTCGCGTCCACCAGGCGCCGGATCGGCAAGTGCCGCATCAGCGCCGGGCTCAAACAGCAGGTTGTACACCATCTGAATCCAACCGGAAGGGCCGCCGGTCACACTAGTGCCGGTCGTCGATACGTTGCCAGCATGCGCTAACCGCCAGCCATCTTTGTCGATAACGACCAGCCGCATACCGTCCTGCACATGATTTTCCGCAACGCTTTGCAAGACGGGAGAAATACTGACGACAGACCCTGGCGAAGTGCCCTCAAAGCTGGCGCTAGCGATACCCGAATTGGCCTCGTCGCTGGTATTGATTACCGTTAATCCAAGGCGCGCATCGACCAGACTCTTCGGCATACGAATTTCTAGCTGATAGCCCGACGCCGTGTCTTGCCAGTGCGCGAGAATACGGGTTTCATTGAAAGTGTTATTGGCAATGTGACAAGTCGCAATGATTTTACCAGGCGCCTCAGCCTGAAAATTGAACAGCGTTCGCTCACCAAGTGGGTCAATGCTTAGTAGCCTGATTCGATCCGCAAATACTTGTCGATTTTCAAGCGGTGATTCGGTTGCGTAGATCATGCTGGCGTCACGTACGTCGACGAACAAAAACCAGTACTGGCCGGACGAACCTAAAACATACTCAATGGCACCATCGGCACCGCGCAGCGAGACCATCGCCCCAGACGGGATCGTCCAGTCGTTGACGTAGCCGTCAATGAGCGGCGCGCGTTGCAATGGGTGTGCGTAGAGCCTGCCGTTCGTCGCGCCTGCGTCATCAACATCAGACAATAGTTCATAATGAAACTGCGACAATGAGTCAGCGATGGCCTTGGCGGTGCCAGCGAGCATTTCCTGCTGCACGCCACGCAGCCCGGTTTCCGTTTCGCGTATGAACTGGCAGCCCGCCCACGGCAGTATCAAGGTCAGAAGGCTGACCAATAAAAGCTGTCTTCTAAGGTTCAAGTGCCAGGCCTAGTTTGAGAGCCAGCGATAGCCCATTCCGTAAACTGTTTCGACTGAGTCGAAATCTGCATCTAGTGCGTTGAACTTGCGGCGAATGCGTTTGATGTGAGACGTAATGGTGTTGTCGTCGAGCACCGCTTGTGCGGCGTCCATTAGTTGCTGGCGATTCTTCACGTGGCCGGGATAGCGCGCCAATGCGTGCACCATCCAGAATTCGGTCAGGGTCAAACCGACCGGTTCGTTTTTCCAACGGACCGTCATACGATCGATGTCGAGCTCCAGGTCGCCGCGCCGCAGGCGTTTTTCTTCACCTTGCGGTTTTTGCATAGCATCGAGACGCCGGAACAGTGCGGCAATGCGGGCCATGAGATGCGGCAGGCTGATGTCTTTGGTGAGGTAGTCATCGGCACCAAGGCGTAGGCCGGATACCGCGTCAAACTCGCTGTCTCTTGCCGTGAGGAAAATGATTGGAATGTCATTCGAAAGACTACGTAGCCCGCGGCATAGCTCAAAGCCACCTTCAATTTCGTCTTTCAGATTAATGTCGATTACGACTAGATCTGGCAGTCGTGCCGAGAACGCATCCAGCGCAGGTTGGCGCGCTTCAAACAGGTCGACGTCATAGCCCTCACGGCGGAACGCTGCCGCATAGTTCTCGCGGATGGCTTGTTCGTCTTCAACAATGGCGATTCGTTTGGACATAAATTTAGATAAGCAACGGTTTCTATAACCAATGACACAATTTGCCACATTACATCGGTGTATTGCCATGCTCCTGACGGAAGTCTCGCCCAAACACGCGTTTAAATCTCTCTATCAATATAGGGAGATAGACGATGAGCAACACCTGGGCTGCGAGAAATTCACGACACACACTGCGTATAGCAGATGGAAAATCCACCTGGCACCCTCGGGTTAGACCGGAAACAGCAGAAAGATTGCCTCGAATTCTTCGTCGTCGTGCGCGGCGGAGCTGGCTTACGGCAATTACGCTCTCTTTATTGACCAGCCTCGCGAGTGCGCAAGTGGCGGACGATGAGGTCGCGTCGACGGGCCCAGGCCAGATGCAGGCTGGCAGCCTGTTGCTCAAAATGAAGTCTGGCTATGCCGTGGCCACTCGACTTAGTACAGACATTAGTGCGGAGATCAGCGGGCTGGCAGCCCGGGTCAGGGTTAAACAGGAGTTTCGCAACTCAGGCAGTGAATGGGTTGAAGGCGTCTATGTTTTTCCATTACCTGATACAGCGGCGGTTGATCGCCTGCGAATGCACATTGGTGAACGGTACATCGAAGGTGAAATTCGAGAAAAGGCGGAGGCCAAGAAGGCGTACGAGGCTGCAAAAGCTGCCGGTAAGAAGGCCAGTCTTGTGCAGCAGGAGCGCGCCAACATGTTCACGACCTCCGTGGCAAATATTGCGCCGGGAGAAACGGTCGTTATTGAAATCGAATATCTCGAGACGCTGCAGGTCGATGCTGAAATGTTCAGCATCAGGTTTCCGGTCACCATTACGCCGCGTTACATTCCGGGCACGCCGGTACCCGGTCGACGGGGGTCTGGTTGGTCTTTAGACACCGATCAGGTCGTAGATGCATCACGTATCACACCCCCTATTCAACCTGTCACCAAAGATCACAAACTCTCGTTCGATGTGCGTCTCAATTCTGCGGTGCCGCTTGAGTACATTGCCAGTCGTTATCACCCGGCCAATGTGAATCGGAAAGAGGATCAATACGCGATTGATCTCGTCGATAGTGATACCCCAATGGATCACGATATTGAGTTGACGTGGAAAGCAATCCCGGACACGGCCCCGCGCGCAATGTTGTTCACCGAAACGGTAGAAGACGAAACTTATGCGCTGATGATGTTGTTGCCGCCGGACGTAACGGAGGATGAGCCACAAACACATACTGCGCGTGAATTAATATTAATCATTGATACATCCGGTTCAATGCACGGAACTTCGCTCGAGCAGGCCCAAGGGGCATTGACGCTCGCGTTGGACGGCTTGCGGCCAACGGATCAGTTCAATGTCATTCAGTTCAATTCTGTGACCAGCGTGCTCTTCCAAAGTAGTGTCGCGGCATCAACCACGAATATCGCCACGGCGAAAAGATACGTCAGTGGATTAACGGCGAACGGTGGGACAGAAATGCGTGCTGCCATCGAGCGCGCAATGGCGGTGTCGCCGAGTGAAGAATACCTACGGCAAATAATTTTTATTACTGACGGAAGCGTGGGAAATGAAGACGCGTTGTTCTCCTTGATCGAACAACGTCTCGGAAACGCTCGTTTGTTTACGGTCGGTATCGGTTCCGCACCGAACAGCTGGTTTATGCGTAAGGCAGCAGAGGCCGGACGGGGGACTTTCACGTTCATCAGTGCACTGCATGAGGTCAACGAAAAGATGCAGCGGCTATTTCGAAAAATAGAACGACCACAAATTACTGACATAAAAATCCAGTGGCCAGATGGAGCGAGCGTTGAGTCTTTCCCCAAAACAGTTTCGGATTTGTATGTGGGAGAGCCGGTTTTCGTTCGCGCACGCTTAACTCATGCCATGCGTGCGTCGGGCCTCATTACTGTTTCCGGTAATGCGCCGAGTGGAACGTGGAGTGCTGAATTGCCAGTGACCTTGGGTCAGCATGGTCCGGGCATCGGTGTGTTATGGGCCCGCGCGCGAATCGAAAATTTGATGGACGAGCTTCGACACGGTGCGCAGGAAGAATTGATTCGTCCTGCGATTATCAAAACGGCTTTGGCTCACCACCTGGTTAGCAAATTCACCAGTCTGGTGGCAATCGACAAAACGCCCGTTCGACCCGTGAGCGAAAATCTCAAAAACGAACAGGTTTCGAACCAGCTCCCCTACGGGCAAAGCATGAACGAGATCTACGGTTTCCCCGCCACAGCGACCGGTGCCGCAGGCTATCGATTAAGTGGACTGGCAATACTGTTCCTGGCATTGCTGGTGCTACGCGTTTTGCGCAAGGAGCCTGACGATGTTTCTCGGAAAATGGACTAGACAAAGCGTCAGGCGAATCATCGTGTCGTCACTCTTAGTATTAGGGTTCTGGCAGCTTGGCCAGGGATCCTATATTCTTGCCAAGGCGTGGATTGCTCAGGAGCTTATGCAGCGAGCATGGAGCAAGGCGGACGACGGCGTGCGGCGGCCGCCCCCCTGGCCTTGGGCTGACACTTGGCCAGTAGCACGGTTGACGGCTAAAGATGGCGATATCGAACTCATCGTGCTTTCCGGGGGCTCAGGTCGGACATTGGCTTTTGGGCCGGGACACCTAAGTATTAGCGCCCTACCTGGAGAAATCGGTAACAGTGTTATTGCGGGTCATCGTGATACCCACTTTCAGTTCTTGAAGCACATTAAGGTTGGCGAAGCGATCGATTTGACGACACCGGATGGGCGCGGACATCGGTATCGTGTAAGCAACATCGATGTGGTTGATTCGAGGAGAGGTAGTCTGGTGCTGGACACAGACACGCCGGTTCTCAGTCTCGTTACCTGCTATCCGTTCGACGCACTTGGTGCCGGAGGGCCCATGCGCTACGTCGTGTCCGCCGAGATGCTGTATTGAGAATAATAGATCTGACCTACTAAATTTAATCCGGCAAATAGATCAAGCAGCTTTTTGGGCATGTCCTAGCCTAGATTATCCGCCACTTGACGAGCGGTTCGCATTCCACTTTCAATGGCACCATCAATAAACCCACGCCAACCACTCGCTATGTCGGCACCTGCAAAATAGACGTTGCCTTCGGAACGCTGCAGTTCGGATAGATCATTCGTGAGTGTATTTGGACGGTACATGCACCAAGTTCCACGGGCATAAGGATCCTGATTCCAGTCGTGTGAAAGCGTTTCTCCAATTTCGAGGTTGGGGACAAATTGGAGCATTGCCGCGGAAATCGCTTCACTGTCGTGAATGTCCAATCGATCCGGATCGACGCCAAACCCAACAAGCAACTGGTCGTCGTCGTCATCGTATTCCGTGAATAGAAAACAAAGTGGCATTTGGTAGTTGCCATGACCCAAAAATATCGGGTACTTCTTTCGGGTTCGGGCGTAAATTTTGATACCTGATCCTGTGTGACGAGCTTCGCTTACACGTTGTTTTGTGCTGGAGATTTTCGGTGTGAAATCGATATCGTTCAGGCAGTTGAGCGGCAGCGCAACAACGACCGAACGAGCAACATAGGTCGAACCGGCTTTGGTCGTCACTGTCACCCGATTATGCGACTGTACGACCGACTGTACAGGGCTCGAGTAAATCACTTCCGAGCCGTTGTCATTTTGCATGTGATCTAGCAATACTCGGGTGCCACCTTTTACGCGGTAACGACCCAGATTGTCCCAAAGATTCCAGAGATTGAAGTCGCCTAGTGCAAACCATCGCAGCTGATCCAGGTAACTGCTTTGCTCCGGATTAGAATGGCCGTTCATCGCTGCAAATGTTGAAATTAGATCTCTCTCATGCGTGGACAGATCAAGTTTCTTAATAACGTCGGCGGCGGATAACGAATCTAGCTTGCTATTATCACCGGCGAAGAGCGGATCAAATGGACGCGGAAATGCTTCTTTTGCGGGTGCAAAAAACTTGTTCGTAACGCTTTCAAAGCTTTGAGCGTAGGCATCCATTGAGCCCACAACAGGCGCGCCTTTTTCCATCCAAATTGCCTGTGATGCATTTGCCGCCGCGCTCTCAACAATGGGTACGTCGTACCGCATGATTTATGACCACACATGCGGTTGGGACCAACCAATCCAGGTGCCGCCAATATCTACGTCGTGCCCACTGAACCTGGTCGTCCAGGCTCGCCCGCCCAGCCTAGACTTAGCTTCGAGTAATAACGTTTTCTTACCCCGCCAGCTCAGATCCCGCGACGCAGAAACGCCGGCGAATCCACCCCCAATCACGATCGTGTCGTATTCAATTTGGTCATTGTCTTGTGACAGTACGTTAGGTGCCGCAATCGCACCCACGAGACCACCGATGAATTTTCGACGGTTGGTAGGCTGACGAATTATATTAAATTTGTTGTTAGGCATATCTTCGTATCCTGAATGTATGGCAAATGACTAAAGCGAATTGGATAGTCATATCAATGTCCGCGTCGAGTTACAAGAACAGGTTTTTCTCGTTCAATCTTTAGAAAATTAGCTATTTCTATACACTGCATTCATTTCCTCACGTTCACTTAAGGGTTACAGGCAGACATTCATACCGATTATAATCCAATGTCTGCGCACGGGGCGAAACCCGACGTTCAGCGGCGGACGGATGCAGAAGGAACTAGCGTTACTGACCAGGAAGGGAAGTCCCAACCAGATCAGGATAGAATGCGGGCATGGAAAATGCCGCATTAGTTGTTATTGATGTCCAAATCGGTGCCTTTGATGGTAAAGCTATGGCGCCGATTCATTCCGGGGGTGATCTGCTTGATCGAGCGTCTCGCTTAATCGCGGCAGCACGCGCCGCGAAGTTGCCGGTAATATTCGTGCAACATTGCGCGAACGAGGGCCAACTCCTGATGAAGGGATCGCAGGCGTGGGAGTTGCACCCAAAAATTCAGATAAATCCGAACGAACCAATTGTTTATAAGCGCCAATCCAGTGCTTTCAATGACACTGGTCTTCACAAAATGCTGCAACAACTCAATGTAGACACCATCATTTCGTGCGGAATCCAAAGCGAGCATTGTGTTTCGAATACCAGCATCGCTGCGCTCGATTTAGGGATGAACGTTATTGTTGCCGGTGACGCACATAGCACATTGTCCACTGACGACGATACGGCCGAAACAATCATTGCTCGCCAAAACAAAGTTCTCGCCGACCGTGGTGCTGCCGTGCAAGGGACTGTAGAGATTCTGGAGCACCTCTCGGCCTAGTTTGAGCTCAGTCGAACAGCAACAGCCGCCTTCCGAAGAGTAGCGCCTTATCGATCAGCAAGTAAAAAGGATAGCCACATTTTTTTCGCCCTTGTCTGTTTCCACCATCGCTGGGACAAATATTGGGTGTCTTCAATTGTTCGGTCGTCGTCGAGTCAATTTCAGTTCGTGAAAATTCGAGCGGCGTGGGTAAACGGCTCGGTTCATAGACGTCGATTTGTGGAACCTGTTAAGGCTGCCATTCTGTCCAACCATAAACGAATAGCGCCATTTGGCGTTGTTGGCGGGGAAAGCGAAAAGACCGGCGGCAATCGAATTGAGCGAACCAATAGCGACGTAGAAAAATTATCAGGATTGGCCATGATTATTTTGAAGAAAAATGATATGTCCATTACCGAAACACAAGGCGGCGGTGGCTATGGCTGAACATCAAGATCACGTTGTGCGCGGCATGACCGCCGCGATGGGTGCGTTTTTCATGTTCACAATAATGAACGTGTTCGCGAAACTTCTTAGCGAAAATCATTCAGTCATCGAGATCGCCTTTTATCGAAACCTGATTGCCTGTATGCCGTTTCTGTTTATGGTATTCGTGCTGGGTAAACGGGACATCCTCGTTATCCAGAGCAAGCCTGCTGCGATTGGTGTTCGTGCGGTGGTCGGGGCAATTTCCCTGATAACGACTTTTGCCGCGTACTCACTGATGCCGATGGCAGAGACCACGGTCCTGTTGTTCACCGCATCTTTGTTCATTCCAGTGCTTGGAGTGATATTCCTTCACGAAAAAGTTGGTCCGTACCGTTGGGCAGCGGTGGCGATCGGCTTTATCGGTGTTGTGATCATGACCAGCCCTGCAGGGAGCGTAAACGGGCTCGGAGTCACTGTTGCCCTTATCGCGGCACTTATGCATGCCACGCTTCAAATTATTTTGCGCTACCTCGGAAAATTTGAGCGTCCGGAAACGGTGGCCTTTTATTTTCTCGTGATCGGTACGTTGGTTACGGCGTTGCCGCTGCCTTTTGTTGCAGTGACACCGACAGTAGCGGAGTTGCCGTTGCTGCTGGGCCTGGGACTATCCGGGGCAGCCGCGCAATGGCTATTGTCAGTTGCTTTCCGTAATGCGCCGGCCGCTATCGTGACCGTTTTCAATTACAGCGGTATCGTCTGGGCGACATTCTTCGGTTGGCTAATCTGGAATGACTGGCCGTTACCTGCGGTGCTGGCGGGTGCAGCAGTCGTCATCGCCTCAAATGGCCTCGTTATCTGGCGCGAAAGCCGGACCAGGACGATCAAAGGTGATCGCGTTCGCGCAAAATTCTAGAAGTTATAGGGACAGTGACCTTAATTCAGGTAACTTTATGGGCAAGTAAAAAAGACGGTCACGATTTCCCCCTTATTTATTTCTACCGCAGCTGGGAAAAATAGTGGGTGTCTTCAGCTGTCCCGAACAGTAGTGATTCGTCGATCAGAGAAATTCGTATTCTAGTCCCGGGTTTGAAGTTCGCCCGATACGACAACGCCATCGATCATAACGACATCGGGCTTTGTCTTATGAATTTCATACTTATCCACGCCGAATAGGTCTTGATTTAGCACTAACAAGTCGGCCCGATTGCCAACCACAATACTACCCATCTCATCCGATCGACCCAGCTGATATGCTGCATTCGAAGTGTATCCATTGACCATGTCCTTGCGCTGCAAACGTTCACTCAATGGAGGAAAGAATGCACCGTCGTCATCCATTCCAACGTCTTGCCGAGTATGTCCAACCTGCATACCCAAAAAGGGATTGGCCCGTTCCGATTTCCATTCGGACTTGTCCGTGATGTCACTAGAAAAAGTCACGATCGCACCATCACTAAGCAACGGTTGCGCGCGCTGCATCTTGAGTGACTCATCACCGATACCTTGAGCAACCCAAGAACCACCGCCCCCGGTCCACCAATGCGGTGTGAAATTCGCGATAACGCCGAGCTTGTTAAACCGGACAAAATCGGTATCTTTAACCACTTCCAAATGGCAAATCGTAATCGTTATTGTTGGGGCACGTTTTAAAGATTCATGTGCATCCTGGACCGCATCAAGAATTGTGGTCGTTGCGCGGTCACCGATCGCATGAACATGGAGATTGAAATCCTCTTCTTCCAAGTCGAGAATCAACTCATGAACCTGCGCTCTACTTAGCAGCGCCTCCCCCCTATTGTTCGGTGTGTCCAAATAATCCTTGGATATGGCCGCAGTTCTGGTTTCCAGAACGCCATCAAAGAAAATTTTCAACGTATCGATTTGAACATTGGCGCTGTTGAAGTCATTGCCAAGCTGTTTAAGAGTCTCAACAGCATCAGGTAGATCGCTCGGGATAAAGAGCGTATATGCGCCGTGATAACGGACCGGTAACAATCCCTTTTTGTCTAGTCTCGAAACGGCAGCATACATTTCGCGGTCTAGACCGAAGTTCCCGGCATCCAGCAATGTCGTCACACCCAATTCTCGATAGTAGTTGAGGTATTCGAGCAATGTCTGTTCAACCGTCGGCGTGATTGACTGAAAATTATTAAGAAATGCCGATGCTGCCGATTCCGTGATCCAACCGGTAGGCTCACCATTCTCATCTTTCTGATAAAAAGCAAACCCCGGAACGAGGTCTTCGGTATCGCGCGTAATGTCTGCTTGATCCAAAGCCTTCGAGTTTGCCCAAATCGTATGCGCCCAATCGTCATAAAGTATTAGTGGCCGACTCGATTCAATCTCGTCGAGCTCTTTCTTGTGCGGCCCAGTCACATCAAAGAATTCGTTCGGCCAGAAGCCGCTAACCAATACGGGCGCGTCGGGGTTCTCGGCAACCATTTTCCGAATCGATTTCATGAGCTTCTCTTTGGTCGAAGTGTCGTCGAGGTCAAAGAGCTCGCTCGATAGCGCGACATACCCAGGATGAGAGTGAGCATCAATCAGTCCAGGAATTACAGTTCTGCCTTCCAAATCGTAAACAACCGTTTCAGCACTGACGAATGATGAAGCATCGTCACCGACGTACACGAATCGACCATCAGCCACTGCGACTTCAGTTGCCCAGGGGTTCTTGATGTTGCCCGCGTATATCTGACCGTTCACAAGCACTTTCTCTGCGTGCCCGTCGCCGAATGTCGTCTGACTTGCAGTAATAAATAGAGTACTCACAACTATGGCGATACTGAGTTTGGTATTTTGAAATTTCACTTCGTAATCTCTTGTAGGTGGTTTGAGCCTTAAAGCGTCGTTATAGAGCGGCAGAATTCGATTAACGGCGGGTCTTTTTGCTGATCCTACCGGAACGACCGGTTCCGGGCGTAATGCGGACGACCCCGTGATTTAATCAATTATATTCTCTGGCAACGTTAACCACATTGCCAGTCCGACCGTATGTATAGGTGAGATGAATAAGGTCACGAGGTCGAGGAGCCGCGAAGCACTCTTGGTACTGAGCGCTCAGTCCGGCAATCAAAAAGCATTCGATGTGCTTATTCGAAGTTACCACCCATCGTTGGTTCGATTCGCTATTCGTCTTACAAGGGGACAGGCAACTCGCGCTGGATGCGGTGCAAGAGGCCTGGATCACGATCACGAGGTGGTTCGCACTAAGAAGTGCATTGCCGATCAGGTTTGTAAGTCATTTTAGCCGACCGAATGTCCTGCTAACTTATTACGGCAACTACGAATTCTTAACAAAGCTTCACGAAATGTCTGTTCTAGAACGGAGGTGTGGAGAAACTCAAGCTTCGTCATTGCGAGCGCAGCGAAGCAATCCAGTTTGATCAACGGCCAATGGATTGCTTCGCTGCGCTCGCAATGACGATATTGTTGATTTCAACATTCCCGGCTGAAAACAGATGTAGCTAGCGCCAGTCTTGTAACCACGGTGGTTCGGTGAGGAGGTCGATTCGCTCGTTTACCTTGTAGGTGAGTGGATACAGGCCCTCACCCGTGGCTGTGCCGTCCCTGATTGATATCAGCGTTCGCTGTAAATCCAAAATATCAGCCGTGCTCAGCGTTGGTATTCCGGGCGGGCTATCCCGGTGAGCCCCGAATATCGGATTGTCGGTATCTGTTTCTCGCAAAAGATTTTCGGATCCCTCCAAATACTCTTTCAGGCTGCTGTTGGGCAAAAATGCATACAGGGGTCCGGGATAAATAAAATCGCCGGAAAATAATAATCCGTTCGATGTGTCGAGGAGTGAAATTGAATCATCCGTGTGACCCGGTGTGTAAAGTACCCGAAGTTTTCTTCCCCCTAAGTCAATTTCACTACCGATGGGTAACCATTCAGTAATATGCAGGGTAGGAGTTTCAATACCTTCCATCGGACCCAAATGCTCGGACCACGTCAGCGCTAATTGGTTGTCCTTTGCTCGACTGCGCAAACGCGGCAGATCCACAACTGCAACACGCTCGAACGTTACTTGATTCCCGGTGTGATCATAATGAAAGTGCGAAGGTACAAAGGTAATAGGTAATTCTGTCAATGACTCGGCTACGGCCCGAATATCCCGATAACCAGGTCCAGCGTCGAATAGTACAGCGCGCTCACTACCAACAATCAGATAGCTGAAATTCTGCTGATAGTACAGTGGCTCGCCGATAGCGAACGTACGTTCATCGATATTTTCAACGATAAAGTATTCGTCGTACCAACGACTACTAATGTGTTCCGCTGACGTTTCCAACAGAGCAGGCGGCTCACCGCTCGCCATTACGTTTAGCATTAAGTAGTGGCGTTGCCACACGATGGTACTTGCAAGCGCAATCAGAACAGCCGTCGCCAGGAAAACTTTTCCGGAGGTGCTACCTGAGAATCTCAAATTACTTCTCCTCATTTGGTTACGACCCGAAGCAATGCAGCAACGCTTATCGCATCGGTTATTTCGTTCCTCTTAACCATTTCAATTGCATCTACGAGTGACAGTTTACGAACCTGCAAGTTTTCATCATCATCGAAATCCGTTTCACCCTGCTCTAGATTCGTGGCGACGAAAACAAAGCCCTCTTCATCCGTAATAGAGTTGCTTGGATGAAGTCGCATGATTTGTTCTAGTTTGCCGGCGGTTAATCCGGTTTCCTCTTTCAATTCGCGCTTGGCTGTATCGATTGGGTCTTCACCGGCATCGGAGCCACCCATCGGTACTTCCCAGCTGTATTCATCGGTTGTGTACCGATTCTGACCGACGAGCCAGGTGTTGCCGTCTTCGTCCAACGGCACAATTGCGATTGCTTTGCTTTTGAAATGAATCCGCCCATATTGCGATTCACCGCCATTTGGATTCAGTACTTTTTCGTCGAACACGGTAATCCATGGATTATCGTATACAACTGCCGATTTCAGTCTATTCCAGCTCAATGGTTTGCTCCCGCTAGGTCGGATTCGAGCAATAGTTTGAATCTTTGCATACCTTCCTCGATCCGGCTCTCGTTCACTGCTTCAAATTGATGTACGAACAATAAGGTTTCCTCATCAGAGGCATAAGTTGCTGCGAGAAACTTTCTCCGCGACGCTCTGTAATTCTCTCGGTTAACACTCGTTGCCGGTCATTCTCAACCAGCGTTATTTCACCAACAGATCCGGGTTGTCCTACAATGCCTGACATCTTTTCATACGCGCCGAAAGTTTGCTGCCATCGCGCCCTTTGACCTACATCAATAAAGATTTTCCATACGTCAGGCAAACTCGCATCAATAATTAGTTCGGATTCAGGTGTCATCTAATACTCGCCAATTACTTCAAGCCAGATAATACCCCGCCGTCCATGAGCCGTTGCACCATTACTACGAACCAGTCATAGTTCAATGGCATCGAGAATGGCCGACCAGGCGTTCTTCAGCGCAATCTTTTATCGGAAATATTCATGGCAGCACCACAACCACGTCTGACGCAGGGGTCAGTCGGGCACCAGCTCGTCGGCATGAGCGTCCCTGTGTTATTTGGCATCTTCATGATGATGATGCAGGGCTTCATCGATATGTGGTTCATCGGTAGAGTCGGAGATAGCGAGCTGGCGGCATTAAGCTTTGCTTTTCCAGTTCTAATGATCGTGACGAGCGTCGCAATCGGGCTGGGCGCCGGTACATCGTCCGTTGTCGCAAGGGCAATCGGTGCAAACGATCATCGACGTGCACGTAGACTTGCGACTGACAGTCTCATATTGTCTTTCGGTATAACGGCGATGGTCAGCGCCATCGGTTTGTTGACGATTGCACCTCTATTTAGGCTCATGGGTGCACCTGAGGAGATGATTCCTCTGATTTCGGGCTACATGCGCATTCTTTATGTCGGCGTTCCGTTCGTTGTGGTCGGCATGGTTGGCATGAGTAGCATGCGTGCGACCGGTGACACACGATTGCCGAGTATGTTGATGGTTCTTGCATCAATTATTAACGTTATTCTTGATCCAATATTGATTTTCGGTCTTGGGCCGATTCCGCGCATGGAGTTAGAGGGTGCTGCGCTCGCGGGACTTTTGGCCCGCGGTTCAATTTTTGTCGGCACGATTTATTTGATGCGGGTGCGATTGGACATGCTTACGTTTAACAAACCCGACACAAAAGAGCTCATGAGTTCTTGGCGAGACATACTGCATGTTGGGATCCCAGCGGCTGGCACGAATGCGATTATCCCGGTTGCAATTGGTGTGATCACCGCAATGCTGGCGCAGTATGGTACGGACACCGTGGCCGGTTTCGGCGTTGCTAGTCGAGTGGAGTCACTTACCCTGGTGATGTTCTACGCATTGTCTGCGGTCATTGGACCTTTCGTTGGCCAGAACATATCCGGACATCGACCCGACCGAATTTTTCGTGCCCTCAAGTTGTGTACGCTATTTTGTTTGGGTACCGGCCTGATCATTGCGGTAATGCTCGCGTTTACCGGGGGATGGGTGGCTGGACTATTTAGTGAAAATGCTGAGGTTCGTAGCGTCGCGACATTGTTCTTGTTAGTCGTTCCCATTAGCTACGGCGCGTACGGAATAGTCATGGTAATGAACGCATCGTTTAACGGTATGGGTAAACCGATGCCGGCTGTGCACATCAGCATAGCTCGAATGGTCGTAATTTATTTGCCACTGGCCTTCGTGGCAGAAAAGTTTTTCGGTGTCGCAGGCATATTCGCCGCCTATGCGTTGGCAAATGTGATTACCGGCGTTATTTCTTATCTTTGGGCTCGGTCATCCGTTGCTGAGCAATGTGACAAACATGCCGTTACGGTGCCAGCGTAAGGTTTACAACTCGCGTTTTGTAGTAGTAATGCATGCCCAAGCCGCGGCTGCCAAGAAAGAGCGTTAATGCAAGCCACAATCCGTGGTTACCTAGCGATTGCGTCAGATACCACGCGGGAATGAAAACCAGAAATGTGGAGACCAGCATGATGTCGCGCATTTCTCGGGCGCGAGTTGCCCCGACAAAAACACCGTCGTAGAGATACGACCAAAAAGCGATAAGCGGCATGATCGTCATCCATGGTAGATAGACGAGTGTGACGGCAACAACGTCTTTGATGTCCGTCAGCAATCGAATCAGCACAGGTCCGGCGACAAAAAAGAACAGACAGAAACCGAGAGCAAAATAAAGTGACCAACGCAGTGTTAGCGTCACCGATTGCTTGAGCGCGGCAAGATCTTTCCTGCCGACCGCCTTGCCAACTAAAGCCTCTGCAGCATGGGCGAGACCGTCCAACGCGAATGACATCAGGCTCATCAGATTCATGAGCACTGCGTTGGCGGCGAGAATCATCGCTCCCATTCTCGCGCCAGCGGCAGTTACGAAGAAGAACGTGAAAATCAATGCCATCGTGCGAACTAACAGATGAGCATTAACGGCAAAAAATGCTTTGTATTCTTCTAAGGACGTTAGCTTTGAAACTGGAAAAGGTCCGCTGTCTGTTTTGAGGAGTTTGAATGCGAAAACAAGACCGACGACCAGCCCGGCAATTTCTGCAATGACGGAGGCCGCTGCAACGCCGTCAACATCCATGTTGAGTACCAAGACGAAAAATAGGTCTAGAACAATGTTGGTCAGATTGATGACTAACACTATATATAGAGGAACTCGTGCGTTCTGTAGACCCAGAAACCAACCGATCAAGACGAAATTCGCGAGTGTCGCAGGTGCGCTCCAGATACGAATGTAGAAATACTCGTAGGCATGACCGACAACGAGGGAATCCGCGCCTAGTAGACCCATCGATAGGTCTGCTATTGGCACCTGCAATACAATAATGACCAGCGCAATGGCAAACGAAACGATGAGCGCCTGCCCAAGGGCGACTTTCAGACCTTCGTGATCGTCGGCGCCGAAGCGCTGGGCAGTGATGCCGGTGGTGCCCATACGCAGAAAATTAAAGCCGAAGAATATGAACCCGAATATGGCGGAACCAATTGCCACAGCTGCGAGGTAACGGGCATCTTCGAGGTGACCGGTAACGCCGGTATCGACCATACCGAGTAGCGGCACCGAAATATTCGATAACATCATTGGCGCGGCAATGCGCCAGACTTCACGGTTGTTTGGTAGGGAAGACATCTGGTTGGCCAAAGAAACCGGGTCAGAGCCCTTTATTGGGCTCTGACCCGGTTTTCGGTTAGAAGGCGTTGACGCCGGTTAATTCTTTGCCAATGATGAGTTGGTGGATGGTCTCCGTCCCTTCGTAAGTGATGACACTTTCCAGATTCAACATATGGCGTATCGGTACATATTCCGCACTAATGCCGCTTCCGCCCAACATATCCCGCGCATCACGCGCGATATCCAATGCCGCGCGACAATTGTTCCACTTGGCAAGCGATACCTGTGCTGGCGTCATGCGACCTTCATCTTTCATGCGTCCAAGATGTAGTGATAACAACTGTGCCGTCGTGATTCGGCGTGCCATGTCTGCGAGTCGTAATTGTATTGCCTGGTTGTGCGCTAAGGGCTTGTGAAACAGAACCCTGTCCCGTGTGTAGTTGAGCACTTCATCCAAACAGGCCTGTGCCGCACCGATGACACCCCATGTGATGCCGTATCGCGCCTGTGTTAAGCAACTAAGCGGGCCCTTGAGGCCAACAACCCCAGGTAGAACGCTGGCATCCGGTACGCGAACGTTGTCGAAGAATAAGGCCGAAGTCACCGATGCGCGAAGTGAGAATTTGTTTTCAATCTCCTGTGTCGTAAATCCAGGTATATCTTTTTCGACGATAAATCCACGTACACCTTCTTCCGTCGTCGCCCACACAACAGCCGCATCGGCGAGATTGCCGTTGGTGATCCACATCTTCGAACCATTTAATATCCAATCGTCGCCGTCCCGTTTGGCGTGCGTCTTCATATTGCTGGGGTCAGAGCCGCCTTGCGATTCCGTCAATCCAAAGCAACCAATTGCTTCGCCCTTTGCCATCGCGGGAAGCCAACGCTGTTTTTGTTCTTCCGAGCCGTAGGAATAAATGGGATACATGACCAGGCTGCTTTGCACAGAAACAAAACTGCGGAGACCGCTGTCGCCGCGTTCCAGTTCCTGGCAGATCAATCCGTAGCAAACTGAACTCAGGCCAGCACAGTCGTAGCCCTCAATCGAGCTGCCTAGTAATCCGAGCGCCGCGACCTCGTCAATGAGCTCACGGGGAAACTGATGGTTTTCGAACGCTTCCTGAATGACCGGTAAGACTTTGTCGTCCACCATTCTGGCGACGGAGTCCTGCACCATGCATTCCTCTTCCGAGAGTTCGCTGCGAATATCGTATAAATCCAGCGGATTAAGTTGCCGCTTTTCTGCGGCCGTTGTAACGGTTGCCAAGGAAATCTCCCAAGGGGTGTTGTCAGGTACGAGCGGGGAGACGATTCTACCGGAATGAGCAGTCGGCTAGTAGGGAATTCCGATACGCCGATAGAGGTTTGACAGTATCCACACAGGCGCAATCATGAGGAACTGAATATCCTGAACAACCGCGCGTATGCCGCCTCCCTTTATATGCCCCAAATAGAGGCCTATCACGCTCACGATGAAGAGGCTTGCCGATACCCTCGCCAGTGACCATGTCGTCTCGAGCAGCCAAATCTGGGCAAGCGCGACGCCAAGGATAAACGGCAGCATGCCGATTGCGAGCGAGATAGAAATAATGAAGTAATACACCACGGCAGCCATTAAAAAAGCACTGCCCCAATTCAGAATGGGTGAAATCTGACGGAATGCATCTGGAACTGGCAGGGACCACAGCATGCCGACCGTTGCTAGGACCAATAGTGGCACTGAGAGCCAATAGATAGCTGCAAATTGCAGATCGTTATGACTGCTTCCATATCGCTCAAGCCAGTTCTCAGCTTCTTGCATTAAGGGTCCCTCTATCCCTATACGTCCATGGGCGGTGTCGGTATAGCCGCTATTCTACACGGCGCGGAAAATCGTAATCGCAATGCCCCATCTAGTAAGAACTGAGACCTGTCGCACGTTTTCCTTGTATCGCTGCGATGGATACTCACGATTGGCGGTGCTTTCAGGCGTCGTTCAGGATCAGGGTGCATACAATAGCGCCGGATACTTCGAAAAGGCCATTTTTCCCATTGGGTGCAGGCCAGGGCATGCAGTAAAGAGGATTCACCATGAACAGCAAAGTATTGAAAAGTTTTTTATTAGCGGCAAGCCTAACGGTCGTGGCCGGCGGGTGTCAGGTATTAGATCCTTACACGCAGGAATCAGAGACCAGCAAGGCAACACGAGGCGCGGTTATTGGCGCAATTGCCGGTGCAGTTGTCGGCTTGGCATCTGGTGATGATGCAGTTGAGCGTCGACAGAGAGCACTGATTGGTGCAGGCGTTGGTGCATTGGCAGTTGGCGCAGTTGGTGTATATATGGATGGACAAGAGGACGAACTCCGAGCGGAACTGCAGGGTTCCGGGGTGAGCGTTACTCGCATCGGCGATAACATCACACTGAACATGCCAGGAAGCGTTACCTTTGCCACGGATAGCTCAGATTTGAGCCCAGCATTTTTTAATGTGCTCAATTCGGTGTCCAAAGTCCTGATCGAATATGACCAAACTGTTGTAGAGGCCGCTGGGCATACGGACAGTACCGGCTCGGATACTTACAACCAGTCATTGTCAGTGCGGCGCGCGAGTTCCGTTGGTCAATATCTGCAGTCACAAAGTATTGGTTCGCAACGATTGATCACGATCGGCCTAGGGGAAAGCATGCCCGTTGCAGATAACAATGCGAATGCGGGTCGACAGGAAAACCGACGCGTAGAAATTACGATGGTACCTGTGACCTCCTAATTGTCTTTTGTAACCATTAAAGCGCGGCAGATTTTTCTCCCGCGCTTTTTTTATGCGTGAATACACCAGTGCGGCGGTTTCATCAGCCATAGAAGGCAAGTATGGGAAAGACCAGACAACGTCAGTTTGCAGCGATCGATTCAGGTGAATGGGTCGAAGCAAGTGGCATCGTCATCAAGTTGCTAAAGGACGACAATGAAGGATCGCGGCACCAACGATTTATAGTTGATTTACGCAACGATCAAACGCTTTTGATTGCGCACAATATTGATCTTGCACCACGAATTCCTTTAGCTGTAGGCGATAGGCTTAAGTTTCGTGGCATGTACGAATCGAATGATCTCGGCGGGCTCGTCCATTGGACTCATCACGATCCGATGGGGGTAGAGGATGGCGGCTTTATAATTTGTCGCCGTCGAACGTACGCATAATAATTACCCTGGGTATCCGTCGAACCCCGTCTTTGCGAGGAACGCAGTGACGCGGCAATCCAATTCCTGCGAGGATCTGATTGAATCGCGTTGGGATCGGTTCTAATTTACTGAAGTGTACGAGCTGCGTGATCTCGAGGGCCGTATAGGATCGTGGATTTATCAGTCGTGGCCGTCGAACGTAGGCATAAAAAAACCCCGCCAATGGCGGGGTTTTGGTTTTCTACCCAGGCGCCAGGTTGTCAAACCTCCATCGCGACCCGAAGCTTCTTGATAGCATTCGCTTCTATTTGTCGAATGCGCTCAGCGGAAACATCGTAGACGTCAGCAAGTTCATGTAACGTCTTCTTGTTATCAGTTAGCCAGCGCGACTGCAGGATGTCCTGACTTCGGGCATCCAGTGTTCGAAGCGCGGCAGACATTCTGGACGATGCATTATCATGCCAATCTGTCTTCTCAACCAACGTCGCCGGATCCGAATTCTCGCTCCGGAGATAAGCTGATGGCGAATAGGCCCGGTCATCGTCGCGAGAGTCTGGCGCGGGATCGAACACTGCTTCACGCGCAGAGAGTCGACGTTCCATTTCAGTGACTTCTTTTGGACTAACGCCAAGGTCTGCGGCAACTGCTTGCGTCTCCGCATGCGACAACCAGGCGAGACTCTTCTTCGCTTTGCGCAGATTAAAAAACAGCTTTCGTTGCGCTTTTGTTGTCGCAACTTTAACGATGCGCCAGTTACGCAGAACGTACTCATGAATTTCAGCACGAATCCAATGCACGGCGAATGAAACCAGCCGTACGTCGAATGACGGGTCGAATCGTTTGACGGCCTTCATCATGCCGACATTACCTTCCTGAATAAGGTCGGCGAGCGGCAATCCGTAACCCTGGTAGCCCTTTGCGATATGCACCACAAAGCGAAGATGGGCCATGACTAGGTCACGAGCGGCCTGCAAATCCTCTCCCTCACGGAAGCGGTGTGCGAGCGCCTGCTCGTCTTCTTTCGTCAATACGGGAATTGCCCCAACGGCCTGGATATAGGCATCAAGACTGCCTACCGGGCCTTTGAGGGTCAGGTCATGATCTATTGAGGTGACTGCGGTTGTCATAATTTCAAATCCTCCGTTGGTAGGCAATTTTAGCACTCCCCACCTTAGAGTGCTAACAACGGAGTTTGGTTCCCTGGAAAATAGATTTGAAAGATCTTTTAAAACAATGACTTATAAGCGCGCACTTTCGATATTATGTAACGTAAAAGCTTGCACACCTGCTGAATCTGCCTACCGGGGCTCAATTCGCCGCATGTGTCGAGCGGTTGCCAGCCACGAGCCGATCAGGCCCAGCAATACGCCCGATCCGGCAATGATCAGGCTTTCCTGTAAATCGAGTGCTTGTGCACTGAATGGGCTGCTATAGAGACCGGATAGTCGAGTCACCGGTTCTTCCAGCGCATAAAGTCCATATGCCACCAAACCCAGCGCCAGCAAGCCGCCACCAAGGCCGTACCAGACACCGGTATACAGAAAGGGTCTACGCACAAAAGCGTTGCTTGCACCGATAAGTTTGGTTACTTCAATTTCTTCGCGGCGATTCTGAATATCCAATCGGATCGTGTTGCCGATGATCACAATGATTGCCGCGGCGAGTAAAATTGCACCGATGCCGATGGCGCGTTCGAGAATGTCCAGTATGGCGTGGAACCGTTGGACCCACTCCGTATCCACCTGAACAAAGTCAGCTTCTGGGAGATTGCCGAGTTCCTCGTTCAGCAGGCGCATCGATACTTCGGTATTTGCGGTGCTGGGTCGGACGACTAGCGTGTGCGGTAACGGATTGATAGAAAGATGATCCAGCGCATCCCCGAACCCGGACTGTTCACGAAATTCGATCATTGCATCGTCGGCGGCAACGAGGCGAACGCTCTCGACATCTGCGCGCTGGATAACTAAATCGACAAGACGTTCTGCCTGTTCGAGAGAAACATCTGTATTTAAATACACAGAAAAGTCCAGAGCGTTGTCCCACGATGAACTAATGGACTGTGCATTTTTTATCACGACATGTAATGCAGCAGGCAATGCGAGCATCACGCCAATGACGAGAATGATCATCAGGCTTGCGAAAGGTTGTCGAGTCAGGCGACCAAGCGCCGCCGATGCCGTGCTCACATGGAGTAAGAACCAGTTCGTCAACGGCCCGGTCTTACGAGGCGGTGAAAGTGCGTCAGATGACTTTATAGCCGCCAACTGTCACGTTCCTTTTCGGCGTCAAGTTGCTCGACATACTCGGCAACCGGATCTTCTTCTTGATCAACTTGAATGGTGCCGTTCGCTAGCGCAATTCTGCGACAGCCCAGTTGATCGATTAACGCAATATCGTGACTCGCAATGAGTAGTGTGACGCCAACTTCATTGAAGCGGCGAAAAATTCGCATGACCTCAAGTGATAGGTCTGGATCCAGGTTGCCGGTCGGTTCGTCGGCGATGAGTAACTTCGGGCGACTAACAATGGCGCGCGCAATACCGACGCGTTGCTGCTCGCCCGAAGATAATGTTTCGGGTGATTGTTTTTCCTTGTTAAGGAGGCTTACTTGATCCAGTGCTGCGCGTACTTTGCGAGCCGCTTCTCGATGACCTACGCCAGCAATCACCAAAGGCAGTGCGACATTGTCGAATACCGGCCGATCGTAGAGTAACTTGTGATCTTGAAAGACCATGCCGATCTGGCGCCGGTAGGCCGGGATTCGTCGCCGTGTTACCTGCTGAGTATTCTGCCCATCAACGATAACCTGACCATTCGTCGGTCTATCAATCAATGCAATTAGTCGCAGCAAGGTACTCTTGCCGGCACCGGAGTGCCCTGTGATGAATACCATCTCGCCTTCATCTACATTAAGCGACAAGCCCTTGAGAGCATCATGTCCACCGGGATAGCGCTTGGTCACTTCTTCTATACGAATCAAGCTCTCTATGACTCCGATTGACTACGGTCTGCGAGCAAGGCGTCAACATAATCGACGGCATTAAAGGGTTGCATGTCTTCCGCTTTTTCACCAATACCAATAAAGCGCACCGGCACTTTCAATTTATCGGCAATACTTAGGAGAATACCGCCTTTCGCCGTGCCATCCAGTTTCGTAACCGTGAGGCCAGTCAAACCAAGCGCGGCGTGAAATTTCTCCGCCTGCACCCTCCCATTTTGTCCCTGACTTGCATCCAAGACCAGCATGGTTTCATGTGGGGCCGCTTCGTCATGCCGCGCAAGGACCCTCTTGATCTTCGCAAGCTCGTTCATCAATCCCTGTTGATTTTGTAGTCGACCCGCGGTATCTGCTAACAACACATCAATGTTCTTCGAGCGCGCAGCCTCATAGGCATCAAAGATGACCGCAGCCGGATCTGCGCCGGCCTGCTGGGAAATAACGGCAACATTGTTGCGTTGCCCCCATACCTGTAATTGTTCTACTGCGGCGGCGCGAAACGTATCGCCGGCCGCGAGCATTACCGAATGACCTTGATCCTGTAGACGTTTGGCAAGCTTGCCGATAGTGGTTGTTTTCCCCGCACCATTCACGCCCACCATCAGGATTACAAACGGCGAATTGCTCGCCGGGATATTCAATTCAACTGCAACCGGGTCGAGAATCTCGGTGAGTATGCGATGGAGGCCGGCCCGCAATGCGGCAATATCTTTCAATTCCTTTCGCGCCAACGATGTTTGCAGCTCCGCAATTATGCGTGAAGTCGTATCGACGCTAACATCTGCCATGACCAGCTCTGCTTCGAGGTCGTCCAGGACCTCCTGGTCGATGGTCCCACCGGGCGCGAGATTGGCGAGATTGTATGAGAGCCAGCTGTCGCCGCGGTTCAACCGCGCCCGCAGCCGCTTTACGAAGCCGGGCTTGTCTCCGGCGTTAGAATCCTTCTTTTTTCCAAACACGAATTTTCAACCTAGCTACGACAAAGCCCGGACTAGAGTAATCTGGGAGACTTTCCAGATGCGACCCACAATCGGTATGCAGCACAAAAACAATAAAAACGGTAAACCACAACCCGGACGGCTACGTATTGTAGCCGGAAAATGGCGCAGCCGCCTTTTGCCGGTTGCTAATGTTGAAGGGCTGCGGCCAACGTCAGAGCGGATCCGGGAAACGCTCTTCAATTGGCTCGCGCCAACCATAGTAGGCTCGACGTGCCTGGATCTTTTTGCAGGGAGCGGTGCGCTGGGCCTTGAGGCACTCTCGCGTGGCGCGGCGTCGGTTTTGTTCGTCGAGCGATCGAAAACCGCAACAATAGCGCTTGACGAATGTCTGGTCACATTGAGTGACGATCAGGGGACGGTCCGCCAGGCGGACGCGCTCAGCTTCTTGCGGGGAGCGGCGCTAGCAGAGTACGATTTGGTATTTTTGGATCCACCTTTTGCTTCTGATATGGTGGCGGATTTGTGTAGACTGCTTGCAAAGGGTGGCTGGCTAAAATCGGGTGCCCACATTTATCTCGAACAAGACAAAAAACAAAGTCTGCCAGAATTGCCAGACGGCTGGCAGGCACTAAAAGAAAAAACGACCGGCAACGTTCGGTATTCACTGATACGCGTTTTGTAAGGAGCCTAGATGTCTGTCTCTGCAATGTATCCCGGGACTTTCGATCCCATCACCTTGGGGCACGAAGATCTCGTCCGCCGGGCGTGCCGAATATTTGACCATGTTGTGGTTGCCATTGCGGCAAATCCCAGTAAGGAACCTATGTTTTCGCTTGAGGAGCGTGTTGAGCTGGCTCGTGCATCGATGACAGATATCAACAATATCGAGGTATCCGGTTACGAAGGCCTGACAGTGGATTTTGCGCGCGATAATGGTCTCGGTGTCATTATGCGTGGCTTGCGCGCGGTGTCAGATTTTGAATATGAGTTTCAACTCGCGAATATGAATCGTCACCTTGCGGATGATGTTGAAACCGCATTTCTAACGCCGAATGAAAACTACAACTTCATTTCATCCAGCTTGGTGAGGGAAATTTGCAGCATGGGTGGCGACATCTCCGAGTTCGTATCTCCCGTCGTCAATGACGCGTTGATTGAACGCTGCCGTTAAGACACGTCAACGCTGACAATGGTGACAGTAAAACGTCGAGCGTTGACCCAGCACAATGGCGCGAATTTCGGTTTTACACATCCGGCATGGCAACGCATCCCGTCCGTACACATTGAGTTGCTGTTTGAAGTAGCCTGGCTCGCCATCTCCGCCGTAAAAATCCTGCAAAGTCGTGCCACCTGCCTTTATCGCACGTTCTAGTACCGACTGAATCGACGTCACCAACGTAGCCAATCGTTCAGCCGACACTCTTCCCGCTGCGCGCTTCGGGTGAATACCCGCGCCAAACAACGCCTCGCTCGCATAAATGTTGCCAACACCGACGACGACTGAGGCATTCATTATGAATTGCTTTATGGTCACTCGACGTCCACGAGATTTATTCCAAAGATAGTGTGCATCGAAGTCAGCGGACAACGGCTCTGGCCCGAGATCCCGCAACAATGCATGTTCTTCGGCATTCAATGCCCAAAGCAGCGATCCAAATCGGCGCGGGTCCCGAAATCGCAACGCCTTACCGTTGTCGAAACGAATGTCGACGTGATCATGTTTTGCAGCAGGCTCGAGCGAATCAATTATTCGTACGCTGCCCGACATACCAAGATGCAAAATAGCGCTTCCCTGGTTGGTGTCAAATAGCAGGTATTTTGCTCGTCGACGCACAGTGTGAATTTTTTGGCCCGACAGATTTTTTTCCAGGCTGGCAGGGATTGGCCAACGGAGACGACGTTCTCTGATGATCAGTTCAGTAACGGTTTGATCTTCAATCCACGGTGCGATGCCGCGTCGACTGGTTTCTACTTCAGGTAGTTCTGGCATTGAGTTCTTACGCTGATCGTCGAAAATTGTTAGATGGGTTGACCGACGAGTCTAATCCAGTGCGCGTAGATTGTTAGGCGGTTTTTCAGCGCAAAAAAAATCCGCCAGAGGCGGAGTTTTTTTACTTAATTTTTGCTTCCTTGTACATCACATGTTTTCGCACCACCGGATCGTATTTCTTGGTTTGCATCTTCTCCGGGTGCAATCGTTTGTTCTTGGCTGTGGTGTAGTAGTGGCCGGTACCGGCACTGGACACAAGTTTAATTTTTTCACGCATGATCGTTTACTCCAGCGATTAAACGCGTTGGCCTTCTGAGCGCATATCCGCCAGCACCTTGTCGATGCCGTGCTTGTCGATATTGCGTAGCCCTTTGTGGGACAGACGCAGCCGTACAAATCGATTCTCGGTTTCCACCCAGAATCGCTTGTATTGGAGGTTCGGCAAAAAACGCCGACGGGTCCTGTTCTTCGCGTGTGAAACGTTGTTACCGCTCTGCGGCCGCTTCCCGGTGACCTGACAAACCTTGGCCATTGCTTTAAGTCTCTGTTTTTAAAATAGGATGCTCGCGAATGGCGAGCAGAGAGCGAGACTTTATACCAGCACCGTGAGCGCTAATCAAGACCGTTTTTGAGCGTTTTACAATAGGCCACGACTGGCCAGCGAGGTGCTGATCCCATCACCGATCACCAAGTGGTCCAGAAGGCGGATATCCACCAGGTTCAGGGCAGCTTTGACACGCCTTGTAATACGTTCATCTGCCTGGCTCGGATCGGCAATACCCGATGGATGATTGTGTGCCAGGATGACCGCGGCCGCATTGACTTGCAGGGCCATCTTGACCACTTCGCGTGGGTAGACGCTAGTGCCATCAATGGTGCCACGAAACATCTCCTCGAAAAGTATAACCCGATGGCGGTTATCCAGATAAAGGCAGCAGAACACCTCGTGCGGGCGGTCGCGCAGGCGTGCAAGAAGAAAGGTCTCGGTATCGGCTGGGCTTTTGATTGCAGTGCCAATCGGCAGGGTTTCTTCGAAATATCGGCGGGCAAGTTCGCGCATCGCTCGAATTTTCGCCAATCGAGCATCCCCGACACCCGGGGCAGCTGCTAATTGTTCCCAATGCGCGTTCAGGACGGCACGGAGACCACCAAAGTGCTCTAACAAACATTCAGCGGCAGTCATTGCCTGCGCGGATGCGGGGCCGGTACGCAATACAACAGCGAGTAGCTCCGATGTCGCACAAAGCGAGACATCGCCGCGAATTAGCATGGAATGCGAGTCGGCTGGCGCAATTGGCGTTGCTTGGGACATAGACCTTCCTTGGTCAGTGATGTCGTGAGTTTCAGCTTGGTGCCTTGATAGAGGTGATTCAAGCCGCAAATTGCGGCTGGTTTTCCCTATTTGCTGGATATTGACGGCAGCTCCGGGCTAAGCTTTCGAACCCGTGGTCCATCAAACCTACCTTGGTGGACCACTAGCTGAGCAGGCTCGACCTATGCAGAAACAAAAGATCATTCTTGGCATCAGCGGCGGCATTGCTGCCTATAAGACGCCTGAACTGGTGCGCCGTCTGAAAAGTCGTGGCGCTGAGGTACAAGTCGTCGTGACCCGTTCTGCCATCGAGTTTGTCACCGAAACAACGCTGCAAGCGGTCTCCGGATTGCCGGTGAGAAGCAATCTGTGGGATACGAATGCTGAGGCTGCGATGGGACATATTGAGCTCGCGCGTTGGGCTGATCTCGTACTGATTGCGCCCGCGACGGCAGAAATCATGGCTCGCCTGGCGGCAGGCTCCGCTCCCGACTTGTTAACAACGCTTTGCTTGGCGACTGAGGCGCCCATCGCGATTGCACCGGCAATGAATCATGTGATGTGGTCGAATGCGGCGGTACAAGAGAATCGAGACCGCTTGGAAAGCCGCGGCATACAGATTCTTGGACCCGCACATGGCGATCAGGCATGTGGTGAAAACGGTCTGGGCCGAATGCTCGAACCGGACGATATTGTCGCTGCGATACTGGCGCCAAAAGCCGTTCCTGAAATTGCCGCAAAACCATTGAGCGGCAAAACCGTAATGATCACGGCCGGGCCAACTCGCGAAGCGATTGATAGCGTCCGCTACATCAGCAACCGAAGCTCTGGCAAGATGGGATACGCGCTGGCTGCAGCGGCACGTGACGCGGGCGCCAAAGTCATGCTGGTCAGTGGTCCAGTGGCTGTGCCACTTCCTGAAAACGTCGTCAGATTTGATACGGAAAGCGCAGCCGATATGTATTCGGTCGTGCACCAGCATCTCGAAAGTGTCGATATTTTTATCGGTGCCGCGGCCGTTGCGGACTACCACGTAGCCGACGTTGCCGCCGGCAAAATTAAGAAAACCGCGAAGGAACTGTCGCTAGACCTTGAGCGTACAAAGGACGTACTGGCATCTGTGGCGCGACTGCCGGATCGTCCGTTTACGGTTGGCTTCGCGGCTGAGACTGATAATCTACGTGAGTATGCGCTTGGGAAACTTGAGCTAAAAAATCTGCACATGATCGTTGCGAATCTTGTTGGGAAAAACTTGGGATTTGAAACTGATCGGAATGCCGTTGAAGTTTTTTGGCGGGGTGGTGAAGCTTCTTTTCCAATCGCCGCTAAAGACAAACTGGCAGAAGATCTCGTCGCGCTCATCGGAACTCAGTATCTTGAAAGCATTAGCGCTGACACACAGACTGAATTACCGGCTATTGCGATCCGCGATTGATCGAAGCGCAACTCGAAAACAATAATTCTAATAATAAGAAAGGTCTTTTTGTGCGATCAGTAGAACTCAAAATTCTTGACCCCAGAGTGGGTGACTCCATTCCCGTGCCGCACTACGCGACAGATGGCTCAGCCGGTCTAGATATGCGTGCGTGCATCGATGAGCCATTGACGGTAACGCCGGGAGAAACGGTATTAGTGCCGTCCGGGCTAGCCATTCATATTGGTGATGCATCCCTTGCTGCGGTGTTGTTGCCGCGCTCTGGCTTAGGCCACAAACATGGCCTGGTATTGGGGAATCTAACCGGCTTAATTGATTCCGATTATCAGGGGCAGGTCTTCGTTTCGATATGGAATCGCGGTGATAAAACCTATGAGATTCAACCCGGTGAACGTATCGCCCAAATGGTGTTTGTCCCTGTTGAGCAGGTGAAATTCAGCGTAGTCACTGAATTTACGGATTCAGAGCGGGGTGAAGGCGGTTTCGGACACTCGGGAAAACAATAACAAACGCTCGATTGACCAGCCTTTGCACCGAATGTTGCGTAGGAGCGGCTTCCAGCCGCGATCACACGCTTCCGGTTGACGCTTAGTCGAGACCCTTAAGCGCTTTAAACCGGTCGATATCCCCATCAAATCGCGCAACGATGTTGAGCTCGTCTTGCTGGAATCGCTGCAGATTTCGCTCGTGTCTCGCGAGAGTATCTTTGGTGGTCGACATGTCGTCAGCAAGATCGAGCTCAATCATTGGCGCTTCTGGGTCGACGCTGTAAGGTCGGAAGCCTGCCGCTTCGTCGGTTAAAGAGTCCATGCGACGTCGCAGATTGCGCAGATACAACTCAGTTACTCGCGCTTGAGCTTTAAATAACTCAACGCGACGGTCCCGATGCAGGACTATTTCGTCAACCGAAAGGTAAGTGGCTAATAATGCCTGGTCGGCACGTTGCTGCAATTCACGTTTCGTACGTAGCTCTTCCTGGCGTTGTTCCTCAAGAATTTCTTCCTGGGTTCTCTTCGCACGCATTACGTCGACCGTAATACCGTGCTGATTAACAACTTCTCATTTAATTTCGGCATATTCGGCAGGGATACTATCGCCGAAGTGCACCACACCCGTGCCATCTACCCAGCGGTAGAGCTTTTGTGTGTTTTGAGCGCTGGCAGCGCCGCTGCAAACACACAAAATAATCAGTGTTGTTAAAGACTGAAACCTCATAGAGGAAATATCACACATTTCATCAACGGCGAAGAGGGACTAGTTAACGATTTTTAAGCTTAGTAGTACATCTGGAACAAGTAAACCCTTAGAGAAACGCTTAAAAAAACAATTAGTTAAGAATTTATGCCGTATTTTTGACGATACTGAAGAACGGGATCCAAAAATTCTTCGTATTCTGGAGACTCTTCAAGTAGGTCAATCAGGTCTTCCAGTTCAACGATGCTTGTGACTGGGATACGCAATGATTGCTCAAGTTCCTGAACCGCAGACCTTGAATCTGAGCCCACTTCTTGTCGATCGAGCGAAATGACTAAACCAGCGACTTCTGCGCCTGTTGCCGCGATGATGGCATGTGCTTCTTTAACCGCAGTTCCTGCGGTTATGACGTCATCGACAATAAACACTTTGCCTGCTAGCGGGGCGCCCACGATGTTGCCGCCTTCACCATGATCTTTCACTTCTTTGCGGTTGAAGGCGTAGGGCACATCGATGTCGTGATGTTCCGCCAGCGCGGCTGCGGCCAAAGTGGCGAGCGGAATGCCCTTGTAGGCGGGCCCAAACAACATATCGAACTTAATTTCAGACGCGGCAATAGATGATGCGTAATAGCGACCAAGCTTGGCTGCTGCGTACCCGGTCGAGAAAAGACCGGCATTGAAAAAATACGGACTGATTCGTCCGGACTTCAGCGTAAACTCGCCAAACCGAAGCACTTCCAGTTCGAGAGCGAGTTCGAGAAATTCCCGTTTGTAGGCGCGCATGTTATTGGACTTAAGTTAAGCTTCGAATAATCAATCTCGTGTCAGCTATCCAAAGCAGAACCACGAGGGTGGGGCCGTAGCATACAGAGATCGCCGAATTTCGGTATGCCTTGTCTGTTTCAATCTGTAACGCCACGACACTTTTTTCACTGGAGACGAACTATTGTTCCGCGTAATTAGCCTCAATGCCAATGGAATTCGCGCCGCTGCGCGGAAAGGTTTTTTTGAGTGGATGGCCCAAAAAAAGCCTGACGTCGTTTGTATACAGGAGACGAAGGCACAGGAGCATCAATTAACTGATCCGTGTTTCAGCCCAAAGGGATATCACTGCTTCTATGAAGATGCAGTCAAGAAAGGCTACAGCGGAACGGCTATCTATTCGAAGATTAAGCCTAAAAAAGTCATCAGAAGTTTCGGCATGCAGGAATTCGATGACGAGGGGCGCTATCTGGAAGTGCAGCTTGGTGGCATCAATGTCGTTTCCACCTATCTGCCATCGGGTTCATCTGGCGACATTCGGCAAGAAGCCAAGTATCGGTTTCTGGATGGGTTTATGAACCATTTGCAAAAAGTCAGACGCCGTCGCTCACAGACCATACTTTGCGGCGACTGGAATATTGCGCATAAACAAATTGATATAAAAAATTGGCGCCCAAATCAGAAAAACTCTGGATTTCTGCCTGAGGAGCGGGCATGGATGGACGAAGTGTTTGACCGCGAGAAATTTGTTGACGCGTTTCGCGTCGTTAACGATGCGGCAGAACAATACACGTGGTGGTCGAATCGCGGTCGGGCATGGGACAACAATGTCGGATGGCGCCTCGACTATCAGGTAATCACACCCGGTCTGCGAGAGCAGATCCTGCGTACCGACATCTATAAGACAGAGCGATTCTCAGATCACGCGCCACTGACGATGGATTACGATTGGGATCATGACGACTGACGCGGACGCACAGACGCAACAGTCGAGGACTTTCAAAGAAGCCATTCTAAACAGGCGCATGTTGATATGCGTGTTTACCGGATTTACGTCCGGCTTGCCGTTGTACATCTTAATTCAACTCGTACCGGCCTGGCTGCGTGTGGAAGGCGTTGGTCTAAAAGAAATTGGATTCTTTGCGCTGGTCCAGTTTCCCTACACCTGGAAATTCCTTTGGTCGCCATTCATGGATCGTTTCACGCTGCCGTTTCTCGGCCACCGTCGTGGCTGGATGCTGGTTACTCAGATCGCGTTGCTGGTCTCAATCGCGACCCTGGGGATGGTCGAGCCAAGCCTTTCAATTTGGGTGATTGCTTACCTATCGGCAGCGCTGGCGTTCTTCAGTGCGAGTCAAGACATCGTCTTGGATGCATACCGCCGGGAACTACTGCCCGACGTAGAGCTTGGGCTCGGCAACTCGATTCATGTTCAGGGATATCGCCTGGCTGGCCTAATACCCGGTTCACTTGCGTTAATTTTGGCGGACTACATCTCCTGGCAATCCGTCTTCGTGGTCGTCGCATTGTTTATGCTGGTCGGTATAGGCATGACCTTGGTTATTCGCGAAGCAATTACCAATCCCAGCCCACCGCGAACAATGCGAGAAGCCATCGTTGAGCCGTTCAACGAATTCATCGGGCGGAAGGGCATTAAATCTGCTGCTCTCGTATTGGCATTTTTGTTTCTCTACAAGCTTGGTGACAATCTTGCGACGGCGCTGCAAACACCCTTCTACATAGACGTCGGCTTCAGCCTGACGCAAATTGGCGCAATCGCTAAATTTGCATCATTAGTCGCGGTCATCGTGGGTGGGGTCGTCGGCGGTTTAGTCATGGTCAAGCTAAGCATCAACCGAGCGCTCTGGATCTTCGGCTTTGTTCAAATCTTCAGTATTCTTGGCTTCGCGTTGCTTTCCGAAGTTGGAGCGAATCCCTGGGTGCTGGGAATTGCTGTGTCTCTCGAATATTTGGGGGTGGGGCTGGGTGCGGCCGCTGTAACCGCATTTATAGCCAAGAATACCAATCCAATATTTGCGGCAACGCAAATTGCGCTGTTTACCGCCTTGGCATCAGTTCCGAGAACAATGGCGAATGCTGTTACTGGCGTTATTGTTGAACAAATCGGGTGGACACCTTTCTTCTTCCTTTGCACGGCCTGCGCCATTCCAGGAATGTTGTTGTTATTTAAAGTCGCCCCCTGGAACGAAGAAGTGCCATGAATGAAGACGGGCAATACCAGGAACTCATTGTCGGTCGCCTAAACGATCTCGACGATCCCGGATGTCGCGAATTTCGTATAGGAGACGGCGACTGGCCATTTAAGGGATTTGTCGTGCGTCGCGGCGAAGAAGTATTCGCTTACCAAAATTTTTGCGTACATGTAGGGCACCCCCTCAATTGGCAGCCAGATCGCTTTTTGACGCAGGATGGCAAAAAAATAGTGTGCTCGTCGCACGGGGCAATTTACGAAATTGATACAGGTATTTGTGTTGCCGGCCCTTGTCCGGGCAGAAAACTTCGTGCTGTTGGCGTCGAAGTCGTGGACGGCAATGTCATCGTCACGGGTCCAGGCGCGCAACAATAAACTTGCCAGCGTTGCCTGACTTTGACGCCGTATCGTGCCGACTGAGGCTATTTAATTACACTGCTAGTCGGGCGGAGTCATAAAACCAAGCGGGTCGTGATAGCCGTCCGGATAGCCGTCCGGATAGTCGCCGCCTTCGTTGCCGGTGTAATCGTCGCTATCCATGTCGACCGACCCGGACCAATCTTCGGGTGCAGCGACAGGCACAATCGATAGTCTCGTCCAATCGTCTAGCTCGAATTCATCAATCGTGCCGTCGAAAAACTGTAACTCGACAGTATCAGCATCCTCGTCAATGGCGACGACTTCGAACAATTGTCCATGCGGACGGCGATACCAGTGGCCAATAGCGGGTAACGCCGCCAGTCGTAATGCGGAAATGTGCTGGATACTGCCCATTTTAGCGCTCCGAATTGCCTGGATTACATACCAGTTATAGACCTATTCTGCGGTGACGCAAGTCGTGCACTATTGGCGAATAAATCGCCAATCCCAAATTCGATGGCCGCGACGCAAACCGCGTGTTTCAAACTTTGTGGTATGTCGATCAAGTGGTTGATCACCATGATGTTCGCGACGTTCGTCCAGTCGAAAATTTGCTCGGGTTAGCATGACCTCATCAATGTGTTCCGCGTAATTTTCCCAATCCGTCGCAACATGAAGCGCGCCACCAATGGCTAACTTGTCCTCGGCAAGATCCAAAAACGGTGAATTTACGATGCGCCGTTTGTGGTGACGTTTTTTTGGCCAGGGGTCGGCAAACAAAAGGTTAATTCGTGATAACGACGCGCTTGCGAGCTGATGCTGCATGACTTCCATTGCGTCATGAATGATGACGCGTAGATTGCCAATGTTCGCCTCCTTCGCTCTTAGAAGGCAATGACCTGCGCCGGGCTCATGAACATCAATGCCTACAAAGTCCATTTGCGGGTAATCGAGCGCCGCCGCGACGAGCGATACGCCATTTCCGAAGCCGACCTCTAGGACACGCTCGGCCTTACGCCCAAAAATTTGGTCGAGATCTAAAATCTCCTCATTGAACTCAACGCCAAAACGACCCCATTCCTCCTGTAATGCTCGTTCCTGGGAGGGCGTAGCGCGTCCGGCGCGGCGAACGAAACTTCGAATCGTTCTTCGTTTGGGTGTTGGTTCACTCATATTTTAATTGTAATCAAAACGTCACGATTTCTCAGCCACGAAGAGGGCCTCCGAAATTCCAGCGAGCGATTCAACGATCAGTTTTTTGGACGCCCGACGTAGGACAATATTGCGCCGGCTGCTATCAAGCTCCAGCCAACGATTACGGACATCGTTAGGGTTAGGACCAGGGTGCCGGATACAAATGCGCTCGCGCCTAGCATCAATGCAAACCGTTGTTTCTCTTGCGCGACGAGTTGGCGCTTAATTTCATCAAGTTCCGGTGCTTTGATGTCGAAGTGCAGGTTGCCTGCAGCGATTTTTTCGGCCAAATGGCTGACAATTCCCGGCAACTCGCGCGCCGCGTCGCGTATTTGTGGCAAATCTTCGCGAAGTTGGTCAAGGGCTGCCCGCGGACCCATTTGCTCACTCATCCACTGGCGCAATATAGGGTGCGCTGTCTTCCAAAGATCCAATTGCGGATACAGTTCGCGCCCAAGGCCCTCAATGTTGAATAAGGTCTTTTGCAGCAAGATGAGCTGTGGCTGAATCTCCATATCAAAGCGCCGTGCGGTTTCGAACAAACGCAGCATGACTTGGGCGAACGAAATTTCACTGAGTGGTTTATTGAAGATCGGTTCGCAAACTGAGCGAATTGAAGATTCCAGCTCATCAATTCTTGTGCCAGGTGGAACCCATCCCGAATCAATGTGAAGTTTGGCGATCCGATGGTAGTCGCGGTCGAAAAAAGCCAGGAAGTTTCCGGCGAGATATTTCTGATCAGTAGGGCTTAAAGTTCCGACAATGCCGAAATCCACAGCCGCATACTTGGGTTTTTCAGGATCCTCCAGCGTGACAAAAATATTGCCGGGATGCATGTCTGCGTGGAAAAAATTGTGGCGGAAGACCTGCGTGAAAAATATCTCAACGCCGTTTTCGGCTAACGCCTGAATGTTTGCACCGGCGTCCCTCAGCGTATCCATATCGCTGATCGGCGTGCCGAAAATTCTCTCCTGAACTAATACCTCGGGTCGGCTGTAATCCCAATAAACATCGGGGACGTACAGAAGCTCAGATCCCTCGAAATTTCGTTTTAGTTGCGCGGTGTTTGCGCCTTCACGCGCGAGATCTAACTCATCAATGATGGTCTTTTCGTACTCGGCCACGATCTCCAGGGGACGCAGGCGCTTGCTCAGTGACCAGTACTTGTCTGCGAGCCTAGCAATAGCAAACATGACATCCAGGTCGCGTTCGATCAGTTTGCGTACGCCGGGACGCAACAACTTAACGATGACTTCTTTGCCGTCCTGCAGCGCTGCTGTGTGCACCTGAGCAACAGAGGCAGCAGCAAACGGTTCGACGTCGAATCGAGCAAATACGTCGTGAACCGATTTTCCGTAAATACCATCAAGAATGGCGATGGCTTCTTCGGCTGGAAACGGCGGAACTCTGTCTTGGAGTTTTGCCAGTTCGTCAGCGACATCCGTTGGTAACAAGTCGCGCCGCGTTGAGATCGCCTGCCCAAATTTCACAAAGATCGGTCCGAGTTCGATCAGCGCCAATCGAATTCGCTTGCCAAGGGGTTCGGACACATCTTTGGCGCGCGGGAAAAAATAGAACACAAAGCGCAAAGGCCGCAATAGGTGTGTTTGCGTAATGATCTCATCGAGCCCGTAGCGCACGAGAACGCGCTGGATTTTGATCAGGCGCAACAAGGTCTTTCTGCGCATCATGAGCTAAATGACCTTATCTGCTTCGTGTTGCGCAAGAATTTTCCGCATGCGCGCGTCGAGACGGGCAACGTCGTCACGGAGCGTACCGACCTGGCGCCGAAAACCATCGACCTCATCACGCGTCGGTACCGCCTGGCTTTCTTCCTGCAAATATTCAGAAACATTCTGCGACACGGTTTTATGTGCGTTTTGGCGCCAGGCACTGAACCCCCGGAAAAGCTCGCCCAGGCCACGTGCTGCGGCATCTCCTATGACGGTGGACAGTTCTTCTTCGACGTCAGGTTTACCGTAGGCAAGCAACTTTTGAAAATCCTGGGCAACCAGTGCGTCGCCGCTAATATCGATTTCGCCGTGACGAATGGCTGCCTCACCAGACGGTCCGCTGAGTTTTGCTAGTGAGATTAACGATCCGGATACGACCACATCCGGGTCATCGATATGATCGCTGGAAAGGTCAATCAGCTCGTCACTAACCACCAAATAGACCGCTAGCGTCGTGTCTTTGACACGCACCGCCATGACACGGTCGGACAGTTTTTTACAGAGTTCACGAGCGGGTGTTTTTGCCTGAATTTGGCGATTGATCATCGCGGTGACCGGGCGCAACAATGGTTCGAGCGAACTCATCTAAATCCTATAGCCGATGTGCAGTGCGACGATGCCGCCAGCAAGGTTGTGAAAACGGCATTGTTCGAACCCCGCATCCTGCATCATAGTCAGCAATGTCTCCTGATTAGGATGCATGCGAATAGATTCAGCTAAATACTGATAACTCGTTTCGTCGTTGGCGATCAATTTGCCAAGCATGGGCAAGATTTTGAATGAATATGCATCGTATGCAGGTCTTAGTGCCGTTGCGGGTTCCGAAAACTCGAGAATCATGGCCTTGCCGCCAGGTTTTAGTGTGCCTAGCATTGAGCGTAGCGCAGCTTGTTTATCGGTTACGTTGCGCAGGCCGAAGGCGATTGTGATGCAGTCAAAACTGCCTTTACCAAACGGAAGATTCTCCGCATTGACCTGAACGATGGATAGATTGCCAGCAATTCCAGCATTTGTCAGACGTCGCCGACCTTCTTTCAGCATTGCTGCATTAATATCGGCGAGAACTACCTGACCGCTACTACCCACTTGCCGTGAAAAGACTTTTGCTAAGTCACCAGTGCCGCCGGCGAGGTCGAGTACGGACTGGCCACGCTTAATCGATGCTTGTTCGACAGTGAAGCGTTTCCAAAGCCGGTGTAAGCCACCCGACATCAAATCATTCATCAGGTCGTAGTTGCTGGCGACTGAATCAAACACATCACGGACCCTGCCAGCTTTGTCTTTGCTAGCGACCGTTTCGTAACCGAAATGTGTGGTGTCATCTGTCATCGATCGCGGCTTGATTGACCCATTGAATTTTAGGCCGGCTTGCGAGGATACCCTGCTGCAGTCAGGCGGTCGAGATATGACTGCCAAAGTCGTGGCCGATCTTTTCCGAGTTCGTAGAGGTATTGCCACGTATACAGGCCCGTATCGTGACCGTCGTCGAAAACAATGCGAATCGCATAGTGACCTACTGGTTGTAGCTCGGTCACGCCTACGGCTTCTTTGCCGGTTTGCAGTACCTCCTGACCAGGGCCATGACCCTTAACTTCGGCGGAAGGTGAGTGTACGCGTAGATATTCAAACGGTAGCTCAAAATGCTTGCCGTCTGAAAAATCGACATCGATCTGACGAGATTTCGTACGTAGCTTAATTTCTGTTGGTTGGTGGTCCATTGCTGATTAGAGGTTCCCTAAAGAATGTAGCGTGAGAGGTCTTCGTTTTTAGCCAGCTCTGCCAAATGATCATCGACGTATCCGGCGTCGACTGTCACCTTTAGACCGCTTTTGTCCGATGCTTCGAACGAGACGGTTTCAAGGAGTCGTTCCATTACGGTATGCAATCGGCGCGCGCCAATATTTTCTGTGTTCTCGTTGACCTGGAAGGCAACTTCGGCAAGTCGGCGTACGCCGCTGTCCGTAAACTCCAACCCCACGTCTTCCGTACCAATCAGCGCTGTGTACTGTGCTGTGAGCGAGGCATCCGGCTCTGTCAAAATCCGAACAAAGTCTTCAGTCGTCAAAGACTGCAGCTCGACTCGGATCGGGAATCGTCCCTGTAACTCGGGAATCAGGTCTGATGGTTTTGAGATGTGAAACGCGCCCGAAGCAATGAATAATATGTGATCCGTTTTGACCATGCCGTATTTGGTATTGATAGTTGAGCCTTCGACCAATGGCAACAGGTCACGCTGCACACCTTCCCGAGAAACGTCCGCGCCCGCGGTTTCGGAGCTGCGTGCAACTTTATCCAGCTCGTCGAGGAACACGATGCCGTGTTGCTCGACAGCTTCGAGCGCAATGGCCTTTAGCTCTTCCTCGTCCACCATCTTGGCGGCTTCCTCGTCGGTGAGGAGTCGTGCGGCATCAGCGACCTTCAACTTTTTCGTTTTTTGTCGATTGGTGCCCATGTTTTGAAACATGCCTTGAAGTTGGCTGGTCATTTCCTCCATCCCGGGAGGAGCCATGATTTCTACGCCAACCGGCATCGCCTGAACTTCAATTTCGATTTCTTTGTCGTCGAGTTTTCCTTCGCGCAACATCTTGCGAAATTTCTGTCGCGTATCGCTGTCTCGATTGTCGGTTTCGCTAACCGAGGTGAAACCGGTTGAGGCTGACGGTGGTGGCAGCAGGGCATCCAATATCCGCTCCTCAGCCGCATCTTCTGCGCGAGCGCCGACCTTGGCCATCTCCATTTCACGGGTCATTTTGATGGCAATATCCACAAGGTCGCGAATGATGCTGTCGACTTCGCGTCCGACATAACCAACTTCAGTGAATTTGCTGGCCTCAACTTTGATAAACGGTGCTTTGGCTAATTTTGCGAGGCGCCGCGAGATTTCGGTTTTACCAACGCCTGTGGGCCCGATCATTAAGATGTTTTTTGGCGTAATTTCGCCACGCAATGGTTCGCTGATCTGCACGCGGCGCCACCGATTTCGCAACGCGATGGCGACAGAGCGTTTTGCGTCATCCTGACCAACGATATGTTTGTCCAATTCCTGGACGATTTCTCTGGGTGTCATCTGGGACATGAGGGTTTCCGTTACTAGTGGTCCAACAAGGGTGGTTTGATGGGTTCAGAGCTATCCGGACGATTCAAGACAAGGCGCAGTCTGCCGTGAATGGCGAGTCCTTTACAAGGGCTGCAACGCCGTATTGGATCGTCCGGATAGCTCCCTTCGGGCGAGTCGTGAAGCGGTCGTCCGCGGTGTTGAGCCTCTTGGCAAGGACTAGCCATTGCCGGCGAGACCCGCCTAGCGGCCAACCGCTTCACAACTCGCTGAACCCATCAAACCACCCTTGTTGGACCACTGGTTTGAGGTAATTCTTCGACCACAATATTTTGATTGGTAAATACGCAAATATCACCTGCAATTAGCAGGGCTTTTTCGGCAATAGTGCGCGCATCAAGTTCGGTGTTTTGCAGTAGCGCAAGAGCAGCCGATTGGGCAAATGGCCCACCTGACCCGATGGCCATTAGGTTGTTTTCCGGTTCAATGACGTCGCCGTTGCCGGAAATAATGAGAGACGTTTCCTCATCTGCGACACACAATAGTGCTTCCAAGCGTCGCAAACGTCGGTCGGTTCGCCAGTCTTTGGCGAGCTCAATCGCGGCGCGAGTCAGATTGCCGTATTGTTCAAGTTTGGACTCGAATAGTTCAAACAACGTAAATGCGTCAGCTGTGCCGCCAGCAAAGCCTGCGATGACCCGCCCGTCTGCCAGCCGTCGGACCTTGCGAGCATTTCCTTTCATCACGGTATTGCCCATGCTGACCTGACCATCGCCCGCGATGGCGACCTTGCCGTCGCGGCGCACTGAGACGATGGTTGTCCCTCGATATTGTTCCATTGAACTGCTTCCTGATTTGTCGGGGTCGAAATCGGAGTCAGAGTATTACTCTGACTCCGATTTCGAATCCAGCTTCTTTTGTTTTCGAGCCAGCCACCACGCTAACGCTTGTTCTTGATTCGTGCTCGCGGATGAGTTTGGTCGTATATCTGGGCCAGATGCTGGAAGTCAAGGTGTGTGTACACCTGAGTTGTACTGATGTTCGCGTGGCCGAGTAATTCTTGCACCCCTCGCAGGTCGTGACTGGACTCCAATAGGTGGGTCGCGAAGGAATGCCGAAAGAGATGTGGGTACACGCGGATGTCGATGCCCTGCTTTTTGGCCCAATGGTCCACGCGTGCCTGCACGGAGCGTGGGCTTATGCGCGTGCCGCGATTGCTGACGAATAGCGCCGTTTCATCCGCGCCGGCTAAGGTAGGACGTTCTTTCAACCAGGCCGTCACCGCTTCAAGGGCGTAGCGTCCAACCGGGATGATGCGGTCTTTGCCACCCTTGCCTGTGACCGCTACGGTCGCGTCGGCTCGGTCTACGTCGCCGAGGTTAAGGCCGGTGAGCTCCGCTAAGCGCAGCCCGGAGGAGTACAAAAGCTCAAGAATGGCTCGATCCCGGGCGACCAACGGGCCTTCACCTTTGATATCCAGGAGTCTGGCCATTCGGTCGGCATCGAGATTTTCCGGCAGGCGTTTGCCTGCTTTGGGTGCTCGGACCTCCAGCACCGGGTTCTTCTTGACGTGTCGCTCGCGGAGTAGATAGCGGAAAAACGTACGGGCAGCCGATAATTGCCGTTGGATGCTGCGTGAGGATAGGCCGCGTCGATAGGTTTGAGCGGCAAACGCACGGATGTGATCGTCGTTGAGGCTCTCCCAGCGCGGCAGGCTTTGCTCGTCGCAGTACTTCGCCAGCCCGCTAAGGTCGCGCCGGTAATGCTTGCAGGTCAGGTCGGAAAGCCTGCGCTCGTACGCCAAGTGTTGTACGAATTTTTCTATCCAGGCTGATTCGGCATCGAGCACGGCTTAGTAACGCTGCAACGCCCCCGCGACCAGTTCGCCAATGCGCGTGAGGAACTCAATGCTCATTCCTGGGTGGAATCGATCGGCGTCGGCACTGCCAATCGCTAAAAATCCGTTCTCAGCGTTTGTTCCCAACGGGACAAGTGCGGCAGAGCCAAGCTCATCTGTCTCTTTGCCGAATAGAAAGTCGCGCTGTACATCGCGTACCTGCCCACAGCGGGGTCCGTTTCCGGCTAGAAAGGTAGCAAAAGGCTTGAGTGATTCGTCGTCGCGCGCCACGGCTTTGAAGAATCGCCCAACGTTGATGTCATTGAACATCTCGGGCTCGCCAAATAACACCAAAATTGATTGATCGGCATCAAAGTTGCCTCTAAGTGACTCTTCAAGCGTGGTCAGCGTGGCGCCTAAACTCTCTGCTGCCAGCAACGCCAGCGTGAGTTGGTGAATTATTCCGACCAAGCGATCGTTCGCACGCGCGACACTTAACAAGTCCTTCAGTTGGCGCTCATGTTTCAGGTCTTTTTGCCGTAAAACGGAAACCTGTCGCTCAACCAGCGATACGGCACCGGAGGCGCCGTGTGGCAGCCGTAAAGTACTCAGCAAGTCGCTGTGTCGTTCGAAAAAGTCAGAGTTTTCGGCCAGAAAATCGTGCACATCATCTTCACTGATGCGGACATCGGTGAATTCGGTTTTTCGTTGTGTGCTCATCGAGTTCTGTAACCTCCATTGTGGGCGACCCTTATGCCCGCGCAGCTTAACATGACTGACACATCGGACCGGCTGTTGTCAGGTGCAGAACTCGATAAGATAAAGTCACTGAATGGACATTTATGTCCGGCGACGGTATTTTACATAAACAAAGAAATTAATTAAAAAATTCTTCTTAAGGATCTCTGATGCGGCACATAATTGTTATGAACGCCAAGGGCGGTTGCGGTAAAAGCACGCTCGCGACGAATATTGCTTCCTACTACGCAGACGCCGGCCAATCGGTAGCGTTGGCCGACTACGACCCGCAGCGGTCTGGTCTGGATTGGATCGAGCGCAGGCCTGATCATCGGCCTAAAATTGTCGGCGTATCCGGATTCGATGGCGGCCTACGCGGTGTGCCCCGCAGCGCAGATATGTTGGTCATTGACGCGCCGGCCAGGTCGCACGGAAAGGAGCTGACCGATCTCGTCCGACGTGCCGAAACGATTATTGTCCCGGTTCTGCCATCAACCATTGATATGCAGGCCACCGATCGGTTTATTGACGAGCTCAAGGCGGTCACCAAGGTTGTGCGAAAACAAGCGAAAGTAGGCTTGGTCGCTAATCGTGTTCGAGAGAGCACGCTGATTTTTGACGAGCTCGACGACCATCTGACTCGCATGCGAGTGCCGTATATTGCGTCATTGCGTGAAGCGCAAAACTACGTTCGGGCATACACCCGGGGTATTGGTATTCACGAATTGCCGGAATATCTTGCCTGGCCCGATTGGGAGCAGTGGGAGCCATTGATCTCATGGATCAACTCTAAGAGAAGTCAGCCCTAGCCCGAACTATTCACGAATGCACTCGCGCCCTTGCTTGATCCTTGTTTGACACGGGACTTTCTTCCCTCGGGAATACAGCCGGTATTCCGCTCGGTCAAAAAGTTCCGTGTGCAAACAAGGCTCTGCCCAATCATCGCGGTAATTCATGAATAGTCCAGGCTAGAAATCAATTTTCCTGATTGCGCCTGCGGGGCTCTCTAAAGACTGGCACGAATTCCGTCTTCAGCATCACGATAGCGTGGCACACAGCCAAGTGTGTCACGCATCTTGCTGACATCTATTCGGCGAGACTCCGCCAAAAAGGACAGGCGTCTTGAGCTGAAGGTGCGGAGCGCTTCATCTCGCGCTATCTCGCGCGGCGCACTCATGTCAGCCAGGCGGGCGACCGTCTTGGCGAACCAGGTTGATGATCTGTAGTCACCATCTCCAACGTTATAGATGCCCGTGGGTACATCCAGGGTCATTGCAGCGATGCAACAAGCGGCGAGGTCATCGACGTGAATTCGGTTGCCGGGGTTTGCGTCTACCTCGCTGATCACGGCGTCTTTTGCGGCAAGCCTGGAAACGCCCAAACGATCGGGGCCATAGATTCCCGGCACACGTAGAACCATGATTTCGGCTGATTTTTCCGAGCCCCATTCAAGCAGCCGCTCTTCAGCGGCGCGACGGTATTTGGCTCGATCGGTAGTGGGCTTAGGCGCATATTTTTCCGTAACCACTGCTCCGCCACGGTCGCCATAGACACCCGTAGTGCTGAGATAAACAATGCGCTGCACTTCGCTACCCAGATTCCGCAAAAAATTCTCAAGGCGTGCGTTTTCGTGGGACTCGGGCGGAACGGTATACAGAACCGTACAGGGGGCCGGTAGCGTCAACGCTTCGTGCGACGAGGAATCGAGGTTCACAGTTTGATTTGGAAGTTTCTGCAGGTTTTCGTTCAGTTCTGATCGGTTGACCAAATAAACGCGATCGCCAGGCAATAAGTTACAAACACGTTTGCCGGTATAGCCCACACCAACGACCACAAAATGCATAGTCAGAAATACCGACTCTTACTCGGGATCGGGCGCTAAATGCGGTAGGCCTGGCAACTGCGGATCTGAAACAAGGCTCAAGCCTTCTTTGTAAGCATCCGCGGCCGCTTCATTCTCGCCCAGTTGATTTAACAGTCTCCCATAGTCGCGATAAGCATCAGGGGTGGGTCGAATTGCGATAACTGTTTCGAAGTAGCTTCGGGCCTTGCCCCAAAGTTCGTTGCGCAAACACAGCTGTGCAGTCGTCAGCAATAAATCGACATCCTCGCCACGGGTCGCCAACCATCCTTCGGCTTTCTTGAGTTGCTTGGTAGCGTCCTTTCCGTCTACTTTTCCGTAGAGTCTGACGAGTGTGGGCAGCCAGTTATGTTTTAGAGCCGTAGCGATTTCTTTCTCGGCCAACAGGTGCATTCCCATACGAATTAAATTACGGCAATAACTCTCCAGGAGATCGTCATTGTTTCTCTGGTCTTTTGGTAGCGCTTTCCAAGCAGCATTTATTGCGTCACCGTTTGCCGCTTGATTTAACTGTTCCTCATAGACTCGCGCTGACCATGAAGCCAGTGTATCGACATCGAGGCGGCTATATTTTTTCAGTTTTGGCAGCAACTCACCCAGATTCTTCCAGTCCTGCAATTTAAAATATAGTCGTCCCAGTAACATTAACGCATGACCGTGGTTAGGTGAGTTCTCCTCAATTTTTCGCAACGTCGCCAGCGCCGGCTCATGCTGATTCTGATCAAGTTGTAGTTCCGCCTGCGTGAGCAGCACGGCATTTGCTGCGCCTGGCAAGTTTTCATACGCCTGTTTCAACCAAGTATCTCGTCTTTCATCCTGACCGAGAAGATGTGCCGCTCGCGCCGCCTGCAAATAGTTGAGCAATGGCGCTTCACTAGAGCCTGCGGCTCGTGCAAGCAGTCGTTCACCTTTGGCAAAATTTCCCTCTGCCACCTCAATTACGCCGCGAGTTAGGCGTTGTCCTGCACGCCCGGCGCGGTATCGCCCTGCCGCTTGCCCCAATTTGCGCGGGGCGCGAAGAACTTTGGTTGTCACCCAAATAAGAACGAATAAGGACACAATGAGGGCCCCGAGCACCGGGACGGACATCTCAATCAGATAACCTCTGAAATTGATTATCACGTAGCCTGGATCTTGCAGCAGAAAATGTGCGGCAACCGCGCTCGCGATGAGCGCAATGATGACGACTAAACCAAACTTCATTCGATTGGCTCTTCTACTTCAACGCTCGACGTTGGATCGGGTTCGGCTTGCCTGACTACAGCGGGCCGCGCGCGCGGCGCTCTGGCCAAACTATTGAACTGGCGCAATAGACGTAGCGATAGCGAAATGTCAGGGACGGCAACAGACAATGTGCTGCCACGAATCTCTGCAATCGTTTGCTGCGCGCTTTGCACGCTACTGTTGGTTGTATCGTAGTATTCGCTTAGCCACGCGTCTGCATCGTCGAGACTTTGACGAAAAATTGCTTCCTCGCCGCGCAGCAAGGCCAATCTCGCGGCCTGAAGTTGCAAGGCAAGGTTGGCGCGCAGAAAGTATTGTGCTTCCGGAGCAATGAGGGGTTGCAAGGCCTCATCTTCCCGTCGAACGGAAACGACGCCACTCATAGCGCCTTTAAAGGATGCCAGCGCTCGATCAACGCCGCTTAGATCCGAAGACATTTCAGTCGCTTCTTGTGCCCGAGCGACTACTTCCTGCTGCAACGGTAACGAATCCACCACGCCAGCAAGGCTGGTAAGGGCTAGCGTAATACCGGCCGTATCAGGTTTTGTCATTACCTCGAGCGCACGTAATTCATCCGATAACGCGGCCCGAATATTGGTCAGTCTTGGGTCGGCCAATTGGAGGATGCGATCATCCGCATGCGACAGCGCGATGCTTGCAAGCTGCGGATTGTTTGCCAATTGCAGCTGTGCATTGCCAATTTGCATGTAGTACTCAGCCTCTGCCAACAGCCAGGCATCGCGAGCACCTGTCGATATTCCTTGTACGGACGCGAGTGATGCCTCCAAGCCGGAGAGTCTGGCCGGTACCGCTTCCAATAGTCGTAGGCGCGAGTTGAGTTGCGATTCAATTGAGTCGAGTTGTTGTTCAGCCGCAGCGCTGGTGCTATTCGCCGCTGATTCAAGTGACGCAACACTTTGCTCCAGGGTCGCCAGCGAATTCTGGGTTGCGGCTAGTGATTCGGTAAGCGTGCGTAGATGGGTTTCACCGGCGGTGACGTCGCCGGTTGCGCTTTGGTCCCGTAGGTAATCGAAACCAATCGCTGCAATAGCGAGGCCGGCAAGAATTAGTGCCATCCAGGAAACCGCACCGGATCCTATCTTCGCCTTTTTCGACACCAAAGGATCTACGCTAAATTCGTCTTCTGTTGTGTCAGCGTCCACGGCTGAAAACCCTGCGTCTTCAGATGCATCTGATGGTTTGTCTTGTTCGTCGCTTTTCTTGCTACTCATGAATGTTTTCCGGAATCTCGCGCCGCTACCAGCGCGTTGATTATGTCATCATTTCTTGGTCCAGTTGCTTCGATGACCGGGATATTTGGCAGCCGTTCTAAAGCCGTTTGTATCACACGAGAGCTAGGCGCCACCAGCGGGGTATTCTGTAAGAATTCGATCGATGAGGGGGCGATTAGTTGCATGAGATTTTCGAAGGATTCAACACTCAAGGCTGTGACAAAATCCACACCACCCGTGCGCCAGATGCCGTCTAAAGCCTCAATTTCTGCCTCGGGAACGTCGCGAATCTGGCGGCGGTATGCGGCTAGATAACTGACGGTCGCGCCGCGTTGTTTCAGCTCGTTTCCGAGCAAGGCTCGTCCCCGTTCACCACGAACGATCGTAACGCGCTTTCCGTCTACGTTACTCAACTCCGGGTGCGTAAGCAGATGTTCGCTGTCAAACCCACCCGTTGGGAAAATACCAACGGCTAGACCGTTATCTTCAAGTTGGTGTTTGGTGGCTGGGCCGATTGCGCCAACCTTCGATCGATCCCCGATGATAATGTCGCGGCCGAAGTGCGCTGCATTCTTGCTGACATAGAGTACGACGTCGGGCTCGGGCAGGGCGCTGTACTCCGTGCTGACAACCTTGGCGTCGCGCCCAATTATTTCGATGACCGGAAACCGTATGGCGGTACCGCCTGCATTTTCTATTGCACGGGCAAGATCTTCAGCCTGATGTCGAGGACGTGTGACCAGCACTCCGCAACCTGCGAGTGCGTCGGTGTTCATGCGGATTCTGCAATCAAAAGCTCGCCAGCCCCCGCTTCCAGCAAGTCGTTCGCCGCGAGTTCTCCCAAGGCCTCCGCGTCAGTCGCCAGTCCGGCACGTTGTTTGCGAATAACAGTGCTTCCATCAGCACTCGCGACCAGCGCGTCGATGGTTAGGTGTTCGCCGTCAGTGATGGCGTAACTCGCCACCGGCGACTGACAATTTGCATTCAATACTGCAGCAACCCGACGTTCTGCGGCGGTGGTCTGTCCGCTGATGCTGTGTTCCAGCGCTGAAAGAATGTGGCGAAGTTCTTGCTGATCCTCGCGACACTCAATTCCGATGACGCCTTGTGCTGCCGCCGGCAGCATTACGTCGGCAGAGAATTCACTGGTGATATGCGCGTCGAGGCCAAGTCTTTCGAGGCCGGCGCTGGCGAGAATAATGGCGTCGTACAGGCCATCCTCGAGTTTCTGCAAGCGCGTATTAACGTTGCCGCGTAAAGGCGAGATCACCAAATCCGGGCGGACGGCCAGGAGTTGCGATTGCCGACGTAGGCTCGAACTGCCGATCTTGGCGCCCATAGGCAAATCAGCGAAAGCCACTTTGTTGGCGGAGACGAAGGCATCCGCAGGATTCGCGCGCTCAAGTACGGCTGCGATACAAAAGCCATCTGGCATGACTGCCGGGACATCTTTCATTGAGTGCACTGCGATGTCTGCGGTGTCTGTTTGCATCGCGACTTCCAGCTCTTTGATGAAAAGGCCCTTGCCGCCAATTTTCTGCAGGCTTTTGTCCAAAATTTCATCGCCGCGGGTCGACAATGGCACCAGCGAAATAATCCCGGTCTGCGGCAACGCCGCCAGTTTCTCGGCGACATGTCGGGCTTGCCACAAAGCGAGTTCGCTTTTCCGTGTGGCGATTCGAATGTCAAGCCTACCTTGTTGGACCACTTGTCTATCCTTTTTTCAGGCGTCGCTTGACGTTGGTAATGTGCCGACGACTCACAATGAGTTCGTCATCCGTCGTTATATTGCGGAGCATAACCTGTGTGCGTCCATCTTCGGTTTTTTTCAAGCTCTCTATGGCGGATAGCGCGACTAGAGCACCGCGATGTATGCGCACGAACTGCCGTTCGAACTCTTCTTCAAGCGCTTTTAAGGGATCATCGATAAGATCGCTACCACCGCTATGCACGACACTCACATATTTTTGATCGGCAATAAAATAGCCAACACTGTTAATTGGAATGAGCTTTAGTTCACCGTGAACACGGGCGCAGACGTTTTTACGTGGTTCTACAACGCCCGCTTTGTCGCTGAGATCTCGCAACACGTCGGAATTGAGTCTCGCTGCCTGCTGCAAAGCCTGTGCTAGTCGTTCGCGTCGAATGGGCTTCAAAACGTAGCCAATCGCATTCGCTTCGAATGCATCGATGGCGTACTCATCGTAGGCGGTCGTAAATACGACGGCCGGAGGTGTTTCGAATTTATTTAGGTGGTGAGCTGTCTCAATCCCATCCATTCCCGGCATTCGGATATCCAGGAGCACGACGTCAAGCTGATGCTGGCCAGCAATATCCAGTGCTTCCTGACCGTTGCCGGCCTCTCCGACGATCGTGTAGTCGCCGGCGTCGCCCAGGAGTTGACGAAGGCGGTTTCGAGCAGGCGCTTCGTCGTCAACGATCAAAACTTTCATCGCACAGTCTCGTCGTAAGGAAATTCGATTCGCACAGAATAGCTTTCGTCAGTTTCGGTCACATTGACCTTAGCGCTGTTGCCGTATGCAAGTTCGAATCGTTGCCGAATATTCTGCAACGCCATCTTGTTACCACCGGTTTTTCGTCTTTCGCGATGGGGTTCGACATTTCAATGTGGATTTGGTCATCCACGACTTTTCCAGTCACCACAACCTGGCCACCCTCCGGGAGCAACTCGATGCCATGATAAATCGCGTTTTCCAACAGTGGCTGAATGGTTAAGCTCGGTATCTGTGCTCGCATAGGAAGTTCTGCAACATTCCAACGCACTTTCAGGCGATCGCCCAGACCGAGTTTTTCTATGCGTTGGTAGATCGCGGCTACTTCAAGTTCCTGTTTCAGGGAAGTGCGATTCTTTTGCGTGCCTAAGTTTGCGCGTAGCAAATCAGCAAGATCTTCGATGGCTTCTTCTGCTTGCTTCGGATCACTACGAGTAAGTGACGCGATGGTATTCATGGTGTTGAAAAGAAAGTGTGGTCGGATTAATGTCTGCAATGCGCTGATGCGTGCTTGTGCTTCGAGAACGATGCTGCGCCGCCATTCACTGGAAACATATAGATAACGCATGCTGAGCGCGATGATGATTGAGCTGGCCGCGAAGGTACGCAGAATGAAACGGTCGTGTGTGTCATTAATGATGACGGCTTCGCCAAAGCGAATGGTGGTTTGCCAGGTGACTTCTGCGAGCACGAGGCACATCAGCTCAAGCGCGATAAAACACATGACAAATGCTTTGGTGTTGCCTTGTTTTTCCGCCCATGGCCCGATGAGACTCAGTAAGCCAGTGCCTAGTAATGCGAGCCACAAAACATGCATCGACATTTTGGAGAGCTCAGTCAGAAACGCGCCTGGCTCATAAGACGTCAGCGTTAGTGTGATCGCGATGAGTTCGGCAACCAACAGCACGACCAGTACCGTGCCGGGGGCACGGAAGTCAGGCAGATAGATCTGAGCTTGCCTATACTCGCTGTCGCGTGCTTCTGCCAAAGCTTAACCTCATCTCAAGAGAGGCCGCATTGTAACGCGAGTAAAAGGGCTGGTAGACGGGATCCCGTCACGCAATGGAGGGGACGGGCAAAGGGTCAGAGTATTACTCTGACCCCAAAGAGAGGAGTTTTCGCGGCCGCAGTACTCTGACCGCAAAAAAGAGAGGGCTTTTAGCGTCCGCAGTACTCGCTGATCTGGCCTTCGACCTCAGCGCGAGCGGAAATGGTTTGTGCTTCGTCAAGATAGACGCGTTCACCGGCCTCATCTTCGCGATATAGCCTGCGCGACTGAACCAGTTTCTGCATCTTCTGCCTGTACTCAGCACACTTTTGATTCTTCTCAGCAGCAGCCGTCTGCAATTCATCCTCAGAGGGGGCGTCAGCTGCTGCTTCCGCTTTTTCCTTGGCCGCTGCGTCACGGGCTTCTCTGCGTGCGAAATTCTGAGATTGGACCATCGCTCGGTCGGTTGGTCGGGACACGATCGCGACGCGCTCGGACCTGGCGCCGTCCGGCTTGTCACCGAAATGTACATTGCCTTCGGCGTCCGTCCACTTATATATCTCGCCCGCAAACAAGGGGCCGGCAGCAAGTACCGTTAGTAAAGTGGACAATATTGTAATTCGAAGTTTCATAGGGACTACCCCTTTCCTTGTGCGCCAAGCCTGAAACGCACACTAGATATTCAATTACTAACTGGGATTAGACCATGATGCTCTCACATTTGGCGTGAGCATGATCACACGCATATCTATGCACAGCCTGTAAAAAGTGGGCGACCGAGTGGGTCTATTCTCAGGCATTCATAACTCATTGTTTGTAAACATTTACTGCGATTAAAACCCCCTCGATCTGGTCCCATCCGCACATCAGGCAACGGCCAAATGTCCTCAATATGGCCCAATAGACGCTACTCCTCGATCTTACTTATTCTATTGCGGCAACCCCCGGATAAACCTTAGTAAGGTCCTCACACAGGTTGACCCTCGGCATTTCTCGCCTTCCCGGTGAATTTCGTTTCTGGCGTTTTCCAGTGGACTACGGTATCTATTCGGCATGAGTAAAGAATCACTGGAAAACCTGGCCAAATCACTCGTCGATAACATTCCGGAGGGCTTACGTTCCGTACGTGGGGATCTCGAAAAGAACTTCAAATCGATATTGCAGGGTGGGCTCGCCAAAATGGATCTTGTCACACGTGAAGAGTTTTCAATTCAGGAAGCAGTACTCGCTCGAACGCGTGAAAAATTGGAGGCGTTGGAGACACGCCTGGCCGAGCATGAAGCGGATTAAGGCTAACGCCGCCTAACAAAGCCATTCATCAACCATTGCCATGGAGCGGCGATGTTTACCTACGAACGGATTTTGAACTGACATGGGTCTGGCGATATTGCACTGTCGGGCGAAAATCGGCGTCGATGCACCTCCTGTCACGATTGAAGTTTTTCTCTCCGGCGGATTGCCCACCTTTAACATCGTAGGTCTGGCGGAGACCGCTGTGCGCGAAAGCAAAGATCGCGTGCGCGGCGCAATCTTAAGTTCCAATTTCGATTTTCCGCAGGAACGCATCACCGTGAATCTCGGTCCGGCCGACATGAAAAAAACCGGCGGCCGCTTTGACCTGCCTATTGGTCTCGGAATTCTGGCCGCATCGCGGCAAATTCCGGATGTCGCCCTGCATGGCTATGAGTTCTACGGAGAGCTTGGGCTGGATGGGAATCTTCGCGCGGTTCCTGGTGTACTACCTGCCGCAATCAAAGCTGCAAGTGCTGGACGACCCATCTTCGTGCCTAAAGACAACGGCCCCGAAGCCGCGCTCGCCGGTGGACAGGTGTTGGTTGCTGAAAGTTTGCTCGATGTAACCGCGCTGCTTAGGAGTAGAAAAGAACCGCTACCGTTTGTCTCGCTAACGGCCGCAACACAAAACCACGATTCTCAATCTGACCTTAAAGACGTTAAGGGGCAGACATTCGCCAAACGTGCATTGGAAATTGCCGCGGCTGGTGGCCACAACATACTTTTTATCGGCCCACCGGGGACTGGCAAGAGTATGTTGGCGCAACGTATGCCAGGCCTTTTACCGGCACTGGATGACGCTCAGGCGATTGAACTTGCCTCAATCGATTCGGTGCTGGGACTACCCGTCGACGTTAGCCGCTGGGGTTGTCGGCCGTTTCGCGCACCGCACCACACGGCGTCCGCCGTAGCGTTGGTCGGCGGCGGCTCCGAGCCTCGGCCCGGTGAAATTTCAAGAGCACACCGTGGCGTGTTGTTCTTGGATGAACTGCCTGAATTTAGCCGCTCGGTTCTAGAGGTGTTAAGAGAACCGATGGAACGAGGCCGAATTACGATTTAACGGGCCAGTCGACAAGCAGACTTTCCAGCTAGCTTTCAATTGATTGCGGCGATGAATCCATGCCCATGTGGTTATCTGGGTGACAAACAAAGTAACTGTCGTTGCAGTGCAGAAGCCGTACGTCGATACCGAGGAAAAATATCGGGCCCACTGCTCGATCGAATCGATATTCACATTGAAGTGAATCGACCGGCTGTTGCATTGCTACGACCCGATGCACCTTGCGGCGAACCCAGCTCGGCGGTGGCAGTTCGTGTGGCAGCAGCAAGACAAAAGCAAGTCACTCGCAGTGGCAAAACGAATGCGACCTTGAGTGGCGCGGAATTAAATCGAGACTATGTTGCAAATGACGAGAGTCTTGCTTTGTTGGAGAAAGCGGCTAACGCCATTCCGCTGTCGGCACGGGCGTATCAACGAGTGCAGCGCATGGCGCGAACGATTGCAGATTTGGCGGGAGAGGTTGATGTACAAGTAAAACATGTCGCCGAAGCGTTAAGTCCGCGGCAATTGGATAGAAAAATCGCGAAGCCGTGATCGATCACTGCAGATTCACGGTTGCAAACCGGATGGCTATAGCGGTGGTGATAAAACAGCTGATTACCACAACAATTTCGGCTATCGGGATTAGGGTATGGAAGTCACTGGCCAACCGTCGCCTCAACTTGCTGGAATTCTTCAGGCGATTGTGCCGAATTGACCATGGGCTATTTGGGATAGTTTTGGTCACTGAAAGCATTCAGGAACGGTAAGCGAAAAACTTCTTTGAGGTAATTGCTTCGATCAGGCACACCGATCGCGGCTTGTCGTATTAGGTCGTGCGTAGACATTGCCGGGTGATTCTAGTCACGGCTGGAAGCCGGAACTACGATCAGTTACTTGCCGTTTCAACCATGTAGTCAACAGCGCCTTTAACTTCGTCATCTGATAGATCCATGCGAGCCCCTTTCGGCGGCATGTATCCAAACTCACCGGTATAGCCTTCCAGTGCGTGCTGATAAAGCGTGTCGTTGCCTTGGGCGATTCGTGTTGTCCACAAAGAAGGATCACTAATTTGCGGTGCGCCACCGATGCCGGGTCCGTGGCAAATATTGCATGCCTCGTTATAGACCTGTGGACCTGATAAAACTGTTGCCACTGGCTCGGCGGGTTCGGCCTCCATAACTTGAGGTGCTTCAGAATTGATAGAATCGCCGGTCAGGTAGACCTGCCCCAATGGTTGAATTCGATCTGTAACTGCAGCCTGATACTCAGCAGAGTCGACGGTATAGACGCCCTGGGTCATGTCAGATAATTTCGTTACGCCGATGTAAATGGCTAATGCAATTATTGCGAGTACGCCGACAACAAGGGCGTACATATCGTAAAATTTTTGATCTCGTTTCATTGTGATTCCGCTAGTGTCCTATCCGAAGTATAACTAAATTATTTGAGGTGGGAGGCGAGGAATAGTGGGGTTAGAGCCAAGGCTCTGACCCACTCAGATCAATCGGTTAGCTGCGCGCTCTTCCAGGCGTCCTTATCCTTGAATATCAGGCTATGAACGCTCTGATTGATCGCAATATTGACGTGGTTAATCTGTTCCGGAAATATATCGCGCAGGATGTCATTTCGCACGGCGACGTTAGGCGGCAGCGATCCTGCAAATTCCTGATATACCAAAACGTAGTCTCCATCGACCTCAGCACCGATCAAATCCAACACGAGTGGCGCGCCGATCTCATCACCCTCAATAGCAGCGACGGAAAACCTGGTTTCGACGTACAACGCTAACTGCGCCTGACCCTCTAGATGATCGATGCTCAGGCTGAGGTCGTTCATCGCGCTCATGATGCCAAGTTCAGCATCGTGGCTGTGAAGACGATGAATGATTTCGATATTGCCCGACGATGCGCCAATTTTGATCGTGGATAAACTTCCTGGTTGACGATCCGCATAGGCTGACGCCGCAATGCAGAGTATTGTGGCGCACAAAAGTCGCTTGGCGAGTTTCGGAAAAATCCTAATTGCCGGTTTCTTCCAGTGGCACTGCTTTCGAATCGTCAGCGCCGCCTTTTTCTTCGCGCAGCATTTGCAGCATATCGGACATCATATTGCGTGTGTCGTCTTCGCCTTTGTACAGCTCCAAACGAGATTTCACGACGTGACTCGGAAAGCTGTTGTTGGAGAAGTTAGCGTCCGCTGTTTCGCGACGAGGATCGAGTTGAATTGATGCGATGGCTTTGTCACGAATGAGCATCTTGCTGACCGCGACAGAGTTTCGACGCCAGATTTCAGCGGGGATCATCAAAAACTCTTCGTTGCCATCCACGTCTGTGATGAGCAATGGAAGAGGTGAAACAAGTCCACCTATGTTGTGAAAATCCACGAAGTACACAAAATCATCGTCAACCGCCGCACGATCGAGTGCTGCTCGCTCCCAATCTTCGAGCCCTTCGAGCGTCGTTTGATATTTGTTACGATCGGCGTTGGTGGCCGTGTATTCGTCGTTCTCATTGTAGTAGTCATTCAATTGCGGGAAGCGATCGGCACGCATGACGCGGCCCTCTTCGCGGTTGCGAATCTGACCCAATATTTCTGGAACTTCGTCCGCGCGTTTCTGCTTTTGCAGGTTGAGTTCGATATCAGGATCTGCTGTGGATACTTTGTACTCGCGCATGCCCGTTACAGCGACATCAACGTGATCGGTTGAGTAGTACCAACCACGCCAAAACCAATCCAGATCGATTCCTGATGCGTCTTCCAAGGTGCGGAAAAAATCCGATGGTGTTGGGCGCTTGAAACGCCAACGCTGTGCATACTCACGGAACGCAAAATCGAACAGCTCGCGACCCAGAACGGTTTCTCTTAACACAACCAGTGACGCGGCAGGTTTCGTGTAGCCATTTGGCCCAAACTGCAGAATGGAATCCGACTGCGTCATTATGGGTACCTGGTTTTCACTCACCATGTACTCGGCAATGTGTTCAAGAATGCTGTAGTTCTCTCGATGATTGTGGAAATTCTCTTCCCACTCAAGTTCCGCGATGTATTGCAGGAATGAGTTGATGCCCTCATCCATCCACGTCCATTGCCGCTCGTCTGAGTTTACCGTCATCGGGAAATAGATATGACCGATCTCGTGAATGATGACGCCGATCAAGCCGTGTTTGTCGCTACGGGTGTAAGTGCGCTCTGGCTTGCTTGCGGCGTCAGGATCATCCTCGTTAGCTTCAAACGGTGTGGGTCGACGACCGTTAAATGTGATCATCGGGTATTCCATGCCGCCGCCTTTCCAGGTATTTACTGACTGCGCGGTTGGGTAAGGATAAGGGAAGGAGAAGCGCGAATAGACTTCGAGCGTGTGTACGACGGAATGAGTCGAATACTGCGACCAGATGGGCTCTGCTTCCTGGGGATAAAAAGACATCGCCAATACGTTGTCGAACTCACCGCCTTCTTGCTTGTGATTCATTGCGTCCCAAATGAATTTCCTAGAACTGGACCAGGCAAAGTCGCGCACATTATCTGCTTTGAAAACCCAGGTTTTGGTTTGGGTCGTGCCTTCTTTTTCGTTCTCAATGGCTTCTTCAGGCGTCACAATAAACATCGGTTTGTCGGCAGATCGTGCTGTATTCAGGCGCCGCCGTTGTTCGGCAGTCAGCACAGCGCTTTCATTTTGCAATTCGCCGGTTGCAGAAACGATGTGGTCACTCGGTACCGTTATCTCAACAACGTAGTTGCCGAATTCTTGTGTAAATTCGCCAGCGCCAAGGAATTGCTGATGTTTCCACCCACCATAATCCGTGTAGGCGGTTAGTTTTGGAAACCACTGCGCAAGAAAGTAAATGTAAGTGTCATTCTCGGGAAAATGATCATAGCCACCCCGGCCGCCGATGATCGATTCTTCGATGATGTTGAACGACCAGTCGATTGAGAAAGTCGTGCGCTGTCCCGAACGCAGTGCTTGCGGCAGGTCGATACGCATCATCGTGTCGACAATTGTATGCTTGAGATCGCGACCACGATTGTCAGCGACGCGATTGATTGAAAATCCATGTGCAACATCGGCATGGCGTTGTTCAGCTGCCAACGCACCGTAGCTCAAAAAGTCTTCACTAGAAGCTGCGGTCACGCGTCCACGCGAACCTTCCGCAAATCGGTTTTGGTCGAGCTGAATCCAAATGTAGCGCAGGGTGTCAGGCGAGTTGTTTGTGTATTGAATCGTTTGTGAGGCAGTGATGCTCTGACTTTCTTCGTGCAGCGTAACTTTGATCTGGTGATCGGCTCGCTGTTGCCAGTACTGCGTTCCCGGTGCGCCCGATGCGGTCCGGTAGACATTGGGCGTAGGTAGGTCGACATCCAGTTGGCGAAAGGCATCGTAGTGCGGAGCTTTTGTTTGCCGTATGGCGTCTGCCGAAGCCGTTACCGCCATTAGCAATGTAACAAGCGTGAGGACGTGAATGAGGGGTCGCGATCGCATAGGAAGCTCTCTTGTTGGTGTTTGCCGAGCCGCAGGGCTGGGGCGCCAATGTAGCATTTCAAATCATAGGCGTCATGGCGGCTGGAACGCTATATTGCGGCCGTAGACGGCATGGATTCGATCAATTGCAAAGCTCGAATTGCGATGCGACAGTGGGATCGAGAGAAATGGGGAGTTCCGATGAAAAATATTAAATTCACTGTCCTGACAATAGTAGTGGCGTCACTAGCGCTAGGCTGTGGACAAGAATCCAGTGAAGCACCCGAGTTAACCGGGCCGGTTGCCACAGTAGCGCCCGCTGATCTCGTCCTGACGGGCGGGAAAATTGCGACCGTAGATCGGGCGCTGGGCAGCGTGTCGCTCCTACGATTCTTTCGCCTCCGTCTTTGCGAGAGAAGCAATCTCCTGATGTGTTGCCTTGGCCAATAGCATTGTGGGCTAAAACCGTTCCTAACTAATTTGACCCTTATTACGTGCCGAAACAGCTAGAATAGAGCCGCCACGTAAAATAGTGGATCAATCACTGGCGCAAGACGCAAGGGACAAAATATGATTCAGTTTGAACTGAACGGGGAAACCGTAAGCACCGATAGCCCACCTGATACACCTCTACTTTGGGTGATACGCGACGAACTCAAACTCAAAGGAACGAAGTTTGGTTGCGGCATTGCGATGTGCGGTGCATGCACGGTGCACTTAGATGGGGCCGCAACACGGTCTTGCGTAACACCGGTGAGCGCCGTTGAAAGCATGACCGTTACAACGATCGAAGGCGTCGAATCAGATGCCAGCAAAGCGTTGCAGACTGCGTGGGTCGATGAACAGGTTCCGCAATGTGGTTACTGCCAATCAGGCCAAATCATGCAAGCGGCAGATCTACTCTCCAAAAATCCAAATCCAAGTGATGCTGATATCGATGCCGCGATGAACGGCAACTTGTGTCGTTGTATGGCGTATACGCGAATACGCAAAGCCATCAAGAGCGCGGCGAACGGCGGGGGAGTGTAGACATGGGAATCAAAGATCAGAAAACACCAATGACTCGCCGCACCTTTCTGGCCGGTACCGCAGGAACGACTTTAGTGATGGGCCTCGGCAGTGTTTTGCCTGGCTGCAGTAGTGAAGAGGCCGCCGTTGACCTGATGGCAGCGGGCGCCAGCAATCGTTTTTCTCCAGCCGTTTGGTTTGAGATCAGTGGCACCGGTGACGTCAAGATAAACATTGCTAAAGCCGAGATGGGCCAGCATGTGGGCACCGCACTCGCGCGAATTGTTGCTGATGAATTAGGTGCTGATTGGAGTCGCGTCTCGATTGATCATGTCTATACAGATCCCAAGTGGGGCTACATGGTCACTGGCGGTTCGTGGTCGGTGGTCACGTCATTCACGATGTTGTCACAAGCAGGTGCCGCGGGACGTACGGTGTTGCTCGAGGCTGGCGCGAAGCTGCTTGGTGTAGAAGTGGCCGCTTGCACAGCTGAGAATGGCAATGTGATCGCGGGTGACCAATCTGTCTCGTTCGCTGAGATTGTTGCCACGGGTGACATCAGTCGCGTCATTAATGACGAAGAAATGGCGGCAATGCCAGTCAAAGCGGCAGCGGATAGAACGCTTATTGGCAAGGCAACAGCGGCGCTCGATATTCCAGAAAAAACCGAAGGCGCGGCGGTGTACGGACTGGATACGGAACTACCCAACATGGTCTATGCGCACCCATTGATTCCGCCAACCCGTTACGGCAGCACAATCAATTCGATAGATGACAGTGGCGCTGGCGACATTCCGGGTTATCTGCAAACGATTCAAATTAGTGATCCGAGTGACACTGTGCAGGGTTGGGCGCTCGTTATTGCGGAGAGTTTTCCCGCAGCAATGAAGGCATCCAGCGCTGTTGAAGTGGATTGGGCGGCAGGACCGACAGCGGGTGTGACGGAAGCTCACATTCTGGCGGAAGGCGAAAAACTTGCGGCTGACCGTTCGTCTGGCGTTTTAGTAGTAGACGATGGTGATGTTGCTGCGGCCCGCGAGGGTGCGGCTGAAACGCTTAGCGCAATTTATCGCACAAATACCGCATTGCATTTCACGCTCGAACCGCAAAACGCTTTGGTCGAATTTGTGGACGGCGTGTATCACATTCACGCTGGCAACCAATGGCAATCGTTGATATTGCCGTATTTGGCGACAGCGCTCGAGGTTGAAGAGTCCGCCATCGTGATTCATCAATACTATTTGGGTGGCGGCTACGGTCGCCGTTTGTTTGGCGATCAGATGATTCCCGCCGCGATTGCCGCGAAAGAACTTGGCCGGCCAGTCAAATTAGTCTTTCAACGTGCAGAGGACAGCCGTTTTGACTGCGCACGCTCACCATCGGTCGCGCAACTCGACGCGTCGTTTGATGCAGACGGTGGACTAACAGGAATAGAACACGCAATCGTCGCGGGGTGGCCAACATTAACAATGGCGCCTGGATTCTTGGCCGATGGCGTTGATGGCAATGGCAAGTTCGATACATTCTCGGCGAGTGGCTCGGATCATTGGTATACATTGCCCAGTCACCGAGTACGAGCGATCAACAATGATTTGGCGCAGCGAACGTTTCAACCAGGATGGTTACGTGCGGTCGGTCCGGGGTGGATATCTTGGGGCGTTGAAGGGTTCATGGACGAGCTGGCGGAAAAAATGGGCGAAGACGCGGTCGAGTTTCGTCTTGCACGACTGGATGCTGCGGGCAAAAATGCCGGCAGTGCGCCGAACTCGGCAGGCGGCTCGTCGCGTCTCGCCGATGTCCTTCGGGACGTTGCGGAACGTTCCGGATGGGGTGGCGATCTTCCTGAGAATGAAGGCATGGGTGTTGCTGTCTCGCAAGGGCAGGAACGTCCAAATCCGACATGGACGGCATGTGTTGCTCACATCGCAGTTGATCCAGACACTAACGCGATAACCGTTAAGAAGATCTGGCAGACGATTGACTGCGGAACGGTTGTGCATCCGGATGGTGCGATGGCGCAAGCGGAAGGTGCCACATTGTGGGGCGTCAGTCTTGCCTTACATGAAGGAACGGAATTCGTGGATGGCGAGGTTAAAGATCAAAACCTCAACACTTATACGCCACTCCGAATGGCTGACGTACCAGAGCTTGATATCAAGTTTGTTGAGAGCGATGAGTTTCCGATGGGCTTGGGCGAACCACCTTTGATCGCAGTTGCGCCGGCAATAGGCAACGCTGTTTATGCGGCAACGGGTACGCGCGTTCGAGACTTGCCCATACGCCTTAGCTAGTAAACCGGATCGTCGCGTCGCGCATGTTAATCAATGCAATCGGTAACCTGATCGAATAACGCGTTTACCCATCTGGCGCTTCGCGATGACGAAAGTTTCGTCATCGCGAAGCCCCCCCTCTTCCGTCTTTGCGAGGAACGACTAAATCGCCGGGAGCGATTTAGGACGAACGACGTTCGCCCGAAGGGCCGGCAACGGGAAGTTACCGGTCAACTGACTAAGCAATCCATCTAGGTGCGCTCCGCACTGCGATGTGGATTTAAAATTCGTGTCGCCCATGTTGACCAACGTAAATCTTCGCCTGAACGAATCCTGTGTTTGCCCATCTGATCCGTCACGACGAAGGAAACCGCGACGATCTTGGAAATAGCCGAGAGTTGTCATACTGGATTGTCGGCGCAGCAAACCTTGTGCATCGGCGCAATACTGTTGCGATCGAATAGTTCGAATTTAATCTGCAGCAAAATGACATCACCGATACGTCATGGGTTGGCGAGCTGATTGCTGCTGCTGGCAACCCGAAAACGGGAGCTATCTAGACGGGCGCTTCAGTTCTGCAATTGGACTATGATTGGAGCAATTTCGACGCGAGTATTTGGCGTAGCTCAGGAAAATTAAGGCGCGACATTTAATCAAACCAGCACGTGTATGCAAGTGGAAGAGATCATGACAACAGAAGACAACGACTCAGATTCGAACGATGAACTAGACGAAAAATCAGGCACTCGCGGTGGTCCTACTGGGAAGCGTGGCGGCCCGACCGGTACTCGCGGTCGTGCTACGGGCACACGCGGTGGTCCTCCTGGCACTCGTGGTGGCCCGACAGCCAAGCGTGGTGGCACAACGGGATCTCGAGGCGGCCCGACTGGCAGGCGTGGTGCTCCAGGCGGCGCGCGTGGCCGTTGAGCTAATCGCACCGTTCTCGAGGTGGCGGGAAAGTTGTGAATACTTGATTTTCGTCATTTGATCTACAGGAATACTAACTGACGGGGATTCGCGGGGAGCGCAGCGATCTGATTTGTACTGATTTCCACGTAGGCGGACTAGTCAGAAGATCCCCGGATCGAATATCCTGTCTGCCGCATCAATATTTCGACCGCGCCATACTGTTTTCTGCGAGTATCCGCGGTTTCTACTCAGTAATAAGGATTGCCCCTATCGTATGAGCCAGAAACTTCCGACGTTAGTCGCCACGTCAGTGGTCCGAGGCAGCCAGCAAGGCGAAAGCCATGGCGGTATTTTTACAATCAATTTTGAAGAGCAAGCTGGCCAACAGCATGTCGATTGGAATTCTGGCGATATCAATTTCGAAGGACGTGGTGCGGATCGCGGCCTGCGTGGTATTGCATTCGACGGTGACGACATTTATGTGGCCGCAAGTGACGAACTTTTTTGCTATGACCGTGATTTCAACATTTCAGCGTCATATCGCAATCGCTATTTACATCATTGCCACGAGATTTCGCGCCATGATCGAATTCTATTTCTCACATCTACCGGCTTCGATAGCTTGATAGCGTTTGACCTTGACCAAAAGGCGTTCGTTTGGGGTTTTCACTTAATGGAAATCGATCGCAAATGGGGTGGCCATACTTTTGAGCCGCGCTCCGATACAGGCCCACGTTCGATGAATAATTTCCACGTTAATAGTGTTTTTGTGAATGCGACCGGTATTTATTTTAGCGGACTGATGACGCCGGCGCTGCTACACCTTAACCAGCAGTATGAGGTCTCGACAGTTTGTTCGTTGCCAACCGGATCGCACAACGCGCAACCCTTTCGAGAGGGTGTGTTGTTTAACGACACAGCAAATAATGCGGTTCGTTACGTCGGACGAGATGGAAGAAGCCAGGAATTTTCCGTCAAAGAGTATCCGGAGTCGGAAATCAGATTCACAAATATTGACGATTCGAAGATTGCGCGTCAGGCCTTTGGGCGTGGTCTATGTGCGGTTAACGATAAATTGATTGCAGGCGGATCGTCACCGTCGACGATTTCACTTTATGATTTGGAAGCTGATTTAACCGCCGCCACAGTTAACCTTTCGATGGACATTCGTAATGCTGTGCATGGTCTAGAAGTCTGGCCATATGATTAGCTGCACATTGAAAAGGCAAACAGATTGATGGCGGTTAGCAACGCTTATTTGCGTTGACTCCAAAATCTGATCTGTCCATTTGGAACGCATGAGAGAATTAATTTGATGTCTTTTAGAGACGCCTTACGCCAAAAGGATTTCGTTGTCGCGGCTGAGTTGCCGTTGGTACCGACATCCAGCCGTGAATCGATTATCGCCGATGCAGGAATTCTTGCCGGTACGGTCGATGGTTTGCTCTTTACCGACAATCAGTATGGTCAGCCGCATATGTCGCCCTCGTTTGCAGCGGCTGTCGCCAAAGAAGCAGGGTTTAGTCCGATCCTCCAGCTCGGGTGCCGCAATCGAAATCGAATCGCATTGATCGGCGAAATTCTCGGCGCAAAGGGTCTGGACATCGATACGTTGATGTTTGTTCGTGGGAACGTGGTGCCCGAAGGGTTCCAGCCACGACCTAAGGCGGTGCTCGACATCGAAGTTAAAGAGTTAATTGCAACAGCCCGGTTGATAAACGATGACGAAAAACTCGGGACTACCGCCGATTTTCTGCTTGGCACATCAGTAACCGTGCACGATCCTGCACCGCACTGGGAACCCGAAGAACTGATTGCGAAGGCAGATGCTGGTGCGCATTTCGTGATCACTCAGCTTTGTTTTGATATCGACATACTGCGTCGCTATGTGGAGTGCCTGATTGCAAAAAAACTCTTGCATCGCGTGAGTTTAATCGTAAGCACGGCGGTGCTCGATTCGGCCGACCTGGCAATCTGGTTGCGTGACAATCGGCGTCACGCGATCGTGCCGCCGCACCTCATCGAGCGCATGCAGGATGCAACCGATCCGGTAGCGGAGGGGCGGGTGTTAGGCAGCGAATTCGTGCGTGAGATTGCAAACATTGCTGGCGTTGCCGGTGTGAATTTCACCGCAGGCACCGAACTATCGATGATCCCGCGCATATTGACCGATGTGAGCGCGGAGCGCGCGTAGCCGCGAATCCACATCGTAACAGCGGTTAGCCCCACGATTTAATTTTCTTGCGTAGGCAGCGAGGCTTGTTCAATCGGGCGTCCTTGGTTAATACTGCCAGGTCGCCGAAATTAGTTGGCGGTACTTGGAGTAAGACGACTTGGATTCCAGTCAAAATCAACGACAGATGTTTGATCGTGCACTAGCGTTCCTGAAGAACGGCGATGCTGAAATGGCGGAACAACTCTGTTGCGATATTTTGCTGGACTATCCCAAAGATGCCAACGTTCTTTGTCTTTCAGGGCGCGCACTAATCAAACTCGGTCGCCATGCAGATGCCGAAGAGCGTCTCAGAGACGCTGCTTCGATTTATCCGACTTTTCCGCGACCGCATGTTTATCTGGGCGAAATGTTTCTTGCACAGGGAAAATTTGAAAACGCGATTAAAGAGTTTCGTCGCGCCGTTGAGCTTGGCGACACCGATTCAAATACGCGTATCAAACTGGGCCGGGCATTGACCATGCATGGTGATGGTGACAGCGCACGAGAAGCGCTAAGCGAATCGATGCAACTTAGTCCCGATCGTCAAATGCTGATTAAGGCGTTCGAACTCGAGAACACGGGTAAAGAACAAGAGGCAGAAAAAATCTATCGGAATATGCTCGCACGCGATGCCGAAAACGTCGAAGCCATGCGACTCCTGGCGGGTATCGCGACTAAGCAAAACCAGCACCGTAATGCGGAAACCTTATTGAATCGTGTGATCGAACTGGCCCCCGATTTCGGCAAAGCTTTGGCGAATCTGGTGGTGAATCAACTCGAGCAAGAGAAAGTCACCGCGGCACTTGGAACAGCCAAACGTCTGACTCGCGTGGCGGCAGACAATCCTGACTCACATTTGTACCTCGGGAGTGCGTACTCTGCTGCCGCACTCTACAAAGAAGCAATCGATGCCTACAAAAAGGCATTGCGACTAGCGCCAACACATCCAGGTGCTTTAGCGGGAATTGCACATAGTTACCGAACAATCGGGCGTAAAGAAGACGCGATCAAGTTTTATCGAAAGTGTATTGATACCAATCCGTTTTTTACTGAGACGTACTGGAGTCTCGCGAACCTCAAGACGTTTCGTTTTACGGACACTGAATTCCAGACGATGGAGGAAATGGTTAAACACCCGGATATTCCGGACGAATCGCAAGTCCATTTGTACAACGCGTTGGGGCTGGAGCACGAAAACCGCGAGAATTATGATCGTGCCTTTGAGTGTTTCGCAAAATGTAATGCGGTGCGACGTCGTCAGGAGTACTACGATCCGGCGGAAACGGAAATGGTGCACGATGACATTGTCGAAATTGTGACCGAGAAATTTGTGAATCAGCCGACCGCCGATGTGGGATACGCTGCGGCGCCGATTTTTATCATCGGGCTACCGCGCTCAGGCTCAACCTTGCTTGAGCAAATATTGGCGAGTCATAGCATGGTTGAGGGAACTCACGAGTTGAGTGACCTCGGTCGGGTCATCAACCAACTTCCTCGACTCATCAAGAAGAATGAGCGCTACCCCAAATCCTTGCTCGATCTGGATGTACAGAAAATTGGACAAATGGGTCAGGCCTATATGGAGCGTACGAGTCAGTATCGCTCTGGAAGCCCGTTTTTCACGGACAAGAACCCAAACAACTTCGCCCATGTTGGCTTGGTTCATCTCATCTTGCCGCAAGCGATTTTTATTAACGCACGCCGTCACCCACTCGACAGTTGCCTCGGTAGTTTCAAACAGCTATTCGCGAAGGGGCAGACCTTTAGCTACGACCTGACCGAATTGGGCGACTACTATGTGCAGTACTGTCGTCTAATGGATCATTGGAACAACGTATTACCGGGTAAGGTTTTGGACGTACACTACGAAGATGTTGTCGCTGACCTTGATACGCAGGTGCATCGAATTCTTGATCATTGCGGTCTTCCCTTCGAGGAGCAGTGCCTCACATTTCACGAAACGGATCGTGCCGTCAAAACGGCGAGCTCCGAACAGGTACGCCAACCCATTTACAGCACATCGGTAAATTTGTGGCGCAATTACGAGTCGCACCTGAGCCCGGTCATCGATATCCTTGCGCCTCTATTGCGCAAAATGTCTGCCCAAGAACTACCGGACAAGTTAGCCGAAAATAAAGTGCCTTGCACGCGCGGGCTTTGACGTAACAATAGGTTACGGCACTTAGTGGTTGGTATTCACGAGGGCCAAAATAATCGCGACCGACCTGAAAACGTAACCCTCTGATTAATAAAAGTTTAAGAGACCTTTCGGCAGAGCAATACCTAAGCGATAAGCGCCAGCCTATTAGTTACGCTAGAAAGTATTGCGCGTTTCGCCCAGCCTTACCATCGTACTAACTGTGGTCAGCTTGAATTGGGTCAGCATCCCGCCTACATTGAACGTACTCGGCCAAAAAGCTCACTTAGAAGCGTTACTGGCCGACGCCACTCACGGCGATAACAGGTAGTGCAACGTGCACAGTCGGGGATTAAAAATGTCTGCAAACCAAGGACTCGCTTTAACACCAATCGCAGCTGCCATTTCCGCTGTATTGGCACCTACTGGACTAGTCCAGGCGCAAGAAGATGGTTCGTCGTCGTCTTCCATCGAAGAGATCGTGGTTACCTCGCGTAAACGCGAGGAGAATCTACAGGATATTCCAGCCAGCATTCAGGCTATTCCGCAGATCATGCTGGAAAAAATGGGCGCGAACGGAATTGAGGATTACACTCGTTTTATTCCCTCTGTCAATGTTGTCAGTTATACGCCAGGCAGCTCCGACATCATCTTCCGCGGTATCAACAGTGGCTCAATCGGTACCGGGCAAGCGCCGGCATCGTTGTACTTTGACGAATTGCCGCTGACTACGACCGGTGATCAGCCCGAAGTTCGCATGGTTGATATCAATCGGATTGAGGCGCTCGCCGGGCCGCAGGGCACCTTGTATGGTGGCTCCGCTCAAGCGGGTACCTTACGGGTCATTACGAATGAGCCAGACGTCACGCAATTTGAAGGCATCGGTTCATTAACATTGAAAACGGGTTCGGAGTCCGCAACCAGCCATGAAGTCACCGGCGTTCTAAATCTGCCATTCGGTGATGGCAAAGCGGCATTGCGGCTCGTTGGATTTACCGCGAGAGATGGTGGATTTATCGATAACGTGTACGGACATACCCCCGATACACACGCGACCAGTGGCTGGATTCCGGCCACCTGGGGCGTCGAAGACAATGCAGATGTTGTTGAAGATGATTGGAATGGTGTTGATTTCAACGGCGGCCGAGTTGCGTTAAAGGTTGATTTCAATGACACCTGGACCGGTACGCTGGGTTACAACTACCAAAAGACGGAAGCCGATGCGGGCACCGGCAATCACTACGATCCATTTGTCGGCGATTTGCAGGTTGTTAAATTCAATGACGGTTTCCGCAATCAGGATTGGGACGCATGGAACCTGACCTTCGAGGGTGACCTTGGTTGGGCGCAACTCGTTTCCGCCACTTCGTTTTTTGAGACCACTGCAGAAACGACAGAAGATGCGACCGTTTACATTAAAAACTATCAGCGTTGGGCATGTCTCTATCAATGGGATCCCGCGGTATACACCGGTTATTTCGTTGATCCGAGCACTGGCGCTGCGCTCTACTATCCGCGTTATTGCTTCGGCAATACCAGTTTGGATGATGTGGAACAGGTACAACATTTCAGTCAGTCCAAAGACAAGTTCGCACAAGAAATTCGGTTATCGGGCGGCGATGACGATATGAACTGGATTGTCGGATTGTTCTACGAAACCACTAACGACGATTGGAACTCACCGTGGGGTGACCCAACCAATTTTGATTACCAGGATTCCGTTGCGTTGGCGTATTGGGAAAGTACATTCGGCACCGGATTCGCACCAGAAGCTCAGTGGGGCTGGGAATCTATTTCCCGCGTTAAGTGGGAGCAAAAAGCAGTCTTCGGTGAAATGACCTGGAATATTAATGATCAATGGTCGACCACGCTCGGCGGACGATATTTCGACCGCCAGATGGACAGCGAGTACCTTGTTGAAAATCCGAATACGGTAATATCGACCCCTGACCTTATCGCACAGGGCGGACCATCATTCACCAAAGGTGGCAGTAAAGAGTTTGTGCCCAAGATTAGTTTTTCGTATAGCCCATCCGATGACAAGATGATGTATGTCTTGTACAGCGAGGGATTCCGACCGGGTGGTACCAACCGTGGTCGAGGAAATCCCGTACTGCCGGTTGTGTTTGATGCCGATAAACTCGAAAATTTCGAGGTTGGCGCCAAGACTCGCTGGATGGAAGGACGCTTGCAGGTTAATTTGACCTATTACGACATGGGCTGGAAGGACTATCAGCTGCGTGTACTCGATCCGAGTTATGGCGCACCGGTTGCTCCTGGCGAGCCGCCCAATCCGTGGCAACAAGTCATCGCCAACGTAGGTGACGCCCAAGCCACTGGGCTACAGGTTGAGGTAGATTTCGCTGCGTCTGAACTCGTCACCGTCGGAATGAACGTCGTTACCCAAGACTCCAAGACAGCGACTGATGTCAGCACGGATACCAATCCTGCAACGATCGAAATACCGGCAAATACTCGCCTACCGCTTGCGGTTGAGTTTAAGGCGTCCGGTTGGATCGATGTGAATTGGGAAACTAATTTTATACAGGGACAAGCATTCGCCAGATTGCAGGTGTCACACACCGGTGATTCGGTGAATCAAATCGCACCGTCTAGCACCGGAGCTGATCCACAGTACATCAACGAGCCCTATACGATTGCCGATCTACGTTTCGGACTAATCACCGATTCGGAATGGCAATTTGATGTATTCGTTAGCAATATCACTGACGAGCGCGCGCAATACAATCAGGGCGGGTACTCCGAGTTGCTCTTCTCAAGTGTCCAGGATGGTCGTACGAATTGGTCGCGCGTCTGGACCAATCGACCGCGTGAATATGGTTTGAAGATATCCAAACGCTGGGGTGAATAGAACGCGAATAGGTTAGAGAAAAGGCCCCGGTTTCGGGGCCTTTTTTATGGGTACGCTAAAGATCAATGTGTATTAACCACTGCGTAATTATTGGCTGCGTGGGCACATTGGGGGTGAGAGTAATACTCTGACCAAGCCGAGTCTCGCTCGAGCTTCAACGTGAAACATCGATTTACGTAAAAAATCTCAGCGACACTAGCCCGATGATTCAGGCACTCGCTCAAGAACCGTCGACGGCATGTAGTCAAAAATAAACGTGATTCGATCCTCGTCACTTTTGTTCATGACGCTATGCTTGCGTTGATTATTTATTTCGTACGCCTCGCCTAATTTAAATTGATACGGCTGACCGTCAATCATAAAGCGTACCCGAGGGTGCGTGGTGATTGGCACATGAATTCGATGCGCGGCCGAAAACGACGGGTGCTTGTCACGGTGTGGCGATATTTTTCCACCTGAGAGCAGCTTTGCTGCCATCGCACGAATTACTGTCCCGCCAGGCGGATATCGTGACAATATTATCGCCTCCATGAGCGGAATCGCGACATCCGCGATGCGGGCCCAGCCAGGCTCGCGGCGTACCTCACTATTAGGCCAATTTTCGCCGTGCGTAAATACCATGACAATTGATTGTGTGTCGTTATGCACATCAAATTGTTGCTGACGATATTCGTCTTCATGCCAGGCGAGCTCATCCTGATCCAAAATGCAGTCGCGCAGCGCTGTTGCGTCAAACTCACCAAGTTCGCGTAGGGGCGTATCAATATCCATAACATCCAATTCTAATCACTGTTAGTCGCCGAATCGACATAAATCGGCCAATGCGCGAGGCACTGCGCGCAGCCTCTCGCCACCCGCTGCCGCAGTGAGTTGTCATCGACCCGAGCGAGACGATGATTGCGGTCGCCGGAACGCTCCAGTAGAGTGCTAATGGTTATCGGACTAGGGCAATTCTATGTCTTTTCATTTTTTCGGTTTTTGGATAACCCTGTTGTTGAGTGCAACTTCTATGGCAGAGCAGCAATACGTCAATATTGGCGACCTTGAGATGCGCTCAGGGGAAGTATTGGAGAACTGTAGTGTTGGTTACCGCACCTATGGCGAGCTTAACGCTGACAAGTCCAACGTTTTGGTTTTCCCTACCTGGTTCACTGGCACCACTGAGACTTTGGAAGAATTTGAGAAGATTGGTCCGGGAAAGTTAGCGGACACCTCCAGGTACTTCGTCATCGCTATCGACGCGCTTGGAAACAGCGTGTCATCGTCGCCGTCTAATACGGAAAACTTTCCGCATCTATCGACAGTGGATATGGTTCAGTCGCAATACCGATTGCTGACTGAACATTTCAATCTAACCCACGTTAATTCGGTACTGGGCATTTCGATGGGGGGTATGCAAGCCTTTCGTTGGCTAGAGATGTATCCCAATTTCATGGACGCCGTCATCCCAATTGATGCGTCGCCGAAAATGACTTCATACGATTTACTTCAATGGAACACGCATGGTGATGTTGCTCGCAAGATGGTAGCCAGCGGGCATAGTGACGCAGAAACTCTGGGATTGATCTCTGACATCAGCCTGCTTACCTTATTCACGCCCGAGTACTTCGTTGATCAGGTATCGCCTGACAATTTGGCAGACTTCTTAGATGAGCAAAAACAGAGATATCTGAAATTGACTGTAGCTGACTACCTCGCGCAGTCGGAAGCAATGATCGGACATGATGTTTTTGATAAGAACGGAGATTTTCCAATTAAGGAGGAATCGGCGCCAAGAGTTTTAGTGATCGGAGTGCCCACGGATCACATGGTTAACCAAACTCTTGCGAGGGAGGTCGCAGCTCAAATCGGTGCCGAATACTTATCAGTCAATAATTATTGTGGCCATCTCGGAACGGAATGCGACGAGACTATCGTGGTCGCAAAAGTTGCTGAATTCTTAAGCGCCGAATAGGCCCCGACCAATCGAACTTGTCAGTCTAATTGGTGCTCACCGCGGTGGAGAATAAACGACACAATTCCGGTTCAGGCGCGTCAGTTGCCTCCGCAACATCACCGAAGGTCATGACCTGATTGCCTGACTCTTTGAAAGCGGGCCAAGTCGGCAATCCATCACCATTTGGATCGCCCGATTTGGCAAACTGAGTCCAGTACGAAACGGTTTGCTTGGTCAGGCGGTGATCAATCTCATTGGTCGACATCCACGAGCCGTGGGTGCCGAAGACATATGGCAGCTCTGCGCCGTGGTAGGCACGCACCTTTGCACCGCCCGCGCCTGCTCTGATTCGAGTGAAGTGGTAGACCCACGCGTTGTCGTAAAGCGCTGCCATGAACTGGGATGGACACAACATTGTCTCACCGGTCGACACTCGATCAATGGCCCGTCGAAAATCGGTTTCTGTGGCAACCGCGGCCAGGGCCTCAGGTGAATTCAGGTATGCAGAATCGGCGACTGTTTGGCGTACCGCTTCAATACCAGCGTCATCTGGGGCCCGGTCGTACCATTCGTCGCCATTGCTACCGATGATAAACGGGACGTCGGCCAGTCTTTCGGAATTGACGGTTTCCCATATTGATTCGGTGAGTAACTGGCCATCGACAGCAGGCGCATGGTAGTAGCTTGAATTATGTTCCTCGAATTTCTCGAGCACCTCGGCAGCGGGCACTGCTTTCAATTTCTGCAACGCACCTGGTCCTTCGAAGCCAAAAATTTCTGCTGTCCTAACGCCACGCTGTTGTTCGCCTTTGAGCGTCCGTGATCCACGGGACCCTATGCCGAAGCCCGCGTTACTCTGCATTATCCCTCCGTGAAACAGGCCATTTGCTTGTTCTGACGCCATTAATGCGAGTACGTCCTGCGCGCCGGCGGATTCACCAAAGATTGTGACTCGGCCCGGATCGCCGCCGAATTTTGAAATGTGCTTTTGGACCCATTCAAGTGCGGCAATCTGATCCCACAAGCCAAAGTTTGCGCTGGCACCATCTCCCACTATTTCAGGGTGAGAGAAAAAGCCGAATACGCCGAGTCGATAGGCGATGCTGACGACAACCACATCTCTTTCTGCGAGGGCGTGGCCATGGTAATCCGGTTCATATGCCCAACCGCTGTCGTTGCTGCCACCATGAATGTAGACCATGACCGGTAAATCTGCGTCGTAATTGGTATTAGGTGACCATATGTTGAGGTATAGGCAATCTTCGCTGATTGCCAGGTCCGCGAATTCGTCTCGTGTGCTGCCGAACAACTCGGCCATATCGCGGTACCACTCCAGGATTCCCATCGACTGCATGCAGGCGGGCGCAAAGTCGGTTACATCTCTATTTTCAATTTTTGTGCGCAGTGCTTGCGGTGCCTGCCACCGAAGATCTCCGACCGGCGCGTCCGCGAATGGAATACCGCGAAAAACCGCAATACCAGTGTCGCCGACCATTCCGCCATGAAGTCTCTCACCATCGACGCTGATACCCGATTTGCTCTCGCATGCAGTTAGCATGGTGGTGATGAGAAACAAGATGGCGATAGGTCGTTTCATGGTTTCGGACTCCAATCGTGTGGGGCACTAATCGTCAATCTATAGACAGAACAACGGCGCCTCGGGTAGCAGATTTTTCAACAATCTGATTGCCGCTAATGATGTCATTCAAAGGCAGGGTTTTCGCTATTCGATGTTGCAGGCGATCGTTGCCCAGAGCTTCTTCAATGTCTGCGATCGCTTGAATTTTTGCAGCTTCCGGCATCGCGTAGACAATCACAAAGCGTGTAGTGATGTCTTTGTACATCATTTTAAAAAACGGTAATTTTGGTTCGGGATCTACAGTGGAGGAGTAGGTGGCTATAGTCCCGCCAGTCTGGAGCACTTTAACAGCTGTCGCCAAATTAGCGCCGAACTCCACTTCGACAATTCTGTCAACGAGCTTACCGTCGGCAGCATCCAGCACTGCATCTGAGAAATTTTCGGCACGATGATTGACGACTACTGCAGCACCTGCCTGTAAACAATCGGCGACGTCGGTCTCGTTGCTAGCCGTCGCGATCACTCGAGCGCCAGCCTGGCTCGCCCACTGAATCGCATAGTGCCCAACTCGTCCCGCACCTCCAGTGACAAGAATAGTCTGTCCGTCCACCGGGCCATCCGCAAATACCGCACGGTGGGCCGTCATTACCGGTATCCCGAGGCATGCGCCTACGTTGAAGCTCTCGTTGTCGGGTAGCCGCGGCGCTCGCGAGTCAACAACGGAAACATACTCAGCGGCGGTCCCAAATCGCCGTGCGTATTGCGCCTGATATACCCAGACGCGTTCTCCGACCCTATCCGGAGAAACGCCTTCTCCAACGGCCTCAATGATTCCCGCACCATCGCTATTGGGTATGACCAGGCCCTCATCTAACAAATTGGGGAAGGAGCCCGCCCGTTTCTTTACGTCAGATGGATTGATGCCGCTGGCGTACAAACGCACCAATACTTGTTGTGCTTCGACCGTCGGTTGTTCGAGGTCACCGACCCGTAATACGGCTTCGGCCGTACCAAATGATTCAAACCAGGCGGCGTGCATAATCAATCCATCCAATTGGCAAGTGTCTCGGTGTTGCCATCGACACTGATAATTTGACCCGAAACTTTTGCGGCATTCGGGGACACTAAAAACTGCACCATATTGGCGACGTCTTCGCCGGTTATAAACAGCCGCATTGACGTCTGCCGTTGATAAACGTCACGAATTTCGTCGTTGGTCAGTCCGCGCTGCTTGGCATCACTCTCAATTACTCGCTCGATGCGGTCGCCTTCAACGCAAGTTGGGCAGATCGCGTTAACTCGAATGTTATGTGGGCCAAGTTCCATTGCCCAGGATTTTGTCAGGCCGATCATGCCCCATTTTGACGCAACATAGGGCGACCGGTTAGGGCAGCCCATCAGCCCGGCCGTTGAAGAAATGTTGACGATTGAACCGCCGTCTTGTTGTTTCAATAGCGGTATTGCCTTGCGCGTAAAATAGAAGGCACTACTGATGTTTACTTCCATGCAGCGGTCCCAGTCTTCAACGTCGATATCCTCTGCCGCTGCTGTCGGTCCGGCCATGCCGGCATTGTTCACCAGCACATTTAGCTGACCATATTTGGCTGCAAGATCGGCGAATACCGTATCAACTTGAGCCGCATCAGAAACATCGCAAATCGTGGCGATGGCAGTGGGGTTTGAGTGTAGAAATGCGGCGATGTTGTCTGCGCTTGCATCGCAGATGTGTACTGCAGCGCCATCCTGAAGAAATGACTCAGCAATTGCTTGTCCAACGCCGGATGCGCCACCCGTTATAAGAACAACGGGTTGAGAGCTCTCCGCAATCACTACTTTTCTGCGGTGCCGAAGACACCGTCCAGAACTTTGAACAGCACGGGTTCCAATCGAGTCTCGCTATATTGGTCGTCCTTGAAATAGCTGGTGAAAACAGCAACCGTATCGCGAGTAGGATTGACGATTAACCCCTGACCCGCCCAGCCACCCTTGAAGAATGTGTCGTTGGCGTAAATTTCGTCCCATTGATACACATTGTGTTTGACGCCACTTTCCTCAACACCGGGTAGACCTGCATTCAGTCGCAGGTTCGGATCGCCACCGTTGCGAATAAGATCGATATGCGAGTCCGAAATAATCTGCGTGTCGCTGACGACCGGATAGCTTGGTGTAAATAACATGCCAAAACGGGCGAGATCACGCATACGCGATACAAAGCCACCGTGTGTTACGGCGATGCCATAGCGCGGTGCAATGTATGAGGCATCTGACTCCGCTCCGATGTGACGCCATATTTCTTTGGTGAAGGCATCTTGAAATGGCATATCCATGACTTTTTCGACCAGCCAACCGAGGATAAACGTGTTTAAACCAGAATAGGAAAACCGCTCGCCTGGAGGTGCGTGACGAGTCGCTTCGAATGTCGCAGCAAAATCGTATGGATTGTCAGGCGCACCCTCCGTCCGAAAACCGTCACCGATTGCCATTGAGTATTGGTAATAACATGAATCCCAGCTCTCGTATTCGTCCGAGCAATCGAGCCCCGAGGCCATGTCCAAAATATGACGAACAGAGGTACCGGCGAAGCTCGATTCAGACATCTCAGGAATGTAGTGCTCGATCGGAAAGCTGACATCAACCTTGCCACGCTCTTCCAGAATACGAATGATGGTTGACGTGAAAACCTTGGCTGTCGACCAATAGACCGGCTTCTCATACTCGTGCATACGTGGGTAACGTTCGTAAACAATTTCACCACGCTGTAAAATCACAACGCCCATTGTTGTTGATTGATCGCTAACGATGAATTCATCAAATGTCATCGATCCTTCGGGTGTTTCTACGACGTACTCGCCGATCGCAGTCATTGGTCGCTCGGTCAGGGTCTTGACCGGGCCATCGCGATACACATTCACGGTTGGAAAGATCTGGTGAAGGTTCTTAAAATTCCACGCCATGTCCTTGCCGTTGACCGTCCACCAAATATCATCGGTGGGCAGGCGACGCATTTGTTTCTGAACTTCCGCAACGGTCGAGGCTGGTTCAAACTCTGCTGACATCGTACTATCCGTGCTGGAGGTTTCTGCAGTCGCCGTGCTGACGCCGTTATCGCAGCTGCTAAGCAGGAGAATCGATACAAATAGTGGGAAATTGCACTGCTGAATTGTTTTCATGAAAGTAGTACCTGATTGGGCTGACTTTTAGGCGGTTTTCAGGGAGATGGACCTTACTGGCTTCGCGTAACGGCGCTCCCTATTTTGAACTATTGTACCTCTTGTCGAGCGCCTGATACTTTGGTGTCCAAGTTGTGGAATGGCGGGCGACGTGGTTATTGCGAAGGGTCGATTAGCCTTGTGGAGCGGCGTCCAGACTAAGAATATAGCGATCCATCTACAGTAGCCAATAATCTCAAAAAAAAGACACTTGCACTGGACCCAAATTGTGTGAAAAATCCCCCTCGACCGGCTGTTTGAACGTCATATAGAAGTGAGTTTCGTCGAACGCTGGACTCTACGAACAAACGCCAAGAGAATAACCACTAGCTAAGGATTTCCGCCCGATGTCTAAGATGACCATGCTGCTTTCACGACGACTTCGGCCGTCCCCGTTTGAACAGCGCGTACTCGAGCATGGTGCGACCGAATTTACGCTGTACAACAAGATGATTCTGCCTTTGATTTACAGCTCGTACGCAGAACAGTACGCACACTTATGCGAACACGTACAAATTTGGGATGTGGCGTGTCAAAGGCAGGTTGAGATCGTCGGTCCCGACGCATTAAGGCTGGTTGAACTGATTACACCGCGAGAAATAGGAACGTGCGCGATCGGCCAAGGCAAGTACGCGCCGCTCTGCGACGAGAATGGCGGCATTGTCAATGACCCAATTGTCTTACGCATTGCGGAGGACCGCTTCTGGTTATCGATTGCAGATTCCGATGTGAAATTATGGGTTAAAGGTGTTGCTTACGGACGCGGGTTCGACGTAAGGGTGTTCGAACCTGATGTGAGCCCGCTCGCGATACAAGGACCGAAGGCTGATGATTTGGTTGCCGATGTTGTGGGTAAACACACGCGCGATATCAAATTCTTTTGGTTTACAGATGAGACCATCGCCGGCACACCGGTCAAGCTTGCTCGATCAGGGTGGAGTGGCCAAGGTGGTTTTGAGATTTACCTTCAGGACTCATCTAAGGGTAACGACCTCTGGGATCTCTTTTGGGAGGCGGGGAAGAAGTATAACTTGCAGGCAGGTGCGCCAAATCTAATTGAACGCATTGAGACGGGACTGAAAACCTACGGTGCGGATATGACCATCGATAGCGATCCGTTCGAAGCAGGTTTCGAGGCGTACATGGATCTCGGCAAAGAAGCGGAATACATGTGCCGGGAAGCGCTTGCGAAAATCGCCAAGCCCGGTCCAGAAAAGCGGCTTGTTAACCTATTCATCGACGGCGAGAAACTCGCCGATTTGCGATCAGATTGGAGCGTTCTTAGCGACAGTGGCGATCACATAGGTGTCGTTACCTCACAGGCCTACTCGCCTCGCTACGAAGCCAACCTCGCTTTCGCGATTGTTGCTGCCGCACATGCGAGTGTTGGCAATACCGTGAAAGTCGATGCAGAAGGGATCGTACGGGATGCGACTATCCGCGATGCACGCTGGCGCGAGGCAGCAAACTAGATACGTGGTGTGGTCAGAGTCACAGACTCTGACCGCTTTCCATTGCAGGTGTATAATGCGGGCAACGCTTTTCGAAATATTTACATTCTTTGGAGAAAAAAGTGGCTCATTGTCTAATCGCACAAGTCAAAGTAAATGACGATAGCTGGATTCCTGATTACGCTGCAAACGTTCACGATATTGTGCACAAGCACGGCGGAAAGTACCTTTCTCGTAGTGGCAATATCACAACGCTCGAAGGAGACGAGTCGACTGCGAATCTTGTGGCGCTAATTGAGTTTCCGACTTCAGAAGCGCTACATGCATTGGTAAATGATCCAGACTATGCCCCGTACGCTGCAGCGCTTTCATCAAACGACGTGTCCTGTCGCGGCCGATATCAAAACCTTCCTCACGCAGGTTGTTCATCATCGTGCGACTCCCCAGGCTGTCTC
>Ga0209403_10000261_pt1 | contig 85623 bp, 77 predicted proteins | sample ArcticOcean_MG_C_8_FD_187440 | JGI IMG/M metagenome (GOLD analysis project Ga0209403, IMG submission 187440) | Marine microbial communities from western Arctic Ocean - ArcticOcean_MG_CB11_86 (SPAdes) (version 2) | ecosystem: Environmental > Aquatic > Marine > Oceanic | place: Arctic Ocean...
GGGGAATGGCTATTGGTTGGTTGCGTCTGATGGGGGAATTTTTACGTTTGGTGATGCTGGTTTCCATGGTTCCACGGGAGCGATGACGCTGAACCAACCAATAACGTCTGTAATTCAAACTCGTTTGGGGTACGACCTTGTCGCCGCAGACGGAGGGGTCTTTAACTTCAACTCTCCGTTCCTTGGGAGCGGAGCCTCAAGAGAATTGCGTGGATCAATCGTTGACGCGAGCAGTCGAGTAGGTGGCTGGTGAGACGACAGCGAATAGTGACGGCCCTCGTTGCCTGTTTTTTTATTACGCAACTGATATGCCCGGCTGATGCCATAAATGCACTCGCTCCCGACACCGTCACGGTCCAAGGACGAGGATGGGGCCACGGACGGGGCCTTCAACAGTGGGGGGCCCTCGGCTACGCAATTGACCATTTCTGGTCCTCCGAACAAATTCTTCAGCACTACTACTCAAACACGAACAGTTCTGTCATCGCGGACCGCGAAGTCAAAGTCCACATCACACGTAACAACGAGATGGACCTGCTGGTCACCTCCACAAATCCGTTCACCGTAGAAGGAATTCAGTTCTACGGGGGACAAATTGCTCGGCTCTCAGCTAACGGACCCCACAATTTCAACATCAACCAATCCGCGGGATGCGCCGATCTTGGCTATCCCCTCTACCAGGGTCATCCCGGAAGAGTTGACAGCAGCGGCCGCACATTTATCGAAACCCATCCTCTGAACCCCAACTCCGCAGTGGATGATCTAAATCAACTGCTACAACTCATCACATGTGATCGGTCGAATCCCGCCATAGAGGTTTCGCGACGGCACTACCGAGGTTCGCTAGGCCTAATCGAACAGAACGGCCAGTACAGCTTCAATCGCGTTCTGAGAGAGCAATACCTAAGAGGAGTAGTACCTCAAGAAACTCCTTCTTACTGGGGCAAGCTCGGTGGGGGATTAGGGATGGAGGCCCTGAAGGCACAAGCGATTGCGGCTCGAACGTATCTTGAGGCGATATCCCAACGTCGCCAAGCCAAGGGCTACATGACCGACACTTGTGACACGGTGGGATGCCAGGTGTACTTGGGGGCGAGCGCTAAGGGTAAACCCCTTGACTACGGTAACGACTTTTGGACGACCACAGCCGCAGTCGTGAATACCTCGGGGCAGATCCGCGTCGCTTACGACGGCTCGATTCCCCTCGCTGAATTTGGTTCAAGCAGTGGTGGATGGACGACACCACAATCTGAACTTTCGGCCTTCCCGGCCGTGGTTGACGACGGAGACGACGTGGAAATGAACCCTCACCATCTGTGGGAGAAGAACATTCAACGAAGTGACGTGGAGTCGATGTATCCCGAGATTGGCCAACTCAAAGAAATCAAGGTGACCTTAAGAAACGGGTTAGGTGACTGGGGTGGCAGAACAAGGCAACTTTTACTTCGCGGCACGGTCGCCAATACCACCATCGACATCTCCAACTGGGCAGAGGACCCGTTCCGCAGAGGATTAGGCCTCAAGTCTGATTGGTATCGGTTCCCTCAATTTCCTGAGTACAGCGACCCCGGTTTTTGGTTAGCAAAAAGTAACGGCGGAGTCCTCGCAGTGGGTACCGCAAACCACTTTGGTGATGCTAAGCAAGCAGACCGGTCCGGACCCATCGTCGACATTGCGGCCCCATCGACCAGTGATGGTTATTGGCTTGTATCGGACGCCGGCGAAGTGTTCGCGTATGGGAATGCTGTACACCATGGAGATTTACGGGGGCAGGCCCCTAACGAACCAGTCGTCGCAATGACTGCTCACCCGACGGGCAACGGTTACTGGCTCGCCACGGCCGATGGAGGGGTTTTCTCTTTTGGCAGTGCTGGCTTCTACGGTTCCATGGGCAGTGTGGCTCTAAACAAGCCCGTAGTAGGAATGGAATCCACCCGCAGTGGTAAGGGGTATTGGCTAGTTGCCTCCGACGGCGGAATCTTCAGCTTCGGAGATGCCGGATTCTTTGGATCTACTGGCGACATTGTGCTCAACAAACCCATTACCTCGATGACTGCAGCACGAGACGGTCGGGGCTACTGGTTTGTGGCATCTGATGGAGGCGTTTTTGCTTTCGGTTCGGTCGAGTTTTTCGGTTCCCGTGGTGGGAGTAAGAACCGCCGCTCCACGGCGGGTATGGCGGTCACTAACACCAACGACGGCTATTGGTTGGTTTGGGATGATGGCACCAGTTTCCCGTTTGGAGATGCCCCCGACTTCGCAAGCAGTGTCGCGAAACGCACCGTCGTGGCTATGGAAGTCGTACCGTAACCTTCTACGCGAGTGACCCTGGCCTAAACGTGGACCGAAGTACTCTCAAAGCGTCGTGACCATCGCACAAAACTTCGCCCCGCCAGTTGTAGCAGTAATGGTTACGGACGAACCAGGAGCGTGGTTTGACGAGGTACTCGATGGTCTCGCTGGGCAGGACTACGAAAACTTCCGAGTTCTCGTTATGGATAGAAGCACCCGGTCGATAGAAAGCCAAGTTCTAGACAAAATGCCTGATGCTGTGGTGCGCCAGGCTTCAGACGCCAAAGGGTTTGGTGACGCGGCGAATCAGGTTCAGACGTTGGTAGAGGGGTCAACATTTTTTCTGTTCCTACGCGACGATGTTGCTCTTGCTCCGGATGCTTTGCGTTTGTTGGTCGCCGAGGCGCTTGATTCAAACGCAGGCGTTTTGGGTCCCAAGATCTTGGAGTGGGATGACTCTACGCGGATTCTGGCTATGGGCGGGGCGGTTGATGCCTTCGGCGTTCTCACACCATACGTTGAATCTGGGGAGTTAGATCAACAGCAACATGACCGCGTCAGAGAAGCATTTGCTGTCACAGGCGCGGCGATGCTTGTGCGGGCGGACCTTTTCGAAACAATCGGAGGCTTTGACCCACGGATCAAATCCACTGGTGAAGACATTGACCTTTGTTGGCGAGCACAATTAGCCGGAGGTCGTGTCCTTGTCGTGCCAGAGGCAACAGTTCGACATCGAGACCGAAGACCCCGCGATGAGTCCGAACGCTCTCGCCGGCTAGCCATGCGACACCGCCATCACGTCATCGCCAAGTGTTACGGCTGGGTTCATCTAGTCCCGGTGATGGCTGGCGCCGTTCTTTTGTCGCTGCTCGAATTCGCTTACAGCTTGGTGGTAGCACGATTCAGTCAGGCGCGAGACGTGGCTTGGGCGTGGGGCTGGAATCTGTGTCAAATTCCGTATGTTCTGTCGTCTCGCCGCCGAATAGCTCATACGCGAAAGACGCGAGATAGAGAAATTCGACGACGCCAGTCGCCGGGGTCCACGCGTTTAAAGTCATTTTTCCGAGGTCAAATTGGGGGCGACGTTGCCCTTCAAACGCTGCGGGGTCGCGCCGGACGACGAATAGCAGACAATTTTTTGGCGGGACCGCGGCGGAGCGCCTTTCTGGCCTGGGGAATTCTCCTAACGGTTTTGGCGTTTGGCAGCCGCCACCTCCTTACCCGAGGTGTGCCTGCCTATGGCCAATTCGCAGATTTCCCCGATGCCACCTCTCTTCTTTCCGAATATTGGAGCGGGTGGAGAGAGATCGGCCTTGGCGTCATCGGCATCGGGCCAGCAGCGCTGGGGCTTCTTGGGGTACTGGGGCAACTGAGTTTTGGAGCGATGGGCGCATTGCGTCTCGTGCTGATATTGGCACTCTTGCCAATCGGACTTCTCGGGATGTGGCGCCTGTCGAGTCCTATCGATTCAGATTGGGGACGGATTGTGGCGGTAGTTCTATACGCTGCGCTGCCAATTCCCTACGGTGCCCTCGTTGCAGGCCGGTGGGACACGCTCCTTCTGGTGGCCGCAACTCCGTTCGTGGCCCTCAGAGTGATTCGCGCATTCGGAGTGGCCCCTTATCACGCCTCAGGTCGAGGGCTGCTCCATCAATCCGTTGCTCTTGGATTCCTAGTGGGCGTCGTCGTGGCGTTCGAACCGCTCATGTTGTTGTTGGTAGCGGTCATTTGTCTCACTGTGGCGGTAATCGGCTGTCAAACATGTGGCTTAGCAGGAGTCCTTCGAGGTCTCGTTGTCGTCATAGTTGCTCTCGGCATTGGTTCTTTGATGCATTTCCCGTGGGTAGCGGTGTTGGGTGACAGTGATGCTGTTCTTCAGTACGTTTTCGGCCGGCCAGGCGCACCAGCAACTGCTGAACTTGCTTCCTTGTTGCGTTTCGCTCCGGGGTCTTTTGGGAACGCGTGGGTGTCATGGGCGCCGTTGCTCGTCGCTGTGGTTCCGCTTTTGTTGGCCCGGGCTGCCCGTTTGAGAATTGCTGTTCTGGCCGGGGTTACCGCTACTGCGGCTTTCGGGTTGGCCTGGGCATCAGGCAACGGGTGGCTAAGCGACCTACTGGGTCGCGATGTGTTTATTGGAGACAGCCTGCTGGTACTAGCCGCAGTCGGTGTGTGTTGGTCTGCCGCTATTGGCCCGGCGGCAGTCAGAATTGACGGTGAACTGTCACCAGCTTTCTTACGGCAAATTGTCGTTGCGGTAGGCGCGATATCGCTGACACTGAGCAGTGGCGTGCTGTTACTCGAAAGTGCCGACGGAAGGTGGGGAACTCCAACCAACGACCTGAGAATCGCCCTGTCGTTGCTGGACGATAGAGATCTGGGTCCGTCCTATCGCGTGCTTTGGCTGGGCAGCGCCGAAGTTTTGCCGTTAGAAGGCTGGCCCGTGGCGGAAGGACTGCACCTTGGAACTTCCGTACGAGGTTACCCTGACGTCCGGCACCGGTGGGCGGGTTCGCCGACAGGCACACACAGCCAACTTGTTGATGCTGTCAAGATTGGTTTGTCTGGGGATACCGTGAGAATGGGGCGCCTACTGGCTCCATTTGGTGTCAAATACCTTGCGGTGGTTGAACGTTCGACACCCTCATTTTCTGAGGGAGTAGAACGCCCAGTCAATGCACGGGTTCGAGAAGCCTTGAACTCTCAACTGGATCTTCGACCTCTTGCCACAGATCCTTCAGTAATGGTCTTGCTGAATGAATCTTGGATGTCAAGTCGAGCCCAGTTCTCTGAACCAGTGCGCTTGGCTGGTCTCGATGAGCCGGGGGAATTGGTCGTAACCGATCTGACGTCTGGTATTCCCGTTTTGACTGAGCGGAAGTCTTCTAGGGAACAGCACGGTTTCGTGGGTGTTGGGGAGGTGCTCGTTGCTGATGGCTTTGACCCTCATTGGCGGTTGCTGGTGGGCGATCAAATCGTTGAACCCGAGGTGTCGTTTGGGTGGGCGATGCGTTTCAGTAGCCCGGTAGCGGGGCCGGCTGCCCTGTGGCACGTACGGCCCAACTCAGTTGCTGATCGTGTTGTTGTTCAACTTGTTTTATGGGCAGTTGTCGCACGTGTAGCGATCTCTGAGCGCCGAAAAGCGCGCCAGACTTGGTCCCCGACATGAGTCTCTTGCTGTGGGTGGCTCGGCTGGCATTGCCAGCACTTTTGGTCGGTGGACTCATCGTGGACCAAGGCGTTAGTCGCCCCGTTCAACAAAAAGACGAGTCTGCGATAGTGGAAAACGAAGTTCAAGTGCCTGGTAATCGATCGTTATCTTCCACTTGGTACTGCCCAACTGTTCACAGCCGAAAACTTGTCGACTCTGGAGTTGCTGCAGAGGTTGAACTCTTAGTGACAAACACCGCTGCGGAGCCGACGCGGGCAAGCGTGTACTTGCTTAGCCCCACGAGTGCGCCTCAGTTGCTTTACCTGGAGGTGCCGGGGCTGGCCACTCGGTCACTTCAGGTGGCAAATCACACCAATGACGAGCTTGTATCAGCGTTAGTTGAGGCTCCAACCTCGGGTGTTGTAGTGACCCGTCGCCTCCGATCAAGTATCGGTTCTGATGTCGCTACGTGTTCTTCGGTTGTCGCGGACGAATGGTACGTAATTTCCGGCGACACTCAAGCCGATGCCGTGGATCAACTCGTTATCTATAACCCGTTACCCACGGACGCGGTTGTTGATTTACGGTTTGCCAGTGAGGCTGAAGTAGGCCCTTACGCGTCCCCTGAATTGTCTGGGCTAGTTGTTCCAGCAGCAAGTTCAATTTTTATTGAGATCGGCGAACACGTTCGTCGCCGCGACATAGTGGCCGCTACGGTGCAGGCTCGCTTGGGTCGTGTGGTGGTAGACCATCTCCAAACCTTCGACGGGTCCTCAGGACGTTTAGGATTTTCGGCACATCTTGCCACCGCCACAAGTTCGACGGTTTGGTATCACCCTGTAGTCCGATTGGTTGATGATGCACGCGTATCGGTAATGGTGGCGAACTCGACGGATGTAGTCACCGCCGTAGACGTGACGGTGGTCACAGGCGAAGGAAAGGTCGACTCTGTCGCCATTAGCGTCGGTCCTTACGACGTAACACGGGTCGACATTCGATCAAATCTTGAAGAAGACATCGCACCTGGAACCTTGGCTGCTCCTCCTGGCCTCTTTGGAGTTATTGTCGAATCTTCTGATGGAATTCCCGTCGTGTCGGGTGTAGAAGCTGCTTCAGGCCCTGACGGTTCTCCTGGTAGCGAAAGTCCAGAAGAAGACCTAATTTTGGAAGATGATCAAGGTAGCGAGATCGAGCTGCCAACTGGTCGAGTAAGCGGGCTTTCAATTAGTTCTGGAGTGCCGAATGGGTCGAATGGCTGGGTGTTGACAGTGCCAGAATTATCCGGAGAGGTGATAGTCGGAATTCAAAATGGGTCAGCGTCAACAGCCACTGTTGTCTTGTCTCGTTACGGGCAACGTGACCGTTACCAAATACGACTCGGCGCTTACGCTGGCCAACAAATTCGTATAGGCGCAGGCACCACCATGGAAATCAGAGCCAATGTGCCCATCGCTGTAGCCGCGGTACACCAGAAACCAAATAGTGCAGGTCTCAGTTCCGTTCTCCCGGTCAAATTCTCCGAGGAAAACGAATGACCCGACTTTTTATTGCGGCCGCGCTAGCTGCATTGGTGACTTTGGTTACGCGTCTCGTGGACCGGCGTCGCACACCACATCCACTTGCTGTTCGCCGAGGAGCTCTGCCGACGCAAGTGCCCGCCAAAGAAGTTGGTCTCGGTGATGGGCCAGCCATCATTACCTTTACCGAGTCAAGTTGTCGCAGTTGTCAGGATGCAATAAGACTGATTCGAGGACCAGCTGGCGCAGGAATCTCGGTCGCAGATATCGAATACGGTGCGCAGCCAGAACTGCATAAACAGTTCGGCATCGACACAGTTCCAACAACCGTTGTCGTTGACGAAAAAGGCGGTGTCGTCGCTGGATGGACAGGCAGAGTTGACCTTAGCGAACTTACTTTGGCGCTAGCTCAGGTCGTTCAGTCGGAGCTTGACTGATCCAGGGACGATGAGCTCGTTGGTGAATTTGCTGAGCTTGGATCTTCTTCGGCTCCACTTGGTGCCGGGACCAACATGGCGACATCGTCGCCACTAATAGTCTCCTTCTCCAACAACGCCGCAGCCACTCGATCAAGCGCGCCACGGTGTTCGACTAAGGCGTGACGAGCACGAGCTTCTTGGGTACGTAAAATTCGTTCAACTTCTTCATCGATGACCCGAGCGGTCTCATCGCTGTAATCGCGTCCGCTTACTAGGCCCTCTCCTAAGAACACCTGGTTGTTTGAACCCCACGCCATAGGCCCAATCCTGTCGCTCATACCCCACTCCATGACCATTTTTTTAGCTAATTCCGTGCCTTGGACCAGGTCGTTTGCAGCACCCGTAGAGGTCACACCGAACACTGTGTCTTCAGCCATGCGGCCACCGAAGAGAACGGCGAGTCGATCCTCTAAATAGTCTTGGCTATAAGCGTGTCGCTCCTCAGGAAGTTGCATTGTCACGCCAAGTGCTTGACCCGTGGGAAGAATTGTCACTTTATGCACCGGGTCGGCATGAGCGAACAGCGTCGCGATTAGGGCGTGCCCTCCCTCGTGATACGCGGTCATCTCTTTCTCGCGATCAGTCATCGCCACAGATTCTCTGCGTTGCCCCATGAGCACGCGGTCACGAGCTGCCTCGAAATCAGCTTGTGTAATTGATTGACGATCGCTTCGCACTGCATGCAACGCGGCCTCGTTCACAAGATTCGCAAGATCAGCGCCGCTCATTCCTGGTGTGCTCTTGGCGAGGGTGTCAAGATCGACGCTTTCGTCAACCTTCTTGTCTAGAACGTGAACTTTCAGAATCGCGGACCGTTCCCCAAATTCAGGCAGCGGGACTACCACCTGCCTATCGAACCTGCCTGGGCGAAGAAGCGCTGGATCAAGAATGTCCGGCCGGTTCGTCGCCGCCATCATCACTATTCCCTCAGTCGGCTCGAACCCATCCATTTCAGCAAGCATCTGATTGAGAGTTTGTTCGCGCTCATCATGCCCCCCACCTAAACCAGCACCTCGTTTACGTCCAATCGAATCTATTTCGTCGATGAAAATAATTGCACGACCCAACTTTCGAGCCGTCTGAAATAAATCGCGGACGCGGCTCGCTCCAACGCCGACAAACATTTCCATGAAGTCGGACCCCGTCACAGACAAAAACGGGACGCCGGCCTCTCCGGCTACAGCGCGCGCGATGAGAGTTTTGCCGGTGCCAGGAGGCCCAACCAGTAGTACGCCTTTGGGAATGCGTGCGCCAACAGCAGCGAACCGCTCAGGCGCTTTGAGAAAGTCAACAATTTCAGTGATTTCTTGCTTTACACCCGTATAACCAGCGACGTCGTCAAAGCCTGCCTCTGGACGTTCAGTGGTGTACGTCCGCGCTTTACTCCGACCGATCGACATGATCCCACTCATCTGACCCTGCGCTCGACGTTGCATCCACCAGAACAATCCAATGATCAAGGCGAAGGGAAGCAAGATGGGAAGAAAACTTAGGAACGGGTTTGAACTCTCGGTGCGAAACTCCACATCGATATTGCGATCGCGAAATAGCTTCAGATCAAGTTCAGGCAATTCGACTGGACCCTTGCTGGAATAGGTCGTGCCGTCAACCGCTTCGGCAGAGATAGCACCAGTTTCGTTGGTCACAACTATGGAGTTGATGTTCCCGTCAGCTGCTTGATCTATCAGGTCGCTGTAATCGACTGCTGTGCTGTCATCCCGGTTGAGAAGACCTGGAAGGGCCACTGATGCGAGAACTAGTGCGACCAGGATCCACAGGGACCACCTACGCCAACCCTCAGCGCGGTGACGTTCGTTGGGTTGTTCCTCGGGTCCCTGAGCGTCGGAGGCCATGGGATCATGCTAGAGGTGACCTCACCTCATTCATCTGTGAGGTACGAACTGAATTGATTACGGATCCCTAGACGCCAGGTGCATGTTCGGTATCTTCGGCCGAGTGACCATTCCTAAATCTCGTCTATGTAGCCGGCCTTTGTGTGCAAATGATGCCGAGGTACTACTGCTTTTCGAATACGAAACTCGACTGGTTGAGCTTCAAGTCTTGAACGGAGTGCGCGATTCGAATCTTCTCGAACTATGCACCAATCACGCCGATACGTTCCGCCCTCCACACGGGTGGTCTTGTCAAGATGTGCGTCAAACTCAATTGACAGCCGAGTCCGACGAAAGCCGTTACGCCAGATAGAACCCGCTAGCCGCTTGTGGCAATGCGACGATATTTGAATGTGATTTGGTAAATCCGACAGATACTTAAGTACCTGCGGTTCGCAATTAACCCCTTGCCGATTCCTTTCACCCCCACGGGGATGCCAACATGGTGCCCAATGTCGGTCCCAGAAGACTTCCGGTTTAAAGCACCCGCTTTTGGGCGGAGTCTCATTTCGAGCTACAGAAAGATTCCGCTCGAATGTTGGACGTCTTTTTTTGTTGCTGTGGCTGCATGCGCGGTGATCTTTTGGCGCTTAGGACCGGCGGAAATCTTTACTGATAGCACCCCGACCGGTGGAGATATGGGTGCTCACGTGTGGGGCCCCGCATTTCTTCGTGATCACCTTTTGCCCTCACTTCAGCTTCGAGGGTGGAGTCCCGATTGGTACGCGGGCTTTCCGGCGATGCAGTTCTACATGGTGCTGCCGTACCTCTTTATCGTTGTGTTCGATTTGCTGATGCCTTATGGCGTTGCTTTCAAATTGGTCGCTATTTCCGGCGTCGTGTTCATGCCGTTAGCCGCCTGGGCCATGGGTCGACTCTCATCATGGCGCGAGCCGCTACCAGGTTTGATGGCAGTAGCAGGACTGCTGTTCGTGTTTGATTTCAATTTCACGATTTACGGCGGCAACATTGCTTCAACGCTCGCTGGAGAGTTCGCGTTTTCCATTGGGCTTGCAGCATCTCTCTTGTACTTGGGTCTGGTACACCGCGTCATAGAACACGGAACCCATCAGGGGCGAGCGGCAGTCATGTTGGCTGTGGTTGCGTTGTGTCATCCCATCACCTTGTTGTTCTCGGTTAGCGCCACAGTGGTTCACATCGCGGTTCGAGCAGTTCACGGGTTTCCAAGACGTCTCGGTGTGAAACCAACGGTGGTAGTGCTGCTACTCGCAACCCTGATTCTTGTCGGGGTGTTCTCGGTGACGTCTCATCTCTTCCCGAGGTTGTTGGTTATCACCCTGCTGCTGCTGTGTTTGCTACTTCTCGAATTTCGCAGTTCTATGCGCCTGCTTGGCGTTGGGTTGTTGGGGGGAGCTCTGTCAGCATTCTGGACAATACCTTTCCTACTCCGACGCTCATACTTAAATGACATGGGTTGGGAAAAACTCGACGACGTCTCAGAGAATTTGTTCTTCCCTGACCGGTTAGGTGGCGATAGCGCCAAGATGACGATCGTTTGGTTGCTTGCCCTGGCGGCGCTCGGCGTTCTTGCAGGCCTAGTGCGATGGTTCCAACCAGCGCTCCTGCTCTCAGGCATTGGTTTCGTAGCTGCCTTGGGCTTCATGTACTGGCCCCAGCATCGGCTTTGGAACGCTCGACTGCTCCCGTTTTGGTATCTAACGATTTATCTTCTGGTCGCGGTCGGCCTGCTTTTTCTCTCCGAGTCACTCAAATCCACTGAGGTATTAAGCGAAGAGTCATGGCCTCGCAGCACACCGAAAAGATGGATTTCTTTAGCTACTCCTGTACTGGCATTAGTGGCAGCCACCGCTTTCGTGTCGGTTTACCTTGGAGTTGCTCCTGGCGGCAGCTACGAAGAAGACGGCGACTTTCGGTGGGGTCCATTTACCGTCGCCTCAGAAGACCGAAACTTTGTCGCTGGCTGGGCAGCATGGAACTTCAGCGGATACGAGTCGCGCCCTGCGTTTCCGACCTTGAATAGCCTCATTGAAACCATGACATCTGTCGGTCAAGAATATGGTTGCGGGCGAGCCCTATGGGAATACGACAGAGACGAGTTGGGGTCTTACGGAACGCCGATGGCTCCCATGTTGCTTCCCTATTGGACTGACGGATGTATTGGTTCGATGGAGGGACTGTATTTCGAATCCTCGGCCACCGTTCCATTCCATTTCTTAATGCAGTCGGAACTTTCGGCTAACCCATCTCGACCGATGCGAGGATTAACGTATCGAGGCCTCGACCTAAATAACGGCACTCGACACCTCCAAATGTCAGGTGTGCGTTATTACATGGCGTTCAGTGAACAGGCGGTTGGGGAAGCAAGACGTTTCCCTGATCGCTTGGAACTGATTGCACGATCTGATCCGTGGAGCATCTACCGGGTTATCGATGCTGACCTTATTGAAGGTCTCGGCTATGAGCCCAATGTCTCCGAAGCGGGAATAACCGGAGGGAGGTCTTGGACCGACCCATCGACCGAGTGGTTTAACGATCCAACAAGGTGGGACGTGCTCATTGCCAGCGACGGTCCATCGCATTGGAACCGCGTAGACGTCCTGGGCAAGATGTCGACCGCTAGGGCACGTTTCGCGCCTTCCGTAGAACGACCATTAGCTGCAGTTTCGGTGACAGAGATCGCGGACGAAGGTGAGAGAATCAGTTTCAGCGTAGATCGGGTCGGAATTCCCGTAGTAGTTAAAACCTCCTACTTCCCTAACTGGTCAGCCAAAGGTGCGCTCGGGCCTTACCAAGCGACCCCGAATTGGATGATTGTGGTCCCAACTGAACACGAAGTTGTTTTGGAGTATGGGGCTACCTGGGTGGAGTACCTCGGATGGTTAATAACCGTGATTGGGGTCGGAAGTCTTCTAGTTGGGGTACGGAGAAAAGGTCGAAAGGTGCACGCATGAAACCGGCAGTCATTTCGGTGATTCTGCCGGCTTACCGAGCTTCGTCAGTCATTGCAACGACCGTGGGTCGGGTGCGTAGCGCCATGCCAACAGCGGAAGTGGAAATCATCGTCGTTGATGATGGTTCTGGAGATGACACAGATTTGGCGGCGAGTCGCGCCGGTGCGGACAAAGTAATCAAGCTGCAGGAGAACCGTGGGAAGGGTGCAGCGGTTCGGGCTGGGATGTTGAATGCGGGTGGCTCCCATTTCGTATATACCGACGTCGACCTGGCGTACGACCCGTCTCAGATACCGGCTCTGATCGAGGCACTTGAGAGTGGCGCTGATGTAGCGCTAGGTAGTCGTCGTCACCCACACAGCAGTGAGATCACGTCCGCCCCAGCTATTCGCGAACGAGGCAGCCGCATCTTCAATCAATTCACTCGTCTGGTTCTTCGAAGCTCCTACCTCGACACACAGTGCGGTTTGAAAGGGTTCACTGCGGAAGCAGCGAAAGCAATCTTCACACGAACCAAAGTCGACGGATTCGCTTTCGACGTTGAGGTGCTTCATCTTGCCGAGAAACTCAATCTCAAGATGGTAGAGGTGCCGGTCATTCTGGATCACATAGAACAGACCACAGTTCGGTTCATCCCACAAGCGACAAGAATGCTGTGGGATGTACTCAAGATTCGAATGTGGTCTGCCCTGGGTAGATATCCAAATCTAACCCCAAGGCGTGGTTAGCCTCTTAGGTGAAATGAAACATTTAGCCGTTATCCCGTCAATTGCTGAGGATCGGTTAGCGGCGGTTTTTAAGGCATACGACGTTCGAGGGTTGAGCCCACAAGAATTCGACGAACCGATGGCGCGGGCCATAGGTGCAGCCTTTGCTAAGTACACCAGAGCGACGTCCATCGTGATTGGTCGTGACATGAGGCCCTCAGGGGAAGGACTTTCAGCGGCCTTTGCCGAGGGAGTGACGTCTCAAGGAGTCGATGTCATTGATATCGGTCTCGCTTCCACCGATCTTCTTTATTTTGCTTCCGGGCATTTAGAAATGCCCGCAGTTATGTTGACGGCTTCTCACAATCCGGCTTCCTACAACGGCATCAAGTTTTGTAACGCAGGGGCTAGAGCGATCGGAGTGGAGACAGGGCTAACCCAAATACGTCAATTTGCTACGCAACAAGCAAGTTCAGCAGGTGTGCGCGGGAAAACGAGGGAGGTCGATCTGCTCGATCGCTTCGTTGAACATGTTCACTCGTTCGTAGACCTGGACGTGCTGCAACCACTACGAGTCGTTGCCGATACTGCGAACGGAATGGGTGGACATGTTGTGCCACCAACCTTCGCTGGGTTGCCATTTGAGCTGGAAATTATTTTCGAGGAGCTGGACGGCACTTTCCCTAACCACCCCGCAGATCCGATTCAGCCGGAGAATCTGGTGGATTTGCAACGCAAAGTCGTCGAAGTCAAAGCGGATGTTGGGTTGGCGTTTGACGGAGACGCAGACCGCGTTTTCTTGGTTGATGAGGCGGCGAATCCTGTCAGCGGCTCTCTAACGACTGCTCTCGTCGCATCGGCCATCCTGGAACGTGAAGGTCCAGGACCTATTCTGCACAATCTGATTTGTTCCCGAGCGACGGTTGAAGCTATTGAGGGAGCCGGAGGTCAGCCGATCAGGACCCGAGTGGGTCACAGCTATATCAAGGCGCTCATGGCTGAGACAGGAGCAGCATTTGGTGGTGAGCACAGTGGGCATTATTACTTTGCCCGAAATTTCGGTGCCGATTCGGGTTTGATAGCGGCCCTCATTGTCTTGGAACGTTTATCAACGTTCGAGGGTTCGTTGTCATCGTTGTTGGCTCCGATGGACCGCTATGCCAACTCCGGTGAAGTCAACACCGAAGTAGCCGATCCTGCTTTTGTTATCGAAAAAGTCTCTGCTTACTTTGCTGATAAACCCCAAGATCGGCTTGACGGTTTGACAGTTGACTGTGGTGAGTGGTGGTTCAATCTGAGGCCGTCTAACACCGAGGCGCTATTACGTCTCAACGTAGAAGCTCCTGATGATCAGCAGGTAACTGACAGCGTGGAGGAAATCTTGGCGCTGTTTCGCTGATCGCTGCCGTACCCTGACGGGTGTTGGCCTTACTGTGGTAACAGCAACTTATTGCCAAGGGCCCAAGGAGAACGTCATGGCTCTCGACCCCGGTCTGCTTGAGATTCTTGCATGTCCCGATGACAAAGGGCCGCTGCGTTATCTCCCCGATGAGGACATCTTGTACAACCCGCGACTCGGTCGTTCATACCCCATCCGAGACGGTATTCCTGTTCTCCTCATTTCCGAATCTACGGACCTTGACGAGGGTGAAAAAAAGCGAGTTGACGAGATAGCCGCCGACGGGTCCCAGAGTTCGAGTCCCGAGGGTTGAAGTGACGGGTCGTGTTGATTCGCTTGGCATGCAGGACGCCGCGTTTGGTTTGCCGGACCAGATCGACCAATCGATGCAAGAATCACGCGAAATCGGCGGGCTTCCCGAGATGGAAGATATTGACCAGGTGCTCATACTTGGTATGGGTGGTTCGGGCATAGCAGGTGACATTGTCGAAGCAATAGCAGCACCACGTATGGCGGTCCCCGTCATTGTTTCCAAGGGGTATGAGTGTCCCAGCTTCGTTGACCGTAGGACCCTAGTCATGGCTGTTTCCTTTAGCGGTGAAACTGAAGAAACGCTTCATGCCGTATCAATCGCGCATGAGTTAGACGCCCGAATTGTCGCGGTGACCTGTGGGGGACTGCTCGGTGAGTTAGCGGGACAATGGGACTCTTCGCTGCATCTTGTCGACTCGAGCATTCCGATGCCACGCTGCGCTGTTGGAGCAGTATCGGTTCCGCTACTTATGGTTTTGCAGTCAATCGGTCTACTTTCGGGCATCGACTCGGAGCTGCGCTCCTGCGTGGAGACGCTTCGTGAACGGTGTGATTCGATAAAAAATGGTCTGAATGCTCCGCTAGAAGTGGCACAGGCAATTGGTGACGGCATTCCACTGATCTACGGAGGTGGGCGAATTGGTGCTGTAGCCGCGGCTCGTCTCAAGAACCAGGTCAACGAAAACGCGAAGACACCAGCGTTCTTCAACGCGATGCCCGAACTATGTCACAACGAGATAGCAGGCTGGGGCGTTGCAGGCGATGTAACGCGACATCGCATCTCACCGCTGCATCTTCGTCATAGCTTCGAACACCCTCGCTTATCGCAACGTTTCGACTTCAACGAAAGCATCGCAACCAGCGGCCAACAAGAGGTAGCGACCATTCAGGCTCAAGGAGACACTCCGCTAGCTCAACTCTTTGACTTGATCCTGTTCGGCGATCAAATGTCTCTAGAGTTAGCGGCGCTACGAGGCCAGGATCCTGGTCCGATTGATGTACTTACCGAGTTGAAGCACCTTTTAGCTGAGTGATCGTATCGATTCAGACAGGTCAAGGACGGTAGGCTCAAACCTGTCGCGTCCTGCCCCACCACGAGCGTCAAACCGCACAGGAGTGCTGCATGCCCCCCATCCGTTCTCTCGACGGAGACTACAAAATCGCTGATCTAAGCCTTGCTGAGCTGGGTCGTAAACAAATTGAACTGGCCGAGGAAGAGATGCCAGGTCTAATGGCGTTGCGAGCCCAGGGCTACGAATCGCAGCCCCTCACAGGCGCGAGGATCATGGGTTCGCTTCACATGACAGTTCAGACAGCGGTCCTCATCGAAACACTCTTAGACCTTGGCGCAGATGTGCGATGGGTGTCGTGCAACATCTTTTCAACTCAAGACGACGCCGCCGCCGCAGTCGTGGTCGGGCGTAGCGGCACCGTTGAGGATCCCCAGGGTGTTCCGGTGTATGCCTGGAAAGGGGAAACACTGGAAGAGTACTGGTGGTGCACTGACCAAGCTCTTAGGTGGCCCGGAGAGACGGGTCCCAACCTGATACTCGACGACGGGGGTGACGCCACGTTGCTTGTGCATCTGGGAGCCAGATTCGAGTCAGAAGGATCCGTACCTCAACTTGAAACAGCGACTTCCCACGATGAAGAAGAAATTCTCAAGCTCTTAGCTGACGTGGCTGAATCTCGACCCGGGTTTTGGACCAACATGATCGCGAACATCAAGGGTGTCTCAGAGGAAACCACGACCGGAGTTCACCGGCTATATGAGATGGTTGAACGCAACGAATTACAGTTCCCCGCTTACAACGTCAACGACTCAGTGACTAAGTCGAAATTCGACAATCTGTACGGGTGCCGACACTCACTGATTGACGGCATCAATCGAGCAACCGACGTCATGCTCGGTGGCAAAGTGGCGTTCGTCGCCGGGTATGGAGATGTGGGTAAAGGATGCGCGCAGTCGTTGCGAGGGCAAGGCTGTCGGGTGCTTGTCGCAGAAGTTGACCCGATCAACGCTCTCCAAGCAGCGATGGAGGGGTTCGAGGTGGACCGCTTAGACAACGTTGTGGGACAAGTGGACATCTTTGTTACCACCACTGGCAATCGCGACATCATCTCGGCCGAACATATGGGCGCCATGAAACACAACGCCATCGTGTGCAACATCGGTCACTTCGATAATGAAATTGACATGTCCGGCTTAGAAAAAATGTCGGATGTTCAGCGTCGCAATATCAAACCTCAGGTAGACGAGTACATCTTCCCTAGCGGTAACAGCGTCATCATTTTGGCCGAAGGACGACTCGTCAACCTTGGCTGTGCAACTGGGCATCCCAGTTTTGTGATGTCGATGAGCTTCACGAATCAAGTATTGGCGCAGATGGAACTTCACGCCAATGTTGGCTCTCTCGAGAACGCCGTTCACGTCTTGCCGAAACGTCTCGACGAAGAAGTCGCTCGACTTCATCTCGACAAACTCGGTGTGAAACTGACAACACTCACCCCCGACCAGGCTAAATACATTGGTGTGCCGGTAGAGGGGCCGTTTAAGCCCGAGCATTACCGGTACTGAGCCGCTATTAAGGATTCGGTGGCAGCTAGTTGAGGTCATTTAGCGACCTTTAAGGAGCGCAGGGCACCGGTAGCCTTACAACGATGGCAGTGTTCCAAAAACTCTTACGCGTGGGCGAAGGGAAAAAGATTCGAGCACTTGAGTCTTTGGTGCCTGAGATCAACGCGGTTGAGTCGGAATATGAAGCACTTTCTGATGAGGCCCTTCGAGCGAAGACGGGTGATTTCAAGCTCGAGATTGAGCGGGGTGCTGATCTCAATGACCTACTGATTGACGCCTTTGCTGTGACGCGTGAGGCCGCCCGTCGGGTGTTAGGGGAACGGCATTACGACGTTCAGTTAGTTGGTGGAGCAGCTCTTCACTTCGGGTGGGTAGCCGAAATGCGGACCGGTGAAGGAAAGACCCTTGTTTCGACTTTACCGGTCTACCTCAACGCGCTCTCAGGTCAAGGCGTTCATATTGTTACGACGAACGACTACCTCGCGACCCGTGATGCCGATTGGATGGGCCGTGTGCATCGTTTTCTGGGCCTAGAAGTTGGGCTTGTCGTACCAGGTCAAACTGATTCAGAGTTCAAACGCATCCAATATTCTGCTGACATTACGTACGGTACGAACAACGAATTTGGGTTTGATTATCTGCGGGACAACATGGCGCCCTCGCTGAGCCAACAAGTGCAGCGCGGACACAGCTACTGCATAGTTGATGAAGTGGACTCGATTCTCATCGACGAAGCACGCACTCCCTTGATCATCAGTGGACGGCTTGCTGACGCCGCCAAGCTGTACGGAGAATTTGCGCAGATAGTGCGCACCATGAATCGGGACCTTGACTATGAGGTGGAAGAGGACAAAAAAAACGTAGCGGTTCTCGAACCAGGAATTGAAAAAGTAGAACGAGCTTTGGGCGTGGACAACCTCTATGACCAAGTGTCATCGAACTTTGTGCATCAGATGAGCGCGGCGTTAAAGGCTAAGGAGCTATATCGGCGCGACCGTGATTACGTAGTTCAAAACGGCGAAGTGAAAATTGTCGACGAGTTCACTGGTCGAATACTTGAAGGTCGTCGATGGAGTGAGGGACTTCACCAGGCCGTAGAAGCCAAAGAGGGAGTGAACATCAAAGCTGAGAATCAAACTCTCGCGACGATCACCCTTCAGAATTATTTTCGGCTATACGACAAATTAGCGGGCATGACCGGTACTGCTACTACAGAAGCGGCAGAACTTGGTAACACCTATGGGTTAGACGTAGTGCCCATACCGACTCACCGTCCAGTCCAGCGCGCGGATCACGCGGATCTTATTTATAAAACTGAGACAGCAAAGATCGAAGCCGTCGTAGACGATATTGAGCAGAGAAGGGTTACTGGCCAACCGATATTGGTTGGCACGGTGAGCGTCGAAAACAGTGAAAAGATCTCGCGAGCACTGGATCAACGAGGTATCACCCACAACGTTCTCAATGCGAAAGAACACCATCGAGAAGCGGAAATTATCACCCAAGCAGGCCGATTGGGCGGAGTAACGGTTGCAACCAACATGGCGGGGCGAGGCGTCGACATTGTTTTGGGTGGTAACCCTGAAGGGTTAGCGCGACAAGACTTATACCGTGAGGGTGGAGACCCTGACGATCCCCTACAAAGTGAAGAACTCGCCGCCCGCTTGGCCTATCACGAACCAAAATGCAGCGCAGAGGGCATGAAAGTCCGAGACGCAGGAGGACTTTATGTGCTTGGAACCGAACGTCACGAGTCGCGTCGAATCGATAACCAGCTAAGAGGACGATCTGGTCGGCAAGGCGATCCAGGAGAAAGCCGCTTCTATCTCTCTCTCGAAGATGACTTGATGCGCCTATTCGCGACGGGAGCGATGAACTGGGTAATGGATCGGGCTCTTCCCGATGACACCCCAATCGAAGCAAACATGGTCTCTAAGGCAATCGAACGTGCACAAAACACCGTTGAACAAAAAAACGCGGAAGTCCGAAAGAACGTTCTTAAATACGACGAGGTTATGAACGAACAGCGCAAAGTGATTTATGCCCGTCGTGCCCAAATTCTCGATGGAGCCGACCTTCGCGAAGAGTCGTTGGGATATGTCGAAGCAGCAATTGGGCACGTAGTCGACCAATTTTGTGTGGAGGAATCGGCCTCGGAGTGGGACCTCGAAGCGTTGCACGCCGAAACGTCCGGGTACTGGCCCACCGAACTTGACGTCAACGAAATGCTCAAGATCAAGGACGCGGTAACTCTCGAGCAAGTCATGGTGGACGACGCGACTCGGTACTTCGAACTCAGAGAGGCTGAACTGGGTGCGTCAACGATGCGAGAAGTGGAACGCCAAGTTCTTCTTCGAATTGTTGACCAACGATGGCAAGCGCATCTGTATGAAATGGATTATTTGCGCGAGGGCATCCATCTGAGAGGTATCGGCCAAAAAGACCCCGTATCCGAATGGCAACGCGAAGGATTTGACATGTTCTCTTCGATGTTGGAATCGGTGTACAGGGATTTCGTGAAGTACGCGATGCATGCAGAGGTGATAACGGCGGAAGAACAAAAGGGCCGTCTTGACCGAGTGAGCTACTCGAGTTCAGAAAATTCCACAAAATTGGCGCCAGCAGGAGCACCTCCCAAGCCATCACCCGCGGTCCGAACTGCCAAGCAAACCCAAGTAGTGAAAACCGACGAAGAGAAGATTGGGCGTAACGACGCTTGTCACTGTGGATCCAGCAAAAAGTTTAAACATTGCCACGGCCGATGAGCATCAAGATTTCCAATGCGCGATAACTCTTCGATTCTCGAAGAACTTGGACGGCGCGTAACCGAAGCCCACACGTATCTCAGGATTGATCAAGCCCGCGAAGAAATGATCCAATTGGAGTCGCGTGTCGCAAGTCCTGACCTTTGGAATGACCAAGAAGAGGCGCGGAAAATTACTGGCCGTCTTGCCAACCTGCGTGACGATATCGAACGCTGGGAAAAAGTAAGAAATGAAGTAGACGACGCGACCACTCTTGATTTGCTTGCCCGCGAAGAGGGAGATGAATCGTTAACTGAGGAAATCGACATAGCGACTTCCTCCATCTCAAATCAACTCGACGACATTGAATTGCTGGCGTTATTCAATGGCGAACACGACGAAAATGACGCGGTGTGTGAAGTTCACTCGGGAGCAGGAGGAACGGACGCGTGTGACTGGGCGGAAATGGTGCTCCGTATGTACCTCAGATGGGCAGAACGCAAAGGCTTCGGGGTGGAAATCCAAGAAGCAACCGATGGTGGCGAGGCAGGCATTAGTTCAGCCACATTTATCGTTAAAGGGCGATTCGCCTTCGGGTTTTTGCGGGCGGAGCGGGGAGTACATCGCCTCGTCAGAATTTCGCCGTTCGATGCCCAAGCCCGCCGCCACACCGCCTTTTGCTCCCTTTCCGTGGTCCCATTTTTTGATGAGGTTTCAGATGAAGTGATTATCGATGAGAAGGACCTCCGAATTGACACCTATCGATCTTCGGGAGCAGGTGGACAACATGTGAATGTCACGGACTCAGCTGTGCGCATCACTCACCTTCCTACTGGCACTGTGGTCGCCTGTCAGAACGAACGAAGCCAGCACCAAAACAAGGACGTGGCAATGCAAATGCTCGCTGCCAAACTCGCGGACCTACAGCGCCGAGAACGCGAAGCCGAACTGAACGCGCTCGCCGGCGAGCAACGTGACGTCGCCTGGGGTAATCAAATTCGTTCATATGTACTCCACCCCTACCAACAAGTTAAAGATCTCAGATCTAATCTCGAACTCGGCAACATCGAAGCGGTATTAGACGGCGATTTGGACCCTCTGATGGAAGCGTTCCTTCAATGGCAACGGAGTCAACGTGATTCGACGTCTTAGACACCTCGACCCCACGAAGCGCTGACGCTACCGACAGCAGATCCTGCCGTACTCTGGGGGTATCCCTCCACAGCCAAGTAGCTGGCTTCAACGACCCTGGTTCCGATGATCCGCCTCGACAATGTCACCAAGATTTACAAAGGCGAGACCCGAGCTGTAGACGGGGTGAGCCTCAACATCCAAAAAGGGGAATTCGTCTTCCTTGTGGGCGAATCAGGATCCGGGAAATCGACGATGCTGCGGTTGCTCACGGCAGAAGAACTTGCCACCACCGGCCAAGTACATGTAGCGGGTAAAGATCTCTCGCGGATTAGTTCCGGACGCGTCCCTTACCTCCGTCGAAACATCGGTTCGGTCTTCCAAGACTTCAAATTGCTGCCCCAAAAAACCGTCTACGAGAACGTCGCATTCGCCCTGCAGGTGATCGGGCGTCCAAAAAACATTGTCACAACGCAAGTTCCCGCGATTCTTGACCTCGTTGGGCTTTCCCACAAGCAGAAAAGCTTTCCTGATGAACTGTCAGGGGGTGAACAACAACGCGTGTCGATAGCACGGGCGTTTGTGAACCGCCCATTGATTCTTCTTGCCGACGAACCCACCGGAAACCTTGATCCGAACACCGCACAAGAAATTATGCGGCTGCTTGATCGAATTAACGGGACGGGCACCACCGTCGTGATGGCGACTCATGACCAAACCATCGTCGATCAAATGCGACGAAGAGTTGTTGCGCTTCACGCCGGTCAAGTGGTTCGCGATGAACAACATGGAGTGTACGAGTAGCCGTGGCTGGATTCTTAGGCCGAACCGGCTACTTCGTTCACGAAACTTGGATCAATATACGTCGTAATCTCACTTTGACGGTCGCAGCGATCTTGACGGTTGCTGTTGGAGTCATGCTTGTGGGGCTGGGGCTGATGGCCCGATCTGCCAGCACAAACGCGTTGGGACGTTGGCAAGGCGGGGTGCAATTCGAGATTTTTCTCGAACCAAATATTGCCGGCGGCCAAATCGATGCGCTTGGTCAAGAACTGAGAAACCATCCCGACATCGAACGAATTCAATACATCACCAAAGACCAGGCATTCGAATTACTTGAAGAGATGCTGGTCGATGAACCTGAACTGTTAGCCGAGGTTTCGATCGAAAGCTTGCCGTCTTCATATCGAATTGTTCCAAGGTTCGCCGAGGGAGAACTCATCGAGTCCCTGGCTGCTCAATTTCGACAACGCCCAGGTGTCTACTCGGTAGAGACAGGAAGGCAACAAGTTGACGCGATTAGAGAGTGGTTTAACTCATTTAGGTGGATTGTCTTACTGATGTCGATCGTGCTCGCAGCGGCGAGCACGCTGCTGATCTTCAACATGATTCGAGTAGCGATGTTTGCTCGCCGCCGCGAGATCGAAGTGATGAAACTCGTCGGCGCGACAAACAGTTTTATTCGACTCCCTTTCATTTTGGAAGGCATGTTGCACGGTTTGGCCGGCGGGATTGTAGGTGCTGTGGCCGCAGGGGTACTCCGAAACCATGTTGAAGAACTCTTTGGGCGCTCAGAAATCTTGGCGTTCTTTCGTTCCTTCACCGTGACTTCAAGCCAATTCAACACAGCAATCCTTGCGACCGTGATTATGGGCGTGGTCGTGGGCGCCTTGGGGTCTGCCTTCGCTGCAGGTCGCTTCCTAGATGTCTAAACAGTGCAGAGTCGTCGACGAGGTTTTCTGTTATGGCACCCTTCTTCCCGGCGAACAGCGTTGGCCCTTTCTCGCACCCTTTGTCCTCGAACACGAACCAGATCAGGTCAGCGGACGCCTTTATGACACGGGTCTGGGATACCCCGCGGCGTTATTTGACCGCGTCGGCATCATTCACGGCATCCGTTTCCGGTTGGAGTCGAAACGTATTTCTGAGGCATTAACGCTGCTCGATGAGATCGAAGGCGCAGTGGAGGGTCTGTATCACCGAGTGTTCCTCGTAACCGCAATGGGGTTTGGTGTCCACGCGTACCAATACGGTGGCGATCTTAAGGGGCTCATCGATTTGCCCAATGGGAATTGGCTGGCTCATCAATGAAGCTAGTTGCAGCTATTGCCGCTATCGACAACTCTCTCTAGTGACTAGTTAAAAGGAAACCGATGCCCGAATTTGAAACGCTCCGTTATGAAATTGAGGACCAGGTCCTCCTGCTGACCATGAACCGACCGGAGCGGTTGAATGCGTTTAACAGCCAAATGCAACGCGAATTTCTCGAAGCGCTTGACCACGCTGATACAGACGACGAAATTCGCGTAGTAATAGTCACCGGAGAAGGCCGCGGGTTCTGTGCAGGAGCCGACCTTTCAAAGGGTGCCGAGACATTTGATTATGACAACCAAGCTGAAGAGGCGAAAGCTGATCGAGCATCTAACGAAGGCCGACAAGAAGGCTCAAACGCCTGGCTTAGGGATGGCGGTGGACTTCTCTCTTTGCGTATATACGAATTTAACAAGCCCATAATCGCTGCGATAAACGGACCCGCGGTGGGAGTAGGGGTCACCATGACTCTCCCAATGGATATCCGGATTGCTTCGACCCAAGCGCGTATCGGCTTCGTCTTCAGCCGTCGTGGAATCGTTCCCGAAGCCTGCTCTTCTTATTTCTTGCCGAGAGTAGTTGGAGTAAGTAAGGCCCTCGAGTGGGCTTATAGCGGAAAGGTTTTTGATGCCGATGAGGCACTAAGTGGCGGCCTTATCCGAAGTGTTCACGAACCAGAAGATCTGCTCCCAACTGCGCGAGCGATCGCATCTGAAATTGCTGAAAACACTTCAGCGATCTCGGTGACGATGATTCGTCACATGATGTGGCGAATGCTTGGCGCTGACCACCCGATGGAAGCCCACAAGGTGGATAGTCGAGGAATTTTCCATCTGGGACGGGGAGCGGATGCTCGCGAAGGTGTCGTGTCTTTCTTGGAGAAACGACCAGCCGACTTCACTATGAAAACCAGCGAGGATCTGCCCGAGTTCTTCCCTTGGTGGGACGAACGACACTTCGAGTGACGGGACCGCCAGTCGAGTCATCTACGGTGGCTCAATGGCTGAACATGTTCTAGATCTCTCCGCGCGGTTCATTGATACCGGTCGAGTTGACAGTCCGCCCAATCGGGTAACTCATGAGTTAAGCGAACTGGCGGAAGGGATAGCACTCGTTGAGGCATTTAGTCACGTACTTGCAGTGGAAACCGATGATGGACTTGTTGCCTTTGACTCAAGCGGGCCCGGCAGCGGTGGCCGAGTGGTTAAGAGCCTGCGTCGGTGGAGTGACGCTCCATTTCACTCCTTGGTGTACACCCACGGACACATAGACCATGTTGGGGGAAGTCACGCTTTCGCGAATGACGCGAAAAGTGCGGGACGGCCTCTTCCCAACGTCATTGGTCACGAGAATCTGATCCCAAGGTTGCAGCGTTACCGGGCTACGACTGGGTACAACAAAGTCATCAACGCTCGGCAATTCGGCGGTTCGCCCGTGTCAACGCTCGGCGGAGCGGGCAGTCAACAACCGTTTGTTCCTGAGGGAACACTGGAGCCAGTGATTGAATACAGCAATACGATGACCACCGAGATTGGTGGCGTCGAATTCCAACTTCATCACGCATTGGGTGAAACCGATGATCACACATGGACGTGGATACCTCATCACCAAATGATTTCGGCAGGTGACCAGTTCATATGGAACTTCCCGAATTGTGGCAACCCGCAAAAAGTACAGAGATACCCAATGGAATGGGCATCTTCGCTACGCGAAATGGCCGCTACGGACGTTGAACTCTTCGTTCCGGCTCATGGCTTACCCATCGCCGGTCATGACCGAATTGTTTCGTGTCTGAACAACGTGGCGTCAACTCTGGAACAGCTAGTCGACGACGTTGTTACAGCGATGAACTCTGGAGCTACGCTCAACGACATCGTCTTAGCGGTGACAGTCGCCCCTGAAGTGCTTGAGTTGCCGTACCTGCGTCCCCTCTATGACGAACCTGAATTCGTAATCCGAAACATCTGGCGCCTCTACGGCGGATGGTGGGATGGCAAACCGTCTCGATTAAAACCGGCATCCGATGTCGCGATAGCAGTCGAATTGGCTGAGCTCGCAGGTGGAGTCTCGGTGCTCTCCGAACGCGCACGCGTGTTAGCGGAAAGCGGCGAACTGCGCGTCGCGTGCCACTTAATTGACATGGCGGCGGACGCGGCACCTGACTCCACTGCCGTTCACGAAATTCGTGCCTCGATATATCTCACCCGTCGCGCAGCTGAATCCTCGCTGATGTCGAAGGGTATTTTTGAGTCAGCTGCCAATGAATCTCGAGAGGCGGCTGGCCTGGAGTTCGAACGTCGCCGGTCGATACTTTCCCTAGAAGAGTGACTGGTCAAGTTGTCGTCGCTGCCGACGCGCTCTCACGAGGGCACGTTGAGGTCTTGCTCGGAATGGCAGGGGAGTGGAAGCTACTTCGCCCAGATCGGTGGGTTGCGAAGTATGAAGTTGACGACGAAAACTTAAGCAGAGCGCTCGTAGCTGAGTTGCGAAATGCTGGCCATCCAGCCGTCGCCGGACCGCCAGACGAAGCAAGAGCTGTCGGATGGAACAATCGGAATCAACCAACTCCGGTTGGAGAACGAGCTGAGGTGTGCTTTCCATGGGTTCGATCTGAAGCTGAGATAGTCATCGAAATTGACCCTGGAGTGGGATTCGGAACCGGAGACCATCCATCTACCCGACTTCTCCTTGAAGAGCTCGCATCCGCTATTCAAGGCCACGAGTCCGTTCTCGATGTGGGATGTGGCTCGGGAGTACTGGCGATCGCTTCAGTACGCTTTGGAGCCGATTTCGCTATCGGAATCGACGTCAATGGAGCAGGGCTCATTGCAGCAAACACGAATGCGCGGCGAAACCGGATCGCAGATCAAACCCAATTCTTGTCAACACCTCTCGACGAAATTTCGGGGAATTATGACGTTGTAATGGCCAATATTCACGATGACATTCTTCGCGACATGGCAGACGATCTAGTCGCTCGAGTTGCTCCAAATGGGTGGCTTGGTCTGAGTGGAGTGTCGCCGGGCCAATTATCGCGACTGCGAGCGGCCTTCCCGAAAATCATGTTTGAGGAACCCCGAAAGATGGATGATTGGAATGCTCTGATAGGGCGACGAAAAATCGAATAATCTGGGATTGTTCGATTATGTGAACATTTGAGTATGGGAGAGTGCGATGCACGTAGGTATGAGCGTCATATTTCAGAATCCCGGTGAGCAGATACCGGATCAGCAGGTGTACCAACAAGATTTGGCGCTCGCGTTGCAGGCCGAACCGCTCGGGTTTGACTCGGTGTGGAGCGTGGAACATCACTTCACGAGCTACACCATGTGTCCTGACGTTCTGCAGTTTTTGACCTACATGGCTGGAGCCACCAAATCGGTTCAGTTGGGTTCGATGGTGTGTGTTCTTCCATGGCACGACCCTTTGAGAGTTATTGAGCAAATTTCGATGCTTGACAATCTTTCCGGCGGGAGGCTGATCCTTGGACTTGGCCGAGGCACGGGCAAGGTGGAGTTCGATGGGTTCCAAACTGACATGGGATCGGCGAGGTTGCGTTTCAAAGAGTCGACTGAAATGTTGCTGAATGCATTGGAAAACGGTTACGCGGAATACCACGGCGAACTCCTCGATCAGCCTCGTGTTGATATCCGCCCCCGCCCAGTCAAATCGATGCGAGGGCGAGCTTACGCTGCTGCTGTTTCACCGGACTCGGCGCGGATTATGGCTGAAATGGGTGTCGGGATATTGATTGTTCCGCAAAAGCCTTGGAAAGCAGTGCGTCAAGAGTTGCAGGACTACCGAGATATCTATCGGGACGCGAATGGGGAGGAGCCGCCTCCACCGATGGTTGCCGGATGGACCTTCGTGGACGAAAACGCTGATCGGGCAGAAACGAAGGCTCGCGAATTTATCGGTGGGTATTGGGACTCGATCATCGAGCACTACGAGTTCGACAAACCACATCTGAAAGACATTCCGGGCTACGAACACCACGGCCTCATGTATGACCGTCTGACCGCCCCCGGGGGTCTGGAGATGATGACCGACTTTTTCATTGATCTTCAGCTATGGGGAACGCCTGAACAGGTATACGACAAGATCGTGAAACTTCAAGACGAGACCTTTATGGATAGCTACATGGGAGTCTTCAGTTACGCAGGTATGGATCACGTGGAAGCTGACCGGAATATGAACCTATTTGCGCGTGAAGTAATGCCCGAACTGCAGGCTTTAGCTCCAGTTCATGAGCGCCTAGGGATGCCTGCTTAACACGTCACGCTTTTCCTGCCTACGGTCTGCGACAGTCAACGCCAACCCCAACGTCGCGCACGAAGCGGCTAGCAGTAACGCGGGTCGAAACGAGCCAGAGGAATCGGCTATGACGCCACCTAGTTGTGGGCCTACAGCGAGCCCGGCTCCAAAAACTATTGTTACGACTGCGTATGCCGCGCCGAATGCTTCGGCGTCTAAGTGGTGGCTTACCTTTGCGGTGATGGACGTCACTGCCCCAGTGAACGCAACTCCGAAGAGCATTGTGGCGACAGTAGCTCCGAACTTGTGTCCCGTAGCGATCATCACGCAACTTGTAGCCATCACAGCCAGCGATAACAGCTGCGTAGAGTTCCTTCCAACTTGATCAATCAGCCAGCCCATAGAAAAACCACCGATGAGCATTCCAACTCCGATTAAGGAGTAGATGAGTGATGCTGAATGTGCCTCGTACCCGGCGTCTTCTTCGAGTAGTGCGACCGTGAACGTCATTGCGAGGGAACCGCCTATGGCAAAAAATCCGTAGGTTGCGCAGAGGTTTAGCCAGCCGGGAACCTGTTGGAGAGTCTTGGGACTCGGGCTTTTGGCGGAACTAGATGGTGAAGAGTCTTTGAAGATCAGAGAAAACAAGACGAGGCAGACGATTCCTAGGAGCGTTTCGGTGCCGTAGACCAACCGCCAATCGCTCATGACGACATCAAAGATGCACGACAACACGAAACCGGCGCCCACGCCAGCAGAGATCCATCCCACAGCTAAACCTTGGCGATCTGAACCTAAAACGTTTGCCGCTAAAGCCGGAGCGGCTACCCACACTCCGGATGCGGTAAGTCCTGTGATGAACAGAGCGAAGACAACGACAGAGGCAGTTGGCGCCCAAGTCAGCAGCGCCAGACCGACTGTGACTCCCGCCAAGCCATATTTGGCTGTGCGTATAAGTCCGAGGCGGCCGACTCCAAAGGCGACGATAAGTGACCCCAATAAATACCCAACCAAGTTGAGGGATCCGATCCCTCCGGCAGCGGTGTTGGAAAGGCCGAAATCATCGCGAATGTCGGTGTACAGAACTGAATAAGTAAAACGCCCGAACGATTGAGAGACGGCAGTTGTCGCTGCTAAAGCAATTAGCGCAACAATCCGATTCACCCCTGGGGCCACTTTTTGAGGGACGTAGGGGGGCGTTGACCATAAATTGTTTCAGTTGCCACAACGCGCCTCGGTGACTTGGAATCGGCGAAACTTGCAACGTCGGCATAGATAACTTCCCGGTCGTTGTCATCGCCGAAAAAGCGGGTTTTCATTGATTCCAGAGAATCGAAGGCAACGAGAGCGAATCCGTCAATTTGTGGTCCGCCCAAAGTGGAGATCACGCTGAGCTGCGTGTAATCCCACATTCCAGGGTGATGGCGTAGCGCGAGCGGTGCATGGATGTCGCGCCAGTGGGCGTCTGCTTCTTGGTGAGTTAAATCGGGATGATGCAACAAGGGGAAGACAGCGGTCACTCCTGGTGAGGCAGCTCCAGCATCAGTCGCGACTGGTCGTTCGCGAATAACGCGACTGAAGACGAGGTAGGTTCCGAATTCCGCGGCAGATTCAAGTCGTTCCGGGCTATCGGTCACGGCTCGCACCATTGTCGTGAAAGGCATGGGTCGTGTTTCTTTGGGGTCGCTGAGATAGCAGATGGCTCCGAGATCGCTAGCGATAGCAGTTGCCGCTTCGGGATCGTTTCCTACTGCAACTAGTTCATGCATTTGTGAAGTCTCCTATGTCTGGAACAATCGTGCCCGTGAGTAATTCTTCGTTGTCTGAGTGGCGATACGCAACAAAGCTTGACTATCGACCCTCAAATTTGGGTTCGCGCTTATCTAGAAATGCCGCGACGGCCTCTTTGGTATCTGATGTGTAGAAATTGACGGTCTGGGCCATGCTCTCAGCCGCGAGAGCGGACTTAAAGTCATTACTTGCGTTAAGAGTAAGCATTCGCTTGGTCATGGCGAGTGCCAATGGTGGACCAGCTGCGAGACGGTTCGCCCAATCTTGAGTTTCCGCGTCGAGCTGTTCGTGAGGAACGACCTTGTTGACGATCCCGAACTCCGCTGCTTGCTCGGCAGAAATTACATCTGCGAAGAACGCAAGTTCTTTAGCTTTATGCAAGCCAATCAGCCTTGGCAATACCCATGTTCCACCAAAATCGACACTCAAACCACGTCGGGCAAAGATTTCGCTGAATCGAGCCTGATCACTCGCCAAGATCAAGTCGCATGCCAACGCCATGTTCATGCCAGCGCCGGCGGCGACGCCATTTACCTTCGCAATGACTGGAACCATAATCGAATAGAGAGCTTCCACCGTTTGATGGATGAGGTTCATCGAAACCAATTGATGACGGTCTTGTTGCTGCCCAGCTAGGTCTGCCCCGCTACAAAATGCGTCCCCGGCGCCAGTCATGACTACTGCTCGAACTTGGGGATCTACAGCCAGAGCGTTCCACGTGTCACGCAGTTCGTCCCACATGACGGAGTTCGCCGCGTTCTTTTTTTCTGGACGATTCATGGTTACCGTCACGACACCATTGTCGGTCGCCTCAATAATCAACGTTTCAAGCTCTTGAGATTCCATTGGCTCACCCTACGCCGTTAGCTAAGTACCCCGCATCGCACTCCCATCCGAACGACGTCGGATCGGGATCGAACGCTTTGTCACCATGGCTGACGTCACATTGGTAGGACAACTTTTCTGGGTTAGCTATCTAAAAACGGGACCAATGCTCGAAGGAATCCAATGGTGTTTTGTCCATGGACGTTGTGGCCGCTATCAGCAACAGTCTCTAACCTGCCGTCAGGCAAAGCATCTACGAACCTTTGAGCTGCATCGGCTGTGAGCACATTTGAATCTGCTCCTCGGATGAGCAAAGTCGGCTGGGGAATCTTCTCGGCATCTCGAAGTGAAAACAGATCGCTCTGTTCGCGTTGAGTTCGCGTCGTCGCTAATCGAGGTCCATGATCTCTTTTGCTCACATACTTTCCATCAGCACGCTGAAGCAGGTTGTATTTCACCGTTCGCTCTATGTGCTCTCGGGAACGATAGGGATCATATTTTTGGACGGATTGAACGAAATGTTCGACATCGTCGAACTCGCGATTTTCGGTAACAAAATTGCGGATGGTTTTCGTCCCTTGGTCCGATAATTCAGGTCCGATGTCAACCAGCACGACGCGGTCCGCGCTTTCAGGTTGGTCGACAGCTAGGCGCATTGTGTTCATGCCGCCCATCGAGTGGCCGACGACGGTCACCGACACAATCTTGAGGGCTTCTAGGACAGCACATGCATCAGCTGCCATGGCGTTCGATGAGTAGTCGGCGTCGCGTGCCCACTCGCTGTCCCCATGCCCTCGTTGATCCAGGGCGATGATATGGAAGCGGTCTGCAAGGTGCAGGCTCACCAGATCCCATGAATGCGCAGACTGGTTTCCTCCATGGAGCAACAACAGGGTCGGCCGGGAGGGTTCGCCCCACTCCAAGAGATGGAATCGTTGATGTCGGGCAATCACATTGGTTGACACATAACGGATCTTGTCGGAGTGACTGATACCCAGATCGGACGCGCTTTGACACAGGCTCGTGAATTCAGCGCTCGCTGTCATATCGAGCGGTGTGCTGGATGAGGAGAAGTCGTTGAGGTATGGCATGCGTTGTCAGATCCGCCCTAAGTGGAGGTCAAGGTAGCCGCGAGCGATGTTGCCGTGCAGAACTTCTGTGGAGCCTTCAGCAAGACGCGTCGCTCGCGCGCGCCGAAACACAGACGCCAACGGATGCGAATCAGCTAGCGCTTCTCCTCCAATTATTTGAATTGCAAGGTCTACCAGGGAGCTAAGAGCCTCCGTTGCCAAAATTTTGGATGCCATGACTTCGTTCACGGCGTTGTCGCCATGATCAACAAGTCGCGCCGTTCGGTACACGACACTTCTAGCGGCGTACGCTTGGGCGCGCATCTTTCCGAATTGCACACGGACCGCTTGGTGGCTACCGGGAGTGGTGGATGACGCGATTCGATCAAGATGATCTGCGACTTGTTCACAAACGAACCCGCAGAGTCCTGCACAATTAGCAGCGATCGCCATTCGGACGGCGTTCACCTGGTCAAGAGCTCTCTTCATGCCTGCTCCGGCGTCACCGATGATGTGTTCGCTTGGCACGTGCACGTCAGTGAAAGAGAAACTGGCATGGTGGCTTCCATCAATCGATCCGAAACGTCGAATTATCTGCACCCCGGGGCTGTTTGTTTCGATCAAAACCATGGCAGGTCCGACATCTTCGAGTTCTACCAGGGTGTTGATGAAATCTGCGTGTGATCCCCCAGTCACGTACGACTTTTGACCATTTATCAGCAGACCATCACCCTCATATTGCGCCCAAGTGTGTCTCTCAGCATTGGAGGGTTCCGTGAATCCGAACCCTCCTTTCATTTCTCCTGCCAAGTAGGGCTTCAAGAATTTGTTTTTTACGTGCTCTGATGCTTGCGCTAGTAGGCCTGGGGTAGGCCCAAAAAGCCCTGGTAGGTGCCCGACCCCGCAGCTTCCGAGAGCTTCGCGGGCAATAGTCATCTCAAGACATGTTGCGCCAGTGCCCCCGAATTCGGTGGGTTGGGTCAGGAAAAAAATTCCAGCTCGTTTTGAAAGAGCACGAGTTTCGCGTTCGATTTGATGGTCCTCGAGGGCGTCAGCATCGAGTGACGCTACGCGACGTCCCAGCGAGTCTGCTCGTTGTTGTATGTCGCGCTGAGCGTCATTGAGAAAATCTGGCACCCCCGAACGGTAGCCCGAGAAGACAGCTAGCGACCTCTTCGGTCTAGTCTCCGAGGATGGACAAACTTGAAGGTAAGACGGCAGTCGTTACTGGAGCCGCGTCTGGTATGGGCCTAGCAATGGCTCGTCGTTTCGGTAATGCCGGAATGAAGGTCGTGCTTTCCGACATCGACGAAGTCAAACTGGACCTGGCGGTCAACAGTATTCGCGAGTCGGGCGCTGAGGTCACCGGAGTAATCACTGACGTTTCGGACGAAGCCCAGAATCACGCGCTCTTTGATGCCGCTGTCGATGCTTTTGGAAGTGTGAACGTGGTGTGCCTCAACGCTGGGGTTCAGGGCTCGATTGGCCGATCGTGGGCTCTTTCGAAAGACGATTACGAATGGACCCTCGGGATCCTTCTTAATGGCGTAATCCACGGAGTTCGGGCGTTCGTTCCCCACCTCATCGAACATGATGATGGTCATGTAGTTCTAACGGCTTCGATAGCTGGCCATATTTCCTCCCCATTTGGAGCGCCCTACAACATCGCGAAACACGGTGTCGCAACGCTCGCGGAGACTCTTTTCCATGAATTGAAAACCGAGGGGTCAAATGTTGGGGTCACTTGCCTGTGCCCCGGTTTCGTCAATACAAACATTGTGAACGCGACCGTTGCCCGTGCTGCTGGGTCGGTTGGATCGGCGATAGACGATAGAGGCGACCAAATGCTTGAACTCACTCAACGTGCTCTTCGAGGAGGTCTCGACCCCGACATCGTCGGCGGTCAGGTGCATGACGCCATCCTTGATGAACAATTTTGGTTGTTCACGGATCAAGATTGGGATGACGCGATATCGGCGCGAGCACAACAAATAGTTGACAGAAACCAGCCAAAATTTCGTGGCCCGAGTCAGGGTTGGAAACAGACATAGAAATATTCGGAGTCTGCGAAACGAACCTTTGACCACCAAATAGATTGTCTTCACCCTCGAAAACCTTCCGCTAGAGGCCCTTGCTAGAAGGTGTCGCTAAGTTGTGATCATGAACGAACCCGAGAGCTCGGAAATTCCCTCCTATGGAGTGGTCATCATCGGAGCAGGTGTGTCGGGTTTGTATCAGCTCTACAAGTCACGTGAGATTGGCGTGAGCGCGTTGGTACTGGAGTCAGGAACCGATGTGGGCGGTACCTGGTACTGGAATCGGTACCCAGGGGCCAGGTTCGATTCCGAGAGTTATTCCTATGGGTATTCCTTTAGCCAAGATTTACTTGACCACTGGGATTGGCAAGAACGCTTTTCTGCTCAACCAGAAAATCTGAGATACCTCCAACATGTGTCCGAGCGGTTTGACCTACGGAGCGACATCAGATTCCAAAGCGTCGTAACCCAGTGCACTTTCGATGAGACGTCTAACGAATGGGAAGTTGAGGTCGAAGACGGATTCAAAGTGCGTTGCCGGTTCCTGGTCACAGCCATCGGGATCTTGTCCAAACCTTTGATTCCAGATTTCGATGGCATGGAGGACTTCAAAGGACCGTCCTTCCATACCGCTCGTTGGCCCCACGACGAGGTCGTCTTTACAGGAAAACGAGTTGGCATCATCGGTACGGGAGCTACGGCAGTACAACTGATACAAGAAGTAGCTAAGACTGCGGAACATTTGACTGTGTTTCAGCGAAGTCCCAACTGGTGCGCCCCCCTTCATAATGGCCCCATTGACCCAGCCGAGATGGCCGACATTCGTTCCCACTATGACGAAATTTTCGAACGCTGCAGGAAATCGTTTTCGGGATTCATACACGATTCAGATGAGCGGAGGGCTCTTGATGTAAGCGAAGAAGAACGAGAAGCCCTGTACGAAGAACTCTACGCCGCTCCAGGTTTCGGCATCTGGATCGGCAACTTTCGTGATGTATTGGTTGACGAAGCAGCTAATGCCACCCTGTCTGACTTCATCGCACGGAAAATTCGAGAACGAGTGGAAGATAAACAACTTGCCGAGAAGCTAATCCCACGAGACCACGGCTTTGGCACTCGTCGAGTACCAATGGAAACTGGCTACTACGAGGTTTACAACCAAGACAATGTGCTCCTCGTCGATGTCAACGAAACACCTATTGAAAAGGTCACTATCGATGGGATCCAATGTTCAGACCAAGAGCACCCTTTTGACCTAATCGTCTACGCGACTGGCTTCGACGCGGTTATGGGTCCCTACAAATCAATAAAATTCACAGGTAGCGACGGTCGTACTCTCGCCGAGAAATGGGAAACTGGACCGAGCACATATCTTGGGTTGGCAACGGCAGGGTTCCCGAACATGTTCACCTTGGTGGGACCCCACAACGCGTCAACATTTTGCAATATGCCCCGCTGTATTGAGCAGAACGTGGAATGGGTGTCGACGTTCTTGGAGCAACTGTTCAGTTCAGACATAACACGTGTCGAGGTCAATGTTGATGCTGAGGATGAGTGGACGGAACACGTGTATGAGTCGGTGCAGCGGATGCTCTTTAGCAAGGTGGATTCATGGTTTATGGGCGTGAACAAGAACATCGAGGGCCGCGATACTCGAACCTTCATGCTGTACGTGGGGGGATTTCCCAGTTACACCGAACGATGCGATGACGTAGCGAAAGACGGCTATCGGGGTTTCGTCATGAGTTGAAAGAGGCTCAGTATGCATACTGATTGACTCGACACTGAGCCTGAGTCAAACCTTTACCTCGGACGATTTCATCATCAGCCCAAAGGTCAAGCGCCTCAATTTCCCACCCACCCAATAGGTCCGGCTTCGCTGACTGAAGACGCTGTCGATCCATCCACTCCGCGCCCGTGTACTGAACTGGGAAACCCAGTCCAGTGAGCGTGTACGCGTACACGCGGCAGAGGCCGTCGCCTTCCGGGAAATCACCGACATAAGACACCCATGGAGTTTCGATTCTCAACTGGTCTCGAACTGCTGCTTGTAACGCGGCGATGTAATTACCAGCGTCCCAATCAGCTATCGCTTTTTCGGTGAATGTCGGACCTCCCGGCAAAGCCAGCCGACCTTGTGGATCGGTCAACAAAAGCACTTCTCGGTCGTTGCTTTCCCTCACTAGCAATAGGCGGGTCGAGTCAATTGTTTTGTTGCTGTGGCGGGCCAGCACTGAACGCCCCGTCGGGGAGAGTGCGTCGTTGACCTGATCGTCGTATAGGAACCAACCCGTTGCTGGCGGAGCGTTTGCCGCTGCATATTTATTAAACGCGCCAATTCGGTGAGAGTTGGAAGTGTTTCCGTTAGCTCGATGCCACAGATGCATGTTCATCAAAAGTAAGTCCCCGCGTTTCAATTCAGGGTCGATGTAGCTGTCTTCTGAGGGTGGGGTGGGCGCCTCGACTTCGAGCGGTCGTTCTAATCCACGGTGTATGCGCTCCAGGTGATGGGAACCCGGAGCAACTAATAGTTGTCCAGTGCTCTGATCGAAATCGCAAAAGGGAATAGTTGTGAATACCCAGTTCATTGACGAGCCGACCGGTCTCCATCTCTTGTAATCGTTGTGGCTTGGAATTCCCGAACCTTGAGGCGTCCGGTCGTAGATGACGAAGGCCGAAAGTTTGGGTTCGGCTCCCAGCACTTCAGCGGCCGCTGGCACGATTTGATCGTGCTCGGCAAGAAAAGCTAGGTCAGGGTCCTTAAGACAGTTATTGGCAAGTGTGTACCGTCCCGGTTCGGGGTAGCTCAACCTCTTCGCGTCGTACAAAGTCCCGTCAAGCGGAGGGTTGCGTCGAAATCCTCGCTCCAATCGACAGATATCACCTTCAGAAATTTGACCCTTGAGGACCAGAAATCCGTCACGGTGGTACTCAGCTAGTTGTTCAGTCGTAAGCACTTGCCTTCTCCCCGACAGACATAGCCTGCCATGTGTCAAGGTAATGCGAACATTCCTTCTCGATAGGAGACGCCAATGCGCATAGGTATTTTCAGTGGACCTGCCGGGAAGCTCTTCAACGTGCAGGAAGCGATTGTGGATGCCCGAGCCGCTCAGGAAGCTGGGTTCCCTTCGTATTGGCTCCCCCAAATGCCTATGGGCATCGATGCTTTAACATCGCTGAGCCACATCGGTGTTGCCGTACCCGAAATTGAACTTGGGACCGCAGTCATCCCGACATACCCGCGACATCCCATAGTCATGGCACAGCAAGCGCTTTCAGTGACCTCCATCATCGGTGACCGACTCGCGTTGGGTATAGGGCTCTCACATAAACCGGTAATAGAAAAGCAGTACGGCTATCAGTTCGATAAACCAGTGCGTCATTTACGCGAATACCTCGAAGTTTTGAACCCACAGCTGCGAGAAGAACCCGTTCGAGTTGACGGCGAAACCTTGTCGGCTCGCAACCCAGCGATGGGATTGAACGCGCCTGTTCCCCAGGTTCTCGTAGCAGCGCTTGGACCCCAGATGCTTCGCCTAACTGGGCGCATGGCTGATGGGACTATCACCTGGATGACCGGAAACCGGACACTAGCTGAGCTCACTGTGCCCGAAATTTCGGAAGCAGCTTCGGAAGCCGGACGGCCTAAGCCCCGGGTGCTTGCCGGGTTGCCCGTGCTCTGTACCGATGACATTGATGCAGGCATGGCGCGAGCATCGAAGGTCTGGCAAATGTATGGCACGTTACCGAGCTACCGAGCGATGCTAGATCGCGAAGGTCTTGCTGGGCCTGAAGATATTGCCATTGTTGGCAACGAGTCTGAGATAGCGGACCGTCTGCAAGCAACGATCGATGCTGGAGCTGATGACATCATCGTCGCTGAGTTCGCAGGTAACCCCGATGAACGTCTTCGAACCCGCGAGGCATTGGCCGCGTTGCTCTGAGCGAAATCTCAAATCCTGCCGGATGGTTCAACCAAGCACGTCGCTTTGCCACCGGCGCGGTTTGATCGTTACCTTTGCCTCATCATGTCCGGGAAACGCATCGGCGTACTGGTTGCCCAGCTCAGCGCCTAGATATCTGATCGCGATGTCGCGAAGAACGTCATCTCGTTCTTCCCCGGTCATCAACTCAACGAGGGCTTCACCTTCAGCAGTGACGTAACGGTAGGGGAGTTGTTCGTCTTGAACACAAATTGTTGCGACCCCGTTCCGACGAAGAAGAACCGATTTGGCTGAGTCGTATGCCATCGCTATTTCGAACCCGACATCAGACGAGTACCGATACCAGATTGGTGCGCACAACGGACCTTTGTCGTCTCGTTCTATAGCTAATACACCCACTCGCACTTCGCTCAAAAAACTCTCACGTTCATTCACGTTCATTTCGGCCATAAAGACTCCTCAATCTGATTAGCGTCGCCCACGCTAGGCGAGTGTGAAGATGTGACGTCCCGAGATTATGAGAGGTACTTGAGTGGCTACCGAAATCAGACCTATTGAGGCGCACGATGTTCGAGGATTGAGCCGCCTACTCGCGTGCGCCTTCGAACACGACCCTTGGATGTCGTGGATTTTTCAGGACCCAAAGTTTCGAGTGACGCTCGCTCAGGCGTGGATGCGAGTGGAACTCGAGTGTGCAGCAGCAATGGACACCAGTTGGGCGTTGCTAGACAACGATGAAATCGTAGGAGGCACCATCTGGGCGCCCCCGGGTCGCGATCTTCATGAAGGCGACACTTTCCGTCAACTCTGGTACCTGGTGTTGGGTGCCAATCCTGACCGTGCTGGTGAACTAGGCGAAGGCTTATCCATGATCGGTGAAAAGCACCCGAAGGAGCCCCACTATTACCTCAACACTGTGGGGATCAAACCGGACCTAGTGGGACGAGGACACGGTGCCGCAATCATCCAATACACGTTGGACCTCGCCGACCAAACCCGAGATGCTTGTTATCTAGAAAGCTCGAGTTCTCGGAATGTCCCGCTCTATCAACGCCTTGGTTTTGAGGTCGTCAACGAAATCGTTATGCCGAACGGTCCCACAATGTGGAGCATGTGGCGTTCAGCTCGTTGATCTATCAGCCTCAAGCTGCATTGCGAAGGGGAGAGCAGCGATAGCGGAGACAACTGTCCACGACAACGCCAGACGGATATCGCCGAGCGCTTCGGCCAGAGCACCCACCGCAGGACGAGCCAATGCCCCAAGCAGTCCGGTGATCCCGAAAACCACTCCCACCGAAACCCCGGTTCTTGTCTCTCCACCGATTTTGCTTGCCATAGCCATGGAAACTGGAAACAGACCGAAGCCAAACATTGCTAAGACACCGATCGCTACGAGAGAGGTAGTGCCTGAAGTTTGAGAAAATACGAGCACTGCCGCGATCGTGCCGAGATTTGCTCCAACGAAGATTCGGCGGCCACCGAATCTGTCATAAATTCTTCCTCCGACGGGCTGAGCGACAGCACCAACCAGCAGCATTGCGGTCAACGCAGCGCCAGCTGCGGTGTCTGACCAACCTTCGTCGACAAGCATTTTCACCACAAAAGTGATGAAGCTATACAAAACTACAGACAACAACCCGAAGGCGAGCGCGGCCACAATGATGGGCTTGCCAATAGCCCCTTTGAGTCGGGCTTCAGGGTTGGGAGTGGTTTCATGCAAAGTCGAACGCACAGCCGCAGAGGTAGCGATAATCGGAACGGCGACAAGCAACATGGCCCACCGCCAATCCGCCGCACCGATAACCAAAGTGGCAACGAGGGGCGCTAGAAAGTGCCCGATCGAGCCACCCCATCCGTGCAGGCCGAGCATTCGTCCACGATCGTTTGGGTAGGCCTCAACGATGAATGCTGTTGCCTGAGGGTGGTACGTCGCCGTGCCTAAACCGCAGAGTGAACTTACTGCTACTACGACCCAAAATGAAGGAGCGACCGCCATTGCGAGAAATCCGCATCCTCCTACTAGAAACCCTGCACTTACTAAGAAACGTCGGCGTCCGGCCCGATCAGCGAAATGACCTAAGGAAGGTTGCAAAACTCCAGACAGAAGACTGAAAGCAAATGAAAGAATGCCGAGTTCCGCGTAGTCGAGGTCCCATTCTCGAGCCAGGGCAGGCAAAAACGCTGGAAGGACGGTGGCATAAAAATCGTTGAAAAGATGTGCGCCGACAAAGGTCAGCAAGATGACGCGCGGTGGTCGCATTAATTGGACCCCTCGGGAATCCGGGACACCAAAATCCCGGCGTCTTGAAGCCTCGCTATTTCTTCATCGGTGAGGCCTAACTCGCTGAGAATTTCGGAGTTGTGTTCACCTTGAAACGGAGGCAGCCCTGCGTCAGGTAGCTCACATTGCCCAAAAATCCATGGAGGTGCGGGCATCCTTGCCGTCCCGCCAGATCGGTCATCTACCTCGCGAATTGCGCCTCGTTCGATTGACCACTCCGACTCGGCGATCTCGGAAACAGTGCGGATGGTTCCAACAGCGAGGCCGGCTTCGCTGACCTGGGCTTCGAGCTCCTCAATTGTTCTGAAGGTCAACACCCAGGCACGAATCTCGTCCAATAACTCCAACCAATTTGTGCGACGGAACTGAGCATTAATAAATCGAGGATCGATCAACAAGTCGTTGCGTCGCATCATCGCGCAGTACCTCTGGAAAACGAATGTCGATACAGGACTCGCGGCAATGGTAATTTTTCTACCGTCAGGCAACTCGATTACGGGTGACTCAGGGGCGCTAAGAGCAAGCGGTTCACCGTCAACGTCGATATCGGAGAGTTCATAACTGACTCGGTCGTTAACGCTGAGCATTGATGCCACCATCGCAACATCAACATGTTGTCCTTCGCCAGTTCGTTCGCGGTGAGCCAGTGCCGCAAGGGTCGCGATCACTCCTTGGAGGCCTGTGTAAACATCGGCGTGGTTGTACGCGTCGTTTTCGGTTCGAGTGAGAGCATCGCCATAGTGGCGACCGATGATCTCGGTGAAACCTGATTCAGCTTGCACCGTCGGAGCAAAAGCAGGACGGTTGCGCCATGAACCGGTCTGGCCGTATCCAGTGATGGAAACCATAATGAGGTCTGGCTTGACTGTGAGCAGATCACTAAAACCAAGTCCGAAAAGGTCGAGGGTGCCTGGACGAAAATTTTCAACGACGACATCAGCCCCGGTTACGAGCTTACGAATAATTTCCCGCGCTTCTGGGTAGTTGAGGTCCAGTGAGAGGGCCCTTTTGCCCGCATTTTGTTGCGCAAAATATAGGGACATGGGGCCGACGTGAGGTTGACCACTCCTACCGGTGTCAGATGCAGGGGGTTCTATCTTGATCACCTCTGCTCCCAGGTCGCGCAGGGCCTTGGTGCAGTGGGGCCCAGCGAGAACCCGGGTGAAGTCGATGACTCGAACGCCAAATAAGGGTGCGGTCATCGGCCCTGGAAAATGGCTGTGCCGGGTCCCGACTCAGCGAACGCTTCAAGTCCGGTTTGTAAATCTTCGGACTGCCACACCGACTGAGCGGTGTCGTCTTGAGCTTTGTCGGCTGCCTGCACGCCTTCGTTGGCAGCGATAGCCGCAAGACGTTTAATAGCGCCATAGGCGATTGTGGGACCAGCGGCCAATTGTCGAGCCCACGACATTGAAGCGCTTTCCAACTCGTCATCGGCGACCACTACGTTGACGATGCCCCAACGCTCAAGTAGCTCAGGATCGTGTCGGCGACCAAACATAGCGATCTCCTTACCGCGAGCGGTACCGGCGCGCTCTACCACCCTTTGGACTCCTCCTAATAACGGCATGAGGCCAAGAGAGGTTTCGACTAGTCCAAGGCGAGCGGAAGTTGAAGTCATAATGAAGTCGCAAGCCAAGGCGATTTCGAAGCCACCGCCGAGTGCAAGACCATGCACGGCGGCGATGGTCGGGAGCGGAACTCCCGTCAACCGTGTCAGCGTCTCAACCGCAGATGTCGAGCGCTGGTCACCGCCACCGAAACCATCAACATCTGCCCCCGCGGAGAAATGTTTCATTTCACTTCTCAGTAGGATCGCCCGCCCGCCAACCTCAGCGGCTCCTTCGAAGGCGCCCATCAGACTTTCTATGAACGGGCCGTTAAGGAGATTGTGAGGTGGTTTAGCCATAGTGACCACTGCCACCGACCCTTTGAGTTCGAGCCGTACGTGAGCAGCCGTGTTTTCATTGGACATGAGTCCCCCTCTCATCAGGCGTTGCGAGTCTTCCAGACGGAAGCTCTAGATGCTTTTGGCTCTCTATTCCAATCGGCTGCGTCGACAGTAGAAGCGCAAAGTTACAACTAGTCATCGAAGCCGACGAAGTTCGCGACTTCTTCTAAGGGACGCCGGGTTGATTTGACGTCGTTGGCTACGAAGCTGTGATCGGGGTAGCCCATGGCGACACAGGTCATGATCACTTGATCTTCGGGAATGTTTGCGTGTTCGCGAACAATGTCGGACTGCATAATTCCTTGGCCGTTGATGACGCAACCAAGTCCTTTAGTCCAAGCCGCCAACACCAGCCCATACGTCACTGCACCACAGTCGAAATGACCCACCGCGTCATGTTCAAGTGTGCGGTCACAGGTGACGACAATTGACACGGGTGCGTCGAACTGGCGAAAGCCTCGCATTGCCCAGTCGCGACGCCGGTCTTTGTCTTCCCATGCGATTCCCATTGATTCGAACAGCTGCACAGCAATCTCGATCTGTCGATCTCGATGTTCTCCTTCGTAACCGTGGTTGAGCGGGATCTCTCTTTGGGGAGTAGCGCCGTTCACCATTCGCTCGGTGTTACCTTGCCGAATCAAATCGAGTGGTTCGCCTGTCAAGACGTGAAAATGCCAGGGCTGGGTATTCATTGAAGAAGGAGCCCCTCCGGCGATGTCAATGATGTCTTCAATGACTTCTCGGAGGACTGGATCGCTTCGGTATCCGCGCACGCTCCGACGGTCTTGAACCATGCTCCTAAACGCTTCAGCATCCATCTAGATCTCTTTTCGCAGCAGAGGGCTGGTTAAACCTAGCTACTTAATTACTCACCCGACTAACTTGCTCGCACCCGGTACTGCTTAGGATCGTTGGCATGAGCCTTCGCGCTATGGGTGTCACCATTGATTGTTTTGACCCTGAGCGACTCGCTGACTTTTGGAGTGGGGCGGTCGGATTCACGAACCGAGAAGGAAATGGTGAACCGTATGTCACCATCTCGGGTTCCAACGTTGAGCGTGCCGTTAATCATCTGACGTTTCAAAGGGTCCCTGAGGCCAAAACAGCGAAACTATCGTGTGCATCTGGATCTTTTCGTTGATGACATTGGAGTCGAAGTGCAACGGCTAGTCGGTCTAGGAGCAACGGTGATCACTCCAGCAGGGGACCCGAGTCACATGGGATTTGTTGCTGTGGTGCTGATCGATCCTGAAGGTGGCGAGTTTTGTGTAGTCGGGCGTACCTAAGCTTCAGCTAGCTAGTAACTCTTCAACGCACTCTTGAACCGACAGGGCCTCAGCGAAGGTCGCAATGGTGTGATTCTGGCCTTTCATCATGCGATCCAGTTGATCTAACTGAGCGGTATAGGCCTCGCCCCCGAGTACTTCGCGTTCGGATTCAAAAAGATCAACCCACCGAGCTCCAGCAATTTGCTGTAGTTGGTACCAGTCCCAAATTCGTGCAGAAGTACTGGTGCCTTGGATTGTTAGATCCACGACATCTGGTCCTGCTCCGTGGCTAGTGCCGGCGAGAGTAACGGGCACAGAGCTAGATGTGAATCGAGCGAGGGCGATCTGTTCGCAGAGGATCCCGTCAGGGCCATCTTCAAAATAAACGTCTCCGCTTTCCATGCGGATCGGGCCCAGTAAACGCGAAACCAAGAAAATGAAATGAGATACAACTTCGCGAATCCAGCCTCCTTGATCCCGTAGACGCAGCCATTGTGCTTTTTCGTGCCAAACGCGTGGCCAACTGGAAAAATGCAGTCGAAGATCAACTCGAGTCAATTTCCCAAGCTCGCCGGTCGCAATCTTGTGTTGGAGTTCTCGTGCCGCGGGAGCGGCGCTGAACACAAAATTTACCCCTGCAGGTAACCCGCTTTGTTTCACTGCATTCACAAGTTCTCGACTTAAAACCAGGTCTATTCCAAGTGGTTTCTCACAGAAAATTGCGGTGTCACCTGCAATGCAATTCAATACGTAGTCGTGATGGTGTTTGGGCGGAACGGCGATATATACCAGATCTGAGGCAGCAATTACTTCGTCGGCACCAGAGCAAATGTGAACAGAGTCTCTATGAAGCGAACAGGTCTCAGGGTTGGCATCCCAGGCTGCTACTAGGTCGAAGGCACTGTGTTTGTTGAATTGCTCAACGAATCGAGAGCCAACCGTTCCGAGACCAATGATGCCTACTTGATGAACCATGAGAAGAGTTTGTCAGGCCCCAGATGAGACAGGTTGGGTGAACTCGCCCTCCGACGGAAACCGATGAAATTCGATCAACTCGATAATGGTTCCATCTGGGTCGCGAAAGCAGACAAACTTTGTGTGCCCACCCATAAAGAGCGGTTCGGAAAGAAAATCGACCCCATCTGACTTCAAGCGTTGGTACTCATCGTCAAGGTCCACAGTCCATAACGCAATCCGGTTAATCCCAAGCCTCGCTAAATGTTCGTAAGGTGGACGATGGTCGTCGGGAGACACCCATTCGATTAGATCGAGGCGTGTCTGTCGAGGGTCATCAGGGTTCAGCATCATGATCGCGGCCTTTCCAACGCAATCGTGCATGCCGAGTCCCTCAGCCAGGCTCGCATCGCCGCCCGTAGGTAAATTCAACACGGTCTCGAACCCGAGGTTCTCGTAAAAAGGTAAAGACACCTCAAGGTTCGAACAATTGACATTCACATGAAAGATCGCTTTTATCGCCATTGTGTAACTTGACCTCAAGTCCTTGGAAGTAGGGGAAGGCGATACGCCCGAGCTGCCGTGTCGTGAAATAGGTCCCTTTTCTCTTCGACTGAATAATCAGCTGTGATGCGTTTAAAACTGTTCCATAACGGCACGTAACCAACGCCGCGTTTGTCCACCGGAAAATTGGACTCAAACATGCAGCGTTGAGCCCCAAAGATCTCAATCGCAAATTGGATTGGATCGCTCCAAGCCTCGGCTAACTCGACTGAATCTGCAGGTCGATCCCGCTTGTCCCACCTGAAGCCCATCATCGGCATTCCGATGCCACCAAGTTTCAAAAAGACGTTGCTACAGGCTGCGATACTGGTCATTTGAGCTTTCCAGTATCCGAGAATTTCCTTTCTTTGATTCTTGTAGGGGCCCGTGCCTAATATCCCACCTAAATGGTCTAGAACGATGGGTGTCTCTGGACAGGCGCGGGCTACGTCAACGAATTCTGACAACTGTGGGTGATAAACCATGGCGTCGTAGGTGTACCCCAAATCACCCACGCGGCGGACTCCTTCGAGGTAGGACGAGTCGTTCATCGCGACGCTTGTGGGCATTGCCAAAGGCGGATGATCATCTTGTGCTGTGATGTATCGAACTCCGCGAAAGCGGCCCCGGCCCGCGTTGTCGTGGGCTTCCAGAACTTCTTCAACAGCGGCACCTAAGGACACATCAGCGTTCCCTTGGATGGCCTTGATCTCTGCTCCACCTGATGCAGCGCTTTCTTCAGCAAGCTCAATGACAAACTCTGTCTCGCCCACGGGTCGAAGATGAATTGGGCCATCGTTGCGGTATTCGGCGTGACACTCGAGGAATACGGTGCCCACTACGTTGTGACCGCTCCCAGTGTCGTCATGTAAATCGTCAAGGGTGTAGGGCCACCCGGTATGTCCCTTGTCGAGCCACAAGTGATGATGAGGATCCAAAATGGGAAGTTCAGGGTCCAAGACGTCTTCAACCACTGTCGAGATCCATTGGGTATGTGCTTCAACTGGCGCATCTTCTGCCATAGCAGTACCTCCGTTTTAAGTCTTTGCGTATTCTTTCAGCCGCAGGGTCGACATGTCGTGGTTCGCCCCGACAATTGAGGCTTGGCGCGGTGTAGTTTCTTGATGTCGCGAAGACTGGGGATTTCATGCACACCGGATACACCGTCGCTTTTCAGAACCCTTTTAACGGGTTACCCGACCACGAGGTCTATGGCGAGGAACTTCGTCTTTGTGATCTCGCTGTGGAGCTCGGCTTTAGGTCTTTATGGACGGTCGAGCATCATTTCGACGACTACACGATGTGCCCTGAGCCGGTGCAGTTTCTTTCCTACATGGCAGGTAAACACCCTGATGTGCTACTGGGCACAGGGGTCATTGTGTTGCCTTGGCACGATCCGCTGAGAATTACCGAAGACATAGCCTTGCTTGACACCATGTCAAATGGTCGGATGATCCTAGGAATTGGCAGGGGCCTGGCACGTATCGAATACGAAGGTTTCAGAGTCGACATGAACACCTCGCGAGAACGGCTTGTCTCGTATGCGGGCCTGGTGTTGGAGGCACTCGAGTCCGGCAAAATGGAATACGACAACGAGTTCGGATCGCAGCCGCTTCGAGAGATCAGGCCGCGTCCGCAGCACTCGTTCAAGGGGCGAGCCTATGCAGCTGCTGTGTCGCCCGAATCGATGCCCCTTATGGCTGAGTTGGGCTATGGCGTACTTGTTATCCCTCAAAAGCCTTGGACAGTGGTGCAACAGGATCTCGCGACGTACAACGAGGTATTTGAGCGAGTTAATGGTGAACCCGGACCCCCACCGTTTTCTGGAGGGTCGGTTTTCGTTGATGAGAGCGCCGATCGCGCGGAAGAAATGGCGAGGAAATATATAGGGGCAAACTATGAGAGCGTGATGCGCCATTACGAGTTCCAGAAGGCTCCACACGAAGGGGTCAAGGGATACGAGTTCTATACGGGCATCACCAGCTACATAGAAAAACAGGGAGCTGACCGCGCCGCACAAGACTTTGTGGATTTGATGCCTTGGGGAACCCCTGAACAAGTCCTCGAAAAGTTTGACCACATGCGAAAAATGATTGGCATGAACGCGATAATGCCCGGATTCAGCTATGGCGCCATGCCATTCGACGATGCAGAAAAATCGATACGACTTTTCGCTCAAGAATGTCTTCCTGAACTACTGAGCTGGGAATGTCCCCCGCTCGAAGTACCCGGCGCCAAACCTGAATACCGTTAGAAGGAACTTCAACTTCGAAGGGCAATCGTGACGAAATATAGCTATGGCATGGTGGTCGCTGCCCAACCTGAAGCGGTTGAAGCTGGCGCGTCCATATTGCGAAGTGGAGGTAACGCGGTCGATGCAGCTATCGCCTGTGGCCTGGTTGCAGGGGTTGTGGATCCTCAAATGTGCGGCATCGCAGGTTTTGGAAATCTGCAGGTGTACCTCCCTGACAAAGGGATTCACCAATGCATCGACTTCCACGCGAAATCTCCGCTGGCCACTCAAGCAGACCAATGGGCTGACATCGTTGTTGGCGAGACCAGAGATGGTTTCGGTTTCGTCCTGGAGGGCAAAGTTAACGACCTCGGCTATCAGGCAATTGCGACACCTGGCTCTCTCAAGGCCTACTTCGAAGCCCAAACAACCTGGGGAGAAAAAGACTGGGACGAAGTTGTGGCACCCGCCGTCAGGTGGGCTGAAGAGGGATTTGTTGTGAGGCCTCATGTGGCTGGCTGGTGGGTCGAAGGCGCCTCGATGGGCCGAACTGACAACGTCGAACGACTCCGCTATTCGTCAACGGGCCGCGAGATCTATTTTGGGTCTGACGGGTTCCCGAAGCGAGTGGGTGACGTAGTTGTCAACAGTGACCTCGCCAACACTTTGAGGCTTATCGCGTCCGAGGGTGCGGACGTCTTCTACAAAGGTCAACTCGCAGAACGAATCGCCGAAGATGTTTCCGCTCACGGGGGACTCATGAGCGACAGGGACCTTTTGGAGTATCAGACCACCCACAATGAGCCGATTCGTAGCGCGTACCGCGGTCTTGACGTAGCGACGAACCATCCACCCGGAGGGGGAACGATGGTTCTCGAAATGCTCAATGTGCTCGAATGTTTTGACCTGAAGGGTATGGGTCACAACAGCGTCGATTATGTCCGTACCGTCACAGAAGCGATGAAAAGGGCTACCTCTGACAAAGACACCTTCGTCGGCGACCCCAAACACTTCGATGTTCCGCTTGAACGGTTGATCTCCAAAGCCCACGCCGCCGAACACGCGGCATCCATTCAAGCAGGCGAGCGGGCGCGTGTAGAACGGTTGGCATACGAGCCCCGCGACACAACACACGTGTGCGTTGTTGACAAGAACGGGAATGCAGCGTCGATGACTCACTCGCTTGGAATGCCATCGGGTGTTATTACGGACGGGCTTGGATTCATGTTTAACGGCTGCATGGCTGTGTTCGATCCCCGACCCGGAAACGCTGACTCGCTGGCTCCTGGGAAAAGCCGATTCAGTTCCCTTTGCCCGACGATGGTGTTTGACGATGACGAATTGAGCTACGTCGTTGGAGCTCCGGGTGGTACTCAAATCGCTATGGGTGTAACTCAGGCGCTCCTGAACAGCATTGACTTTGAGATGAACATGCTTGAAGCCGTATCGGCACCCAGAGTTTCGGGAACGAGTAACGCGATCGATGTGTCGAACGGCATTCCATGGGCTGTCACTGATGCATTAGAAACTGATGGTTATGAAGTCATTAGAAGCCCACGTACCCATGATTTCGCTTGGGTTCACGGGATAAGGGTTCACGACGGGGGCCTGGACGGTGGAGCAGACCCGGCTGCTGATGGTGTGGTCCAGATCGTTCAAGACTGACCCCAAATAGCCGGAAGGGAGAGTGGTCCACGAAAAGCCCACCCCCCGAATTCAACTGGTGGCGCGAGCGCATCGAGACGTAACCCACTGAGTTGTTCAAATAGCTTGGGTAGAGCGACGTTTCCGACAAGGCTTCTAGAGGCCGCCGCCCCTGCGCAAAAATGTGGACCTGCACCGAACGTAAGTGAGGCTGTGGTGTCGCGCGTCACATCGAAGACATCGGGGGCATCGAAATGGTTCTCATCTCGGTTAGCTGAATTGAACATGAAGAACACTCGATCTTCTGGTTCAAAGGTGACGCCGTCGTAGGAATGTTCGATGGCGACGCGACGAGGCGACATTCCAATTGGAGCGATCCAGCGACAGTATTCCTCGAATACTTGAAGCCACGAAACTTCTCCCGAGACAGCTAAAGCGAGCTGATCGGGGTGTGTTAGGAGAGCCCATATCGCGCCGGCGATCGCATCTCGCGGTTCGTTTTGACCACCAGAAATTGTCAGCTTGATGTTGGCCCTCACCATTTCCTCAGGCATCCCAGCTTCTGTCATTACCGAAAGCAAGCTGTAATCGGGAACCTTCTTCACTTGGGGCAGACGTTCGCTAATAGCTGCATCAATTGCCGCTGTAGCGGTGTGGCATCGTGATTCAACCTCAGGGTCATTGGCGTAGTTAGCGACACCGTCGATCATGGCTTGACTCCAAGCATCAAGATCTTGAAACCACACCTGGGTAAGACCGGTGATTGCTTTCAAGGCTTCGCCGCTAACAGCAGTCGCGTAATGGGGCACTAAGTCAGCGGAGCCTGACTGTTGGAAGCCCGCCAACACAGTGTCGGTGAGATCTTCGAAGAGCGTCGCCCACACCTGCTCTACTTTTCTCGGGGAAATGGCGGGGTAGTAGATGAAACGTTCCTGGCGGTGTTCGTCGGCGTCTTTCCGCATCATGTTGCGACCCATTAGAACGTTCATCAACCCGTCGGGTTGGTCAGAAGAAAACACAGCAACGTTCTTTTCGCAAGTGTGAATGTCGTCTCGACGGGTAATCAACGTGGCCCCAAGTTCTGGAACGAAACAGATAGGCGCCGTTTGTCTCATCTGGGCGAGCGTCGGATATGGATTCGCCCAGAAGGCAGCGGGATCAATATTTACGGTAGAAGCCGATGACATCTCAGCAGCTTTGCATGAATCCGAGCATTATTAAGACGCAAGTAACTGCTAGGAAAGGCGGAGCCGGCGATGCTGCTCTCGATAAGCGAACTGATCCGACATTATGGGGATGGCACTCTTACCCCAAACGATGTGCTTGGCCAATGCCTTGATGCTATTGAAACTCTCGATCCCGTTGTCGGAGCGTGGCAGGCCGTCTATAGCGAAGAAGCTCGCGCAGCTGCGCAAGCGGCGACCGAGGCAATCGCAGATGGCGCGCCGAAAGGGCCATTCCATGGCATCCCGTTCGCGCTTAAAGACATCGTCGACGTTCAAGGAAAAATAACAGCAGCGGGTTGCGCAGAATGGACCGAGCGTAAATCCCCAGCTACCGCATCGATCGCTCAGCGACTAATTAACGCTGGCGGAATCCTGGTCGGAAAAACTAAAACCGTAGAGTTTGCTATGGGTGGCTGGGGAACCAATCAGCGGATGGGTACCCCACATAACCCTTGGGATGAGGACACCGCTCGGACCCCAGGTGGTTCGTCTAGTGGTTCAGGAGCGGCGGTTGCCTCAGGAATGGTTTCATGCGCAATAGGAACTGACACAGGCGGTTCAGTTCGACTCCCGGCCGCTTTTTGCGGGATTGTCGGTTTGAAAACCACCGAGCAGTTACTCCCGACGGACGGAATCGTGCCGCTTTCACATACCTTAGATACACCAGGCCCCATGGCTCGTTCGGTTGCTGATGTTGCAGCCATGTATGAAGCAATGTCCTTGGAACCCCTAGGGCATGACCTCGCAGCTGGAATACGCGGTCTTCGTATTGGCTGTTTGCCCGAAAACGAACGTTACGGAATAGACGTAGCTCAGCTCGAAGCCTATGACCGAGCACTCAACGTTCTCGAAGAACTCGGTGCGCAAGTCGACCCGTTCGAACCCCCTAAACCATTTGAGGAAATGAAAGTAGCGACCTTCGTTATCGTGACCGCGGAGGGTTATTTCCACCATCGAGACATCATGGAGAACCCTGAAGCTCGGGTTGACGAAAACGTACGGGCGCGCTTTCTTCCAGGAGCGTCCATTTCCTCAACTGAATATGTGGGAGCAGTACTTGAACGAGATATCGATCGTAAAAACTTTTACCTCGCGCTCGAAGGCTTTGATGCCCTGGTCACACCAACGACCCCAATGTTGCCACTAACACTGGATGAAGCAGACGAAGACTCAACACCGGCCCGATTCACTCGTGCCATCAATTACTTATCGATGTGCGCTAGTTCGATCCCTTCAGGCATCTCGAACGAAGGGCTTCCAACTTCCCTTCAAATTGCGTGCCGCGGTTTCAACGAAAATCTTTGCTTGCAAATTTCAACAGCCTATGAATCCGCTCGCGGAGCACTGCCGAACCCATCGCTTTGCGCCTAGCCTCCCTCCGGCAACCCTTTCTAAGGAACCTGACATGCACCTCGTGTGGATCCGAACCGAAGAAGGAAAAACGATTGTCGAAGATCTCGAGTTACCTACGACTAAGGAAGTGAGGGGCTACGAAACTGCGCTGTTGTCGCTACAAGGCGCGATATTTCGGACCCAGCAACCGGCAGTTGACCTGGACTTTCATAATGCACCTCGCCGGCAGATCGTCGTTCCCTTGGAAGGAGAAGTCGAAATCGAGACAGGCCATGGGGAGGTTCGACTCATTACCCCAGGAATGGCCTTGCTGGCCGATGACCTGACAGGCCAAGGCCACAAGTCAAGTTTTCGTCCAGAGAATGCAACCGTGCTCTTTCTTGTATTGCCAGACGAGGCAGACCCGACTTTGTGGCGAAACTAAAATGACGGTTGTTAGCTGTCGTGGAGAACGAATCTAATTCGCTTAAAACCGCGACCCTTTGACTCCGTTTTGGTGATCTCGATTCTGCCAACCTCACCGGTGAAAGCTACGTGTGTGCCCCCATCGGCTTGTTTATCTAAGCCAACGATGTCCACTACTCGAATGTCTGTCACTGAGTCGGGAATCAGATTGACTTTCGTTCGTATCAAATCTCTATCCAGAACAGCGTCAGAGCGCGGTAGGAAAGACACTTCTATTGGGTGGTTGGCGGCGACCTCGGCATTACAAAGGGTCTCCACTTCTTGAACAAATCCTTCAGGGAACTCGTCAAGTTCGAAGTCCATTCGGCCTGACAAAGCATCCATGTTTCCCCCAGTCACGACCCTCTGCCATTTCTGCCACATCACTCCACACAGAATGTGCATCGCCGTGTGAGTTCGCATCATGTGCTGGCGACGTTCTTGATCAATCAAACCTGTGACAGATACACCGACATCGGGGATATCACCGTTGAGGCGATGCCACACCCTGCCGTCAGTCATTCGAACCTCTTCAACGGAACTCTCTCCGTTTTGCCATCTGAGGAGGCCTGTATCGTGCGGCTGGCCACCTCCAGTCACATAAAACGCAGTTTTGTCTAATTCAATTTGGTCTTCGTTAATTGCCAGAACGACAGCATCAAATTGCTGAATTGTTGCATCAACGAGGTACAGCTTCTCGGTCACGAGTTACCTCATCGACCTTTCCATTGAGGCGGACGTTTCTCCGCGAATGCTCGGGTGCCCTCAACGCTGTCCTCGGTAGTCGCGAGAAGACGAAAGAGATGCTGTTCCAGGCGAAGACCATCCTCGAGCGGCATACTCAAACCCTGAACGGCGGCTTGTTTGATCGCCCGAACTGCCAGAGGACCCGAACCTAAAAGCTTTTCGGCCATAGCTTGCGCTGTAGACATCAAATTTTCGAGTGGTACGACTTTGTTGACCAGCCCCAAACGGAACGCTTCCTGCGCGTCTATTCGCTCGCCGCTGTACAACATCCAGAGCGCATCACCGAGCGGTATCGTGCGCGGAAGCCGCTGAGTGCCTCCGCCACCAGGCAATAAACCTAATAACACTTCCCCTAAGCCGAACTGGGCATTATCGGAAGCGATACGTATGTCACAGCTCAAAGCCTGCTCAAGACCACCCCCGTTGCAATGACCATTTACCGCCGCAATCACCGGCTTCCAGATTTCAAGACCACGCATCAGGTCCCCGCGACCCGCTGGCGCGAAACTCGCTGCCGGGTCAGGTAAAGAATTGAAGTTCTTCTTAATGTCGCTTCCAGCACAAAACGCCTTGTCGCCCGCGCCGGTCAAGATCGCTACCCACGCGTCGTCGTTGCGAGCAAAGTCGTCCCACACTTCAGCCAAACGGTCATAAGTTGGTTGATCGCACGCGTTGTAGGCCTCGGGCCGATTGATGGTTACGTAGGCAATACGATCCTGAATCTCGTAAATAACACTGTCCATCGCGATCTCCCTGTCTTTGATTCCACCAGCTTTGCAGCCTCCGAGATAAGTTGTCGTCAAAAGACACGAGCTTGTGCCGGCAGCCGTTGGCCTAGAAATCTGGTGAGGTGAACTTGACCGAAGCCCCCTTTGACGTCGTGTCGATCGGTTTGGACATCGGGGGTACGAAAACCCTCGGTCTGGCTCTCGCTCAAAGTGGCGAAATCCTTGTTCAAGAAACGAGACCTACCCCTCAGAGCTCCGATGAAATAGTTGAGTGCGTTGTCACTCTTTTTCGCGCACTTACCGACCAACTCGACAACTACAGAGTCTCGGCTCTTGGCATCGGTGTCGCCGGTCTCGTCGACAAAGATGGACAGCTACACCGAGCACCTAATTTGGCTGATGCTGACGGTCTTAAACTGCAACGTTCGGTAGAGCCGTTAATTGATGTTCCCGTTTATGTCGATAACGATGCCAACTGTGCCGCACGGGCCGAATTGATAAGAGGCGCCGCGAGGAACGTCGAACAAGCTCTTTTAGTGACACTAGGCACCGGAATTGGAGGAGCTGTCATATCGGACGGCACCGTTGTCCGTGGGGCAGAGGGAATGGCCGGAGAGCCAGGTCATATGTTGGTTGACCCAAACGGTCCGATCTGCGCCTGCGGCATGCGGGGTTGTTGGGAGTCGTACGCGTCGGGCACTGGCCTCGTCAACTTGGCTACCCAAGCGGTCTCGGAAGGGCGCCTAAACGCCATTGTCGAAGAATTAGAAGGCGACGTAAAAAAAATTACTGGTGAACATGTCACGTCTGCCGCGCGGAAAGGTGATGAAGAAGCGATACGAGTCATCGATGCATACTGCTGGTGGGTTGCAGTGGGCTTAGCCAACTGTGCTGCGCTGATAGATCCTGAAATCATCATTCTGGGCGGCGGCCTCATCAAAGAATGGGAACTTTTGGGACCAAGAGTACGAACGGCTTTCGACCAGTTGCTGATCGGTGCCAGTCAACGAGCCACGGTCCGAATTGAGCCCGCTGCCGCAGGGGAATTAGCCGGAGCTGTAGGGGCGGCCCTTCTCGCGGCCACTGAAGCTATTGGTTAACTGACTCTACGATCGGACACACTTCAAAGTGACCTCGCAATCTTTTCCGTGCACACTTCCCTCGCTAAGGGGTTTTTCTAATGAGTGATAAAAAAATCGCCGATTTACTCGAATGGCGTGAAAATGTTCCTGAGGGTCGACTACTCAACCCGGGACTAGCACCCTTTGATGTGATGGAAGCACCGGAATGGTCGGTCGTCAGTTCGTCCGCCGGGCACCTTGAACTCCTGTGTCATCTTCCCGATGTCGTGCTCAACCCTGCCGGTCAGCTTTTCGGTGGCTTCACGGCTGCTTACGTCGACATTGCCTCCCTTTACGCGGCACAAAGCGACGTCGAGGGCACCCCGGGGTTCCAATCGACTATCAACATGCGACTGGACTATTTCGAAGCGATCACAAAAACTCCTTTTCGCGTAACAAGCGAAGTGATCCACCGCCGTGGTGAAACCCGTTTGGTTGCATGCAACATGTTCCAAGATGACGTTTTGGCGGTCTATGGACTGACAACGATGCGCCATCAGCCACTGTCACAAGTGTTGTAACGCCAGCAAACCATCGACGGCAAAGTTGCTCCCCGTCAAAGAAAAATTGTCATCAGACGAACTCATTCTGTACCGACTCGATGCGATGACACCATTAAGGTCATGCAATGAGACAGTTCTTCGCCGTCACATTCTTTCTAACGGCGTTGATGGCCTGCTCCCAAGATTCGTCACTTGCTGGCGAAGACGTTCAAGGGAACGACACGGCCCAAGTGGCAACTTCGGTAGTCGTTGACCAAACCGCCGAATTGGAACAAGAATCAGAAACCGACCAAATCGTTAAGCCGGCCGAACTCGTCAAACTAGAAGATATATGGGACCTAGCGGCCTCGAGACCCGGTACAGACATTGGTCAAGTGTTTCAACTGTTTCGCCTTAAACAGTCACTGGGCCCTCGCAACCTTCCATGTTTCGACCCGAAATCGGAAGATGTATGCGCAAGGATCGTAGAAGCGATCAACATTGTGGGCCTCACTGAACAACAGGTAGGACTGCTTCTCGATTCTTTAGAACTTCCCCACCGAGCCATCCAGCGAGATTGCGAACTGCTACCGGTCACTGAAGACTTTGTAGCTGGACGAGTAAACCTCGCTGTAGCAGACGGAGTCGTGACTGGATGGGGTTCGGAAGGAAGTGAAAAGTTTCATTACGAAGGTGCTTGCTAGCGACGCAAACAACTAGGCCGACCGGGTTTCGGTAGCGCTAATCGTCAACGTCAGTTTTCAGGTGACCACCTCAAGAGTGACTTGCTCGTCATAGAAACAAAGCAGGCCAGCGATGTCGGACATCTCGGGGATCGGGTCTTCGTAGGACCAAACAATGTTTTCGAACTCTTCACCATCAACAATCAAGCTCCAGTAGTGAGCATCACCTTTGTGAGGGCAGTGGGTGACGTTTTCGGTGGGGGTCAATAAGTCCATCCGCACGTGGTCGCGAGGGAAATAATGGCGGAGTGGAAGGGTCCCCTCAGTGAGCAGCTGCGCTTGCACAGAATCAGCGACCGTCACATCACTCACCCGGACCCGGACCCGATTGTTCGCAGATTGAACCGTTATGTGGCTAGTCATTCGGCAATCGTAGATGACCTGGCGCCCCAAAGAGTGGCGAGAAGGGGGGCGCGAACCCTGGCGGTCTTAGGTGGCTGTGCTTCGGCCTACGATCTAACTATTGACCCACGCGCACCTGATACAACGTGCGACGAGGAGGAACAACGAAGTGGTGCGAGCCGAGTTTCGCGGCGGAGCACAGGAAGAACCAAGTGATTCTGGAGCAGTACTACCTGCAGTGTCTTTCACAAGCCTCGTATCTCATCGGCGATGAGACGACCGGTCGAGCAGTGGTAGTCGACCCCAGAAGAGACATAGAGGACTATCTACAAGACGCACAGCAGCTAGGTCTCGAGATTGAGCTGGTCCTGGAAACTCACCTGCACGCCGACTTCCTTTCTGGTCATCTAGAGTTCGCCGCTGTCGGTGCGGAAATTGGGTTTGGATCTTTAGCGGAACCTGAATTCCCCGCTCGACTATTTGACGATCACGAGGGTTATTCGTTGGGGGAAGTCATCCTTGAGATCATGCACACGCCTGGACACACACCGGAATCGATCAGCATCGCGGTTTATGAAACTCCCGATTCTTTGAACCCGCACGCCGTATGTACCGGTGACACGTTGTTTGTTGGTGATGTGGGACGCCCGGATCTTTTGGTGAGTTCCGGATGGTCGAAATTTGAACTGGCTGGGATGCTGCACGACTCGCTTCATACCAAGCTTTTCACCCTCCCCGACGACACGATTGTTTACCCGGCCCATGGTGCGGGTTCGGCGTGCGGGAAGAATCTTTCTAGTGAAACCTGGTCAACGATCGGTGCGCAAAAAAGAGACAACGTGTCTGCACGGATCGGCGATCGCGAAGAATTTGTTGCTTCGATCAGTGAGGGTCAGCCAACACAACCGGGATATTTTGCCTACGACGCAAAACTCAACAGTCAAATTCGAGCCGTTCGAGATCACTCCCCATTACAAGCTTTATCTCTAGCTGAAGTTGATCAGATCACCAGTTCTGGAGCAGTGGTTCTCGATGTGCGAACCCCCGACAGTTTCGCTGCGGGACACTTGCCTGGAGCTATCAATGTTGGTCTAGAAGGACGCTTCGCTGAATTCGCAGGAAGTGTTATCGATCCGGAAACACCGATCGTTCTTTTCGGTGAAACCGATCAGATTCCAGAAGCTCGTACGCGACTGTGTCGAATTGGTTATGACCACGTCCTCGGATCGCTCGCCGCTGGATCTGTTGACATGGCGAATGTTGTTGGTACTGAACGACTTACAGCGTCTGATCTCAGAGTGCGACTACGTGAAGACTCAACTCCCGTAGTTCTAGATGTCCGCGGCCCAGTAGAGGTCGCTGAAGGAGCGATCGAAGGATCAGTGCATATTCCGTTGGTTGAGTTGCACCAACGCATGAACGAAATTGTGACGAGTAACGACATAGTCGTGTATTGCGCGGGCGGTTACCGGAGTTCAATTGCCGCAAGCATGCTCCGCTTACAAATAGCCCCGGACGCGGTCGTTGACCTTGTGGGCGGTTACTCAGCGTGGACTGATGCCAACTGATCACTGCGATCATCGCAGAGCCCAAATGTCTCTCAAGTAGTTCTCTGGAACTGAACTTTGAATTGGTTCAGTGCCTCAACCAGGCAGAAGTTAGTTAAAGCTCTATGGAAAGATGTCCGATGTCAGCGGCCGTGGAGATGGGCCGCTTTGATTAGATGGAGACCGTTGTGGATGACAAGAAAATGGGCCAGCTTTCGAAACGGATAATGGGAGCGTACGAGGGGGCCCTAGTTTCGGGCATGGTTTATCTAGGTGACGAAATGGGTCTCTACAGGGCAATGGATCAACAGGGCCCAATGACGAGCCAAGAAGTTGCGTCTCGAGCCGGGCTACACGAGCGATTTGTACGAGAGTGGCTGTGTCTTCAAGTGGCCGCTGGACTCCTCGAATATCGGGGTGAGGAGATGTTCTACATGTCGCCCGAGGCGGGGGTCCTCCTCGCCCAGGAAGACGATCTTCGTTCGATGGCGCGTTGGTTTGACAACTTCCCTCAACGCACAGCGCTTCTTTCTGAGATTCCCCGTTCATTCAAAACTGGTGTAGGTATCTCCTGGGCTGATGTTGAACGTGGCGGAACGTCAGGTCGTGTTCAGTGGATGGAGCGGTTACTTCGACCCTGGTACGAACAGGTCCTTGTCCAAAGCGTGCTCCCAGAGCTAGATGGCTTGCTAGACGACCTGCGTGATGGAGCACGAGTTGCCGACGTGGGATGCGGCAGCGGAGTGGCGGTTGTCACTATGGCGGAAGCGTTCCCACAATCTGACTTTCATGGTTGGGAAATCGCACCGCTCGCGTTAGATCGCTGTCGAGAGAACGCGATACAGGCCGGTGTCGCGAACGCCACGTTTCACGATGTTCAGAACGGGGGCCTACCAGAAGATGGCAGTTTCTCACTTGTCGCGACTTTCGACTGTGTCCACGACATGACCTCACCAGATGATCTCGCTACCGCTATCTACAATTCGTTGGGTCCCGAAGGTCGGTGGCTAATCGTGGACCCGACCAGCAAAGGAAGTCTGGAAGAAAACTTGGAACTGCCACTTGCGGTGTTCGGGTACGCAGCATCGGTTGCTGGTTGTTTGCAGTCGGGGATGAGTGAATCTGGGGGAGCCGGTCATGGTGTGTATGGATTACCAGCTCCGGCGATGCAAGAACTTACTGAACGAGCTGGGTTTTCAAGGTTCCGCCAGCTAGATATTGATCACGCCATGAACAGCTACTACGAAGTTCGCCCCTGACGTCGCCCATCAAGTTTTCTTGGCATCGCCAAGAGCCTTCTGGACCTCGTAGGGAAACAGTTCTACAAATAAGAAAGGAATTGGTGCATATGTCTAAGGGAAAGCGACTGATTTCGACCGTCACTTCGGAATCGACAGTCCATTTGGGTATCGAAGAATTCGAGGTGCCAAATCCGGGACCTGACGAAGTACTCGTCGCGGTGGAGGCGTCACCCATCAACCCCAGCGATTTAGGGCTCCTTCTGGCGGGCGCGGATGTATCGACCGTCTCAAAATCAGAAAACGGACTCGTCCTGTCGCTTCCCGATGGAGCGGTCGACGGCCTCATGGGTCGGCTTGATCGGCCCATGCCCGTGGGAAATGAAGGAGCTGGCGTAGTCGTCGACGCGGGAACCGGAGAAGAAGCCCAAGCGCTCCAAGGACAGGTTGTCGCTGCTCTGGCAGGTGGAATGTACGCCACCCATCGCTTAGTGAAAGCACGTGATTGCTTGGTTCTAGAAGAAGGCACCGAAGCTCTCGACGCTGCATCGTGTTTCGTGAACCCGCTCACGGCCTTAGGCATGACGGAAACCATGGGACTTGAAGACCATTCGGCGCTCATCCACACAGCCGCCGCTTCAAACCTAGGTCAGATGCTCAACCGGATATGTATCGACGATGGCATCGCTTTGGTCAACGTCGTGCGGCGTGAAGAACATGTAGAACTTCTCCGATCGCAAGGAGCCACGCACATCGCAAACTCCAGTTCACCCGATTTTCGTAGCGATTTGGTTGAGGCCATCGCGAACACCGGTGCAACGATTGGCTTTGACGCCGTCGGCGGTGGTGACTTGACCACAGAACTCCTTCACGCCATGGAGGTAGCAGCGAGTTCAAGCGGCGGTGAGTACAGCCGGTACGGGTCGACAACGCATAAGCAGTTGTACATCTATGGCGGACTCGATCGAGGGCCCACTCTCCTGCGAAGAAACTATGGGATGGCATGGGGCGTGGCTGGTTGGCTGCTCCCTAATTTCTTAGCGAAAATCGGACCCCAAAGAAGTACCGAGCTGCGTCGACGAGTGGCGGCTGAATTGACCACTACCTTCGCGAGTTCTTACAGCGACACGCTTTCTTTGGAGTCGGTGCTCGACATGGACCGCATGAACGAGTACTCCCAAATGAGCACCCAAGGGAAAAGCCTTGTTTGTCCGCAACTTTGACGAAACGCGCGTTCCGACACCGATATTGTGTTCTTTTCTCTGATCACATTCACCGATCTAAATACACAACAGAACAGGTCGATGTTCTCGTTCTGGCCACTTGGCTAGCTACCCCGGCAGACGCATCTCACATGTCAGTACGCTGCGGTGGCCACCGGTTTGGTTGAGATTCCAAGAGCGACTAGGAGAAATCTCATGACTGATCAAATGATCACGGAGACATCGTCGGAAAATTCGTCGAACATAGCTAGTCAGCCCGACTACGAAGTCGTAGTCATTGGCGCCGGAGTTGGTGGTCTCTACCAGATCAAACGACTGACCGACCTAGGGGTAAACGCGACCGTCCTTGAAGGCGATGAAGACTTGGGTGGCACCTGGTATCGCAATCGGTACCCGGGCGCTCGTTTTGATTCCGAAAGCTTCACATACGGATACTCATGGGACGAGGAGCTGTTGGAAGAGTGGGATTGGACAGAGATGTTTTCGCCACAACCCGAGACACTCAAATACCTGAACTTTGTGGCAGACAAGTTCGGGTTGCGCGAACATCTCCAATTCAACTGCTACGTCGAACAAATGGTGTTTGAAGAGTCATCCTGCACTTGGATCATTCACCTGAGAGACGGGCGGGAAATTACAGCGCGGTTTATTTTGACGGCAGTAGGACCTTTGTCAGTCCCAACTATGCCTCGCATCGAAGGGATCGACAGATTCCAAGGCGAATCGTTCCACACCTTCCATTGGCCTACCGAACCTGTTCAACTTGCAGGTAAACGAGTGGCAGTAATTGGCACCGGCGCAACGGCAATACAGCTGATTCCCGAGGTCGCAAAAGAAGCGCAAACTCTGACGGTGTTCCAACGACGGCCAAACTGGGCGGCGCCCCTCAACAATCGTGTCATTTCCGAAGAAGAAATGGCAGACATACGAAAACGGTATGACGAAATTTTTGCTGCCTGCGCTCGCACTCCGGGCGGTTTTGAACACGAACCAGACCGGCGTGGGTTTTTTAACGTATCCCGCGAAGAACGTCTCGAACTTTGGGATGGCCTATACGACGGTCCAGGTTTTGGCATATGGCTACAAAACTTCATCGAAATCTTCATGGATGAGGACGCCAACGCAGAATTTTCTGAGTACATCGCCGAGCGCATCCGTCAACGCGTCGACGATCCACAAATAGCCGAGAAACTGATTCCCAAAGACCACGGATTCGGAATCCAACGTGTGCCACTGGAAACTAACTATTTTGAGGCATATAACCGCGACAACGTTCAACTCGTAGATTCCAGTGAGACACCAATCGAAAAAATTACCGAAACCGGAATTCAAACGAGTGATCAACACTACGAGTTCGATCTGATCGTCTACGCCACCGGTTTTGATGCGTTCACGGGCGCGTTCGACCGGATCGACATTCAAGGGGTAGGTGGTATGAGCTTGCGAGAGAAATGGTCTGACGGTCCCGTGACCTACCTAGGACTCTTAGTCAATGGTTTCCCAAATTTGGTCATGATTTCGGGACCACAAACCGCAGCAACCAATTTCCCTCGTGGAGCTGAACTGTCAGTTGACTGGGCAACGGCGCTACTCGAACACATGTGGGACTCAGATAAGAAACGTTTCGAAACTGACCTTGCCGCGGAACAGGGATGGTTTGACCACGTAGTGAAAATGTACGAGCCCTTCTTACTGCGAACCGCTCAGAGTTGGATCACTGGTTACAACTCCAACCTTGAAGGGCACGAGTATGGAAAAACTCGATACAACATATACAACGGAGGCGGGCCTCGATACGCAGCGGGTCTCCAAAAAGTTGCGCAAGAAGGATACGAAGGAATAAATATCCAATAGCCCCACTCCAAGGCTGCTCTGCAGGAGTTAGCCGGGGCAATAGAAATAAAAAATTACAAGGTGGTGGAGGTGGCGGGAATTGAACCCGCGTCCTCCGGCGTTTCAATGAGTCTTCTCCGAGCGCAGTCGCTTTAGAAGTTGTCGGGCTGAAAGCTGGTAGCGACCCCAGATCTCACAGCCGTATCCGGCAAAATGTCCCCACCAACACACCGGCGATGATGTTGGGCAAGCCTCTCAAATGAGGGCCACCGCTACCCGAGAGGCTGGGGCAGTGGGGCCGTTACCCGTTGCCTAAATTAGGCAGCGAGTGCCAGGTCATTGGTTTTGACATTGGCGTTTGTATATGTTCCGACTCTTTAACGTGGATCCGGAGACCACGGCTCGCTTCTCTCATATCGACCGACGAAGTCGAAACCGATCACCCCCGTGATCTGTCTAGAACAGGGCCTAGACCTTCGACGTCAGGGTAGCGGCGATATTTGGATAGCTGATTCTGAAATGCCGTTTCTTGGAAAAGTCGAATCAACGATTGCGGTAGGACATGGCTCGGCGAGCCTCAAGGTCACTTTCACGTTTTCGAATGACGTGCCTCTTGTCGTACTGTCGTCGCCCTTTCGCTAGCGCCAATTCCATTTTGGCCTTGCCGTCTCGGAAGTACACCGACAACGGAATCAACTGCAAGGGTTCTTGCTCAGTCCGTGAACGTAAACGATCGATCTCAACTCTGTGAAGTAGCAGCTTTCGCGGGCGATCAACAACGTGACCGTTCTGCGCTGAGGCATGACCCCAAGGCGAAATATGCATCCCCAGAATCCACATCTCTCTACTTCGTACCCTGGCGAATGCATCCGCGAGTTGAACAGCGCTGTCACGAAGGGACTTGACTTCGCTCCCTTGCAGGACCAGCCCACATTCATAGGTATCGAGAATGTCGTAATTTGCGCGGGCGCGACGATTCGAAGCAACGATTCGATTCTCCGAAGCGCCGGTCGTGTTCATGCTGTGCAGGGTACCGGGACCTTCCATCTGGCGAATATCGAATATCGCGTCGAGCACTCACCAGCGTTTTGTGTGCTTTACACGACGACGAGTAGATGTACGCCATGGCCTCGGCGTAATCTAGGTGCTGTGACAGGACTTGCGGTTACCGTGCTTGGTTGTTCGGGAAGCTATGCAGCAGCAGGGCAAGCATGCAGCGGATATTTGGTTCAATCCCGCTCTACCACTCTGTGGGTTGACTGCGGTCCTGGCACCCTCGCCAATATCCAGAACCATGTCGGTCTAGACGACATCGACGCGATAGTGGTTTCTCACCATCACCCCGACCACTGCGCTGAGCTGCCAGTTATTTACAACGCGTACAAATACTTCACTGACGTTAAGCACATAAGGGCGATAGGAACTGCCGATGTACGGCGAGTCACCGATGCCTTCCAGCCCGATGGTGACAGCGGAGATCTTTTTAATTGGGAAATTGTTAGTGACGGCTGTGTCACTGAGATCGGTGATATCGAAATCAACTTCTCTCAGACCGACCACCCTGTTGAGACTCTCGCTATGCGATTCCGGTGCGATGACGCGTCAATCGTTTACACCGCGGACACGGGAAGAAGGTGGTCGTTAGCGCGACTTGGCCAAGAACCCGACATTGTGGTGGGGGAGGGCACCTTGATCGAAGCCACAGATAACCCAGCTATTCCCCATATCAGTTGCACTCACCTCGCAGCAGATGCCAACAAGGTTGGAGCAAAATGCTTAGTTGTCACTCACGTTCCACCAGGGTCTGACCCGTCGCAACATTTAGACGAGGCAGCCTCAGTATTTGACGGAAATGTTGAACTCGCCGTCACAGGGCGTACCTTTTCAACCATCTAGCCTGCGACAGGAGTAACTATGCGAGCCGATGGTCGAGCGAACGACGAACTACGTCCGATCCTTTTCGAACGCAATTTCACTGATCAGACTCCGGGGTCGGTCCTCGTCAGTTTCGGCCGCACCAAGGTGTTGTGCACTGTGTCGATTGATGATGATGTCCCCCGATGGATGCGAGGGAAAGGCGAAGGATGGGTCACCGCGGAGTATTCAATGCTCCCCGGATCCAGTGGAGAACGCGTAGGTCGCGAAGCGAAAAAAGGTAAACAGAAAGGGCGCACACTAGAAATTGAACGGCTGATCGGTCGCGCCCTACGAGCAGTGTGTGACATGGAGGCATTAGGTGAGCGGGAAGTAACAGTCGACTGTGACGTCTTACAAGCCGATGGAGGCACACGAACGGCCTCAATATGTGGAGGATATGTCGCCCTTCACGACGCCTTTAGCCGACTCATAGCTGACGGCACAATTCAAACGCATCCACTGAACGACTTTTGTGGAGCGATTTCTGTTGGCGTCGTCGGGGACAGCCTTCGCCTCGACCTCCCATACATTGAAGACTCCGCTGCTGAAGTAGATATGAACGTAGTGATGACCGGTGCCGGCGAATTCATCGAAGTGCAAGGAACGGCCGAAGGTGACCCGTTTAATCGAGTTCAGCTTGATGGGCTTCTGAAACTGGCGGAGAAAGGCATCGCTGAAATCGTTGAACTTCAACGGGCGGTGTTATCCCAAGGCTCTGACTAAGCATCATGCGGTTAGTTATGGCATCGGCAAATCCAAACAAGGTGGCTGAGATTGCTGAGCTATTAGCCGACTACGACATTGAACCCAGACCTCCCGAACTGGGAGACATCTTCGAACACGAACAGACCCTCGAGGGCAACGCCCGGCTCAAAGCAGCAACTGTTTGTAGAGAAGCGAACGCTGCAGCAGTGGCTGATGACACTGGGCTCGAAGTCGATGCTTTAGGGGGAATGCCGGGAGTGCGGAGCGCTCGATATGCAGGAGAAGACGCGACAGACGCGACGAATCTTCTCAAACTGTTAGAGCGAATGGAAGACGTTGAAGAGGCTCACCGCACGGCTCGTTTTCGCACGGTGGCGATAATCGTGTTCCCCGACGGTAGGGAAGTAGTTGCCCACGGGGTGGTCGAAGGAGCTATCTGCATGACGCCTCGCGGAGAAGGGGGATTTGGTTACGACTCAGTCTTTGTTCCCAATGAGGGTCGCGGGCGTACCTTCGCTCAAATGGACGCCGACGAGAAAAACTCGATTAGTCACCGAGGGCGCGCCTTCCGTTGTCTGGCCGACCAACTGCCCTGATCTTCACCAGTGACGTAAATCGATTTCCCAGTGACCGATGACTTCTTCACGGCGAACAAGGTGAAGCAACTGGTGTTTGGCCATAGTTGGATCGATGTGGGCGGGAATTAAGCAGACTCGGTCTCCCACCACGAGAGGTTTCTCGGGAATCAGGTTGGTGTGTTCGTCGGAACAGAAAAGAATCTCTCCTTCCCCCCAGCTCGGGTTGCCATGGTCCATGCCTTGAGCCTTAAGACCTGCATCACACACTGCGAACTTTTCAGCGACGGATACCACAGTCGACTGTAAGAACAAACCCTGTTCGAAAGGTTGATCAACCTGTTCGGCATATGCGGTGTCCATCAGTACATATGACCCGGCTTGGATTTCGTTCACCCATGTGTTCACGGCGTGAGTACCTGTTCCTCCTCCTGTTACAAGGTCCCCGCCGACAAGTGTGTGCGCTTGAAGAAGTCGTTCCATTGCTGCTTCTACTAGTTCGCGTCGACGGTCCAAGTCGACCACCCCCATGGCGTGGCCTTCGTAGCCCATCACGCCGCGAACCTCAAGTCCTGCCTTCCGTGCCCGATCGGCTAGATAACCAGCTTCGCTTACCTCACACCCGCAACGAAAGCCGACTCGAATATCGATGACACACTCGGCGATTCCGGCAGATGCAGCAGCATCAACGGTGGCCTCGCTATCGACCGCGACCGTCACCCTCGCTTCGCTTCTCGCCATCGAAGTAAGTCGATCCCCGTCGACGGTTTCGTTGGCCAGCAACAGGTCGTGACCCAAGCCAGCGTTGGCTAACCCCAAGACCTCGCGTGCAGTAGCGCACGTAAACCCCATGTGCCCGGCTTCGTACTGCAGTCGCGCGATAGCCGTAGTTTTGTGGGCTTTTACATGAGGTCGTAGCCGGTTACCTGGTAAGCGTTGAGCCATCGCTGCGAGGTTGGACTCAAGAACGTCGAGATCTGCCCACAAGGCGGGAGTCGGAAGCTCGTCAATATGCATGAGATGAGCCTACGTTGGACCAAGGCGCCATCGCCGACAGCAGATAACCTCCAAGTCATGCCAGAGCTCCATTCCGCCAGTGCGTTATCCACCGGAATCTCAGCCGGACCCGGCGAGATTTTCAACCGACTACTTAACGACCGAATCGTTTTTCTCGGTACCGAAGTTGATGATGAGATTGCCAACATTCTCTGTGCTCAGATGCTGTTCTTGGAAGGGCAGGATCGGGAAAAAGACATTTGGCTTTACATCAACAGTCCAGGTGGTTCCGTTACTGCAGGAATGGCGTTATACGACACGATGCAATTCGTATCGTGTGACGTAGCGACGGTCTGCATGGGCCTGGGTGCCTCGATGGGTCAGTTTTTACTGACTGCAGGTGCCCCCGAAAAAAGGTATTGCCTACCTCACGCTCGGGTGATGATGCACCAGCCTTCAGGCGGAGTTCGAGGTCAAGCCTCAGACATTGCGATACAGGCTGAACAAATGGCATACATCAAACGAGTATTGGCTGAACGGATCGCATTGCATAGCGGGCAAGACGTTGATCAAATACAAACGGACAGCGAGCGGGACCGCTGGTTCACTGCAGAAGAAGCGAAAGACTACGGTCTATGCGACCACGTCATCGTCAAGCGAGGCGAAATCATATAAAGCCTGCTCGCTAGTTATTCATTCGGTGCAGGGCTGCAGGTTCTCGCCACGAAAGCGCTCAGGTTCTCAATGGATTCGGCCAACTGCACCTCGAATTGTTGCTGTGCGGCGCCAATGGCAGCTGATCTTTCTAACGGTTCGCTGAACTCGGTGTCATTGAACGCGTGAGTCAGAGCTAACACAAAGGCCGCCACGACCTCAGCATCGCCGCGAACTTCAATGGGCGCTTCTCTGGCCACTCTCGCAGTTTGAGCAGATGTTTGGGCCAAAGCGCCGCGGACAGCTGGATCATCTGAAGGGGAAACATCAAAACTTAAACGATCGATTTCTTTCAATTCGACAACGGCCTCGCAAAAATTCGCTGTCGGATCTGGGCCTTTCCCGCACCCAAAAAATAGCGCGATTGTGAGTAACGCTAGAACGCCGTAGTTGGCTGCTGTCACCCTGATTGAGCTTCGGTGGCTATGCGCCGAAGATCTCGTACACCGTGCTCTAGGCCTTCGTCATATTTATACAGTGCGCTTCCGGACACTAAAACGTTGGCGCCCGCAGCGGTCGCACCTGAAATGGTTGAGGAGGAAATGCCGCCATCGACTTCGATATCTACGTCGTGACCGCCCTCAGATATGAGACCTTGGAGCGCCGACACCTTGGGCTCCATGCTCTGGATGTAGGCCTGACCTCCGAACCCTGGGTTGACCGTCATGACGAGCACCATGTCCAACATGTCGAGCACGTGAGCAACTGAATCGAGGTGAGTTGAGGGATTGAGCGCTGCTGCCGGGCTGCAACCGAGATCTCGTATGCGGCCCAGAGTGCGGTGAAGATGGGGCGTTGTTTCCACATGAACGATGACCATCTGACACCCTGCGTCGATGTAGGTGTGGAGAAGCTCATCAGGGTTAGCGACCATCAGATGGGCCTCAAACATGACCCCCACGTGTTCTCGGCAAGACGCAATGACATCGGGCCCAAAGGTTAGGTTCGGTACAAAGTTGCCATCCATGACATCCCACTGAATGCGGTCCACGCCGGCTGCTTCGAGAGCCACACATTCCTCTCCGAGGCGAGAAAAGTCCGCTGGTAGGACAGAGGGGACGATCTCGATGGGGCGATTCATGTAGGTGACCGTAGTCTGGGATCAATGTCGAAACGCGTCAACATTTACGATCTTGCTGTCGGAGGGGACGGGGTAGGTCGATTAGAGGACGGGCGCGTCGTGTTTGTTGCAGGCGCTGCAGTAGATGACGACCTACTTGTCGATATAACCGAAGAAAAGAGTCGCTACACCAGAGGAACGATTATTGAGGTCCTTTCGGCCGGCGACGGGCGACGGAAACCGTTGTGCCATCACGTTCCCAGGGGATGCGGCGGGTGTGATTGGCAGCATTTGAGCGAAGAAGCCCAGATTGAGGGAAAAGTCTCGCTAGTGGAGGATGCTCTGAGGAAGCTCGGATCCATCACCTCTCCAGACGTTGGATATGTTGCTGGGCCCGAACCCTTGAGGTATCGGACAACCGTTCGACTTGGCGTTAAAAATGGTCGTGCCGCGTACCGACGTGCACACTCCCACGAATTGGTTCAAGTTGACGATTGTTTGATCGCCCATCCACTCATCGACGAAATTTTGGCGGAAGGATTTTTCGCTGAAGCATCTGAGGTGACTATAAGAGTCGGTGCTCGCACTGGGGATCGGTTGGTGATGGGGGAGCCAACTGCAGAAGGATTTCGGGTTCCTGACCAGGTATCAGTAATTGGTAGGAACCGGGCCCGTAAAGGCGACGAGGCCTACATCTTCGAAGAAGCCGCCGGGATGACATGGAAAATATCGGCTCGTTCCTTTTTCCAAAGTTCTCCTGAAGGGGCAGAAATGTTGGTCGCGCTCGCCGCCGAATGGCTGGCCCTACATGATGTAGGTGAACAGGTGTTAGTCGATCTTTACGCCGGGGTGGGCCTATTCTCTGGAACCGTTGGCGACTGGTTCGAAAAGGTCACGGCGGTCGAATCTTCAGCTTCGGCGGTTGCAGACGCCGCCCACAACCTTGACCCGCACGTCACTATTCACCGCACTTCTGTCGAGCAGTGGGTACCTGAACTGGCGGATGTGGTGATTGCCGACCCACCTCGTTCGGGGTTGCGCGCTGAGGCGGTGGAAGTCATCCAAAAGACCGAAGCCCCTCACGTGCTTTTGGTGTCTTGTGATGCTGGCGCTCTCGGCCGAGATGCGGCACTGATGACCTCATCTGGTTACGAACTAGACCGCGTCGACGTTCTTGATATGTTCCCGCAAACCAGTCATGTAGAGGTGGTTTCGGGGTGGATCAAAAATATCTAGTTAGAACGCGAATTGGCGCCCGCAAAGCGGGCGCCAACTCAACTGTAAAACTCAAACTGAACTGATATCAGCTCAGACGTTCAATGACCATCGCCATTCCTTGGCCGCCGCCGACGCACATGGATTCCAAACCAAATGTTTTGTCGGAATCTTGGAGTGCGTTGATTAGCGTCGTCATTATGCGTGCGCCAGTTTGACCAAACGGATGGCCAAGTGCGATTGCGCCGCCGTTGATGTTGAGCTGGCTAACCATGTCAATGCCAAGCTCATCAGCGGAGGGAATGACCTGAGCAGCGAACGCTTCGTTGATCTCGACCAGATCGATGTCGCTCATCGTCATGTTGGCTCTAGCCATCACACGGTTGATCGCTTCGATAGGTCCAAGGCCCATAATTTCGGGGTTGAGTGCAGATACCGAGCTAGCAATAACCCGGGCAAGAGGTGTGATCCCGAGCTCTTCGGCTCGTTTACGACTCATAACTACAACCGCTGCCGCTCCATCGTTCAAAGGACATGCATTGGCCGCTGTTACCCGCCCATCGGGCCGAAATACCGGCTTCAGCTGAGAAACAGCTTCTAATGTCACGCCGGCGCGAGGACCATCATCGGTGGAAACCACAGTGCCGTCAGGCATGACCACGGGGGTGATGTCCATTTCGAAGAAGCCGCGCTCAATCGCTGCTTCCGCCTTGTTTTGGCTCATGACCCCGTACTCGTCCATGGCTTCGCGACTTACGCCCTTCAACTCAGCGACGTTCTCGGCTGTTTGTCCCATAGATATATAAAGGTCAGGTAGTCCTTCGGCTGGGGTCCAGTCACCGTGACCGCCCTCGGCGCGTACCTTTGATCGTGCACCCGGTGCTTTAAAGGTGGGATTTGCGGTGTCAGGCAAGCTGTCTGCGTTCCCTTTTCCGTAGCGAGAGACGCATTCGACGCCAGCTGCGATGAAAGCGTCGCCTTCACCGGCTTTGATTGCGTGCGCTGCCATACGGATCGTCTGAAGTGATGACGAGCAGTATCGATTGACGGTGGTTCCTGCAACATCTCCCAGGCCGGCAAGTATTGCGGTCGCGCGACCGATGTTGAATCCCTGTTCGCCACCTGGGGAGCCGGTACCCATGATGAGGTCTTCTATTTCCTCTACTGGAAGTTCAGGAACCTTCGCCAAGACCTTAGTAACGATCTGAGCGCTCAGATCATCAGGGCGAATTTCGGTCATTGAGCCTTTAAAGGCTCTACCGATTGGGCTGCGGGCGGTTGCAACGATGACCGGGTCGGTCGATGCGTCGGTGCTCATATGAGTCCCTTCATGCAGGATTAGCGACGTCGGGAACACTACCCCCACATGATGGGGTAGTGCCCATTCATGTTCGCTCCTCTACCCTCCACAGCAATGGTTGCTTCTCTCTATGGGCATGGCGTGGGTCCCCCTGGGGAGTTACCAATGTCGTTAAATACCTTGGGTTTGGCGGCGGCGGCGGCCCTACTCATTTCCTTTGCGGCTCTTGTGTCTGGTTGGCGTGAATCGCGTTTTCCAGGTGCGCCGGCGGGTCGCATGGTGCTCGACTTGGGTTCTGTGATTGGCCGAGGAAGTCTGATCCTTGGACGAATATTTGGCTTCGTGCTTGTCGGTCTAGCAGTCGTATCTTGCTTCGTTGTGGCTGACGACACCGTCGTAAATATGGCGCCCCGTATCGTTTTCGTGGCGCTATGGATTGTCATTCCCGTCGGATCTGCATTCCTTGGTGATCTATGGCGATGGATGAGTCCGTTCGAGACTCTTGCCGGTGTGCGAGCCCGACGACTCGGCGAAGATTCGGACAATGGTTGGTCCTTGTACCCGGCCGCAGCGTTGCTCTGCGGGTTCCTCTGGTTGGAGTTGGCATATCACCGTCCCGCTGGCCGCACGCCGTTAGCAGTAATGCTCATAATTTGGTCGGCGTGGAGTGGCATTGGGGCCTTGGTGAAAGGTCGCGGGTGGTTACGCTCGCACGACCCCCTAGCGGTGTTTTGTCGACTAGTTGCTGCGATCTCACCAACTCATGTTCAAGACGGACATCTTTATGTTCGTCGCCCATTGGTGGGTCTAGGGAAAGTTCGCCCCCAGGTGGGTTTGTCGGCGGTGGTGCTGGTGGTGCTTGGCGGCACTTCTTTCGATGGCCTGTCAAGAACGGGTTGGTGGGAAAACATCATCAGTGCCCGTCAGGGTTGGAATGCAACTGTGTTCAACACGATGGGCTTACTCTTTTCGATGGCGCTGATTACAGCGTTGTTTTTGGGTTGTGTGAGGTGGATGCAACGCAAAGACGACAACGATGACGCCGATTTCGAAGACGGCTTTGCTTTGTCACTAGTTCCCGTTGCTGTGGGATATGCCATCGCTCATTACATAGGAATGGGTGTTTTTGAAGGTCAGCAGCTGCTTATTCAAATCAGTGACCCATTCGATCAAGGATGGAACCTGTTTGGCACCGCTGATGAATATGTCAATTACCGGATCATCGGCCCGACCTTGATTGCAGTAGTTCAGGTGTTAGGTGTTGTCGGAGGCCATGTGGCTGGAGTGATGGTTGGTCATGATCGAGCGCTTGCGACGCTGCGTCGAAAAGAGGACCTGAGCGGGCAGGTACCCCTGGTGCTCCTCCTCGCATCGCTGACAGCGATAGCCCTGATCCTGCTCGTTGAGGCATGAATTGCAGCAGAGCGACGAAACGGGCCACACCGCGTCAATCTAAACGTTTTCGTTATCTGTGAGCGGGTTTAAACGCTTTGAAGTGCGTTCCACACCGTTTGTGGGCTGCAAGGCATATCGACGTGTTCAATTCCCAAATGAACGAGAGCATCACACACGGCGTTGTGGACCGCTGGTGTTGAACCGATTGTGCCCGATTCGCCTATTCCCTTAGCCCCCAACGGGTTGCGCGGGCTGGCGGTCTCGGTATTTGACACCTCGAAGCTAGGAAATTCAGCGGCCGATGGCATCAAATAGTCCATAAGGTTTGCTGTCACGGGGTTCGCATCCTCGTCGTAACGCACGTGCTCCCAAAGCGCTTGACCGATACCTTGGGCGATTCCTCCGTGCTGCTGGCCGTTGACCAGCATGGGGTTGAGAATAGTTCCGCAGTCGTCGACGGCTATGTGACGGATTAAATCGACGCGACCAGTCTCGCGGTCAATTTCGACTACTGCTACATGTGAGCCGAATGGATATGTAGCGTCGCTACCGTCAAAGTCAAGTTCGTGAGCTAAGCCACCTTCGATCTTTTGTTCTGCAGCTGCTGCCGCGAGCTCAGTCCAACTCACCGACTTGGCCGGGACTCCGGCGACTTGGAGGGCCCCCTCACCAACCACGATGTCATCGACACTTGCTTCTAAGAGATTCGCCGCGAGTTGCTTACCTTTGTCGAGAACAACTTTCGATGCCTCATAGACGGCGGAACCCGCAGTTTGAAGAGACCGAGAACCAAGAGTCCCAGCGCCTCGAGGCACTTCCTCTGTGTCGGCGTCGACGTGGTTGACTTGATCCATTGGAATCCCGAGAATTTCGTTAACAAGCATAGAAAAAGCGGTGTCGTGTCCCTGGCCATGCGAGCTCGTGCCGACTTTGATAGTCGCTGAACCGTCGTCGTTGATCTCACAACTTCCATATTCGACGTGCAGGCCGATGGGTGCCGTCACCTCGACATACGACGAAACACCAATCCCGAGAAGGGTTTGATCATCGGCTTCGCGCCGTCGGGCTTGTTCTGCTCGCAGCTCTGAGTATCCAGAAGCCTCCAGCACGGCGTCAAGTGCGCGTTCGTACTCCCCGGAGTCGTAGTTGGAACCAACCAGCGTGGTGAGCGGAAATGCATCCGGTTGTATGTAGTTTTTCCTCCGCAGTTCCGCAGGGTCCATGCCGATCGAGTGAGCCGCTTTATCAAGAATTCGTTCCACCATTTGGGTCGCTTCAGGTCGCCCCGCTCCACGATATGGGCCGATAAAGGTCGTGTTAGTAACAACTGATTGGGCAAAGAAGTCAATTGCTGGAATGTCGTAGACTGCTTGACTTAGCTGCATGGTCAGCATCGGAAGAATGGCCCCAAGCGCGGGATAAGCACCTGCGTCTGCAACGACTCGAGCGCGCAGACCGACTATTGACCCGTCGTTATTTACGGCCAACTCTGCGTTCATCACCATGGCGCGACCTTGAGCCATAGCAACCATGTTCTCGCTGCGTTGTTCTGTCCACCTGACAGGTCTCGCTAATTCTTGTGCCGCTTTTCCACAGAGGATGTACTCGATATATAGCCCGGCCTTTGGTCCGAAACCACCACCGACCCAAGGAGCTATTACTCGCAAATTTTCTGGCTCAAATCCAAGGTTCGGGGCGAGACCATCGCGGAGCCCGTGTGCTGTCTGGGTTGAGGCATAGAACGTCATTGAGTCGCCCTCAGGTATTGCGACACAACCATTGGGTTCCATCGGAACGCCAGCTAGGCGTTGAGTAACGATGCGCTCACTAACAACGACATCTGCTCCTTCGGTTACATCGGGTCCGTCGTACTCGTTCCCGATAGCAAAACAGACGTTGCTTTCAGCGCCTTCCCACAACACATCAGCTCCGTCGGCGAGCGCAGCTTCGATATCGGCGTTAGCTGGAAGCGGGTCATAATCAACAATTACGAGTTCAGCCGCGTCGACCGCCTGAGAGTTTGTTTCAGCTACGACCGCGGCGATGATGTCACCGACGAACCGCACCCGACCAACAGCTAAAGGTGGACGGTTCATGGATGGATCCATGAACTCAGACTGATTCACCGCTTCAAATTCGAGGTTATTGGAGGTGTACACAGCTAGAACACCTGGCATGGCTTCGGCTCCGCTGACATCAATATCAAGCACTGAAGCATGGGCCATGGTTGAACGCACAAACACGATCTGAGCCGTATCAATGTCTAGATCATCAACGTAGGCGTTGGCGCCCGTTAATAGCCCGGGATCTTCTTTCCTCAATACTGCATTGCCTAGGATTGAACCCTGTGACGCCATGAATGTCCCCTGGTTTGTTGTGCTTGCTTGAGAGCAGGAACGAGACTACACCTCGCCGCAACCCCAGATATCAAGGTTGGTTGTTTCTGCCCTAGTTAGCGTCGCAGACATCTCCAAATTTTTGTGGCTACTCCGGGCCTAGTCTTGCTTGTCGAACCAGAGATTCAACTGTTCTGCAGCCCGAGTCGGATCTTCACACATCCACCAGTGCCCTAAGCCTTCGAGGACTGCAACTTCTGCCCCCGATCGATCCGCTGCCTGCCGATGCAGCATTTCGCCGCCCGTGTATGTGTCTTCTGAAGCAACGATGCACAGACCGGGACGTTCGGCGGCATCTCGTAACGCCTCACCGAGTTTGCCAACCACTGGTTGGGCGGCACTGCGATACAGACCAAGAATGGCTTGCGCCATGTCGTCATTTATCCAAGGCGCAACTTTGCTAGCTACCAATTCACCCATACCTAATTGAGCAAAGATTGCTCTTCGATCCGACTCGGATAAATCAATCATGGCCCTAACTGCGGATTCTCCGTCTGGTCCCTGCCAGCTTTGAGCAGCGTCGTGCCAGACGTATTCATGGTTAAAGATCCCGATGATGTCGGTGCACCACGAACGGATCAGATCGGGCCGGGTCATGGCGAGGCGAACGACGTGGCCGCCTCCCCAATCGTGACCAACTAAATCGATCGGTCCGTCAAGTTTCTCGAGCTCCTGTGCAAGCCAGTGCAAATATCCGTCACTAGTGACATCGAAGCTCTCGGGGAGAGGTGCACCAAATCCTGGAGGGGACAAAGCGACGACGTCATCTCGCGCCAGTTCAATGCGCAACGGATCCCAGATAGCGTCAGTCTCGGGGTTGCCATGGATAAGAACGACTGTCATACGTACTCCTTGAGACTTGCATCGGCCGTAGACCCAAGTTACGTGCCTTCAGGGCGTTCTTTTGCAAGGTTTTCGATGATATGCGCCGAGGGCAGCGCTTCTAAACTATGAGGATCGACGTAAACCTTTCGGTCTCGTGATCCTCCGCCGACGATGACACGCGGGCAGTTCATTACCCTGCTATCGATCCATAATGGCAGCGTTTCTGGCAAACCAAATGGGGTGACTCCGCCCAGCAACATCCCGGTTATCTGAGTTGTTTCCTCCGGCGAAGCGAACGATGCTTTCTTCACCCCAAATTTCTTGCGCACCACTTTGTTCACATCAATTTGGGTGGTGGCAAGCACCAGGCACATTGCATACACCCGCGGATCGGCCTTGCCGACCACCAAGATTGCGTTAGCGCTTTCGTCAAGCCGGTAACCGTAGCGATCGCAAAACTGAGCGGTGTCCGCTAGATCTGGGTCACAGTCAACGATTTCGTAGTCAGCGCGGAGTCGGTCAAGCGTTTGAATTACGGGATCAGTCATTAGCTAATGATCGCAAAATCATGTCGAACCGCGCACGGCGGCGGTCGCCACCATGTCAACTGATTGGCCATTGGCAGCTAACGCCACGCCGTAATCGCGTCGCGCCGCCTCGAGGGACACCACCCCGTCTCGCACATCGCGCAGCACCAATTCAGGATCCCGATCAAAAGGATCGCCCCATCCTCCGCCACCGGGTGTTTCCGCGATCATTCTCGCAGGACCAAGCTTGGTCACTCCGTACTTGGGGGGAACAAATGTCGGACCGTCGACATCACTATCGGTTGGAACTATCCATTCGAGTCCAACCCCACCGGTCCCTCCGCCTTCTACGCCGTGACCGCTTGGAGTGTCGAGTCCTTCGGCTCGGAACGACCAAATAGCTGATTTGAGAATATCTGCCTCGTAGCGAACGCCCGTACCTCCGCGCATAGTGCCTGGACCAGCGTTATCGCAGCGTTGTTCGTGACAGATGTAGCGAACCGGATAGTGCTGTTCATGAAACTCCAGGTTTGGCATATCAAGACCGCCGAGGCTGATGAGGTGACCCATTTGAGGGAACCCGTCGCGTTCAGCTGTTGCGCCAGGAGTGCCCATAGCGTGCCACTGGTACATCACCCAGGTGGTTCCGTCATCTCGTCGACCGGCTACGTGGCCGTGCATGGTTTTAGACCACGCTGCACACGCTCGCGTTGGATCCGCTGAGGCCAATGCCTGCCAAATCGCGATCACGATCTCGTGTGCGACGTAAACCGTATTCATGGTCATAGGGGCAGGAGGTAGGGCATTAACTATTGAACCCTCGGGTGCGTTGATCGAAACGCAACGGTAGGTCCCCTCGTTACGAGGAATGCTCGTGTCAAAAAAAGAGGAAATAGCTAAATACACAGATGAGTACGTGTTTGCGATCGAACTGTTCTTAAAGCCCTCGATTTGGGGGTCAGTTCCCGAGAAGTCGATGCTCATCGCGTCTCCATCAATAATCATTTTGACTCGCACAGCGATATCTATCTTTTTGAAACAGTCATTGTCGGTGTGATCTTCACCAAAATAAGTGCCATCAGGAAGGGCCAGTACCGCTGATCGCATGCGTCGATCAGCATGGTCGAGGACGCCATCCAGATAGGACAAATACGCGTCGAGCCCCAACTCGGTCGCTAAGCCGACCACGCGTTCACCACCGATTTGGGTAGAGCCGAGCATCGCCAAGAGATCACCATCGAGGAGCTCAGGTGTTCTGCAGTTGAGCAACAGCAACTCCCACAGGTCTTCTCTGACTCTGCCTTCCTCTATAAGTCGCATGACTGGCAGCCGAATGCCCTCCTGCCATATTTCGGTTGCTTCTGGGTTGTAGGTGCCGGCGAGCCCACCACCAATATCTGACTGGTGTGCCCGGTTGCAGCAGAACCCTGCCAGCACAGGGTCGGTAGCACCCACAAAGATTGGTCGAGCGATTACCCAGTCAGGTAAATGATTTCCGCCCGCCACATACGGGTCAGATAAAAGGAAGACATCGTCGACATTCAGGGTGTCACCATATTTGGCAAGCAACGCGCGAACAGCGAACCCCCCGCCACCCGTATGGATAGGGATTCCGTCAGCATTAGCGACCAAGGTGCCGTCCGGGGTGGTGATGAAGCAGCTGAAATCGTGGCTTTGACTAAATATGGTGCTTCGAGCCGTTCGAGTCATGACCCAACCCATATGTCGGCTGATCTGATCGAGTCGATTTTGCATTAATGCCAACACGACTGGGTCCATCTCACCAGCGCGATGCTCAACCTTGTCATCAGTTTGCGCGACGTCAATAAAGAAATCGCCCGAATTATCCACCCATAAACGATCGCCCGGTCGGGCTACAACAGTTGTCGTAGCTTCCTCGATTAGCGCCGGCCCGTCGAGGCTGTCGCCTGGCCGCAAGAGAGACCCGTCATGTACCGCCGTTTGCGCCCATCCTGTTCCAGGAAACCAGACTGGACGCATATCAATTGGATCGGGTAGTCCTTCAGACGGGCTGCCTCCGGCCATCTCCACTTCGCCAGTTGACCCTCGAGCGGTTAAACGAAGAGACGAAACCATGATCGTTCCCTCGTCCTGCACATGGCCGTAGAGACGCTGGTATTCGGCCTCGAATGTTGACCTCGCTGCCTGAGCGTCAAATCCTTTTGCTTCAACTGCCACTCGGATGGACCAAAGTTGCCCCGGATGATGTAACTCAACTTCGTAGTTCAGAGTGACTTCGGGCTTCGAAAATCCTTCAGCTGACAGAACTGCGAGCGCCCGGTCGGTGAGAGAATCAAAACCCTGTTCGATGGTTCTGGCTGGCATCTCATCTAATGAGCCGAGCAAAAATCTCGTGAAGTCCTGGCGGACATCTGCGTGCAGCATTCCGATGGCGCAGAGAGCTCCTGCATCTCGGGGTATGTGGACTCGAGCGCAACCTAAACCGGCAGCGACGTTGGCACCGTGCATTGGGCCTGCGCCCCCGGCCGCAACCAACGTGAATCGTCTAGGAGAATGCCCGCGCTCAATCGAAATGTGCTCAACAGCGCTCAACAGATGCTGTTCGACTAATTCGATGATGCCGGCAGCGGCTTCTTCGATAGACATGTCGAGTTTTTGTGCAACATGAATATTTATTGCCTCCCGAGCTGCATCAATATCTAAATCAAGAGTCCCTCCCGCAGATTTCCCAGGACGTAAACGTCCCAGCACAAGGTGCGCATCCGTGACTGTAGGTAATTTGCCTCCGATGCCGTAGCAGGCAGGTCCGGGATCGGCTCCGGCTCCTTCGGGACCAACGTAGAGAAGCCCTGCTTCGTCGACTCCGGCGATCGTGCCGCCTCCCGCACCAATGGTGTGAATATCGATCGCGGGTGTAGACACGTGATACCCGGCGATGTCTACGTCATCGCGTGTTGCGACCTCACCATTAGACATAAGGAGCACATCGCAGGACGTCCCACCGATCTCCATTGATATGAGATTGCCTTCGTCTCCGGCAGCCACGCCAGCGTGATCGATGGTGCGTCGATACAGATTGAGGGCACCGACAGCTGCTGCAGGTCCGCTGAGTAGAAGATTTACGGGTCGATTAGCTAGCTGATCAACGGAAGCTGCGCCCCCGTTTGACTGAACTAACAAGATTGGTCGACTGAGACCTTCGGCCGTTAACTCAGCATCCAATGAACGGAGGTACTTTACGATTCGAGGAGAAAGAGCAGCATTGACTACCGCGGTAGAGCTTCTTTCATATTCGCCCATTAAAGGCGAGACCTCGGCGGAGCAAGTCACCCACTCCTTGCCCCAATGTTCCTTGACCACCTGAGCTAATTGTTGCTCGTGGCGATCATCAACAAAACTGTTCATTAACGCTATGGCTATTGTTTCAACTTGTTCTTTCTCGAAATCGGCGAGAATTTCGGGCACCGAAGAGGTATCAAGTGGCTGATGCTCGCTCCCATCTGCATTGATCCGCCCCGGTATCGAGCGGCGAAGGTAACGAGGAACGAGCACAGGCGCATAGGGAGCTCGATGGTTCCACTGATCAGAACGAAGACCACGTCGAATTTCGATCGTGTCTCTGAAACCTTCGGTCGTAATCAGTCCAACGCTGGCTGCTTTGCCTTCCAGCATCGTGTTCGTTGCAATGGTCGAACCATGGACAAACAAAGAACACTGACTCAGGACTTCCGATTTGGGGAGACCTAGGTCAACTGCGATGCGTTGAACAGCAGCGAGCACGCCTCGACTTGGATCGGAAGGCACAGAAGGAACCTTCGCTACCCATGCCTTCCCGCGTGAATCAGCGAGCACGAGATCGGTAAATGTGCCACCGACATCAACACCGATTCGCCAAGGAGCTTCAGGTGTGCTCGCTATTGTTGGAGTTGTTTCAGACTGCGTCATAGGTATCGATCATCGCGCGCATTGACCTGCGAGACTGTGTAAATGGGCATTAGCTACCCTGCATCGACTTCTCGTTCCGCTGAACTTCACCAACGCGGCCTGGCAGTCATCCCAGACGGGGTGTCACGATCCACTGTGATTATTCGACCTCACCCCATCTACGTCGACCACGGCAAAGGTGCTTGGATTACCGATGTCGATGGCAATCGCTACCTAGATTGCAACAACAATTTCACCTCGATCATTCTGGGTCATGCCGATCCAATGGTTGAAGCAGCCGTGCGAAAGCAACTCAGCAGAGGGACAGCTTTCTCCATGGCGACAGAAGCAGAAATCGAACTTGCAGAAATTCTGTGTAACCGAATATCGAGTTGCGAACATGTGCGCTTTTGTAACTCGGGAACCGAGGCGGTGATGGGAGCGATTAAAGCCGCCCGAGCGTTCACCGGTCGCCCCGCGATTATCAAGGTGGAAGGGAGTTATCACGGCACCTATGACCATGCTGAGGTGAGCCTCGGGCCGGACCCATCAAACTGGGGCGTAGGTGACGCTCCATCGACAGTTCCTTACGCCCAAGGTGCCCCAGAATCGCTGGCTGACGAAGTTGTTGTAGTGCAGTTCAACGACGCGCAAGGCGCAGTTGAAGCGATTCGACGTGTTGGGCCGCGTCTAGCAGCCGTTCTCCTCGACCCCATGCCATCGAGGGTCGGTATGCCCGTTCTCGACCCAATCTTCAGCGAAGCGATCAGAAAAACAACCCGGGAAGTTGGAGCGCTTCTGGTTCTTGACGAAGTGATTTCGTTTCGGTTGGCGCTCGGAGGTGCCCAAGCGGTTCACGGTATAGACCCAGACCTAACGGTTCTTGCCAAGATTATCGGTGGGGGTTTTCCCGTTGGTGCGATAGGGGGAAGATCTGAGGTGATGGAAGTTTTTGCGGCGGTGGAAGGAGACCGCGCTGCGGTGCCTTCTGGTGGGACTTATACCGCCAACCCGGTAACGATGACGGCTGGAGTTGCCTGCATGCGAGAACTTGAGGAACCTAGTTTTGATCGGTTGGACAACATTGGTAATCAGATACGCCAGGGACTGAAAGAACTGTTCGAAGAACAATCAATCGAATGGCAGGTGACGGGCGCCGGCTCGTTGTTCCGAATCCACCCACACCAACGACCAATTCGTGGCTACCGGGATGCGCATCTCGATAGTGATGAAGCGACCGTGATGGCATCTCTGCAGCATCGCTTGCTTGAACGTGAGGTGTACTTCAGTGGTTACGGGATGGGTTGTGTGAATCTCGCCACCTCCAATGCTGACATTCACCACCTACTGACCGCTGTTGGTGAAGCTCTCGATCTGGTGGTTCGCTGAGCGAGCTACGGTTGCCGCATGTCAAACGATTTGATGTTGAAAACAGCGTCTGAACTAGCGGTCCTGATTAGATCTCGAGAAACCAGTGCTCGTGAACTACTTGATGAAGCCGTATCTCGGTGTGAGGCCTTTAATCCTGCGGTCAACGCGATCACCGAAAGCAGAATCGAACTAGCGCAAAATCGAGCCCTGGCGGCTGACGAAGCAACCGCTCAAGGGGAATCATGGGGACCTTTCCACGGGTTGCCCGTCACTATTAAAGAGGCCTACGACTGGGTAGGGACACCTTCAACTTGGGGTAATCCGAAATGGGTCAACAACTTCCCAGACGTTGACAGCCCATCTGTGGAACGTCTATTGGGAGCAGGGGCTGTCATTTGGGCGAAGACCAACGTGCCTTACATGCTTGCTGATTGGCAATCTTTCAATGATCTATATGGCTGCACCAATAATCCTTGGGATCTAGCTCGAACACCGGGCGGCTCTTCCGGAGGGTCAGCGGTGTCGTTAGCGACAGGAATGGCTGCCCTTGAAATCGGTAGCGATATCGGTGCTTCCATTCGGAATCCAGCCCACTACTGCGGCGTGTTCGGTCATAAGCCGACGATGGATTTGATCCCTCAACAAGGGCACACAGCTCCTGGGGTGGAGACGGCCGTAGATATTGCGGTCGTGGGGCCGCTTGCACGAAGCGCCAAAGACCTCGACATGGCGCTATCGGTTCTGGCCGGTCCCGCCGGATTTGATGCCACCGGATATCGAGTTGATTTGCCTAACTCCACAAGAGAGTCCCTCAGTGACTATCGCGTTGGTGTTCTTCTTGACACGCCGGCGTGTAAAACCGCCACGCCGCTCATCGATCATCTTCAAGGCACCGTCGACCAGCTCGCGGGTCTAGGAGTGCAAGTGTCTAGCGCCACCCCACGCATTGACCAGGTGGAGTTTTTTGAGAATTATCTCTTGCTGCTACGAGCTGCTACTGGCGTATCAATCGACGACGAAGCACTCGCTATGGCTTTGCCAGGACATGAAGCTTGGGAACGCGGAGAGCGCACTTATCGGAATTTGGTGGACCATGGAGCGCACATGACCCACCGCGAATGGTTCGCTCTTCATCAGCAACGGGAGCGATATCGACAGCAATGGGCAAGATATTTCGACGAGTTCGACCTTCTTCTCTGTCCAGCCGCTGCTTCCACTGCCTTCCCTCATGACCATGAAGGGGAGCGACCTGATCGCACCATCGACATTGATGGTGGGCAGGAACCCGTTGTTGACCAACTGTTCTGGGCGGGTTGGAGTTGCAGCGTGTACTTGCCCAGTACGGTCGCCCCAGTGGGACTGCTTGAAGGATTGCCTGTGGGCATTCAAATAGTCGCCCCGCATTTACATGACCGAAGGTCCATTCATTTCGCATCCCTCCTCGAACGTGAACTAGGAGGGTTCGTTCCACCTCCGGGTTATGAGAGCGTTTGAAGCGAGGCGACAGATCGGTTCAATTCTGGCAGCCTGTTGCATCGTGAATGATCCCATTAGTGAACTACTCGACGTTCTTGACCTAAAAGAACGTGATGACAAAGGGTTTGTCGGTCTCGGTTCGGGGCATAGCGGATACGGCCTTTATGGTGGCCATCAAATAGCCCAATCAATTGTCGCGGCATACCGATCGGTAGACCCCGAGCGACGCCTTCACTCAGTCCACGCCTTGTTTTTGCGCGGAGGGGATGGAATTCAGAAGATCGACTACGACGTCGAGACAATCCGAGATGGTCGCACCTTTTGTCAACGTCGCGTAACTGGTTCCCAAAACGCTAAGAGCATTTTCGATCTCACAGCTTCATTTCACACTCCAGAAGCAGGGCCGGGTGTGATCCCACCGCCGCCACCTCAATATCTGGACAAGCCAGAAAATCTTCCCACCTTTGAAGAATGCATGATGGAAGTCGGTCCCATTTTCGGTGAGGAATGGTCGCACGGCCCTCGCCCGGTTGAGTACCGAATCGAACACGCTCCATGGTCGCCAACTGGACCCTCAGAAACCGGAGGAATCAATTTTTGGTTCCGGGCGCGACGACCGCTCAGCGATGAGCCTGAGGTCCACGCCGCGATTCTCGCCTATATGAGCGATGACTGCGTCGCTGACACACTTCTTGTTCCCCATGGACGTACATGGGGCACGGAAGGGACCATGCTTGTGAGTCTTGACCATGCGATGTGGTTTCACGCACCGGCTCGCGCCGATGAATGGGTCTATGTAGAGCAGTGGCCTGTCGCGGCCTCAGGAGCTCGTGGACTTGCCGAGGCTCGAATGTGGCAAGACGACCGACTGGTGGCTTCGGTAGCTCAAGAAGCGTTGACGCGTTTTTGACGAGTTTTCAAGATGGCGTACCGGTAAACCAATTGCGGATTGATGCTGTTACATCTTCGAGGGGACCAAAACATCCGAGGTGATCTGAGTCTTCGAAGACTTCGGCAACGCCGGACGGTATGCGTTCAGCTATCGCCTGAGCTTCTGTTGATGGACGGTCTGATCCTCGGGCGCCGTAGGCAACAAGAACTGCGATGCTTACCTTAGGTAGTTGGCCCCACCCTTGTTGGAGGAACTGCTCGTAAGCTTTCGATTCGAGCGCTGGCGAACATGCCAACTCCACTGCACCATCTGCCCTGTCGATAAACCCGTGCTGCACGTACGCCTCAAGACATTCCGGATGCAATTCATCAAATGGAGCGCGAGATCCGTAACGCTCAATCACCTCAGATCTCGAGGAAAAGACGGCACGGCGACGTTTAGTTGCCTCAACAAAATCGAAAGCTCCGGCAGGTCGTTCTTCGGTTCGCTCAAAAATGATTGGCTCGTAGACCCAGGCTCGGCTGAAGGCCTCAGGGCGCGTCAGGCTTGCCAGAAGACTCGTTGCCCCACCCATGGAATGCCCAACTATCCAGGCGTCTTTGAGAGCTAAAGCGTCCGCTGCCGCCGACAGGTCAGCGACCATTCGGTGATCAAAGAAATTGATGTCGAGAGGATTGTTGGTCGCACCGTGAGCGCGAAGGTCGACACAGATTGCCCGAAAATTGACGCCGAGCCGTTCGATGATGGGTTCCCACATCCGGGAGGTGAGCCCAGTTCCGTGAACGAAAATCGTGGGGTGTCCTTGCCCGCCGTAATCATGGATGGCTACTTCGACGCTGTCTTCCGACGAAACAAAACTGGTTAGAGGTTCACGCATATTCAGGGCTACTTCAGGCAACGATTTCTTTGGCTCGCAGCTTCTCGATCTCAGGGTCGCGGAAACCTAACTCGCGAAGTATCTCGTCGGTGTGTTCCCCTTTCCCTGGGGAGTGGCTGTGCAGGTGTGTCGGTGTGCCACTGAATTTTGCTGGTGGCTTCGCCGTTCGTATCCGACCGGCAGTGGGATGAACTTCTTCCACGATTGTCTGGTTGTGAATCACTTGGGGATCGGCGAAAACTTCTTGCCGTGAGAGGACCCGAGCGCAGGGCACATCCGCGGCCTCCAAAGCGGAAATGGCGTCAGCACTTGTCATTGGTTTCAGGATTGCTCCGAACTCGGTGCGTTGAGCATCCGCGTTGCGTAAACGAGCATCGCGGGTCGCGAAACGCGGGTCATTGGCGAGGTCGGGTCGACCGAGCGCTACACATGCGCCTTTGTATTGGCTGAAGTTCACCCAGTTTGCTGCGATTTGCCCGTCAGCTGTGTCCCAAGGTTCGTACCATTCGCTGTAGGTCGGGGTAGGGACAGCATCAGGTAAAGATTCGTTCCAGAAGACCTCTAGCCACATCCAATGAAGCATCGTGTCGAGTAAAGCGATCTGCACATGCTGTCCGCCTGCTCCGTTGGCCCGAGCCAAAAGAGCAGCAAGTACAGCGTTTGCGCCCGCCATTGCGGTCGTTTTGTCAGCGACAACGGCTTTCACATACGTGCCGTTTTGAGCTTCAGTCATACCTGACATTGCTTGGATGATCGGGTCGTAGACCGGCCGATCGGTATAGGGACCATCCGCACCGAAACCAGAGATTGACAGATACACCAAGTCGGGGTTTATCGCCGAGAGATTCGAGTAGTCGATTGCTAAGCGCTCAACGACACCAGGCCTGAAGTTTTGTATAAACACATCAGCCTCGGCGACAAGTTTCATCAAGATTTCGCGTCCAGCGTCGTTTCGAACGTCGAGATCCATGCCTCGCTTATTTCTGTGCATGTGAACCCAACAGCCCGATTGGTCACCGTTGATCGCGCCGGTCATGCGCATCACATCGGGAACTCCGACCTTTTCGATGAAGATGACGTCAGCGCCCTGCTCGGCAAGCCATGAACTGACCCAGGGTCCTGCGACAGCACTAGACACATCAACCACTTTGATTCCCGCAAGAGGTCCAGCCGCGGTTTGTTTCTCTGGTTCCACGAGTTCAAACTCCGATGTCTGTGTGTCGCTTGAAGAAATCAACGACGGCCCGATTCCAACCCTCCGGGTCATGCGCATTGACTGCGTGTGAAGCGGGGAGATCGACTATTTCAACTTGAGGGATGAGTTTCACCCTAGGTAAATGTTTCTGGAAACGTTCTTCTTCCACTCCATTTGTGAAGAGCACGGGCATTGAGATCTCCTCAAGTAATTCGCCAAGGGGCAGTGAAAAGTTCGTGATCCGGAACGAGGCCGTAATGCCCGCAGCCGAATGCTCAGCAAATTCTTTTGATAACAATTCGAGGGTGTCAGTCCCTATACGTCGCGATCGCCCCGGATTGACCCAACTGTCGCGCAGACACTCCACCCCTTCAGCATCAACTTGGTCCGCAATTTCACTGACTGTGGTTCGGTTTCGTTCTCGCCATTCTTCTCGCTCAGCGAAACCGGACGCCGAATTGGTAATGATCATTCCCGCCACGCGGTGAGGTTTAGCGACCGCGTAATGCATCACCAGCGCCGCCCCCATGGACTGGCCGACGAGCCAAACCTGCTCCTCGTTCAACTTGGCTCGAATGTGATCGAACTCCGCTACGTAGCCAGCCGGCTCGTAACGAGCCAAATCATCTGGACTTGGCGAGAGACCATGCCCCCATAGCTCCAAGACGACCGGCCTGCAAACCTCCTGCAACGCGGAAATATTTTCGTGCCAATAAGAACGGCTTCCCAACGCCCCGTGAACTAACAGAGCGACAGGTCCTTCGCCTTCGTGGACCACTGCATGTAAATGTTCGATACTCACAAGTAGCCATGATGGCATCGTCAGCTATGCGATTGCCCTATGGTCGGCCCGATGGAGGTAATCGGACTGGTTGACGGACTAGGTCGACGAGAAGATAACGCGCTAAAAACCCAAACCAACCATCACCACACAGGAAGTGCAGGTAGCAGAAAGTAAAATGGTCACATGCTCAAAGTTTGGATTGATCAAGATCTGTGTACCGGTGATGGGCTCTGCGAGGAGATCGCTCCCGACGTGTTCTTCGGGATGGATGACGGTCTTTTCTACGTGAAGGAATCAGCGGAGAACTTCGGCGAGGAGAAGCTGTTCGATGGTGTCGCCAACCCTGGTGGAGCCGAAGGCATGGCGCGATTTCCTGAGGGCCTATTGGAAGCGGTCATCGACGCCGCTGAGGAGTGTCCTGGCGAGTGCATCTTCATCGAAACTGAATAACCA
>Ga0209403_10000263_pt1 | contig 85545 bp, 95 predicted proteins | sample ArcticOcean_MG_C_8_FD_187440 | JGI IMG/M metagenome (GOLD analysis project Ga0209403, IMG submission 187440) | Marine microbial communities from western Arctic Ocean - ArcticOcean_MG_CB11_86 (SPAdes) (version 2) | ecosystem: Environmental > Aquatic > Marine > Oceanic | place: Arctic Ocean...
TTGCGAGCTATAGTGGAGAACGAATATGGGATCATCGACGCCCCACCGGCGTTCGGTAAATCTCACCTGATGGCGATGGTGGGCCTGCTTTTCCCGAAGGCCAAGATTCATATCGTGACCAGGCGGAAGGATGTCGTTCAGCGTACCGTGCGGGCGTTGAGGCGGTTTCTTCCCAGCGTCGGGCAAGTCGGCGGCGGCAAACGGGAAGAGGCACGTGTTACCGTGTTCACGGCGGACTCGTTACACCACAGCAGCGGTGATTGTGACATCCTGCTGGCGGACGAGGTCCATGAGCTGATGAGCCCGAAACACTCTGCAGCCATCTCTAAGATGTATACGCTGAGCAGAAATTACGGCCTGACAGCTACGCCCGAAGGCCGTGCAGACGGATCTGATGCCAAGCTGGAATACCTGTTCGGACCGAAAATCTTTGAGATGTCGTGGGCTGAAGCTACTGAGCTTGGTCTTGTCGTTCCCATCCAAGTCATCTGGCTGCCGGTTCAGGGTGCATCACCGTGCGCCGGAATGGAGGGAGTGCCTAAAAAGCGTCATGGGATATGGAGAAACGCGAATCGGAATGCGTTAATCGCCTCCGCCGTACGCTCCTACGCTGATGACGACCAAGTGCTGATATTGGTGGAAACCATAGAGCATGCGATCTATCTCTGGCAGGAGCTGCCGGAGTATGAGCTTTGCTACGCCAGCATCGAAGCAGAAGATATCGAGCGCTACCAACGTAACGGAATGCTTCCAGAGGATTACGAGCCTGTCACCCCTGATCGACGAGAAGAGCTTCGAATGGGGTTCGAAGACAAGCTGTATAAGAAAGTGATTGCTACGGATGTGTGGTCGACTGGCGTGAGTTTTGAGCAGTTGGCTGTGCTGGTTAGGGCGGACGCCCGGGGTAGTGAAATCCTTGATACCCAAGCGCCGGGACGTGTGGCGCGTATTCACGAGGAGTCAGGTAAGCAGAAAGGCATAGTAGTCGACTGCATGGATAACTTTGATCGTACGCTCAAGAACAAGAGCCAGAAGCGTTATCGCAACTATGCCAAGAAGGGATGGGTGCAGATTAAGCTTTCGGCGCAGGAGGTAGCAGATGTCTAACACCAATGTCTCATACATGTACAGAGATGCGGATAACTGGAAATCGTACGCCGAAGTAGTCGTCGAAGGAGACGTCAGCTTCGAAGATATCGCTGATTACCTGGATGATGAAGCCTACTTTTGTCCTGCTGATGTAAGCCTGGGTCATCCGGGGGCGGATCAAAGTAATTTCCCGCACCCTGCGGCGGACCATTGTTGGTGTGAACTCGACGTCGAGGATTTTGAAGAGACTGAGGTCGCTCCAACTGAGGGGCTTACATCAGAGAACTTCATCGAGGCTTTCAGGGAAGCGAGTGAGCGTGGTTGGCCCAGCCAGTTCGGAGCGGAATCGTACGTGTAACTATGTCTGACATCGCAGCAGAACTGAACCAGCCCGAGGCGGAGTACCAGTCCGTAGCGCCGCCGGTCTCTAAGCTGGCTGCGTTGATACGCACCTTGTGGGTGCGCGAGTACCGTGCGTGGCAGTTTCAGACAAAGGGGATGCAATCCAATTATGGTAACAGGCCTATTCCTAGTTGGGACGGCGGGGAAACTCCCAGCGGTCGCCGAGTTAAGAAGGCTATTTGGCCTAGCATCGCCAAGCACGTCGTTAGCGGTAAGATGAATCCCTACACTCTGATACCGCTGGTGTTCAGCACGTGGGAAGGTGGTAAGCCACCAATTCCTCCGTGGCTGATGAGTGATAACTTGGGGGCCAAGTACGCACAGCACACTGCTGAGCAGGCGCACCAGCTTCAAGTTGAGCTGAGCGTACAGCGGCAGCTCACCAAGCGCGAGGTGTTTCAGCTGCAGAACGCTGAAGTGGATCCGTTGGATCTTTCGTCCGCGATGTACCGGACGTTGATAAGCACCCAGATGGCACTTACCCCGATGTTCCGGGTGTGCGCTGCTGCTCAGGTGGATTACCCCGAATGGACTACGCATTTTGAAGATGCGGCAACGTGGCAGTATCTGTTTGACAGGGACGCCTACGACACGGCATGGCAGGATTTCATTCCTGTCGTCGTCAAGAATATAGCTGACAATCTTGATGCGGCGCTGCGCGCGTCGTGATGCTACAAAACGGAGTTTGAAATGGACAAGCAAAGACTGGACCCAGGCTACGTGCAGGGTCGCGTTAATCCACGGATGCTGGAATCATTGATGGTGCGGATCTTGACGAATCCAATCCTTTTTCAGGAGGCGGCCAAGCTGCTCAAGCCAGAACACTTCAGTACCCAGGAGCTAGGGTTCGCGGCGATCTGGCGCGCAGCAATTATGCTCCATGAACGTGGTGGTGAATTGTCGTATACATCCATGGTCGATGTGGTCGATAAGTTGATCAACGACGATCCCGAAGGCCTGTCCGGTGAAGAGTACGAAAACATCATGCGCGAGGATCCCAGCGACCCTGGCATGTTGTACTGGACGTTCGAGCGGGTGGTCCCTGGTAAGCTTGATCTGGACACCGGACGACAGCTGCTGCGCCAGTTTATGGAAGAGCGTACGGTGGCGGATGAGTTACGAAAGATATTCACACACATCAGTGGTACTCCATCAAACTTGATGGGGTTGCTTCAGCCAATTTCCGATCAGCTGAATAAGATCGGCAGTGTGTCACATAACCCAGTCAAAGCCGGTATACCGGACGACTGGACACCAAAACCAACGCGATCGTTTACCACGGGGCTCGAATTCCTGGATCGGTACATGGATGGGGGTCACGCGCCGGGAGAAGTGAATGGTGTGATTGCTCCGCTAGGCAGCGGTAAAACCACGTTAGCTATACATCTCTGCGTCGAGGCAATGAAGAGTGAGATGATGATAGCGGCAGAAGAGGGGAGATCACCCCGGCAGGTTTATTTGGTCAGCTATGAGCAGACTGAGGAGTATATCCGCCAGCGTATGCTTTCTTGCGCGGCGAGTATTGCTCTCGACACTGTCAAGAACATGACTGATCCGGAAACCGACCTGAGTCGACGTGGTGACTACAAGCCGTACGAAGAAGAACGATTTGCGAATCGTACGAGAGAAGAACGTATGGCGGACCCGGAGCCCAAGGGCGAGTACGAGCGATACGTGGACGCACGCCCTATGCTCAATAAGTGCATGCGTATTGTGGACTTTTGTCAGCAAGGCGGGCAACCTGGTGATATCGGCTCTGGATTCGTGGAAGAGATTGTGGCAGCGGTGGCCCGTGACGGTCGAGAGACAGATTCAAGACCGGCGTTAGTCGTCGTGGATTACGTGTATGCCGCGTGCATGCGGCGCATCGGGGACAGCCTCGGTGATGTTACTAACCTGCGGCACCTGGTCACCATGTTTCCCGATGAGATCAAGCGTAAGATCGCCGAGAAGTACGATATTCCGGTATGGGTTATGCATCAGTTCTCTGGCGAGGCTAACGAGAAGTCCCCCGCTAAGCTGTTACATCATTCGCAAGCTAGTGAGTCCAAGTCGTTCGCGATGTACTTATCGTTCTGTGTGTGCTTTGGAAATCGTGACCCGGTAAATCACTGTCTGCGGATGCAGGTCACCAAGCGGCGGCGAGCGGGTGACCCGCAGCCACCTATGCTGCTCAGGATAGCTGGTGACATGGTGAAAATTGTGTCGGCAGAGGCTACACACAGAGTGGATAAGCAGACTGGTTCCATTCTGGCAAAGGAAGTTGCGGATCGTTTTCAGGGCACTACCGACGCCCCCGCACAAGGTCAGGTACGGAGTTATCGTCAGTACTCAACAGATGGAACGGACTTTCATGGGATTTGATGATGGACAGCACGGTGAAGCCGTTAAACCCAACTCTCTACGAGAGGTTAACGCGAGAGTTCGGGTTGGTAATGGTTGCCAATCAGGGAGAGGCCTACATTCCCTCGTTGCGCTCCATGAGCATTCGAGAAGGAGAGCGTAACGCACCAGCCGTAGCTTACGGTGAGTACTACCGCGTGTGTTGCCCCTTCTGCAATGACGCGCGGCATCGTCTTTGGGTGAATCATCGATTCGGCGTATACGATGAGGTCCAACGGAGTAAGAATCTGCATCTCGCCATTTGTTACAACGAGGGCTGCATCAGTTCCGCTGCGCGCAGGCACCAGTTCGAGAACATGGTGTATCGCGGAATCAACTGGAGACGTCGGCGGGATACCATGGTGCACGCCGGTGGCGAAGAGGTGCCCATTTCGCTGTCTGCAGTAGACCCTCCCGGGTCAGTGATACGTCTGCGTGATCTGCCGAGCCAGCACGCCGCGATCCTTTATCTGGAGGAGCGTGGTTACGACATCAACGAGCTGGATAGCGTTTTCAATATCTCGTACTGCGAGGTGGCGCGGCCTGAATACCCCACCGCTACCAACCGGATAGTGGCGCCGGTGCATCTGCACGGCGAGCTGGTAGGCTGGCAGTGTAGGTACATCGGGGATGCCAACTGGAACTACACCGGCATACCCAAGTACTACACGCGACCAAAGATGCCCAAGCGACGGATTCTGTACAACTACGATGTTGCGTCACGGCATTACCCCGTTGTGCTGGTCGAGGGTGCTACAGACGTATGGTCAGTTGGTCCGCAGGCCGTGGCTGTTTTTGGGAAGAGTTTGCATGAGATGCAAGCCCGGTTGATGGCGGAAACCTGGTCGGGTGGTGTCGCCGTGATCATGTTCGATGGCGATGCATCTAAAGAGATTGATGCCGTTACCGCGCGGTTATTGCCCGTCATGTCTGGTGGTGTCGTGCCGGTACAACTTCCGGCGGGTAAAGACCCCGCAGATTTTGACCGAGATACCCTTTGGGAAATTATTCACAACTCAGCGCGCGAGCGTGGAGTACAACTTCGAGTAGAGGCAAATGCAACCGACGTTTCCCATGTTGGACGCGGAGTTTCGGCAACTGCTGTTGGCCGACGACGTCGACGGGCTTTTTGACGAATACCCATTGTACGCGTTAAACAGCCCTGGGATGCCGCTCCCTGGTCCTGACTTTATTGCTGCATCGCAGAGTCTCGGAGATCCCGAGCCTGCGTACACAAAAGGACGGGTCAGTGAACGTAGTATCACGAACCCGGGCAAATACCTGAAATACCTGTACTGGCGGGCGCTGTATGACAGTCAGTTCGCGCTGACGGTGTCGCACAAGGGTCAGCAGCACGTTGTTGATTTTGTAGTGGGGCATCCATGGGGGCAGGAGGCGAGCGGGCCGGTGGCGCTCTCAGAGCACTACCCGAAGGTGATGGTTATCGGTAAGCAGCCGAGCGTTAATGCAATCAGCTGGCCCACGGGCAGGCGTAACTTCGTTGGCCCCATCAGTGAGCCGCTCTACAAGGCTGTTGGTGAAGCAGGAATACCTGAATCAGAAGCTTCCGAGTGGTACATGACTAACGTGGTACGCCATGTCAGTCCGCGGGCCAGCAGCGGGGCACTGCCTGCTGCGTGGGTTAAAAACTGTGAGATCATTCTGCAGCAGGAGCTGCGACTGACACGTCCAGATTACATCCTGTGTCTTGGCAGCGAAGCGAGTAAGTGCCTGCTTGGGCGCGGGTACGGCGTCGAGGCCATGAAGGGGCGGGTGATGGACTATGAGTTCCCAACCCACGAGCTGGGCGCAACACCGGAACACCACACTGCGCGTGTCATGACCGCGGTACACCCTGCTGCCGTGCATCACACTCCTGAAAGGTACGATGAACTGCTGGGCACGATCAGGCAATTTTACTCACTGGCGCACGGGCAGCCGATTGGTTTCGCCGAAGATGATATCGAGCATCACGTTGTGTACAAGGAGCGCGAGCTAGCTCGTCTCGTGGATGAAGCGTTAGCTGACCCGAGTGGTGACGTGATCGCGGTCGATGCCGAGTGGCATGGTGATTACCCGTGGGAGCCCAACTCCTACTTGCGTACCGTTCAGTGGTCACACCGGTCAAAGTTTGCCGTGTGTGTCGTGCTGAATCATGCAGGCGGGGAATCAGCCTTTGTGCCGTCAATTGATGCCGCGGCACGTCAGCTCAGCCGCTTGTTTGCTCGACCTGGCGTGAAGGTCGGTGGTCATTTCTTCAGGTCGGATCTCCCATGGCTCAGACACAAGCTGGGGCTGGATCTACGTGAGCAATATGCTGATGGCTTTGACACATCGTTGATGTGCCACGCACTACACGAGACAACCAGGTTCAAACTGGAAGAGCAGGCTGTTCGACGTACTGGGTGTCCTCGGTACGACACGGAGCTGGAGCAGTGGAAGACTGATTACTGTAAACAGAATGGGATAACCGCCAAGGACATGGAGGGATACGGTGAGTGTCCTGCAGAGGTTTTGCATCCGTACGCTAACTACGACGCAGACGTCACCAGGCGCCTGTACTCCGTCTTCGACGAGGAGCTGAACTCTGATGAGTTCGGTAATGACTGCAGAGATGCTTATGCCACTAGTCACAAGGCATCGCTGGCTTTCCTTGAGATGGAGCAAAGTGGGCTGCTCGTAGACATGGAACGGGCAGAGCACTTGATCAGGTTGTTCAGTGAAGCAAAATCTCGTGAAGTGGAGTCGTTGCGGGCAGAGCTTGGGTGGGCTGAGTTCAATCCTGCGTCATCGCATCATTGTCGCGCTGTCCTGTTCGGAGATCGGCACGCGTTCAAGATGTTACCCGACGGCACGCAGCAGTTGATGCGCCCTGACGGCGTTGTGACGCTCAATCTGCAGCCCATCACTAGCACGGGCGCACGTCCACAGAGCTGGGACGACATTTGTACCCGGAACGAGGAGCACCTGCACACCCCATCAACCAACCGTGAGACCTTGGGTATCCTGGGCCAGCAGCATCCGATTGCTGCGCAGATCCGGGACATTCGGTTCTTGGACCAGGTATTGAAAACCACCTTGCGACATTCCGTGGTGGACGAGCAAGGTTTGCCCGAGCTCGACGATGATGGGGACAAGATTTACAAGCAGGGTCTTCTGTCCCACGTCAGCAGCGACGGGCGTATCCACACGCACCTGATGCAGATCTTGGAGACTGGGCGAGCGTCTTCGGCACGCCCCAATCTTCAGAACATAAGCAAACGGCGTGAAGACGATTACCGCCGCATCATAGGTGAGCGGTACGAGTATCCAATCCGGAGTATCTTTGCGGCCAGTCCTGGTCACTTGCTGGTGGAGGCTGATTATACGGGAGCCGAACTGGCTGCGATCATGTGGTTGGCTGATGACCCCACTGGCATCGAACATGTACGCAGGAACATGCTTCCTGAGGTCCATGACGACCACTATGACATCCATTCCCAGGCAGCAGTCCGTGCGTTTCGCCTGGACTGCCTGCCAACCAAGAGCGGACTCAAGGATGCTGGGGTTTCCGGTATGCGGGTTGCGGCGAAGAACGTGAACTTCGGGATACCATACGGACGTGGCGCAGCTGCAATCGCGCGGCAGTGTCGTGAAGAGGGCGTGGATATCGTCGAATCTGAAGCGCAGCTACTGATCAACAATTACTTTGAGACATATCCCGGCGTCGAAGGATTCTTATCCAAATGCCGCGAGCGTGCCACGGATCAGAGGTGGTTGCGTAATGCCTTTGGGCGGTACAGGCGCTTCTATGAGATTTCTCCGGATCTCCGTTCCAAGGTCGGCGAGGCAGAACGGCAGGCGCAGAACTTCCCGATTCAGTCCCTTGTGGCTGACGCAATGAGTCTTGCGCTGCACAATCTCTACGAGTATCGCAAGCACCATGATGTTGATTACCGGATCGTGTTGCAGATTCATGATGCCGTCCTTCTTGAAGTGCCGTATCGGCACATGCAGGAAGTGTGTGAAGTCGTATTGCCCAAGTGCATGACCGAAGATGTCCCGGTATATCCGAATGACATCGATGGCACGCTTTGGCAGGAAGGGCAACCAGGTCCGTACTACCTATCCACTGATGTAGATGTATGTCGTTACTGGGGTCAGACCCTGAGTCCGGCCGAGGTGGCGCAGTTCATAGAGGAGGAAGAGTGATGGCTACTAGCAAAGCTCCATCACTGCCGGAGGATCCAACCCGCGACGACCGGATATTGCTCTATGGAGAGCGCGCAGACGGCAACTGCGACATATTCACCGGTGAGCCGCGTGATGTGCCTGATAACGCTGAGGACCGTATGCGCAAGGCGCATCAACTCAGAAAGGTGAAGAGAAAAGCATCTTGATTTGTTTGCACTGTGTTGTTGAATTCAGCTCATACCTGAACTATAATGGGTTCTTCAGCAATGTAAGCAAGAAATCGTTTTTTCGGAAAATTGAAAAAGGAAGCGACCATGACGCACGCGGCACGACCATCTACTGGAGGCGGGGCCTTCAAGTTCAAACAGCATGGAAAGAGTAAAAAGCAGGGACGACAGGGCGATTACGTTTTCAATCCCCGCTACCGCAATTCAGTGGAAGGGTGGGTTCCCAGCTGGAATCACACCACAACGGTATTCAGACCGTATCCCGTTGTGGCCCAGGAAGATGAGGGGCAGCTAACGGAATACCGTTACTCGTCAGCCCCTGATGATTTTGGGGACTGGATTCGCGGGTATCCGGCAGTACGCAACTTCGGCAGCAAGGGTTTGACCTATTTGCTGTACGACCCTCGTGACGAGACCTATGACCCGGCAACCAATCCGGCATGGGTGTTGTTCCGTGCAATCAAGGGCGCACGTGATGCTGGTCAGGCTGACGCATCATGGGCTCCGCTTCTTGAGGGGGGATCCGGACGTGGTGCAGAATTGCGTGCTCCGTCTGATCTGTACCTCATGCAGGGTGCCTTGCTGGAGCATCGTGGGAAGACCTACAGTCCTCCGCGCGGGGGAGCTCAGAATGACGATCTCGTCGTGCTTGAGATGGGGCCATCGTGCTACGACAGGTTGTCCACCCTGCTGAATACCAGGGTAGATGGGGCTACTGACGACGGCACTTGGGATGAGATGTTCACCCATGGTGACCCGACCTCGCTTGAAGAGGGAAAGGGTAAGTTCATCAGCTTCTACCAAGCTGGCGGCGCTGCCGATCCTTCGATGCAGTCTCAGAGTGGTTCTTTCGGTGAAAGTCGTACCACCGGTGAGCGTGAAAACCGTATCTTTGGATTTGGTTGCACTATCTATGACGCATGGAACAGCGTCCCTGCTGACCTGTCCGGAGTAGCTGACATGGTCCGTGGCAAGGTCATGGCCTGGGATGAGTTGATCAACATCATGCCTGATGAAGATCAGGCTGCGTTGCTCTGCGACTCGTTTGCGCCGGATGTCATCGAATACGGTTTTCGTGATTTCCCGGAATGGATCACAGATCGTGTTCGGGCCAAGCTGGCAGCTTCTGTTAGTTTCACGCAGTCGGGTACCACTTACCAGCAGCCTACGTCGGATTCCGTTGCAGCAGCCTCAACCGCTGATGAGGCGTTTGGTGCGCCAGCCGCTGCCGCTCCGGCTACTACTGACGCTAGCACGGAAACTACTGCTGGTGGGTTTGGCTCTGTGCGCGGTGCCACCGGTGCGGCCACCGGTTTGGCCGCCGAGACGCAGGATCCAATTGTACCCACGGGAAGCATCCCAGAGGACGCCGCGATTCGGCCGGGGCGTTCTCAGGCGGTGATGGATGCCGCTAGGGAAGCAGTGCGCGAACAGCAGTCCGAGTAACTATTTTGCTCGGGCCGCGGGGATGACGTGAGCCTCCAACACTGAATCCCAGCGCAATCCGATACGAGTACCGCACGGATCGCGGTACTCGTATCATTTCTTTTTTCACAGCGTATCATGGGCGCGTCCTATTGGCGCCAATAGAGATAGGAGAACCAGATGGCGACGATAACACTAGAGATTGAAGTTCCCGATGAGCAGGTTGATCGTGTTTACACCGCGTTTTGCCACTGCCACGGATGGGAAGCCACCATTATGGAGGTCGACGAGGCGACGGGCGAAGAGTCTGAGGTTCCCAATCCGCAGCCGCAGACGGAGCATTTTAGGGAAACCATAGTGAAGATCCTCCGTGCCGCCGTCATTGACCACGAAGTTCGAGAAGCCGTGAATGACGCACGGATCACAGCCATGGCCGAGGCGCAGAACGTTGACATTAACTGAGGATATCATGGGCAGAAAGAAATCTGTTACGCCATCGGAGACCCATAAAACGGCAGAAGATGGAATGTTGGCCGCGATGTGCGACTCGCTCAAGGTTGAGCTGGGTGGTGACAGGATTCGCAGCCAGGAGGAAATCGTTAGACGTCTCGTGGGTCTTCCCATGCCGGGGCTGGCGTTCCGGTACCTGATTCAGCAGGACGTGTTCCCGCTGGGTCGGATTACTACGATTAACGGACTACAGGAGAGCTGCAAGTCTTCGCTCATGTTCGAGATCATGCGTTGGCACCTCGTTTATGGCGGGCTGGCGATGTTGGTTGAGAACGAGACCAAAGACTCACCTGACATTCGGGAGGGTCTTTGGGATCACAATAATGACTTTCTCAACAGGAAGTTCCGGGCAGTACAGACTCAGAATGTCGAGGAGTGGCAGCAGGTGCTGACCTACTCCATCGATGCTGCGAAGAAGTACTGCAATAAGTCTGGCGGTCCCGGGCGCGCTATTCCCTGTGTTTTCGGTGTTGATTCTCTCAGTGCCAAGGCATCACAGGAAGACTTCGTCAAAATCAACAAGGCAGGGCATGCGGAACGCGGGTACTCCAATGTCGCACTGCACACGACGAAGTACTTGCAGGCACTCCCGACCTACTTGATTGACTGGCCGTTTACCGTGATCGGTATCCAGCACCTCAAGAAGACGAACGATCCACGTACCGGAGCTGTTATCCGTAACAAGCCGGGTGGCAAGGCTATTGCCTTCATGGAAACGTTCGAATTCGAAATGGTGCGCGTCCGTGATATCCAGAAGATCGATGAGGGCGGCGTCAACCTTCGGATTCAAACGAGGAAGAACTCTTTGGGCCCAGGTCGCATTACGATCGACGTGGTGTTCCGTTGGTGGTGGGAAGATGATCCTGCCACGGGTTTGCGTATCCAGAAGCATCTCTTCGACTGGGATGACGCGTCCATGGCGTTGCTGGTGCAGCAAGCCAAGGACAAGAAGACGGTGTGGAAGCGCATCAACGAGGTCGTCGACCTGCACCCGCAGCTCAGTAAGCGGCGTGTGTGGTCCCGCGAGCTCGGCATCTCGGAAGAGTCACCGGCTTCGTTTGCCGATGCCTACAGGATTATCGAGTATGATCGTCCGGATATCCTCCTGGAGCTTTATAAGATCCTGGGAATTCGACAACGCCGCGCGTTTAAGTTTGGGCAGGATTACGTGAACATGGTCGATAACCCAGGTCCAGCAGGTGGGCCACCTGACCCAACCATGTATGGTAAGTCTGTCAATACGTCAGCAGATATTGCTGATACCATTGGTACGCTGCTTCCACCAGAAACTACTGAGGAAGCTGCTTTTGATCCCAGCGACGCTGAGGATTTGGCGGATATTTGATGGTAGGGTGGGATGATGTAGTCGAGGAGCCTGCAGGCAACTGGACCAAGCAGTCAATGGAAGACGGCATGGTCAAGAAGGTCATGCAGAAAACCGGATTGATCTACAACCTTGAGAACCTGCGCCAACGTTGCCAGGAGGCGACGGGGCGCAGGGACCTCAACTTTGAGTGGTTTCATGACGAGTACCCCAGCTTTCCCGTCAGGTTGACAGCCAGAAAAGCCTATTGGTTGCGGGACATGTTGGTTGAGGACATATACAAATCGTTCACCCGGACCACGGCGTTCCGTGCGTATGAGTCCGCCTGCGAAGAACTAGACGTTGATCCACGATCGGAAGCGTTCGGGGTTATTTTCAGGTGGCCCGGGATAGCTACCATGGTGCTACACAACTACATGATTGACGAAGAGTTGATCGACATAGGCACATCGTGGACTAGAATTACCCGTACGATCGGTAACGTCAGTCCGCGGGTTACATACGCGTACGACGAGTTGGATTTTTTGCTTCATGCCATCAGTAACGAGTGGGAGCAGCACGGATAGCCTTAGTCTGTACGTGAAGCCCCGTAAAAAGTCGTTCTCGTGCCCAATCAAACTGGAGCGGGAATTGCGTGAGACGGATGAGGGTACTGTCATTTACCCCCCATCCTCTGCTGATGAGCTAATGCTGAAGTCAAACGGGACGACTAGGGTGCACGGTAACCGGTACACCGTTCCGGCGTTCAACTCCGTGGCGCAGGCGGTGGCACCAGGCTTGTCGCTGCTGGTGCCCAATATTGCCGGTATCAACCGTAGGCCGCGTAGTTCTAGGGAGGCGTTCTCGCAGAAAGAGGCCATCCGTATTTTCAACGCGATTGTGGACCTACGTTTCGATGATGACCTGTCCTTGTGTCAGATTGTCGTCAATGAACGGGATGGGCACATAGAGGGATTGCTAGGGCCCAAGACGCAGTATCTTGAAAATCTGACTCTCTTTCAGATGATACAGGACATGCTGGGTGACACTGTCGATACGGAATTTTGTGAAGGCCTGGTAGCTGGCAGGCACTTGATGCTGCGTTACACGCACACAGAGGAACTAATCACGATAGACGGCGAGGAGCCTGATGCCTTCTATTACGGTTACCATTTTGCGAACAGTGAATCTGGCGACGCCAGCGTACGCGCTGCGCCGTTGATCTACCGCGCGCTTGACGGGACTGGTTCTCTGATCCACCTTAAGGAGGCGGGGAGACAGTTTCACACGGGTAAGGATTTTGCCGCCAAGCTGTCCCATCTGGTTTCGTCGGTACTGCTGACAGATACCGACAGCGCGCGTCTACGTGCATCCTTGGTAGCCATGTCAAAGCGCACCCTGGACCTTGATCCCGAGACGCCTGGTGCTTTAAAGAGACAAATGGAATCACTGGCGCAATCCCTGCGATACGATACCAAGGCCGTAACCAACGCCATGGCACGAAATATTGTTAAGCACTCTGTGTACGTGGGTAGTTACGGCGCGGAGCCTGACACCGATGTGGAATACCTTACGCACCGTAATAGCGTCATACGGGAGCGTACCCAGTTTGATGTGTACAACGCTATAACCCGTGAAGCACAACGTTTATCCATCCCGGTGCGGGAGGGAGTTGAGCGCACGGCACACGACTATATGGTTCGAACAGGAGTGGAGTAATGGCAAAGAACGAGAACCCACTGGCTAAGTACGAGAAGACGACCGAGGCAGTCGAGCAGCTCAGTGCGGAGGCCCAGGAGCTGTATCACGCGAAGATTGACGCTATCCGTTCGATGAACGAAGATTTGCGTCAGCAGTACGACGAGATGTTGGATACCGCCGAGGTGCAGTTCAAGGAAACCCTTGATTTCTACTACGCGCTTGGCAACAAGTTGTCGAGTATTGAGACGTCTAACGAAGAAACGTACGGACCTGCGCCTATCGATAAATTGGTGGCTGCTTGGTCAATTGGTGAGAGCCTTATCTACAAGTGCCTGGATTTCGCTCAGCAGTACACACAGTCAGAGTTCGACGCGCTACGAGAAATCGGCATTTCATGGACGCACACCACCACTCTCCTAGCGATACACGATAAGACCGTACGCGAGGAGTTACAGCAGCGAGTTGGCCAGGAAAACCTTTCAACTCGTGAGCTGGGTAAGCTGGTCAAAGATATGAATACAGCTAACCAGCGACCGGCAAACTCTCCCGGCCGCGCTTACCAGCAGCCGCGTACTATCGCAGCCGGGCTAGATCAGATGACAACCGTTTGCGAGAAGTGGGAGAGGCAGAACGCGTCGGTGTGGGCCGGGGAAGATGACTCCGTCCTGGCATCGCTGGAGGCCATGCCCACAGAGGAATACGGTGATCAAATTGCTGAAAAGCTGGATCAGGTAATTATCACAATGGAAAGACTGGCTGCTTTGGCTACGGCAAACGCCAGTCGAGGCAACCGTATTCGAGAAACAGTTAACGCGGCTCTTGACCCGCAGGCAGATGATGAGGAAGATAATTCAACAGAGACAACAGAGACAACTGATGAGATGCAGGAGGCAACAAGCGTAGCGCGGCGCGCACTACGACGAGCCCGTCGAAATCAGTAACCAGTTGATTGGCGGGTACCAAAGATGTTGCGTCTAGCCTTACTTCTGGTCAGTAACACGCCACAGGTGCGTAACCAAGGTTGTAGCTTGTAACAAGATGACTGTGTTTATTTCGTGACAAGGATGAGGATATAGTGGCATGGCTTTTGGCGAGATCACAAAGCTTACTGACCGCGGTTTTGGTTTCATTAAATCAGACCAGGCCAGTAAAGAGATTTTCTTTCACGTATCAGCTTTACAGGGCGTGAGTTTCGATGACCTGTATGAAGGTCAGCGCGTTTCCTTCAGCGAGGGCCAAGGAGATAAGGGGCCCCGCGCAGAGGATGTGACAGCAATGGCTGAATGAGCTATGCCAAGCTGCACTGTAGCCGTACTCCTGTACGCTGACGAGTATCACGTTTTGCATCGTCGGTGCTTGGAGTCTATCCGTGACCAACTCCCTGCTGGTGAGTACGAGCTGCGCGTCGGCATAAACGACGTTTCAGCGGAATCGGTGACGCGGGAGCTTATCCGAGGACTCCAAGTCAAAGGAGTCCTGGAGGAGCGCAACATATACAGCTCCCCAGATAACATCCGAAAGTATCCCATGATGCGTCGGATGTTTCACGACGCGTCGAACCCCATCACGACCCCATTCGTGATGTGGTTCGACGATGACTCGTACTTGAAGCCCACGTTCGACTCCCAGAACTGGGCGCAGATCCATGACATGATGGATTCGGCGTCCATGATCGGGTCGACTTATTCGATTGGGCTTGAAGGCAACCAGAAGCAGTGGATAGAGGATCAGTCCTGGTACACCGGTAAGCCGACGGCTAAGAAGATATCGTTTGTTACCGGTGGTTGGTGGTGTTTGGCATTGGATGTGATCAACCGTTTCGATTGGCCAGTACAGGCTATCGATCACTGTGGCGGAGATATGATGCTCAGTGCGTTGATGTACCAACAGGGCCTCAGCGTGCAACGGTACAGTGCTGACGTAGCAATTAATGCAGACGGCACAGGTCGTGAGAGCCGCGCCCCCCGCAGGGGAGTGGATCAAAAGCGAATAGGTGTCGACTACGAGCCTGGTGTGACGAAGCAAATTTACGATGCAATTACCACGGGGTACGCCTCATCGGCGGTCCTGGCATCAAATGCATACACACCAGAAAAGGCGAGGTTGGAGGAGATCAATGATCTTCTACTGAATCTCGTGAAAAGTATGTCCGATGACTTGAAAACCTTTGGGCAGCTAAGGAAGATGGCACAGACAGCAAGCAATGAAGCAAAGTCACGAGCTACTCTCTTGGAAGCGTGGGCGCAGGGTGATATGGAGACTCTTGTAAATATAAGCAGAGAGTTTTCCATTCCGCTTGTGTCCGCTCAAGGCGAGAAAATTGTGACGACATGGATCGAGCAAATAAAGCCTTTGGTCGATGAAGCAGTGGAGATCTGCGAAAACAGCAAGCAGTGAACGGAGTGAGCAATGCGCATAAGGCAACTTAATCTGTTTGAGCAAACGCACGGCGAGGCGCGAGACGCAGCATTGAATTTACTGGAAGAGAAGAGAGCAGAATTGATTTCCTGTGCAACGCAGATAGCGCAGGAGATCGCCCAACAGCTGGGTGTGGTGACCAGTCCAGCAGTGCTGGATAGGTTGCAGAAGGAGCACCCTGAAGCTGTTGCTGGCGTAGATCGCCGGTTCATGGGCGCGGTTTTTCGGCGCAATCGTGGTTGGACCCGAGTGGGATGGGCTGCCCAGGGCAGCCATGCACGTCCTGTGAGTGTTTGGAAACTTACTGACGAATAATCTGCAGCTGTGCGTAGTGTCAGAGTGACATTGAATTTTTTTTTCAGGCAAACAAGGAACTTGTTCTTATGGCGACCATTCCTCAACTTTGTGGCACATTGATGCAACAGTGCGTGTGCCTTGACGAGCAACTGAATACCGTTGGTTTTCAACTGGCAGTTTCTCCGCAGACGACTACAACGGCAACCGGGTCGTCCGGGTCGTCCGGTATCAAGAAGATGGCCCGCAAAACAAAAACGGGCGCGTCGAACCAGGCCAAGAGTGTTGCTGGCTATTGGTCAGCAATTAAGGCGCATCAATCAGAAACTAGCTGCACCCTGCCCGAAGCCCGGGCGTGGTACAAGACAGTCAGTAGTTGCACGAACTAACGATCCCGTCCTGAAGGGTGAGCACCTGGCGCCCCGTGACCTGACCTAGGAGGTCACATTTAGGCGTTTAAAATTTAGAGAGTAGTCATGTGACACTCTTCGACGGGATTGAAGAGCGGGGGCAGGGTCTGTTTCTCAGGCCTTGCCCCTGTTTTATTGCCCATGCCTGATTTCAAAACATATTCTATTAAGCGTGTGATCAAGCTGCGTAACAGGCTTAGAAATGAAACGGCTATACCCTACTACGCATGCACGGTGGAGGGTGACGATTTCAATCAGTTTGTCCGCGCTTTTCATCGTGCGCTCCCGTCCGGCATTCCGCTGGATACTATGTACGAATCCATGCGTTATTTGGCTGGCGTTGAGTTGTCAGCAGAGCGCATAAATGATCTCTCGTGGAGGTTGGCCGGTAACACCGACCGGCTTAAGGAGGGGACACCAGTACGGCCCTGGACTACACAACACAGTGATGAATGGATTCCGCTACAAATACTGAGAGCAATTCCGCGTAGGAGCACCGGCGAGCGCTTCGGTTGCATGTTTTGTTTTCAGGTATTGGCCGGTACCTCCTGTCCATTACAGGTGTACCGTTTCTGGGGAAATGATGCGTGCTACGCTATTTCGCAGCACATCGGATTCACGCCTCACTGGCGTAGCTATCCGTATACGCACCCGATGCATCTGGTTGGCATGAGGTTCTACGCGTTGGTGGAGCCCAATATGTGCCGGGAACATCCTGGGTTTTTCCGTGTTGAGAGCTCCCCCTCTTTTGAGGCGCATAACAAAGCTATCCTCAAGCACCGGGTGAAGCAGCCGCACGCTGCGCACTGTCCTCGTGGATTCGAACACGAGTGCCACAAGTGCATAATTGGTTATACGAGCTGTCCCGGCGGCACTCACAAAGAGGATTACGTGGAGGGGGTATGCCCTAATTGTGGGCCAGACCAGTGGTTTGATCCTGAGGCTGGTTCTGACTTATGTGTTGCGTGCGCGCATTCGCACACATAGAATTACTGGTAGGTAAAACCACAGCACGGAGCACACAATGGGCATGCAGATGCGCCCCCAGGGCGGCGACCCCAGGTTCTACGCGCCAAACCGCGATATTGCGTATTGTTTCACGCATATAGTGCGCGTAGCACTGGCCGCGTTGGATGACGAAGAGAAGCGCCCGCCCTGGATAGCGGATTACATGGAGTACACCGGAACCACGCAAGACGACCTTTGCGCAGCAGCCAAGGCGATGGCAGACGGTATTGCACACTTCGTGGATGCTGATAAGCCGCCTGAGACACCGCATGAGTCGCTTGATCAGTCCGGTTTTCTCGACTCACCACCAGCCGCGCAGCTGATTCTCAGCGCCCGTATTGGGCAGGTGCTCACCGGCTTGTTTTTTACCGCGGTTCGCGACATTACCCCTGCAGGAAGCAGGTCACCGGTCAGTGATGACATGGCAACGATGGTAGCTGAAGCAGCGAGACTCACAGATGACATTGAATCAACAAAAGCTGACAGGGCTGCTGGAAGCAGCTAAGCGGGCAGTTGTTCGGAGCAGGCACAGGGCAGAGCTTAGTCCTCAGGAAGAGGTAATCCGAATGGTGTTAGGTACATGGTTTGCCGATTTCAACGATGCTGTCGGCAATTTCCCAGACAACTACATAGTTTTCGACCTGGAAACCACCGGGACTGTCTTCGGTAACAAGGCGCACGTGAAAGGGTACCACGACTTGATCACGCAAATTGGGCATTGCGTTGTCAAGGATCGCAAGCGAGTTGCCAATGACGGGCTCATACTTAATTGGTACGACCCCCAGTACGAAGACCTACACGAGTACCCGGACGTCATGACCGAAAACTGGCTGTCGGATAGCCTGGATCGGTTGGTGCAAATTTTCGAAGACAAGGGTCGCACCTATCAGGTTCCCGTCGAGCGTATGCGGGCGGAGGGCGGTGATCCACTGCATGTCCTCGACTTCTACTACAAGCTGTTCATGGATGCACGAGCTGAGGCTTTCTTCTTCGTTGGGCACAACGCCCACAGTTTCGACGGGAAGTTTCTCAGGTACCATTTCCAGCAGTACCTGAACAAGGATTTCAAGTTCGGCGCCAACGAGCTCCTGGATACCGGAATGGTTGAGAAGGCATCGCAGATGCCCGGCAGCAACCTGCCCTGGCCCGGAGACACGATCAAGGAATGGTCAGAGCGCATATACAACGTACCCATGCGAGTGAAGTGGAACCTTGATCAGCACTGTGCTGACAAATACAAGCTCATGGAGCGGTTCGAGCTTGAAGGTGAAGCCCACGATGCTGGGTTCGACTGCCTGTTGACTCATCACCTCTTTGAGACTTATCGAGAAATAGCGGCGGAGGAAGCTGGTAATGGCGAGTGAGCGGCCGGATCCGCAGTACCGTTCGATTCGGCCGCGTCTTCTCAAGATGCTTCCGACCACTAAACGCGTATGTCTCAAGTGTAATAAGGAGTTTACATCTCTCGGAAAGATTAATCGTTTGTGCCCTACTTGTAACACTGACAACATCCAGCGGTCAAAGCGTGCTGGCGATGATCCGGTTACTGGGAATCCGTACTCTGATAGCTAAAAAAAGGAGCCATACATGACCACTGTACTTGGAGTGGATCCAGGTAAGTCGGGTGCGCTGGCTCTAGTGGGCAGCCTAGGCGCGATCGACGTATTCAAGTTGGATAACACGGAGCGAGATATTTGGGATTGCTTGAAGGAATGGCGTGAAAAAATTGACTGCGCCTACATTGAACGCGTATCTGCTATGCCTCGACAGGGCGTTTCATCCACCTTTAAGTTTGGTACCAGTTACGGGTTTTTGCGTGGAATGTTGGTAGCGTCGGAGATCCCGTTTGAAGCGGTGACACCCGCCAAGTGGCAGCGCACCCTGGGTTGCCTGACAAAGGGCGACAAAAACGTGACCAAGTCAAAAGCGCAGGAACTGTTTCCTAATATCAAGATCACGCATGCCGTAGCTGACGCTCTTTTGATAGCCGAATACGGAGTACGGGATTATAAAGATGCAGGTACACAACAGTAATTCCAACATAACGTCGGACGGTTTACCTCGCTGCGAGACCGTATATGGTTTTGCGGGTGCTGGTTTTCCTGGCCTACTCCACAGGTGCGAGAATTCCGCTACCGCGTGGGAGACGCTCCTGCGCGAGAAAGTGAGCCCAGAGGCTTGGGCGCATCAATCCGTTAATCGGCGCGTGTGTGATACCTGCCTCGAACGGCATAGTGATGCCAAGAGGCGACGCAAACGCGGCGATGAGTTGACGGATGATGAATAAACTGGGGCCCAGCGGATCATATTTGGTAGCGGCAATTGTAGCGCTGGGTATTTTTTCACTGCTGGCCGACTACTTCGGCTGGTTAAAGGGAGATGACTGATGAGCGACGACGCGCAACCATCGGAAGATGATGCCCTGGGCGCGGCTGCAGAAAAGGCCCGCGTGCTGGCAACTTCCAGTGAAGAGGTCCAGCAGATCATGGTGGTCATGCTGGATTCATGGAGGTTGTACTTCATGGCGCATGCGGCTCTGCTTCCGTGCGTGCAGGAGTTCGCTGAGGACGTAGAAGAGCAGGAGACCATCCGTCGAATCGTTGTTGAGTCCATGCGTGACCAGGCTACAAAGGGATACACGACCGAAGAACTGGTTGAGGCGCTCAGTGGGCGTGCCGTGGCTTTTGTTGAAGCGCACGCTGCTACTGGTGACGAAGCAGGCATTGAAGATGAGTAGCGTTGGCGAATATAAAACCGTTGGTGATGTTATTAGCGATTTAAATGTAATGATTGTTGAAGCACCCATTCCTAACAGTGTCAGTTGTAAATTGGCTTATATTGTTAGTGAACTTGAAGCGGAGATTGAAGATGAGTGAGGACGAGAATGTTCATTCCACCAAACCCGAATAATTATTCGGAAGAGAGCGCGTTGGACCGACAGATCATGTGGGAAGACTACGAAGACCACTTGGACCGGTTCCGTGAAGCACCAACAGAGAAGAAGGAAGACACCGATGAAGACATTGCGCAAGGGAAGTGATTTCAAGCGGGTCAAGAACAAGACCCAGGACGATGATGTGGTTATCAAGCGCTTTCTCAACAAAGGCTGGAGCTACTGTGACAAGACTTCGTGGAAGCGCGAGTGTCGCGACAAGAAGTGATGAGTAGGAGCTACGAAATTCCCTGTTCCTGGGAAGTGTACGGAATCGTCGAGGTTGAGGCGGATAACCTGGACGAGGCTGTGACCAAAGTCGAAGCAGACGATTTTCCGTTACCACACGAAGCAAGTTACGTGGATGGTTCTTTAGAGGTCGATCGCGAGATCGCAGAAGAGTTGAACAAGGAGTGATGATGAACAGCTTTTATATTGGTTGGACGAGCGATGCGTATCGCACAGACCTGCTGCCGGAGCCCGAGGCTCCTTCCAATTACAAGGACCCCGCTAAGATTGCCGCCGCAGTGGCTGCGAAGAAGGAGAAGCAGGAAGCTGATGCTCGCTTCTCGCCGTTCTACGGAAAGCTATCCTCGATCTGCATGCTATCGCCAGCTGGTGACGTATTGTTGCAGCACAACGACGGTGAGCAGGATATGGATACAGGAACCATGTTTACGGATTTCCTGATCAACATGTTCAAGTTTCCGGATCACACCGGCCCCTTCGAGCTTACTTGGCCGCAACTGCTGTACAACGATGAGCCAGCGCAGCTGGTCGGGAAAGTCGTTAAGGATGCGCTCAAGATGGCTGCCATGGAGGCGTTGGCGGTCGGCGCCCTTCGCCCGAACGACATTCCGCCCAGGTTGTGGTATGGTCGCAGCGCATTTTGCGTTGATCCTTACGAGGTGCTGGGTAGCGGGGTGCCTGGTTTCGATCCCATTCGTGCTGACACGTTTTTCAAGTTCAGCTTCGACGCAACCGATTACGTTGATCACGATAGGGGCGTACCGGCCGCCCACTACGACGCTCTCAGGGCGAAGCACGTTGCTGAAGCCTCTGGCCTCGTGAGGTCACTGGTGACTGCGTAGGAATCAATAACCACGGGTCGCGAGCGTACCAAAAGCGGAGCGTGCAACCATCATGACTGCGAGTACCAAGAGGTAAGCGTGTAACCAGGGCAGCGGAGAGTACCAACACAGGAGCGTGCAACCTGCGTCGTTGCGAGTACCAGGATCATTGCGTGCAACCATCATTCGCGATAGTAACAAGCCGATGGCGTGCAACCATCCAACGCGCGAGTACCACGAGTATCGTGTGTAACCAGAGTCACGGAGAGTATCATGTCATTGGCGTGCAACCAGCGTCTGAGCGAGTTCCACTTGTTGAGCGTGCAACCATATTAATCGCTAGTAACAAACCTACGGCGTGCGGTATTTTTTTGGAGACGTCATGGACGATGACAAACCCCGTGTTCCCTACAGGGAAGGTCGGCAGGACGCCGACTCCGTTGATGGAGATAGTAGGCCGTTCAAGGCACTGTCGCTGCCCGCCACAGCTACCTTGAATGATCTGGCCAACGAATACGTTTTCTTCAATCACGGGGCGCTTTTCACCTACGGAGAAATGCGGGTTGATCCGGCCCAGGAGTACTGTGTTGAGAACAAGTGCGAGGTGCAGTTACTCGTGACGCCCAAGCCCGTGTTCAGGGGCGTATCCAACGGTAAGAAGGATTCCCAGCACTGGGATCATTCGTTACTGGCGGTGCCAACTGATCATTGGCTGGGTATTTCGCGCATGCTCATCGAGTCCGGCATCCTGGACCTGGCCAACCAGAAGTTCCACAAGGCGTACTACAAGCCGGTAAAAATTGTTGACTGGATTTCAGTTGAGCAGCACACGGCCATGGATGCATGGCCCACGTTGCGCGTGGCCCTGTTCGGCCTCGACGGAAACAAGCAGTTCATCAAGGTCACGGATTCAGATATAGGTGGTGCTGATAAGAAGCCGTCAGCGCCCAGGCTTGTCATACGCCCCCCTAACCCCGAGGCGGTATCGTTTGCAGACGCCATCTTCGGTGATCACCCACGTCCATATGACGTGATCGACCCCAAGCGAAACGGGAGACACTCGTGAAAATCAAGCTACAGCTACCAGCAGACGCGAAGATCACCTACGACGCAGCCACACGTGAGTTGTTAGTCATCCCCTTTTTCACGAAGATAGCGGGCAACCAGCCATTCGGGTATGTGCAGGTACTCGGTGATGGTGGAGCTGAGCAGCGCGCCGTCTTGCAGGTGAGCGGGAAGACCGGCAAGCCGAGCTGCTGGGCAACCAAGGAGCGGCGGGTGCAGACGAAGTTCGACTCGATCAGAAAGAGTGAAGTCACATGATTGCCACGGTCCACACCAAAACGTTCCAAGAGATTCGCTACATGAAACGGGCGCCGGGGGCGGAGCCTGATTCGTGGGAGCACATGAGTAGTACTGACTCTGTCGATGACCAGGTTAATCGCTGGATCGCCGATACGGGAGCAGTGATTGATAACATCTCTGCGCCTGGTATCAGTCAACTTTGGTGTGATGAGGGGATGACGGTGAAGTGTATCGTTATCGCTTTCGTGATTATGTATTACAACTCCGGGAGATAGTCATGTCGGAGCAGGACACACAACAGCAAGATCAGTACCATCTCACCGTGGTTCCCGACACCGGGGAGGTCGTGGTCGAGACTTACGACGACGTGGCAGAGCTGGTGTCACGACTCGTTGCACTTAGCCACCAATCTGTCACCGTCAGCATTTTTCAGGGTCGGCGTCTCTTCACCACGAAGGGCAGCCCGCGTTACCTCAAGATTGATGAGGAGTATCACCCACTGTTCGAGGAAGTAGTTCCGGAGGCACTGGAGCTGGACAGCGGGGGATACCTGGGCGACGCGCGGCTTCCGATGATTGGTGTTGGCTACGACTCGACAGAGAAAGCTGCTGAGGAAGAGGACGCACCGGCCGAAGAAGATGAGTACCCAGCGGAAGCCTAAATAGCGGCCGAAAACCGGTCATAATTCCTTGAGGCTCCCTAGCTTGCGTATGCGTTTACGCGAGCGTCTTCGCGCCGATGATCCTGCGAGCCCGCGCGGAAACCGTTCCGTGTGGGCTCTTATGCAAACTACCCCGCTCGCTGGCGGGTTGATGGTCTCAGAACATGCCCTAGTTCTGATGACTAATACAGCTGCTGAGGGCATAGATGGATGGCCGTATGGTGCGGCCACGAGAAGTCTTTTACGAAGAAGAGAGGTACGAGAGATGAAGCTCCAACAGCAGCACAAGAACATGATGACACGGGACCGCGCTCCGGGGGAATTTCTCCTAGCGGCGGTGGTCCCAGTGCGGCCCAACGCGTCGCACGTCACAAACACTCCGTGGCCGTGCCCGCGGACCACCGACTATTCGTGGATGTCCCTCTTCCACGATCTCTTCCCTAAGGACGGCGCGGCGTCTGGGAAGGCTGAAGGGTCACGACTGGGGATGGCTTTCAACATCCACAAGGGTGGGTTGAGCCGCCAGGGCCGTTTCACCTGGGGAGGTCCTAACTCGTTGACTCCGGTCAACAAGGACGCTTCACTCATCGCGACGGCGAAGGGTGAGCACTTTCACATGGCGCTTGGCAACACCAGCGCCATGGTGACCGCGATCGCGATGGACAAGGAGATCGGGGACGCTGTTCGCAAGAAGCGCGTCCTCGATGCTGCGCCCAAGCTCCCTGTCGTCCTGCTCGGGTTCGAGCGGGCGGACGGGGAGAAGAAGGCCGGGCTCTCCGAGATCGGTGGTCCAACCCTGTTACCGGACCTCCCGGTGACCGACTTGGCGGACTTCAAGCAACTGGGTAATTACGCAACCCAGCTGCTGAACCGACACAGCCTGTACGACGTGGGCTGGTCGGATGAGGTCGAGGGCGGCATCCGCGTCCGGCTTGCAGGCAAAACCTGCGATCACGACGTGCCGCAGGCCTTGGTTAACATGGCTCCCGGCTTCTCGGTCGTCGAGGAGGAGTTCGTACTTCCGCCCGGGTTCGAACTTTTGAAGCGGCACGCGGAGGACATCCCCTTCGATGTCGGCACCGTCCTTGAGGCGGGGCAGCTCATCGGTTATGCCAGCTCCTTCCCGGGTGCTGCTGAAGTCAGGGCACCTGCCTCGGGCACGATTGACTACATTGATGCTTCTAACGAAGCAAATGTGGTCGTCCCCCAAGGCCAGTACGCGACCTGGAAACAGATCGCGGATGAGCTGACGGCGGAGGAGGTAGATTTCGTTCTTGACGCTGCCTGGGCACGGGCCTGGCAGGGCGGCAAGGAGTTCGGCATCAAGAAGGGCTCGGAGTACTGGCCGGAGACGATCAGGTGGATTGACGTCCGGCTGGTGAACTCCGAGTTGCTGAAGCCGACTACCTGGTCGATCGACTCCGACCTAATGGCCGCAATGTCCATTGAGAAGGACCGGAAGGAACTCCGTCTTCTCACGGACTTCAGCGAGCTGCTGCTCCCCGGAGGCAGGATGCCGATCCAGGCCTTCGCGATGATGGAGGCCAACCCGACGTCTTTGCTCTTCACGGACCCGTCGGGGAAGACCAGTCTCGACCTCCACTCGGTTCCTCCGAGTCGCTTGCCGTTCCGCAACGTCTCGGTCGCGAGGGTGCGGGGTGAGCAGGCTAATCGGACCGTGTCCGAGAACCTGCAGGACGCGGCCAAGAAGAATCCCGCAGGGCTCTTCGGGGGACTGACATCGACACCGACCGCGTCGAGCTGACTCTGGACCAACCACTCGGGTGGTTGTTCAATTACGACACCGCCCCCGCACTCATTCCTGAGTGGCCAACGGGGTCGGTGATGTGCCTTGTGCTTGTCGCCGCAGCTGGTGATGCTCTCAAGGTCATTGTCCCCCTCACCCAGGCCGCCATGCGTGATATGGCGGCAATCGGTGACAAGGAGGACAGCAAACTGTGGTTCCGAATTCCGCGGAAAACCCTGGCCCGCGTGGACCAGGGTATATCCGTGGAGGATTTTGAGAGGGATGCGAAATGAAGTTTGGGATCTTTGCAGCGATGGTGATCTCGGTGATGTGCGCACAGGCGGATGCCTGTGACAAGTGCATTATCAAGGTCAAGAAGAATAAGCGGACCTGCATCACGACCATCAAAGCTGGTCGTCTGCGGATCCCCGTTCTTGACCTGAGATGCGTCAGTCACAAGGCGGTTGACTTGACCGCTGATGTGGCCGAGGGCGCTGTTGGTGTGGTTGGCGGAGTCGTGCACGGCACGCACTCGCTGCTGCACCGCGTTCTCTTTCCCTGTTGCCGGTCGCACACCTATCGGCCTAGGTCGGAGGTGCACACACTGGTTCATTGGGAACCGTGCGATCTGCGCGGACTCAGGTAGCCTGCCGGGTAATTAGTAGGCGGACGAACCTACACCAGCTCTCGGCCCTTCGGGGCCGGGGCTGGTTCTTTTTTTTTAGCTATCAGCGGAACTAGGAACTGCAAACTTCCTGGTGTACACTAGACTGTGCCAAACCGGAGGGAGTTAAATGGAAGAAGCGACGACGGGTTTTCATCCGGAAAACACCAAGTTGGTGCTAGATCCGGATATGGACGGTAACAGTGCTGTTACACTGGAGGGCGGAGACCTGAGTGTTAAGACAGAATTGAGCGAGACACGTGAAACGCATGCGTTTGCTGTGTATGACGCAGTTACTGCAGGTCACACACCGGAGGAAGTGAGTACCGCAGTAGCCGAACCTGTTACGTCGGAGCCGCGGCCGTCACCGGCTAAAACTGAGCCAGTGCCTGATCCCGTGTGGGTTATTTTTGAAATTGAGGGCTTTGGGGAGCACCGTGCGCCTTACCATGCTGTGATTCGGAATGGCAGCAATCTTATACTCGTGTATGATATGGCTATTCCCGGAGGCCAGCGTTTCTTTCCCAGAGCTACGGAACACCCTGTCGGAATCCGTGTTGGTAACAGCAATACAGCGCTGATGGGGCACACGACGGGCATAGAGTTCATGGATGGTTCCCGTGAATACTGCGTTATGCTAGTTGAGCAGGAAATCGAAATCGAAGACGAGTAAGGAGTACTTGTGATGATGGAGAAGCAAGGAGAAATTCGCCCGGAGCTTACGCCGCAAGAGGAATACGACGATGAAGGAGAAAAAATCGTTTATCCTCATGAGGTCACTGGAAATCTCGCGAACGACATGATGTATCCATGCGTCGCTTCGAAGACCGCTGCCGCGGATACTACCGAAGAGGGCATTGTCGAGCTTGAAGACCACGTGACAAAACGCGCCTCCGATGCGGTCAAGTCCGGATTGCAATAGCGCCACTCTTAATCAAGGGATTGTAAAGCAATGGCGGACGGCCTCTCATCCTTTTCTAACATGTCCAGTCCGAACGGACGCGGATCGGAGGGGTTTCCCGACCCCTTCTGTGACGTTTCTTCGCTCTACATGCCGGATAGCATGGGTGATGCTCTCCGTTGGTGTGAATATATCTTCATGGCCAACGGTATGTATCGCCAGGCTTGCGACAGGATCGTTTCGTATTTCATCACGGAGATAGAGATACGCGGGGACGATAAGGATGAGAAGGACAAGTTCAAGTCATTTTTGGATGACACGCTGGGAGTTAAGAACTTGTTGCACACGGTAGGCATGGACTACCTGTGCTACGGTAACTCGTTCACCAGTATGCTTGTGCCCATCCGGCGCTACCTGTTTTGCCCCAAGTGCAAGATTGAGTTCCCGCTGCGCAAGATATTCAACGAGCCTGCATTCCAATTCAAGTGGTCGGGTTTCGCTTTTAATGCGCATTGTCCCAAGTGCAAGTACACCGGTGAGTGGAGGCACAATGATCGACGGTCCACCGAGGAGGAAGATCTCCGTGTACGGCGGTGGAGTGCGCATGATATGGAAATCCTTTGGGATCCACTCACTGATGATGCGAGCTATATCTGGAAGATCCCGGCTGAATACCGTCGGTTGATTACTGATGGCAACCTGTATCACCTTGAACGAGCAAACTGGGAAATCATTGAGGCTGTCAAGAACCAGCAGGACCTCCGCTTCGACAACGACATTGTCTACCACATGAAGGAGAACGCACTCTCCGGTGTGCGTAATCGCGGATGGGGTATCAGCCGGGTGCTGTCCAACTTCCGCCAGGCGTGGTATGTCCAGGTATTACACAGGTACAACGAAGCCATTGCACTGGATTACGTGATCCCGTTTCGGTTGATCACTCCCGCCGCGCGACCTGGTGCCGCGGGTGAGTTTAGTGATCCTGCGCTCAACGTGGATATGGGTGGTTTCGGCGCGCGTGTGCGTTCGATGCTCAAGCAGCGCAGGAAAGATCCCGCGGGGTGGCACACGCTGCCGTTCCCGGTGGAGTACCAGGCGCTGGGTGGCGATGCTACACAACTCGCACCGCAGGCGTTGATGGAGCAGGGTATGGATACCCTGCTGACATCAGTAGGTATTCCCGTTGAGTTGTATAAAGGATCACTGTCAGTCCAGGCAGCTCCCGCGGCGCTGCGCCTGTTTGAGTCCAGCTGGACCCACCTGGTGCATAACTTGAACAGGTTCCTACAGGACATCGTGGACAAGGTTGCTGAACTGATGTCATGGGAGCCGGTCAAAGTGAACCTGGCCCGCGTGACTCACGCTGATGATCTTAACCGCCAGATGGCCAAGCTGCAGTTGATGATGGGTCAACAGGTCAGCCAGACCACCGGCCTCAAATCTGTTGGGCTCGATTTCGAGGAAGAGCAGAGGCGGAAGCTCGAAGAGGAGATGTTCATCGCCGAGGAAACTGCCACCATGCAGGAGCAGATGCAGCAGGCTGCGGCGATGGACGAGATAGCAGGTGGAGTGCCTCCTGCTGGCGGCATGATGGGCGGCGCTCCGGGTATGATGCCTCCTGGCGCACCTCCAGCTGCTGGCGGAGCCCCTCCGGGCGCGCCTCCTGCTGGTCCCGAGGGCGCGGCAGCGCAGCAGTTTGCGACCGCGCAGCCTACCCAGATGAACAAGCCGACTACTCCGGAGGAAATGGTGGGACAGGCGCAGACCCTCGCGCAACAGATGATGTCACTACCATCATCGCAGCGGCGGTCTGAGCTTATCACTCTCAAGAGAGTTGATCCCACCATGCATAGCCTTGTGACCAGTGCTATGGATGAGATTCGTCAACAAGCGCGCAGTATGGGGCAGCAGCAGATGCTTTCGCAGCAATATGGCCAGATGTAGTTGTGAAAGATACCGGCCGCATGACCGACCTGTGCATGACACACAGCTTTGTGGACGATTTCCTTTTGATCGACCCGTTCGCGGCTAATTTTGCATTTGCCAGGATAGGTCCTCACGAGCTTGCGGTGTATTTCGGGAGCCGTTCTGCAAAGAACTCGGTGCGAACCCTGCGGCGCGCCATAGAAGCGGACGTACCCGGATACCATCTGGGTATTCCGTGCTCATGTTGTAACCGTGAGTTACACGTGAAGCTCAAGTCAGTTTCCAGTACGCCCGAGTCGAGGATGACTTACAGCAATGTGCTGGCGGACGGAAACTACGAGCGTTTCAAGATAAAGTACTTCCCGGTCATGCACTACTTGACGTTGGTTGCGCCTTCTGAAAACGCTGACATACAGATACCTAAGGATATTGAGCTTGGCTGGGACTACCGCAATGTACTCAAGAAGATGCGGGAATCGGAAAAACCTATATTCGTGGCTGCCGGGCCGTTGTCATCAATACTGGTTTACGAGTACTGGACTAAGGCCGACGACCCGCAGACGGTTATTGATGTAGGCGCTGCCATCGATCCGTTCCTGTTCAACAGGAACACCAAGGAGTATCACGACGATAACTACCCAGCTTCGCAGCGCGTGTGTGAGTGGGAGCCGCCGCCCCTCCAGGACCTAGAGCCATTAACGTATATTTAGTTCGATATGCACGTAGGTATCATTACGCGGTATAAGCAGCACGAAGCCACTCTTGCCGCCATCCGCATTGCTGAGTGGGTACTGGCGCACGGCGGCACGGTGTCCATGTTTACCTACGAGCAACCTAGCAACAGTCCCATCAACGCATACTGGGATACGCGGGTTCAGCATGTCCGTCGTGGCGCGTTCCCCCAGTGGTCGTTGCCGTTGACCTCCGTGGTGTGGACTCACGAACCTTCTATGGATGAAATAACATGGGCGCATTACAAGCAGGTACCAGCAGTTGTTGTTGCCTCCTGGGATGAGCTGTCAGACGCGTTCTCCGAGGTGTTTTACCTGTGTACCGCTATCGTTGCGCCATCCATGCTGGCTGGTGAGTACTTTTTTGCCGCGGGATTCATACAGTCACTCGCTGTACCCTGGGATGTCGGGCTACCTCAAACACAAAAACCTAGTGATTATCAGCCGCAGGAACGTATAAAGGCCCTGTTACCATTACATGATTCGCAGCCGTCACGTATCCGTCCTGAGACTATTCAGGTCTTAACCAAGGTATTGCGTACCTGTAAGTGGGTTGATCTGACGTTACTGGTATCCCCTTCCAAGCTGCGTGGTAAGGTAAGCAAGCAGATACGGAAGATGGTGCGCGCGTTGCCGGGACGTGTTACACGGATCACCGACCCCGGAGAGGAGAAGCGTTGGCTCATATACGGTCAACATGATTTGACCATATGGCTATCCACGATTGAGTCGTACGGACTGCCAGGCTTGATCTCCCTGGCAATGGGTACGCCGGTCATAGGGTACGGCGCTCCAATTATCAGCGAAATACTGGCGCCTGCTCGTTGCCGCCGTATTCCTGGTCGCATAATATTGAACGCCAAGGCCATCCCCAGCTTCATTCCCGACCTGGTACGCACCGAGGAGAGCCTGCTGGCACTCCTGTCAGACCGGGAAGAGATTCATGAAATGGCAAACAACACTGCTGCAGGTACTAAACGTCGCTCAGAAAGCTTTGAACACATATGGCCTTTTGTTCTAGACTGATCTTTCGGGGTGCCGCCACCCATGAAAATTGATAAGCTACGTATTGTTCCACATACACGAAAGGATTCGACTGATGGCACATAACGACAGTAACCTGAGCGCGTCTCAAAATGCTCACGCTGAAGAACGTGAGCGGCAGGCAGCGGCGGCGGTGGAAGAGGCCAAAAAGCCTCGCCGTATTCTTCAACCTGGCTGTGGCTGGGAATGGACCAATGGCGGGATCGTTGACGAACCCGTTGACGAACCCGTTGACGAACCCGTTGACGAACCCGTTGATGAGCCCGTTGACGAACCCGTTGATGAGCCCGTTGACGAACCCGTTGACGAACCCGTTGACGAACCCGTTGATGAGCCTATCACCATGGATAAGACGAAGAGCCGTCGCAAGAAGTCTGACAAGTAGTAGCACCAGGAGTGCGATATGAGCGACGACCTCAATGCTCAGGAACCTGAGCAAGATGAGTTTTCTGAGCCTGAGGCTATTGTAGACGACCTGGGACTGGACCTGGATATTCCTATCCCTCCGGAACCAGTGTCGTCTGGTGAGCCGAAGGACTCGTTCGAGTACGACGTTGCATTCAACCTCGCTTTTGTGGGTGTTGGCCAAGGCGGCTCTCGCCTGGCTGAATCCTTCTACAAGCTGGGTTATAAGCGCGTCGCTGCAGTCAATACGGCACTGCAGGATTTGAACTCGATCTCGATTCCCGAGCGTAACAAGCTCGATATCGGTGGCGGCGGGGCTGGTAAAGATCCGGCTGTCGCTGCTGCTGCTATCGCCGACAAGGATGAGGACGTTTACGACGTGCTCAAGCGCTCCTGGGGTCGTGACGTTGACTATGCAATTGTCTGTCTTGGCGCAGGTGGTGGTACCGGTGCTGGTGCAACTCCCAAGATCATCGAAGTAGCTCGTCGATTGATGGCGGAAAATGGTCGCCCGGTGCGTGTCGGTGTCATCGTTGCCCTGCCCAAGAACAGCGAGGGTCAGAAGCCAGCCAAGAATGCGCTCCACACGGTGCGCCAGCTGATCAAGCTTCGGCCCTCCCCGGCCATCGTTCTGGATAACGAGAGAATCAGGGAACTCTATGATCCCTCGCCAAGCAAAGAATACCCCCTGGCTAATAGCAGCATTGCGAAATATGTTCATCTCTTTAACAGGTTGGCCGCGCAAGACAGTGACCACACGTCGTTTGATCAGGCTGATCTGGGCCGGTTACTCGACTCCGGTGTCGTTGCATTCGGTGCCCAGCGCATCACGGCCTGGCAAGATGCAGCGGACATCTCACACGCTATTCGCCAGCAACTCAGGAAAAATATCCTGGCGTCTATCGACCTTACAAAGGGACAACAGGCGGGATTGATCTTTGTGCTGGGTAATGACGTGTACGACGACATCAGGTCATCCACCCTGGATCACGGCTTCGAGATGATGAACCGGATCCTTGCCGACGGGTCTACCGTGTACCGCGGTGTCTATAAAGGCAGCAGTGATGGCCTGACCGCGCTCAGTCTCGTGGCCGAGCTGCCCTGGCCCGCCGAGAGATTGCACGAGCTTGCGCGACTCGGCGGAGTTGACAAGAAGACCTTGAAGGACTGGTTAGGTGTCTAGCAAGTTGCTGTGCCTCTTGCTTGGTATACTTTTCGGCATAGCGATTATGTTTGCCTACTTCGCGTACCGGGCCATGTTCATCGACGTGTATCATCCGAAGCCCGTGTGGTTCTAGTGGTCCAATATGCGCATCCTCGTGCAGACAATATGCTGGAATGAAGAACACATGCTGCCGTACTTCCTGCGGCATTATGACTACATAGCCGAGAAGATCATTGTCTATGACAACTACTCGACTGACTTCTCCCCGGTCATAGCGGACGCTCATCCCAAGACCGAGTTGCGCTTCTTTGACACCGACAACACTGCGCATGAAGCCAGGGAAGTGGCTGTCAAGGAGCAGGCAATTGAGAACGGACGTGATTACGACTGGGTGATCACGTGCGACATGGACGAGTTCATCTGGCATCCCCGCCTGTTCTCGACGTTGCACAAGTACAAGGCCGCGGGGATCACGGTACCCACGTCCAGCTACTATCACATGGTGGCGGATGAGTTCCCCCGCACCCCGTTACAGATTTACAACGAGGTGGGGCAAGGTTTCAGGGGAATTAACAAGCACGTGATGTTCGACCCGGCTGGTGTGGATAAAATCAATTACAGCCCTGGTTGTCATTACTGTGAGCCAACAGGGCCCAACGTCACGTTCGGTCCCACAGCTGGTGCCTGGGTTGATGACAAGTATTTCGGGGGCAGTCGTGACGGGCTCAAGGTATTTCACATGAGACTGCTTGGCTTGCAGTGGATGACAGAGCGTTTCCAGCAGCTTGCTGACAGGAAAAGCGAATACGATAAGGAGCGTGATTTCGGCAAGCAGTATTTTCTAACTGAGAAGAAGCTGGGTAAGATATTCGGTGAGTGCCGTGCGGCATCTCGTAGTGTCTTTGGTCGAGTGGACGGATTCTATCCCAACGAGTATTTTGTGTAGGGAGCCAGTAATGCCAGAAACAAACGAACAACCCCGTGACTTGTTCACGTTCCTTCGCAGGGAGTATGAGCGGCAGGCAGAAAATAAGCCGACCTCTGCTTATACCGCGCTGCTGAGGTTCACCGAGTTCTCGTCTGCATACCTGTCTAAGAACCAGCCTATTGCCACCTACTACGATGAGGGCGGCCTGGGACTGCAGCTGCAGGAGGGGCAACGTTTTGCCTTGTCATCGTCTATAAAGACAAGCATGCCTGATTCCACCTCGATTCCAATTACCACGCCAGGACGCACGTGGATGCCGCAGGCTGATGAAATGCCTGTCGCGGAAGACACTTCCGTACCCATCACCGGTACGCCAGCTGACGAGTAGTCCGATTTCTATTGGCGCCAATAGAGGAACGTAGTCGTGGACGAAGCCAAGGAACGTGAGAAGTTGTCCAAGCGTTTTGCAGATGTCCTTGAACAGGTCCATAACCAGACATCGTTCAATTTCTACACAGCGCTGATGGAGATTGCTGAGTTACATGCAAGGAAGCAGAAGGACTACGGGACGGAGCATGATCCTTTTGCCAACGTACGTGCGAGCGAAGATTTCAGTATTCCTGCGTGGGTAGGCGCAATGCTGCGCGGGAATGACAAGGTGTCACGAATCAAGACGTACATTAGTAAAGGAACGCTGGCCAACGAGGGTGTTGAAGACGCTTTTCAGGACCTGGCCACGTACTCGTTGATTGCCCTCGTCCTGTTTAGGGAGGCCATGGATGGCAAAGATCAACCTGAGGAACAGCAATAAACCCGTTCACGTGGACGCACAGGATACGCACCTCGTTGAGAAGCGTTGGGAGCTTCACAGCAACGGGTACGTTATCTGTCGTGAAACGGTGAAGGTGGGTACCACGTCCTGCAGGCGTTGCTTGTATCTCCACCGGGCTATCATGTCGCCTGGCCGTAGTCAGCGGATACGTTTCCGTGATGGCGATCCATTGAACTGTCGTCGGAAGAACCTGCGCGTGGTGGGACCTGTTGGTTAACTCTTCTAGTGCTGTATCTCGACCTCTAGTAAGATGGGTTTTGTCGTGCTTCTGGTGCCCTAGCTATGCCATTCAAATCCAAAGCTCAGCGTAGGTACATGTACGCTAAACATCCGCGTATAGCTGAGCTTTGGTCCAAGAAGGACAAGACGTTGAAGAACCTGCCTGAGAAGAAGAAAAAGAGTAAGAAAAAGGCCAGCGGGCCATTCAAGAAGAAGGACACGTTGCACCGGCAGGCGGTAATCGTGGACAAAGGTGTGGCAGCAGGTAAACCGGTAACACGTGTAGATGAAGACGACGAGACACCGGCTTACTACAGCGACGAGCGCGGCACGTCCGAAGACGCGCAGATCTGGAGCCGTGAAGAGGCAGAGGCAGCGCGAAAAGAACGTAAGAAAAAGAGTAAGAAAGAAGCTGTCTGGACGGTCAAGAACTCTCAACTTCATGGGCTTGGTTTGTTCAGTAACCAGGCTGTTGCGCCGGGACAAACAATCGTCAAGGCTGCCAAGCGCATGGGTGGCCAGGACGGGCTGGATCGCTACGAGATCACGTTTGCGACGCGCTACGCCAACCATTCCGGTACTCCTAACGCACGCCTCAAGAAGGTAGCGAGCGGTAGGGTGGAGATCATTGCAGAACAACCTATCAAGGCAGGAGCTGAAGTACTGGTTGATTATCACCGTACACAGTCAGCGCTTGGTCCAGGGTCGTATATGACGTATCGAGGTAAGGTGCGCGCCACCAGGGATCAGCTGGAGAAGCAGGCCGCAGGGTATTTGAAGTTTGCTCAACCAGCTCCGCAGCCACAACCGCAACAACCGCAACAACCGCAACAGCCGGGACAGGAGCAGCAACAGCCGGGACAGGAGCAGCCGCAGCCAGGTTTCGTGCCAGGCTCTATTGCAGCGCAGGCAGCTGTGACGCCCGAGCAGCAGGCACACGTATCACCGGAAGCCGTGACTGCCGCACAACAGCAGGGTCAGCAGCCAGCTCAGCCAGAACAACCGGGGGCACCTGTTCAGCCACAACAGCCTCCCCAGGCTATTCAGCAGGCTAAGCAGGGCGCATCGCTCTTCCTCGCCAGGATTAAACGCGCTACCGGCCCTGAATTAGCCCCCTCTCCGCCCATAAATGAAGCGAAGAATCAGATGAACGTGGTTGCTCCGCAGCCAGATCCCATCATGGCTCAGAAGAGTATGAAGCCACCCGTGCCGCAGCTCGGCGGACAGATGCCTATTGCCACTCCGTCCAGCACATCACTCGGGGTTAATTCCATGTCGGGTGGCGCGCCGCCCATGCCCAAGCTGGCAGCTGAGCACAACCAATGGCTGGCTAAGAATGCAGTGAATACAAGCACTGCGTTACTTGCTGGCGGCGCATTGCTGGGTACAGCTGCGGGTATCCCCTACGGCATCGCCAAGTGGAAAGAGTCACGCAAGGAGGACGCCAAGATGGAAAAAGCTGTTGAGCGAAACCTGCGTGAGCGCCGTGCCCGTCGTGTTGCCGGGGAGCGTTGGGAAGACGAGAAGAAGAAGGAAGAAGAGGAAGAGAAAGAGAAACAGGCTAGCACCCTGGAGTTTGCGGACGAGGAGGAACTGGCAGCATCGTGGGTGCGACTGCACCTGGCCAAGGCCGCACACGGTCCGACCGATAGCCACTCCACCACTTACGACCGGGTGAAAACTTCGTGGGATGACCACGAGAAGACTGCAGCACGCAAGACTCCTGCTCCCTGGTGGGTGCCAGCCCCGGGTAAGAAAAAGAAGAAGAAGAAGGATCCCACCACCAAGCAGCGTCGTAAGGGTGCACCGCGCACGACAACACGCACGAAGATCAAGCGTGACGGCAAGAAGGGCGAGTCAACGATCACAACTCGCTCGCGTCCTGGTAAAAAGGTTGAGAAGTCATACAAATAGTGAGTTATCGACATGAAGTGGGATAGAACCAAGCGCGGTAATGCGAATCTCGTGCAGCAACACACGGCTGCCGGGCTAGCTCCTGATGCAGCTGTAGCGAAAGCCTATCCTGGCTGGCCAGATGCCAAGAAGCAGCAATTGGTTGCACAGATGGGTGGTGATGCTAAGGAGCGTGAGGAACTGGAGCAGTGGCAGATGACTGTCGAGGAAGATGATCCTGGCATTAATGAGAAGGGACGTCGATTGAAGGTGCTGCAAGATGCTGACTTGAAGAGAAAAGATCATGTGAAACTGGCGATGCGGACAACTGATCGAGATAAGAATGCAGCACGTCGTGTTATAGAAAAAGCCGCGGACATAGAGGGGAATCTTTCTTCGTACCTCGATGATGTCGGTGGTGACTTCATCCCTGATGAATATGTAGCCAGTAGTATGCTCAGGCCGCCAACAGCAACGAATACGGCCATCGGTGCCGGTGTCGGCGGCGTCATTGGCGCGCTTATCAACTACCTGCGTAAGAAAAGCCCCGTTCGTGGTGCCTTCACCGGTGGGCTAACTGGTGCGGGCCTTGCTGCGGGTTCTGATATGGCTGGAAATGTGGGAGGGGGTCTTGGGTATTTGGCATCCGGCAACCTCGGCCTCCGGCAGGGGCCTTCCTCCACTATCGGTCGTCAGCTCTCGTCACCGGTGGGTGCGGGACTCGGTGGCCTGGGCGGGTACAGTCTTGCGCAGTATCTTCTGGACAGGGATGAAAAAGACGAGGAAAAGGAAGCGGCCTGCCGAGTCATCTCGAAGGTCACCAGCCTGGTCAAGGACCCGAAGAAGCACAAGTGGCTGGGCGACAGCAGGGAAGGGTTCGGTCACTGGGCTGGTCCTCCCAGTGTTGCCAAGGGTGACATCGAGCCCAAGAACGTGAAGGCGGCGCATAAGCCATGCTCGGCCAAGCATGACTGTGATAAGGCGCATCCCGGAATGACACACAAAGAGTGGAAGGCATTGAAGGGACAGCGACACGAGATCCAGAAGAACGCAGGTGTTTCTCGTGAGGCACTTGGAGCTATTCTGGGAGCTTTGCTTGGTGGTGCTGGTGGTTATCACTTGGCTAACCAGATGGCTGAGCCAGGTTCTGCCATTGGTGGCGAGGTACACCCGTGGCGTCCGGGTTATCCCAGCAACTGGAAAGAGGGACTGATAGGCGCTGCAATTACCGGCATTCCTTCCGCTGCGCTGGGAGGATACATTGGAAGCGCACTCACCCCCAAGGATGAGGATGAGGAAGAATAATGGCTGACAAACCGGTATTTCCTTCTCTCCTTAACATTGGGGAAGAGAAGAAGAAGAAAGAGGAGCGCGAGCGTCGTAAAGACCCCAATTTTCCCTGGATGCCGCTCGGGGTTGCTGGTGGCCTAGGGCTGGGCGGACTCGGCGCATATCAGGCTGGGCGCGGCATGGGTGCTGTCGGAGAGGCTACGTTCGCAGACTTTTATGATTTTATGCACAAGGCACGCGGAGGGGCTCCGTCATTTAAGCCCTGGGACTGGGTAAAAGGTAAGCCCTGGGAAGCCAACCCAGACGCCGTCGCCAGTTTCGAGGCCGACGAGGCTAAGGGCCGGTACTTTGATGCCATACAGCCCAGCGAAGCTCTTCTCAAAGCTCGCGTGTCCAGCCTTGACACGAGTGTTTTGCAGCAAGGGAACGATGTTATCTCGTTCACCTTAAACGCCGAGGATATGCTTGGCTCCCAGATGGGATATTTCGGACTGGGTGCCACCCTGATGGGTGAGCCTCTCTACGAAGGAGGGGCTACCGGCCTTGACGCTATGATGGGGGCGCGTAGTCCCAGGCAGAACTGGTGGTTTAAGAAGCTTTTTCCTATTGATGATATTTATGCTGGGCATGGCACCACCAAGTCGCAGTTCGGAGTTGATCCCACGCGGGGCTGGCCAGGTAAACGAGAAGAGACGACAACCAAGCACAAGCTTCCCGGCCTCGCCAGAGGTGAGAAGATTGAATCATCCCCAGGCCACAAGAGTGATAGTCAGACTGACAAAAGCCGACTTAGTGGGTATGTGCTGCCAGAGGCGTTGTACAGGGGTACCCCTGAGACAAATCCCAGGCACTGGAAACATCATGCGCGTAAGCTTCGTGGATTAGATTTCCCCAATACGGGGGGTGCTTGGTTACAACAACCCCGTCAGCAGGATCTGGCTGAGAAACACCAGCACCGCGAGGTTGCGCGTTGGCCACACACCGACCCGAATACTGGACAAGATGTAGGCGGGTACTGGGGTGGTGTCGAGGGGCATTACGGAGGGTTTTCTAGAAGCCCTGCGCATGCAATGGAGCAGCTCTATCTCGAAACGTATAGCGCCGTAGACGGAAGCATTAATAAGCTTGGCCAGGCTAGGCAATACGCACTCCAGCAAGTTGCCCAAGGACTTAATCCGGCTAGTTTTAAAGAGGCCTACATAGATAAGTTTGTAGAGCTGTGGAGCCCGGTTGATACAGAGGGGCAGCACCCGTGGTCACAGGACTTCATGCCACAGCAAGGTGAAACTTCACTGGCCGCCCGAGCTAAGGCCCAGGCTGCGCTGGCCGCGGCACAAGCCAACCAGAAAAAGTACCTGGAGCTTCATCCGGGCCTGCAGCCTGGCGACGCGGGGCCGGTCGATGTTACGCAGACGCAGGCGCAGACGCAGGCGCTGGCTAAGGCGGTAACTGAGGCCGAGACCGCGTCGACGGCCGCCGCTCGTCCGTGGACAACGTCAACCGGTTTGCTCGGAGCGGCTACGGCTACTGCAACAAAGCAGCCATTTGTACGCAGAAAGATACGTAATACTGCGTCAAAGATCATTGATGTCGTAGAGAGAAGGCTTGCGGAGCGTGGGGGACAGCCCGAGCGCGGCCTTGATCCTACCTGGGAGGCCAAGTACCCCGTTAACTTAGCTGCGCTACAAAAGCAGCGTGCCGCTGATCCGCTGTCTGCCACGTACAACAAGAAATTTGTTGATCAGACGCCCGCTATCAGGCATGTACTTGGCCTCAAAGATCATAAAGCCACTGCCGAGGCCATGCATGACGTACAGCGACATGCTATGAAGATTCAAGAAGAGCTGGCCGAGCAGGGACTGAATCCGCTGGAAGTCACCAAGAAGATTTATGAGTCTTTGCAGGATCCGCAAAACGAACAACTGGGGACGATTGCTCAGCTGGCTTCTACTGGTGGCGGTCCTCTTGTTTTTCCATTATCTGCAGTCGCTTACAGGGCGATTGGAGAAGCCATGGCTGTGCCCGGGCACGTTGCGCGGGGAGCTAAAGCATTGTCACCGTATTTCAAGTATATTGGTGCAGGGATGCTTGGACTGGGATCCATCTACGGGATTCATGCGATACATAAGTACTTCAAAGAAAAGCGGCGGTTCGAAGAACAAGAAGAAGAATTAGAAAAGGAGAGCGCTGTGAGTGCCTTTCTAAAGTTTGCGAGTGATCTCATTACCAAGAGTGCGGCTGTTGGTGATGATGATGATAAGGATGACTCCAAGTCTGATAAGAAGTCAGACAAGCCTAAGGCTAAGCCCAAGGCCAAAGCCAAGGCTAAGCCCAAGGTATCCAATGAACCGGGATCCGCTAGCGCTGAGGGTAAGTCTGACGAACCCAGCTATGCGAAGGAGCCACGACCCAATCTGACATGGGGCGAGGAGTGGGACGAGAGCAAGATTGATCCAGACTACCGTCCGTACTTGGATGAAAGACAGGACGCTAGTACCAGAAGCTCTGCACGTATTTCCAATGAACGACGAAAACGTTTCAACAATCCCAGCAGCGGTGGGTTCACGTATAATGCCCAAGGTAGCCGACGTAAGATGCGACCGGGCGAGAGTTACCCGAATGAAGATCAGTTTCTCTTCCAGGCTCTTGCTAAAAACCCTAATTATTTGACGAACCCAGAGGCGATCAAACACTACAAACAGAAGTATCCTGGTTTGATTAGGAACGCTGCACAGGCTCGTCGGGAGAACCGTCGAGGCGGCGGCCAAAGCATTGCCCAGAGTTGGCGCGCATACAGTCAAAAACGGAGTCGCGTTCCGCAGAAGGAGGTTGATCCACAAGCTAAGGGGCCTAGGGCAGGTGGGGCGAAGTCTAAAGCCCAGGGGCAGCAGCCGTCAGCACCTGCTCAACCATCGACTGGCGATGCAGCCATTGAAGAACTCAAGAGGATTCGCGGGGTATCCCCGAGCGATAGTGGTGCTGCGAGCAGGGCAATGGCTAGTGGTCGCGATGGTGCTGAGAGTTACAAAGTGCGGGATATCCCCGGGTACAGTGATGATACAGTCCCGGCGCCCTACCAGAATCGAACTAAGTCGAAAAGCTGGCTTGAGCCCAGTCACGGGGATGACACCTACGGTGGTCAGTCCGCCTTTGATCCCGCGTACCGGGCTCACGTGAAGAACCGTACGGACCTAGCCAATCGGAATATTGATACGTATAACTCGATGGGACGTAGGGGTGGATCGCTCGAAAGCCGAGATGCCTCACTGGAGGCGATGGGCCTGCCCAGTCGTGAAGAGATGGCCAGGCGCCACGGGTCATACGGAAAGTTCACCAAGCAGCGCGGCGGCAAGGGCGGGCATATTGACACTACGGGCCTAGGCGGTCGTATGGCCAACCTCGCCCACATGCGCGCTAATCAAGGGCCAGCGCTGCAGCAACGTGCTGCACGCAAGCAACAGGAGCGTGAACAGCTTGATGCAGATGTCCAGGCTGGTAGAGACAGGGGACATATGACCCGGGTTAACGCCTTAAGTCGTATGACCGGTCTACCTCTCGACGCGCAGTCTACGCCGCAAGAGCTGCGGGACGCCCAGACATCCTGGCGTCTGCAGAATGCGGGACGGAAGCAGCGTAGACGGACTCATGGCGCTATCAGCAATAGGGCGGTGCAGTTGGTAAACGAGGAGGGCTACAGCTCGGGCGATGCCATGCGTATGGCGCAAGAAGAATATGCCAACAAGAGCGCCCCGCCGAAGCCACGTATGTCCGACAGTAGAGCGCGCAGTAATACGCAACGGACGGTCACCGATCTCGACCGGCAAATCCGGCAAGCCAGGAGTCCCAGGCATAAGGCGACCCTACGTGGTCGTCGCCGGATCGCCCAGCGGAGACTCGATCAACTGAACGATCAAGCCCAGGCGCCAGCAGCACGGGCAATGGCACAAGGACGGCAGCCGCAGCCAAGTGCTGACAGACCGGGTGGTCGGCCCGAGACAGCCCAGCCTGTGTCGGGTCAGCCAGGTGCTATGGGATGGCCGGGTGGGCCAACAGCATTACCTGGTGATCCGAAGCAGACTCCACCTGCGCAGGCCCCTACATCTCCGCCGCCGTCTCCCACGCCCAAAGATCTTCCTAAGGACCTTCCCCCCGGCAAGCAGCATCGTAGTGGGATGATGGAGCGAGTCCCGCAACCGCCTGTCCGTCCGCCTGCCAGGCCGTCGACTGGTGGGGATCATCTTCCCCCGCCAGTACCGGCAGCACCGCCTACTGGGGCCGGGTCGTCGCCGAAGCTGCCGCCAAGGAAACAGCCGGGTCCGCAGGGCGGCGCAACCTCTGGTAGGGGTGGTATTTTCAGTAGGCCTCCAACCACCGGCGAGCCTTTCGAGGGACCGAAGCCGACGCCAATTAAGCCCAGACCGCAGGGCGTGGTGGGGCCAAAAACGAAGTAGGAATACGCTCACGATGAGCAATGTAACTAAGACAGACGCCGAAGCTTTCTGTAGTGGCGTCATGGATTACTGCAGCCAGCACGGTTACGGTCCGGAGACCGTTGAACTGATGCTGAAGCGTGCAGCGGAAATGGTTCCGGATCTCGCTGAAGAGCTGGAGAAGACGGGGCAGCCGTTCCCATTCTCGTCCCCGAGGCTCCTCACTGGCAGTGCCCCGCCACCAGCAGAGGATACTAGGGAGGATATAGTCCGCCGAAATAGCGAGGCTGCCGCGCTCCGCGAGCGGAATCGTGGCGGGCTATGGGATTCCAAGACCGGTGAGCCGTACTGGTTCCCGTCGGAAATGGCTGCGGAAGAGCAGCGGCAGCACCAAGCGCGTACTAGTTTCAAGCGCCTTTATCCGTATTACGACGAAAAGGGGAAGGCTATTCCCGGGCAGCAGCCCTGGAAACAACGTGGTAATCCTGGCGCGTACGATCTCGGGAGGAAAGCCCACGCCAAACGACTCGAAACGCCCCATCAAGCGGCAAATCGATCCACTCCGTACCAGCCGCCGACCCGGGCACACTTGCGCAAGATGACGGGCATGCAACGCCTGGCGCACCGGCGACTTGCCCAGATGCACGATGAGGTTGGCGGTGGTAAGCAGTTCATTGCTAATCGCGGCAGGCTTGAGCCCACTCCCTCGCCTGAAGTCACCAATCTGCTCAACAGGCGTGGCGACTCCTATCCTTTCTTGAAAAGCGTACAACGGGCAGGTTCTGAAGACTTCCAGAAAATTCCCCCGGAGGAATGGAATACAGCACAGGGTGTAAAGTTCCGTGACTGGCAGTGGGATCCCGAGGAGACTAAATGGAATAGAGTGGACCCGGGTTCATGGACCGATTTGGGGCAGCGGATCTCGTCTGCGCCTGCCTGGGAATCCACTGGAGGCGAAGCCATATCGGGAGCGTTTCTGACTGCCGGGGACGTCATTGGCAATACCTACTCTGGACTCACGGGCGCGCTAGCCGCGCCTATTGCTGCGACGCTGGGTGTTGGTGCCTCGGCGGCCTACCAAGGCGGCCGCGCTACTGATTATCTTAGAGGATTGCCAGAGCCATCCTCGTGGACCAATAGTGCAAGAGCAGGCGCGGATTCTCTTTGGGGCGGTGCATTAGCTGCCCGAGAGGACGTAGCTCGCGCGGTTCCGTTCTTTGGGAAGCATTACACCGGTAAGGACTACTTCCAGTGGTCACCATACTTCTCCAAGCGTGATCCTAATACCAGCGAATGGAAAGGTACCCCGGGCTCGAACGCTCCTAATCCGTCTTTGGTGGCGTATCTAAATGAACAGAGGCGGAAGTTCCCTGCCGGGTCGTGGATAGACCGTGATTGGCTTCACAAGCCGCGGAACTTCTTTCCCGGCATGGGCCTGACGCCTCCTGAGCATACGGCTGCTGGTGTTGCTGAAGTCTTATCACCGTTCGCCGGAGCGTCAGCGGCACGTCTGGTCAAAACTGTAGCCAGGCGGACGGGCCGCGGTCTACGCATGTCGCGGTGGGCGCGAAAACCAGCTCACCTCGTGATGGGTTTCAAGAACAGTGACCAGGTGAGAAGGGCGTTGAGGCAGGGCGGATACGGGCTTGGCCTCCGCCGCGCTAATCCGTTGTATCGGATGGGCAAAGCGGTGGAACACTGGGGCAATAAAGCGCCTCCGCGTGTTGGAATGGTTACGTCGATACAAAACGGACTCAGAAGCGCAACATCACCGAAAGTATGGGCCCAGCGTGCAGGCAATGCGTTCCGCGACCCAATGATGGCCGCGCGCAGTGCGGGCAGGGTCGCGGGCAGGGTCGCGGGCAAAGTTCCAACAACGGCCGTAGTGCTCCAATCGGGTGCGGTGACGGCAATGGGCGGTTTCGGTAGCGATGAAGGTATGCAGCGACAAGGTGACATGTGGGATCGGATATGGGATTCAGCGTTTGGTGACCGTCAGGACAACGTCGGTGGAGTCGAGGGATTACTTGACATAGGTTGGCCAGCTAGAGGCTCCATCCCAACACGGGCGATGACAGTGGGGTCAACGCACTTCACAGATACGGTGCCATACCCACTCTCCGCCGACAAGAAAACTCCCGACGGCCAACGCGTGCTTGGTATGGATTGGCGAAGCGCGGCACTTGATTCGGCGGCACGTGCGCATCCGTTGCTCAATTCCTTCTACCGCATCGAAATCGAGCCGGGCGGGGAAAAGAAGGCGCAGGCAGAAGCGCAGCGGTTGATAACAGATGGGAAGTACGGACGTGAATTCGGGCAACTTCCTCCCGAGTTCCTGCCAAATGAAATGATACGGGACATGCATGGCATAGATGTCCCGGTATCTCGTTTCCAGTGGTACGTGGAACGACAAGAAGGCATGTCCGACGCGCAGTTTCGTGCGGCGCAGGACGCGCAGCTGGCTAACCTCAAGGTGATTGAAGTTCCGGACCCGGCTCAACCAGGTGGCAGCCGGGTGAAGCGTTACTTGACGTTCAAGTCTGCTTGGGAGCAGGTTGATCAGCTTGACGAGAAGAACAGGCACGCGGAGGGGGTGGACCGTCACTCGATTAGTCTTCCTGGAACATCGACTTTCTCTCGCAGGATTGCACCCAGGCTTAATCCACAGGATATTGAGTACCAGGAAAAGGTGTATAAGCGACATGCGCTCCGCAAGGCGGCGTTCATGGCTGATCCAGATGTGGAGGCTGCAACTCGTGGTTGGGCTGAGTATGTTGGTGAGCTCTATTCTAGAAAGATCAAGCCGCAGTATTACATGGAGCAGCAGTATCCGGGCGTGCGGGAGCGCAGGCAGAAACAGGAGCAACAGGAGCAACAGGAGCAACAGGAGCAGCTGCAGCGGCGGCGGAATCCTGTTGGTCCTGTGCAGGAGCCGCCACCCTACCTGCAGCGGCCATCCGCTGGTACTCCCAGTAGATCAAGTCTCTTGTTACGCGGCACGGATGATAGCAACGCAATCTCATCGCAGTTGGATGATCCAATGAAAAAAAGCAATTGGCGCCCACGTATCACTGTTGACTCCCAGTCCGTTGATGCGCTCTTCGGATCGTTTAATCGTCCGTCCTGCATGACGAAGAAGTCGCAGCAGCCATCCACGCCGCTCGATGCGGGGCCGCCGCTGAGCGAAGACCCGCCAGGGCCCGAGCTGCTCTCAGAAGGCGACATCCCGCCAGAGTGGCTCTCAGAAGAAAGTGCTTCACCAGTCGTTGACTTGCCGGAAAGCGGAACTCCGGTGCTACCTACTACAGATGTTATCGCACCCGAGACCTATCTCCCGCCGCCTCGGAATGACGGTCCCAGCCCCCCACCGCTCAGTGCGGGGCCGCTTCCGCCATTGCGGGCGAAGCCTTATGATCCTCGCGTACCCTGGACCCAACCCCCTGAGGGAACACTGGAACGCCCCATGGCGCCGACTGGTATTCCTGACTCGTTCTTGTACGGAGATATGGACAACAACGTGTTTGATGAGATGGTGACTGCTGATGATCAGAAGCCATGGGCTGCACTTGAAACTTACAAGCAAGAGTTGACGGAGTATCTCACGAGTTCTGAGAGCACTGGTGTACATGCAACTCCCGAGAGTCCTGCTGCTGGCGTTGGGCATACTACGGATGCAGTTCGGCAGGATGCTACCAAGGAATTGCTGCGCATCCATATGATTCAGCAGGCTCGTGACCTGAGAACGAAGCTTGGCAATGATACGCCCGTGTATCCGCAGCAGATCGCTGCCACGGCTGATAAGTTTATGAAGAAGTTTAAAGTTGACGGGGTGATCGACAACGAAGATGTGGGGACTATAGCCGATCATAATAGTGAGATAGCTGCCATGCTTGCGCAGGCACCGGACGCGAGTGGGTTCGGTAAGGTCAAGGATTTCCTGCAGGATCGTAGTCCATTGGAACTTGGACTGTTGATGGTGGGCATACCCCTGGCACTCATAGGTCTGTTTGGTGCGATCAGTGGAGAAGGCGGCTTCGGTAGCTTCATGGCACTGTTACTTGGTGGTGCTGCCACCGCTGCTGGCTTAGGTGCTTTCGGGCGTTTCAAGAAGACGAAGCCCAGTATTCCCAGCGCCACGGCCGCGGGCCCTGCAGGTTTACACAAGGGCAGGGGTGTTGACGCTATGGTGGCGTTATATGATTCTCCACCGACGGAAGCCGTACCAGAGCCCAAAAGTACGGCTATGAACGCCCTTGATGCTCACCTGTGGCGTGATGCGCAGCGCCCGGGGAAAGGTGGTCCATTGGAGCCGCAATTGCAGAAGCTGTTGAAAGCTTTGCACGGCGACTGGGCGGAGAAGAAGCTGGCGAGGAACTGGCCGCTGTCCCCGGTATTCGGTATGGATGATGCAGGTATTTTGGCACATGGCGCAGCGGAGATGGGAGTTACTCCCGCTATGGCTGGAAAACTTATCAAGATCTACCAACAGCTTCTGACGCGGCGGAAGAGCCACCCACGTTATCAGCCAGCCCAGAAGCCGGAAGTTCCCGGAGCATCCGATGATGGCACCCCGACCCGGGAAGGTGCTCCGGTCAAACCGGATTTCTAGCAGCCGAGCTACGCACTCGAAGTCGCAGGGACTGGCGCTCCACCCGCCCTCGGCGGGCAGCCGTAGCACTCTCTATTGGCGCCAATAGAGAGATCGTTTCCGCGGCACAAGGCTTCACAAGGTAGCCTAGTCTGGGTTATCACAAAAGCATCGTACTCATCCTCCTTCCATACTTTCGGAGGAAGTGCTGTGCATCCACCAATTGAAGACGCATCACCCAGGCCGCCTGTCCCGTTCATAGATCAGATCAATGAGCTCCGCCAGATATGCGTAAAGAGTAATGCTAAGAAGGTGCATAAGGCGGTATTGGCGCTCACGTCAGCTGAGCGACAACGTCGTATGGATCACGGGCCAAATTCCTACGCAGCGCTGCCCGTGTGCTTCCTAGGCACGGAAATACCTGACGACTTCGAAATCTTCTGGGCAGTGCACGGCCCAGGCCCGTTTTTTGGAATTGATGGGCATACGACCAGGCGGTCTGTTGACCTTGGCATGGTTTTCCATACCATGTCTCATGATGAAGACAAAGACAAAGACAACCGGCAGGTAGTCGAGGTCCTGCCACACGGGCTTTGTTTTGTGGAGCAGGAAGACGCCGAGTCCATGGCGTACCTGCTGTCTAGCGCCAGGAAGGCTATCAAGCGCAAGGAGGCGGAGCACACTCGTTCAGTACTAGGAAAAAAGGAACGAAAACATGTCCGCCGAAAAACACCAAGAAGACCCCCTGACGCTGACGATCCAGGAACAGAACCCGGAAGCGCTGACAGCTGACGGGTTTGATGACGCGATTATTGGTCTCGCGTACCGGGCTGGATCAGAGCCCCTCGTAGCGTACTCGACCAGCCAGTGCATCCAGGTGCTGATGGATCGGGACGGGATGACCTACGACGAAGCTGTTGAGTACTTTAATTTCAACGTCGTCGACGCCTACATGGGCGAAGGGACGCCTATATTTATCAGGCAAAAAGACGAGTTTCTGGCATTCTAATTCCACGAGGCGCCGCGCTGTTATAGAATTCATGTATTACAACTTTCACTCGGATTTGTCGAAGGTACCGACAGGTTAGGGGATCATGGTTTGTTCACAGGAGGTGGAAAATCGATCCGGGTAACTGGCTCTAGCATAGGCTGCGGGCTGGGAGGCGTGTGGCGGATGTACCTGCATTTGCCGCCACAAGTTGTCGCCGGTTATTCGGCGGCATAGGACTTTGGGTTGGGGTGTCCAAGGGGTCTTGGTGAAAGTTTTTACTTACGTATGTGGCACCACGCGAGGGAACGCAATGGAGCTGGCACCACTTCTGCAAGAATACGGAATCATGGTAACCCTGGTTCTGTTTTTTGTTTGGCAAAGCTGGAAACGTGAGCAACGACTGGCTGGCCGTATCGACACGATCGAGGGAGAGTATACGGCCACTCTTAAGGAGCTGGTGCGCAGGTCCAACGATGTGATTGCGGCGAACACCGAAATCATGGAGCAGCTGAAGAAGCACTTGGCGCGGATCGAGAATTAGTAAACCAAGTTTCGACGTGAAGCTATTCCCAGGGAAGCGGAATAATCATGTCACGTGATCAAGAATATAAGTTCTTCTATAAGATCTCTCGCAAGATCCGAAACGAACTCCCATGCGGCAACAAGTTGCGCGTGGTGCTGAAAGCTGATCTCGTTGAGCACGGGATGTGCGAGTTCGATACCAAGCGCCCTGAGCGCGGTTTCATGATCACGATATACAAGAGTGGTAGTGAAGAGCATGATATTCACATCCTCTTGCATGAGTACGCCCATGTACTCTCATGGTTCTGCGACGAAGAAGATCATGGTGTTGCATGGCAGTCCGCATATGGGCGAATATACCGTTGGTATGAGAAGATAGCGGAGTAGAGGGTATATACAACAAAATGAAATAAGGTGTTGCGATGGCAAGGAAGCCATTCAGTGTCGGATGCTTTGCTTTACTGTGGCTCTTCATAGCAGCAGTATCAGCATATGACACATTCAGATGTGTGCAGGATGCCAACTTTCTTATCGATGTCGAGTTGAATCCCGTCGCGAGATGGATACTGCGGCGAGGCGGCGTATCGCTTCTCGTGGGGTGTAAGTTCCTCGGCAATTCCCTGGTGCTCGGCGCGCTCTGTTGGATATGGGCATGTAAGCACCGTTTTTCTATTCCCATTATTTGTGTGGTAGCCCTGGTGCAGTTATTTGTGTTATTTACGTATTGTCCTAACGTTCCCTGGGGATAGGGATCATGTCCAAAGATTTGCAGAAATTGAAAGAGGAGCTGGCGCAGGCTGAGAGGGCCAAACTGGAAGAGCGCAGAGCTCAATTTCCATCGACATGCACTGAGAAGATGTTACGATTGCTAGCACCATGAAAACAACGCTAGCCCTGGGCATGACCACCTGCCCGCGCGGTGACGAGTGTTATCTACATGCTGCTATATTGAGCCTGGTTAACGCTGGTTTCTGCCAGGACCTCCATCTCTTCTGCGAACCCGGCGCTGAGGAAACTCCCGGGTGGCCGCAGGTTATTCGTCATGAGCACGAAGAGACTCTCGGCGCCTTTCGTAATTGGCGTTTTGCTCTACGGTACCTGCTGGATAACACGGATGCAGACTGGATCATGATTGTGCAGGACGACACGATCTGGACTGATGACGCTGCAGACATATTACAGGAAGCCATGGATACCGTTGAGTCGCACACGGTGGGCTTCCTATCGCCGTATGCCAGCCCAGCCATGGTTGCCAAGCGGTACAAGACTTCAGGTGGCGATGCGCCGTTGCGGGAGAGCATAACTCCCCAGTGGATAGACGCATGGCATGGTAATCGTACATCGGCGATGTACACGCAGACTTTCTGGGGCGCACTTGCGCTGTGCATCCCCAGGCGATCTGCCAGCAGGTTGTTGCGTGCGCCTCGTTTTGTAAATCACGTGCACCATCGTCAAATAGACGTTGTGGTTGGCGAGTCTTTCCGTGACGCCAATTTGTCTCGCAAGCTGTATATCCCCAGTTTATGCGATCATATCGGCGCTATTAGTTCCCTGGGTCGGCACAAGATTCCTAGTATTGCCTGGGGGCGCAAGGGAGTGGGATTCAAAGGTAAGGCGTAGCGACATTGGCTGATGACCACACTTCGGGTAAACTCGACAACAGCGCGACGAACCCCATCCCGATGGCAGGTTCTGGTCGTCAGAAACTGGCCCATGAATGCAGGGAAGCGGCAAGGAACTCGCGGGGTTCGTCGTGCTCTTCTAAATCGGATAGCCCAAGGACGGCGCTATGGCGGAAACGGGGAAAAAGCCAGGTGATCTTCAACGGCCCGCCGCCGGGATACTCGCACAGCTCCTGAAAGCCAAGGGCGAGTCAGACCGGAAGAACTACCCGGCCAAGCATGACCTCCTGCGCAGGCTGATCAAGGAGAGCCCCGAGGAGTTCCGTATTGATTCCGAAGAGGGTGGAATCTACGGACTCACACACGCGCCGACGGGTTTCAGGATCCATATGCCCAGGGCTGCTGCGCCCTCCCCGGCAGACCTGGAAAAGGAAGGCGCTGGCGACAAGTACCTTGGACCAGATATGAAAAATTGGAAAAAGACGCGAGATAAGAAAGCGGGCACTGCCGATATCGTAAAGCAGGCGCTTGCCCGGCTCACCGAGAAGCAGGCCGGTAAGCCGCCGGTTCGACGAGCCCCGTTTTGGTCAAAAGAGAACTTCCTTAACATGTTTGGTGACGATAGCCGTGACCCGATGGGCCCGGGCCTGGGAACGCAGGCACTGACCAACACTGTTATGGACCGGTTTCCTGGGACCTATAAGAATTCCCCTCGGTCGGGAGTAGCGCCCCAGCAATTCGGCATCGGGGCGAGCGGAAAGACTGCCCTTATTCCCCAACCTCCACGTCGCACATCCAACTTGCAACAGCGGCAATCGGGCTTGCAAGCCCTGGGAGCTCGCCGAGTTAAGTCGCACTCATTGCCGCATAACCAGCCCACCACTACACCTTCTTCTACGATAGCTGCCACGGTTCCACAGCACCGTCAGGGTTATGGGGCAGGGTCAGCTATGAGTGCCGGACATCGGCCACAATTTCCTGTTACGCCAGTGCCCCAGCAGATTCGCCCGGCTGCATCGCAGCAGCAGATAGCTCAGAACAAACCACCGGCTACCTCAGGATGGCGTCCAACAGCGAATACAGTTAGTACTGCAGCACCGACTGCCCCACATCGCACACCACCCCCATCTCCTTTTAAAGCACCTCGGATCGCGTCCCAACCACGCTTTATGGCACCGCAGCTCGCTTCTTCAGGATCTCCCAAGCATTTTTCCGCAACGCCAGGTCGCCCATACAACCTGATTGATAGGGCAACACAGCTGCTGGAGAAGGCAGCGCAGGATCCGCGTGGTGTGCGCGACGAGTTTGCGTCTGATGTGAAGAACGTTCTCGATTCAATTATTGAGAAGCAGGCGCAGCCCACCTTCTCCCGATTGCAGATGCCGGGCGGTAACCAGACCATGCGGAATCTTTTCCAGGGTGTTGGCGGGCCGATCGAGCAGGGGGTCGACCTGTTCAACTCACCTTCCGACTATCTCGACGAGATGATGACCGTCCCTTATGTGGGCGAGACGCCGCTTTACAGTGATAAGAAATCCCTGTGGGATAACATCAAGAATCTCCTCATGCGCCCGATCAACCGGCGCGAACGGCTGCGTAACGAGCGTGAGCACCTAGTGCGTACACAGTGGGCTGTTCAGTCATTAGGGGGCCACCAGGCTGGCGCACCCAGTCGCGGCTTCCCCGGACTGCCGGGACGGGGGACGTTGAACTACGGACAACAGTCATTCCAGCAGGCCCAGTCGCGCAACCTGCCATTCATTGCCCAGTTGATCCTCAACGAGCCGGGCGGATATCGCATGGTTCGTGATACTGGAAAAGCATCCACGTGGTTGCACATGGGTTCCGGGTACCAGTTCACCGTGCCCAACAAGCCGGATCCGAAGGACTTGCTGAACATTCACGTGGAGCCGCCAAAGCAGGATATGTGGGCATCTGCACTGCGTTGGCGCCAGGGCCGCGCGACAAGTGATGACATGAAGAAGTTTAAACTGGATAAAGCCTCACGCCAGGCTGCTGCGCAGAAGCTGCTGGAGCGGCAGAAGGCTACCCCGCCGATACTTAATGAAGGCATATAGTCGCATGGTATATGACATTCGCAGGGTATTTCAGAAGATGGCGCAGGGTGCCAGGACCAGGCGTACAACGAAGGCGCTGACCGCGAATATCCCTGACTTTCCGAAAACGGAAGTTGATAATATCGCCAAGATGATCTCGGTAAGAGGTAAGAATCGCAGGAAAATGCCGTCGTTTGAAGCTACGCAAAGGTATGCTCGATCAAAAGGCTATAAGCCGCGTCGGTCTAACTTCGTCCCGGACATACAAAAAATCAGGAACCCGGATGTGTTGAACTGGAATGATCAGTTCATGCTGCAGCCCGACCTGGCCGCGGGGCGGGCGGAGATGTTTGCAGACGACAAACTCTGGGGACTGTCAGAGACTTCCCGCCCGGCCCTGCTAGAGATGATCAGGCGAAGGCAACTGCCTGCCCGGAATGCTTGGAACCGCCTGATGACGTCAGGCCGACATGGCACGCCTAATCTTCTTGAGGTACCGTCCGTTGGAGGGCGTGACACGGGCAGCCTAGGCTATAGAACAAGCCACTTCGGTCTCGGGGATAGCATAGGCCTGTCAGGTTTTGGCGGGCCGTCCCGCCGTGATTCAGAGTTTAATTGGTTTGGCGGACACGGAACTCCCGGGTTCCCTGAACAACCCGCCGACACTCCGTTGCAAGCTACTAAACGTCCGTCGGTAGCTATGACACAAGCAGCGGACCTTGCTGCCGATCGCATCGGACGGCGCAATCCGCAATGGGTTGCTAGTGTGCCGAACCAGGGTCTCAGAGCTGGTGCGGCAAGTCCGCAGTTGCCGTCGGCTGTGATCGAGGGGTGGAAAGAGGCTTTGATGGGAAGCGATCCCGCTGCAAAACTTAAAGAGAACGTAGCGCTGATCGATCAGTTCGGCGGGAAACTGAGCAGTGATGGTAGTAGTATTAAGTGGGCGGATCCGCCTTCGGCTTATGGCTCCAAGCCGACGCAGCATCAGGCACTTGATGAGTGGCTCGCTGGATTTAAATCTGGCCAACAGTATCGTCATCAGTTTGACCCCGTTGGGGCGGGTCTTCACGCAGGCGCCACGCCACCTTCTTCGGATGTTCCCGGCTTCCCGGAAAAGCTTTTAAAGGGGTTACCTCCTGAGATGGCGGCTGCGTTAAGAGCACAAAGCGGTGATATTGGCGGCCACGGCCCTCGTCGTGAGTATGTCATGGCTAAAAAGAGGATCTCGTATATAAATCAGCTGCTTACCGCCGGGTGGGATCAACCCCTCGTCGCGGGGCAGGCTCGGCCCGGGCAGGCGCAACGCGACTTCTTTTTTGAGCAACAGCCTGCTGATACGCGGGGTATACCGAAAAGCCAATTGGATGTCCTGGCTGACCTTCCCGTGGTGACCCGTGAGTGGCCACAAGTGGGACTGGGCCCAACTCACGGGTCACCGCGAGGGGACGCGATGCGGTTACCAGATGCCACGGTGACGCTCACGCATCCGGGCACCGGGGACAAACTGTGGAAGACCCCCGATGCCAAGATATACAAGCTGTTGCCGGACGGGACGGGGTTTCAACAGGTATTTGGCAAACAGGTAGCCGATGCCACGACTGGTGTGGGTTCCATTGAGGAGCACGGTATCCCGGCAGGCGCGGGTGACCCGATTGACACCAGACGCACGTCGTTGCTAGAGCGGATAATGGCTGGCGGGCGCAGTAAGCCCGGCGCCAGGCCTCCAAGGGGCAAGGGTAAAGGCGGCAAGGGGCGCGGTGCTGGTGCTGGTGCTGGGCTCTATATGATTTTCAATGCATTAAATCGCGCAAAGGCAAGGGCCGGGGAACGTGCTGATAGACGTTAAAGCCGCAATTAACCTTCAGCTCGGTAGCACATAGCACATACAATCAAGGAACGCATTTAGACGTGATAATCCTCAATAGCATGGAAGCGAAAGGGTATACACGATGAAGAACATGTTCAAGCTACTGCTGGTTGCAACCTTCCTGAGTGTGGCAAGCATTCCCTCGGTGCGTGACACAGCTGTATATGCCGAGGACAAGAAAGCCGAACAGAGTATTCCGGCATTTCTCCAGGACATCTCTGTCACGATTAGTGCAAATCGATCAGAGGGATCGGGCGTCGCATTCACCCGAGATGGTATCACTTTCATCTGGACGGCTGCACACGTGGTGTCTGGCCTACGTAGCACTCGTGCTGTCGTGGATCCTATGACGGGTGCCAAGCGTACGATCATTGAGTTTGCCGATGCGCAGATCATTAAGACCCTGGTTGAAGATGGCCGGACAGTCGGTCGCATCGAAATGGATGCCAAGGTCATTCGTTACAGTGATGCAGATCACGGCCACGATCTGGCGCTTTTGCGAGTCAGGAAGAAGAACTTCATTGCGACTTCTTCCAGGTTCTACCTGGATGAGAAGATCCCTTCGTTGGGCACGCGCCTCTTTCACGTGGGCTCCCTACTTGGCCAACTAGGCTCAAATAGCATGACGGCAGGAATCGTGAGTCAGCATGGGAGAGTTTTGAGCGGCCTCAATGGTGTTTTTGACCAGACTACCGTGACGGCATTTCCTGGCTCGTCGGGTGGTGGTGTTTACCTGGAAGATGGTCGCTACATTGGTATGCTGGTGCGCGGTGCTGGTGAAGGCTTCAACTTGATCGTACCTGTTCGCAGAATGCGAACATGGGCCAAGGAAGCCAATGTCGAGTGGGCCATGGATCCCACGGCGAAGATGCCGACCCCGGAAGAACTGAGTAAGCTACCGGTTGAGTTTACCGGTACCAAGTTTTCCGCTAACGCGGGTACTGACGCGGATAAGAAGAAGGCTAACAAGAGCTTTCCACGTCAGATCAGGACCAGGTCAATTTTTCCGTTCTCTCCCGAGTCTGCATCCAAGCGAAAGCCTCTTTTGGTTGAACCGCGTTAATCCTATTGGCGCCAATACAGGAGAGGTTTTATGATTCGTTGGTTGATCGTCGGGTGCGCGCTTGTTTTAGCGTCACCGCAGCCTGCTGCTGAGAAGCCCGAAACCGAATGGATAAAGTTGCTCTCTAAGGAGCTTGGCGGCGAAGCTGAGCACCGTACACCTGACGGCAGCCGCGTTGATATTTTGACCGATAAAGTAGCCTGGGAAGTTGAGTGGGCTCGAAAGTGGCAGGAAGCTATTGGCCAAGCGCATTTCTACGCCCTGGCAACAAACCGTAGACCGGGCATTGTGCTCCTCCTTACAGGCGATAAGTCTGAAAAGGTATACTATCTGCGTTGCCTGGCAGTTTGCGCTAAGACAGGAATCACGTTGAGAACACACAGGATTAAGTGATGCCTCGTCCGCGCGTGTACGTTTCTGGGCCAATCAGCAATGGCGGGACACTTAAGTACGCGGCCCGTCTCGATAACATGTACGATGCTGTTGACGTGGGAGCTACGTTGATCAAACTCGGTTACGCGCCCCTGATTCCGCATCTCAGTGTTATAATTGAACATAAGTACGAGGGGATTGATCAGGATACCTGGCTGGCTATTGACCTACCCTGGGTCGAGGCGGCTGACGCGCTCCTTAGATTGCCGGGAGCATCTGCTGGTGCTGACAAGGAAGAAGCCGTTGCACTGGCCAGCGGGGTACCTGTTTACCACTCCATTGAAGAGTTGAAAGATGCCATCAATTGCTCAGGTACTCGACAAAGCTGCTGAGCTGCAGTCGTGGCGTGATGTTTCGCATGACGTGATGCGCGTGTTCAATGCTGCGCTGCCGACGGCTACGCTTATCAAAAAAGCTTCTGCGCGCTGGCCTGACGATGCCGCGTTTGTATTCCTGCAGCCGTTTACCGGTCATGTGCACATCATGCCCGTTAACGATGAGTTCAAGAAGACTGCCAGGTGGGATCGCTTGTCCCGGCTTGACGCTGTATCTGGAGTTGAGGTGAGTCACATGACTCCCGACCCCAGTGAATACGTGATGGTCAAGCGCGCGATCAAGATGGGTGACATCAGTCGATTTTTACGGAATATCTACGTCAAGCCGCAGGAGTGGTTGGTTGGAAAAGGCAACGCCAGCCCGCTTTCGATGATGCTTGCCGGATCTGCGATCACGGGACTTGGCGGGCTTGGACTGGGGACCTTGTGGGACAATACAGTTGGGCCTGTTGGGCATGCCCTGGCACCAGAGTATTTCGATAAGAAGCCGCGTATGGGCAAGTGGCTGGGTATTCTTGGTGCGCTAACAGGGGCAGTACCCGGACTTGCGGCTGGTTTGCAGCGGTCCAGTATGCACGGACCGGTATCTGGTTTTGAGCGACCATACAATAGGAGGTACCCTGACATAAATCCCAGGGCCCGCAAGAATATCAACAGGACTTGGCACGAAATTGAGAAGCTTGACCCAGGAAGCGCTGCCAAGTCACTGAAGCTGCATAACGAGTGGCGCAAGAAGATTGGGTCTTTTGTTGATCCCAAGATGCAGAAAGCAGCGGCTGACTACTACTCCCAGATGTACATACCTTTCATCAACGTGAAAGAGTTTACTGAGCGTGTTTGGGATGGCGTTGAAAAACGTGCTTACAACATCGACCCAGTGATACAGTATCGTGCGATCGTAGGTAAACTTGATCCGGCCAACGACCCAAATGCCAACCGTATTGGTCCTGGTGGCATGGCGCTGAACGAACCCGGCATTCACGTGAATACCTTTGGTACTCCGAAGAATTACACACAAGCTAACCCATACACGTCACCAGCATCGGCCGCCATGGCTGCTGGGTTGGTGCATGGTGCCAGCGCTTCTCGCGGAGGATCTAACTGGGTGTCGCCCATGGATGTGGGTCGTATTGCAATTGGAGCGGGATCTGGCTTACTGTCTGGAATCGTGGCGGGTAAAATACTAGGAGCGCTGGCGGGGCTGTCGCCAGTAGCTGTAAATAATGTGAAGCGCATCGGTATCTGGGCTGGTGGGTTAAACGCAGCTCGTAACGCACTTATGTAAGAGAGGATGAATCATGGAAAATGGCCGTTTTTCGTTGAATGTGGCTGACTGGTTTAAAATTGGCAAGGGTGCCTTGATTGCCAGTGCTGGCGCTGGATTGACCTACCTGTCGGCCAACGTAATGGGTACCGACTTTGGTATGTACACGCCCGTCGTCGTTGCTGGGTGGTCAATCTTTGTGAACCTCGCTAAGAAGTTTATGGAAGCGAGCATGCAGGAACCTGAAGAAGAGGTCATCGAATAAGAATGCAAGCAGTACCACTACCACGACTACGACAGGTCGGCGGAGCTGGCCTGGTGTTGTACGGTTCGTCGGCTGTTGTCTACAGCCGCTTTGTCGACGTGCATACCGATCTTGGTTGGTGGGGCCAGGCGGCGGGCATCGTTGGCAGCGGCATTGTCATGTTGGCATGGCCCTGGCTTCGTCGCATGATATTTGGTCTCGGTAGGCGTGACGACGCTGAGGTAGTATCACAAGCTATCAAGAAAGCGCTCACGCCTGACCCGGGTAGTACGTGTTGCTGCCCACCTGTGGTGGAGACTGTCGGTTGCAACTGCTCGCACCAGTTAACCTCTAATGCGCTTAGAGATATCGAGGCGCTGCATCGTCTTGCATCGCGGTTGCGTGATCACAAAGAAGGCGCGGAGCTTTGTCGAGATATTAACGACAGCCTCTTTGATATTCATCACGCGGTTTCCAGTGATGCGGATGTAGAAGAACGTCCTGCAGAGGAGACCAGTGATGACACGGAAACAAATCAGGCGTAGTACACTAGCTGCGGTTTGCGTTTTGTCTTTTCTCTCGGGGTGTCTCTTCGCCCCGTCCTCTCAGCCTCCTCCCCCTGGGCCCCCTCCTCCGGATATCAATGCCGAGCTCAGGGGGCGAGTGGTCGAGGCCGTGCAGGATATCCCGCGTGATGACTGTCTGGCGGCCTACGGTATGTTCACAATCTTTGCTGAGTTTGTGGGCGAGGGCCGGTATGGTGACAAGATCAAGACCACGGCGGACCTATTGAATCTGTGGGGGCGTATGGTCAAGGTATCCGGGTGGGAGAAAGAGAAGTACACAAAGCTGACTGATGTGGTGGAAGAAGCGTTGCGCGACAAGGGACTTGATGTGAACAAGCCTATTGCTGATGTCAAAACTGACATAGCTGATGCGTTCCGCACTATTGGTCTTGGTTGTAAGGAAGCGGCGCTGGCTAAATCGTCGGAGGGTGCGTAGGTGCGAGAACCCACACCTCAGGAAGAAGCTGAGAAAGAGAGCAACATAGAAAGATATAGGCAACATTATGCGAATGGTCGTAATCTAAAATCTGGAAAAAAACTGCAAGGAAGCGCAAAGAAAGAATGGAAAGCTCTTCAAAAAACAGACGAAGAGGAAGAAAATGCCGACATCGAATCAGGAGGCACAGTCGATAGTTGAGATCGTCGATGAGTACTTGGAGCAAGACAAGGCTCGTGAACTCATGGCGAGGCTTAATGAGAACGTGGGTGCGACGACGGATAATTCGTCGTTGAAGATTAGTCTGCAGATGCTTGATGCGCTGTACGCGCCTGATCCACCTAAGAGACATACGTTCAAGAAGATAGCAATGGCGTTGGTGATTCTCTGGCACACGTCCATTGTTATCATCAACGGTGTTGCTTTTTTTGTATTGCCGTTTCTTCTTCCGGTATGGGTGTGGGTGCCAATCGATAGCTTTATTCTGACGGTGATGTTCACCAGGGAGATTTGTCCGCTCACCAGGTTGGAGAATTCGATTCGCACATCAATTGGTCTTCCGCGTATTGGTGGTTTTGTCGGGCATTATTTTGTGCGCCCTGTCCGTCAATTGATTAGGAACAGGCAATCTAGGAAAGTAAAGCAAAGCTCCAATGGCTAAAAAGAAAACCATACCCAGGTTCGGATGGTCTCCTAACCCGCACGCTGTCAATGAAGTGTTGTCGCAGCTTCGCAACCCCGTGTTCGGTCCATGCGCGTACCAGATCAAGGGAAGTGGAGCAGGGAAAGTTGCATTGCTGTGGAAATACGTCGAAAGGTTCACTGGTAATTACAATGTGCGCACACAAGCAATCGGTGACTGTGTCAGTTTCGGAGTGGCCGCTGCTGTTGACGCCGTCAAGGCCACGGAAATCTGTGTCAACGGGGATATGGAAGAGTGGGTCGCCGAAACCGCCACTGAGCCAATCTACGCGGCAAGTCGAGTGGAAATTGGACGAGGAGAGCTAGGTACTAGCGACGGTTCGTATGGTGCGTGGGGAGCGCGCGCAGCCAAGGAGATAGGGACGCTGGTGCGTATTCAGTATCCCAACTGCGATCTGCGTAGGTATTCCGGGCAACGCGCTAAGCAATGGGGTAATCCGGGAAAAGGTGTGCCGGACGAGCTGGAACTCACAATGCGAGAGCATCCTATTCGTACGGTGAGTCTTGTAACAACGTATGAAGAAGCGCGGGATGCTATTTCCAATGGTTATGCGATCACCATCGCAAGCGCATGCGGTTTTATGACCACGCGGGATAGTGAGGGCTTTCTCAAGCCGTCTGGTAAGTGGCCGCACCAGATGGCGATCATCGGCGTGGATGATGACTATCGTAGGCCAGGGGTGCTCGTGGTAAACTCCTGGGGACGTCACTGGGTTGATGGCCCTAAGCGTCATGACCAGCCAGACGGCACATTTTGGTGCGACGCGGATGTGTTGGAGCAAAAGATTCTTCGTGAACAAGATTCATGGGTTTTCGGGGATTACGAAGGGTTCCCGCCCAAGAAACTAGACCTGCGCATTATTTAGAAAGGGGAATGCCATGGAGGGCTACCCGTGGGAAGATGGACGACTGTCGGCTGATGAGTTTACCGAGCTGCTGCAAAACGAAGAGCATAAAGCAGTATTTTTCGATCTCCCCGACAGGGAACAAGCAGAAATCCTTAAGGAATCGGCTGATTACAACGGCGATGTTGAAGACACGCTGGACAAGTTAGCCAAGTACCTTAAGTCTTCGTTCTTTCGTAAGATTGCTCTCCGCAAGGCTGCTGGTTACGGCCTGAGCGGTGAAGAAGCCGATGAGCTGGCGCGCGTATGGCGTGAACGCCATGAGCTGCTTCGTGACGACGATGATTAGTCCGTACGTAGAGTTGGCGCTGTGGGTTGTAGGTTTTTTCTACTTCCTGGGCATGATGATCATCACGCATGCCATGGACCAGGAGGGACTGGTACGCAACAAGGGGATGTCACCACTCACGGCATATTTTTGGTTGCCAGTGCTTTGGCCGTTAGGGGTAATGCTTACACTCATCAATGTATGGAACAACCATGAATGAGTATAAGCACGAGCATGAGTATAAGGATGAATATGAGTTATCGGAGGAGTTGGATACGCGTATTCTCAAACTCATGTCTGAGAATGAGCAGCTAGAGGCTAAACTAGAGGACAGGAAAAGCCAGCTTCGCGATCTAACCGAGGACACATGACTCCGCGTGGCATGGAGGCCACCATGAAGAAAATCATCTGTAGTGTGTTTGTTACTCTTTTAGCCGTTCCCATTGCCGCTTATTTGATCCCAGGCTTCGATCTCCGCGTTGGCACGTACAGTGTTAGTGACGGCGGATGGATCGTGGATGAAACAGGCCCGCGCCGACCAATCGCGAAGCCACACATACCATACCCTGATAGGGATGTTGGTCGCTTCCTGCTTGCCGCGGGTGAGTACGTGATTCTCAGCCACAATAGTGGTAAGTCGCTGCGCCTTCCCGGTGTCTTCCGTATTGACACCAAGACCGGGCAAGTCTTGAAGTACCACGTGCTGTTCGGGTCCAAGGGGGAATTTCTGGAAGGCTGGGTACCTACGATTAACTCACGACCAGCGTTGGGTACTCCTAGTCCTCCCGCAAACAACTTCCTTATCAGGCCAAGACAGGGGGTAGCCCATGCCATTTCCGCAGTGCGGTAGTAGGCGGTGTGTTGTTTGGGGATGCGTGGTTTTTCTCCTGGCGGCGGCGGTAGCTTATTTTTTCTGCCCCTGGTGTAAGCCTGCCGTTAAACCATGCTGTAAAGAACATGCGGCGGCGCACCAGCTATCCATGGATGCGGAAGCTATGGCGACGTTGAACTTGTCGGAGCCACCTGCTGATGAAGAGATGTCTGTAGAAGACGAGGTCGAGAACATCTACGTGTTGATCCAGCAAATCAATGCGCGAGAGTATACGATAATGGACACCATGATTCGTATTTTCCATTACATCAAGCCGCACAAGGGGCCAACACATGGTTGCCCTGAGTGCGCTGAAATTCATGATCGCACTAAAAATGTTGATACCGTGACGATTTCTCGTGATCAATGGAATAAGTTCAAGAGGTTAGAGGCGCTCGATAAGAAATCGATCAAATGAATAAGCTTGTACCTGCGGCGCATATTTCGTTGGCCGTTCCAATCACGGGGCCGCCAAGCTATTTGGTATCAAGCGGAATCTTCACAGCGCGGGTAGGCGAGGTAACTAAGATGAGAAAGAAGTCAAAAGTGAGCACCATGACATTGGTGGCGCTCCTGTCGGCGCTCTCACTTATCTGGTGGCTGGGTGGATGGCAGGCTGCACTTTGGGCGGGTGGCATCGCTTTGTGCTGTATCCTGGCAGATTTTGTGTTGATAAAGGAATGACACGGTGTTCAAAGTAGCTCCAATTCTTTTGATGATTATGGCAAGCGGCTGCGGCATGCTACCGGCAGTCGTTGGCTACAAAACAATGTCACTAGAGGCAGATTTGGTTGTGCGCGCACATGCGCATGCCGTGCTCTGGTTGGCATTGGCGCAGGAAGTCGATGAACCGACGCCAGATCCCAATGACAACCCAACTCTTTGCGATATATGCAAGGGGACTGGAAAAAGTGGTGACGGTCTTGGACCCTGTCCTTGCGGTACCCGGTGCCGCTGCGCGGATGCAGAGTCAAATCTGCCCCCGCGCGAGCGCCGGGTACTTTTTTTCTATCAGGACGATTGCGAAGCTTGTGATGAAGCCAAGGCAGGTTTACTTCCACTGTTTAAGGGGAAGTCATTGAGCGTAGGGCCCGGATCACACAATCACGTACAAATGCTGCGGTACCAGGACCACCCTGATATTGTGGCTTCCTACAAAATCAAGCTGCTCCCAACCTTCGTGGTCATCCGAAAAAAGAAGGAGCAGAAACGTTGGTCCGGCACGTGGGCTGGCGATGAGCTTGACGAACTCATTGAAAGGCTCGATAAGTATCTCAAACATGATGACTAGCGAGGGTTACCATGCCAGAACCAATTGAGCAACCGGCAGAGCTTGGACCAAGTTTTCCACCCCTGGAAGGTGCGCGCGAGACTATTGTTGATATTATTGAAAAGCTCACTGCAATACTCATCGAACCTGATGGGCTACAGGTGGGCAGGTTTGTCAAAGTTCAGGGATCGCACGGGTTGGTGCTACGTATTGAGCCATATGGTGATGGGCTGGTCATTGGGATTGAGGAACCGCGACCGCGCGTTAACGTAGCAGGGTGGTTGAAGGGGCACCTGTCGCAGGTTAAGCTGACCCCACTCGAAATCATTGTCGTGTTGGATGGCCTCCCTGATTTGAAAATTGAAGTCATTTCTTGAGGAGAAGATCATGCGTAGGGCACCGCACGGGACAGCGTTGGGTTCCATCCAGTTTTGGGTGTGCCGTGAACTGAAGTACACCGGAAAAAAAGCTGAGCGCGCCAAGTCAGCTACGCATTACGCCATGTCCTGGTGGCATACTCGCAGTGACACGTACCTGGATACCGTCGATACCGACGTGGCAAAGCGAGCGTGCAAGAGATATGTCAAGAAGCAGATGATTGCACCCGTTGGTTTTTTTGTTGGCATTTTTCTGGCTATCTTCGTGCAGGTTATTGTAAGTGCTGTGGTACGTATTATCCTGGAGTGGGTTTTCAACGATCGAACAGCACGTGAGATGTTGAAAGAAAAAGAACAGTACAAGTACATTCGCAGCCTGGCGCGCCAGTTACATGATGATGAGTCTTTGGCTGTGCATGCTTTGGACCTGCCTGAGGGTAGTTAGACGGCTACCCTGTCCTGGTGCTGTTGTGCTAAACTTGGGCAATCCTGGTTACGGAGCGTGTGTAGATGCCTGACAAGACTTTTCGCTTCAAACGTCCCCGTAAGATTGGTAAGCGCTATCAGTACCAGGACCTCACGTTCTGGGCAAAAAACGGGTTTATCTACGTCGAGGACAGGGCCGACAACAGTTTCCACACGATTTCTCGTCGTGACTGGTTGGTGAGAGCTAACGCATTTGTGAAAGAGATCAGCAAGATCGGGGGCATCACGAGTAACGCGGACAACGTTTTTCAGAAGCAAACGTTTCTCGCAGAGCGGGAAGCGTTGCAGGGACTCGTTGATGCTATGATCGACGTGGCGCGACGCGCTAAGCGCCAAGGTGATCCGACCAACCCCAAGGTGTTGAGCGAAGTTTTACGGCACACTAGTAAGCACGCTCATGTTTTCATGGGTGGCCATGGTATCAGCAGTGGAATAGGAGTCGCAAATGGCGCTTAACCCACGACAGGCGTTTAAGGCTGGCTTCTTGTTGCGTTGTGCCGAGGAAGGCGTTGCCGACACGGAAATGCAGGACCGTTTACAGTTGGCTGAGAAGCGGGCGGAGGGCGGCGTGCTGTCTACCCTTACGAACTGGGCTATGCTGCTTCCGCTTTTGGCAACAGGGGCGGGCGCGACGGGCGGTTACTACATGGGTAAAGCATTGGCTGACGCGCGTAATGAGACAATTCCTGCCAAGCTGCCCGGAGAAAACGTGCCGGAGAATATCAAGCGGCGGCAGCATGCAGAGCTACTGGCTGCGTACAAAGACTACACTGAGCTGGTTAATCGCAGAGCTAAGGATATTCGTCGTCGACAAGATGATGAAAAAGGGCGTAAACCGGCTTACTTCTAGGAGTGACTTTTGAGTATTTTGAAGTATTTCGAGGAGCGCGGCGGAGAGTCTACTGAACATGGAGGTCCGCTGCACTGGCCCGGGACAATTGAAGGTTTTCCGTTTCGCGGGGGCGCTGTACCGGATTTCAAGGAAGACGAAATCGACAACGTTCCGTTGATGGTCGATTTTCATGTGAAGATTTTTGAGTTGTGGAAAGACGAGGATCGCGAAGCTTACGTGCAGATTCGTGACCGCGTGGCAAATCAGTGGTACCAGGTAGTGCACATCGATCGCAAATACGACGACGAGCACAAAAACTGGCGCGTGTACATGGAGTGGCATCAGATCTATGGAGAGATTACCGATGGCAAGGCCCCTGGTGTCCCTAAGTGAGAAGCGCGCGGATACGCCGGAAGAAGTGCGCGCACAGACTATGCGCAGCCTGCTTGGTGCCAGTCTTGGTGGACTTGGAGCGGGCGTATTAGGTGGCGGGCTTTGGCATCTTATCCGTGACTACTTGCGGGGAGAGTCTCCAGAGAGACGTGCGCCTACTCTACAGTTATCTTCACTACGTAGTGTTGCTCCTGATGCAGAAGAAGAAGACGAAGAAGAGCTGAGTGAAGAGCTGAGTGAAGCGCTGGGTCAAGAGCGTCCCGTAGAATATGCTAAGGCTGCTGGCTTTTTGCAGCCATACACCCCAACGTCAATGGATGATGTGACTTGGGAACCTGCAGCATACATTGCGGCAGCGGGGTTGAGCGCTGGTGCTGGGTGGGAACTTATTAGCTGGTTGCGTAAGCGTGCATTGAAAGTCAAACGTGAGCAAGAGTTGACTGCTGCACGTGAAGAATATGAGGCGGCACTTCGTGATCAATTTGGTACGAAGGAAGGCGCGGCTACGAAATATGCGTCGCTTGATAATCTGTACGACGCGGTTAGCGTGCATCTCACGGAGAAGTCAGCTAGGGGTCGATTAACGGGGTACACTGCAACCCCTGGATCAGGCATTGCGAAGGACGTGTTGACATCAATAAAGGACGTGATCTTTAGTCCGGCAGTCTCGCGTGATTACTGGAAATATGCCGTCGTCACACCCGCGCTGCTGGCAGCGCTAGGATTTGGATATTCTGGATATGCATCACAACGTGATCGCAGTAAGGAGAAGGCGTTAACCGAAGCATTGCGTCGCCGCGAGATTGAGTTGCGTGCACGTAAGCCTGTGCCGCTTCGTGCTGTCGACGCCGCTGAGGAAGAGTAGCATGCCAAGCGTTTCCCGTGCGCCGTCTGTATTAGCTGATTTGCCTTTGATCAAATCAACGGCACTGACGCCACCTAGCGATAGGCGGAATTTTGGCGATGCAGTGGCTACGCGAAACAACATTTTTCGCAACGCGCTCGATGCCGCGCAACTGCTGGAGCCGGTAACAAACGACAAGTACACGCTGAACTTGTCCGATGTCCGTTATGAGGATCCTGACAAGCACCCACTCTCGGCGCAGAAACAGGCCGTGCTTGAGGGTAGATCCATCGGACGCCGCCTTCGCGGTACGTGGAATTTGATCGATAATCTGACCAAGAAGCCCGTGAGTACTAGCCGTACCACGCTGGCAACGATTCCGTACATGACATCACGCGGTACATTCATTAACAAGGGAAACGAGTACACCGTTTCACACCAGATGCGCCTCAAGTCAGGTGTGTACACCAGGGAAAAGGAAAACGGCGAACTGGAAGCGCACGTTAACGTGATGCCTGGGAAAGGTGTATCTCATCGTCTCTACCTGGATCCGAAGACGGGTGTATTTCGTTTTCAGGTTGGCCAGGCACGTATCCCGTTGATCTCTGTTATGCGCGCCATGGGGGCGAAGGATAAGCAGATTCGAGATGCGTGGGGAAATGATCTGACTGCGGCGAACATGCAGAAGGCTAACCCATCAGATTTGGCCAAGCTCTACCAGCGCTTGGTGCGCGGAGGGGTTGAAGAGGGCGCATCCGCACGATCGCAGGCAGTCGCTCAAGCCATGGCACGCATGGAGCTCGACCCCAAGGTAACCAAACGTACGCTGGGCAAAGAATTCAAGAACGTGTCATTGGATAGTATTCTGGCGACCACTCGTAAGTTGTTATCTGTGCGACATCGTAATGATGCCAAGCAGTTGGCCACGCTGGGCCTGGAGTCGCAGGATCCCGACGATCGTGACTCTTTGGCGTATATGCGTTTGCTTGGTCCCGAGGATATTATCTCGGAGCGGATAGGCAGGTCGGCGGGACTGCTGCGGCAGCTTTTGTGGAAAGCTACTCCGCGCGGTAATGTGGACAATATTTATCCCGGTGTGTTTGACAAGGCTGTGCAGGCTGCTTTGTTGAGTAGCGGTCTCGGTAATCTCTCCGAGTCCATTAATCCGATTCAGCTGTACGAACAACAGATCCGTGTCACCAGGATGGGCGAAGGCGGTATCCCCGGAATTGATTCCATTCCGGAGACTTCCCGGAACGTGCAGTCGTCTCATTTTGGGTTCATCGACCCACTGCTTACGCCAGAGTCTGGTCGCGCAGGTGTCGACCTCAGGCTAGCGCGTAAGACCATGAAGGGTGCTAACGGTAATATTTACACCCAGGTGCGTGCACGTACGGGCAAGCTTGTCTGGAAATCTCCCGAAGAGCTGGCGGATGCCGTGGTTGCATTCCCCGGCGAGCTACGGCGCGGCGGGCGGAATGTTGCAGCCATGACTGACGGACGAACCAGGTTTGTTCCGCGGAAGTCAGTGGAGTATGAATTACCCCACTTCGAAAATGCGATGTCAGTTCTTGCGAACATGGTCCCGATGAAATCTGCCATGAAGGGGCAGCGGGTAGCTATGGCTGCGCGAATGCTGACGCAGGCACTTCCCTTGGACAATCGTGAAGCACCCCTGGTGCAATCAGGATCTCCGGATGAAGGTGGCTCATTCGAGAACCTGTATGGCACCAAGCTTGGCGCGCTGCGTGCACATAACTCCGGGCGCGTGACACGGGTCACCAAGGATGCATTACACGTACAGTATGCTGATGGGGAAAAAGATCGGATCGAGTTGTACAACAACTTCCCATTCAATCGTAAGACCTATTACCACCAGACTCCGGTGGTACGGGCTGGCGACGTGTTCAAGCAGGGCGAGCTGCTGGCCCGCTCAAATTACACCAATGACCAGGGTGATGCGGCACTCGGATTGAACACCCGCGTGATGTACATCCCGTTCCGTGGTTTGAACTTTGAAGACGCCGTGGTGGTCAGTGACTCTTACGCAAAACGGTTGTCTTCCCAGCACATGTACCAGCACAAAGTAGATCTAGACAAGGACAAGGATAGGCTGGGCAAGCAGACGTTTATCAGCTTATTCCCCAACGAGTATAAGCGAGAACGCTTGGAAGGCATTGATAAAGATGGCGTCGCAACAATCGGAAGCACAGTCGAATACGGTGATCCCCTGGTACTTGTTACGCGAAGACAAGAGCGGACATCCAATCAGGTCCATCGTGGTCGAAGACCGACGTATAACAACGCCGCAGTCGTTTGGAAACACCACTCACAAGGAGTCGTTACTGACATTGGACGGGCTGACGGGCGAGTAGTGGTGTCAGTCAAGACGGCAGTGCCTGCCAAGCTGGGTGATAAGTTGAGCGGGCGGTACGGTGACAAGGGTGTCATTTCAGAAGTCATTCCCGACGATGAGATGCCTCGTGATGAAGAGGGACGTCCCGCGGAGTTGCTCTTGAATCCACTTGGAATCATCTCTCGCGGTAACCCGGCGCAGGTTATTGAAGCCGCGCTGGGTAAGATTGCCAGCAAAACCGGGAAGCCTTATAAGATCGTTGACTTCGAAGAGATCAAGGATCTCACCGAGTTCGCAATTAAAGAACTGGATCGGCATGGCATCAGCGACCTGGAGACCGTGGTCGATCCAACGAATGAGCGCCGTATTCCTGGAGTATTGTCTGGTAATCGTTTCATCATGAAACTGCACCACACAGCTGAGTCCAAGGGCCAAGGCCGGAGTATTGGCAGTTACACGATGGAAGGTATGCCCGCGAAAGGTGGCGAAGAAGGCTCGAAGCGAATCGGAATGCTTGATCTTAACGCGTTGCTTTCTCACGGGGCTACTGAGGTCATTCGTGATGCGCATATGATTCGTGGGCAACGTAACCCGCAATTCTGGTCGGCCTACATGTCCGGGTACAAGCCAGCTGCCCCGAAGGTTCCGTTTGTCTACGAGAAATTTGTTCAACAGCTTCGCGCATCTGGTGTCAATCCGGTTCGTACTGGTCATCGTGTAAACGTCATGGCTTTGACGGACAAGGACATTGACAAGTTAGCCGGTAATCGTGAGTTGGAGAATCGTGACACCGTTGATTGGAAGGAAGGGCTGAAACCGCGCAAGGGAGGCCTCTTCGATGAACGCTTGACCGGTGGGCACAGCGGATCACGCTGGAGCTATATCAGGTTGGCAGAGCCGATGCCTAACCCTGTCATGGAAGAGCCTGCTCGCGTGGTGCTCGGATTGACCAAGCCAGCTTTCATGAAAGTCTTGCGCGGAGAGGAAGAAATCAATGGAGTCACGGGACCGCAAGCGATCGGCCGCGCGCTGGATTCGATCAACATTAAACGAGAGATTGACCGCGCGCGGGCTGACATCAAGTCAGGCCGAAAAGCAGCGCGCAACAATGCTGTTAAGAAGCTGAGTTATCTGCGTGCAGCTGAGCGCATGAAGTTGCATCCGCGTGACTGGATGCTGACCAAGGTTCCCGTGCTTCCTCCCGCGTTTCGGCCCGTGTCACTTATGAAGGGGTCAGGTACTCCGCTGGTAGCTGATCCCAACTACCTTTATAGGGAGTTGTTTGACGCCAATGTCAACTTACAGAAGATGCAGCAGCGGGTGTCAGATGTTGGGCATGAGCGAGAATCACTGTACACCGCATTCAAGGCTGTTACTGGCCTGGGCGATCCACTGAGCGCTGAGTTACAGGACAAGAAGGTACGAGGTATACTGTCACACGTGTTTGGAAAATCTCCCAAGTACGGTGTTGTGCAAAGACGTTTGCTGGGCGCGACCACGGATATTGTCGGCAGGGCTGCCATCACACCAAACCCGAACCTGAACATGGATGAGGTGGGTTTGCCAGAAGATAAAGCGTGGGAGGTTTACCGTCCCTTTACCGTACGATATATGGTTAGACGCGGTATGCCGCGGTTGCTTGCCGCGCGTGCTGTGCAAGAAAGATCTGAGAAGGCACGGGATGCGTTGCTGGCTGTCATGAAGGATAGGCCGGTTGTGATTAATCGTGCGCCAGTTTTGCATAGGTATGGGATGATGGCCGCCTTTCCGCGTATTGTGAAAGGTGATACCATGCAAATTAGTCCCCTGGTAGTCGGCGGATTTGGCGCTGACTTCGACGGGGACACAATGCAGTACCATGTACCCGTTTCTGATGAGGCGCGCGAGGAGGCAGTGGACAAAATGCTGCCTTCGCGTAACCTTCTATCAGCGGCTGATTTCAATGTTCACTATAAGCCTTCCCAAGAGTATGTCGGGGGGCTTCATTCTGCATCAACACGTGTTGACGACAAAACTCCATCACGTACGTTCGCAACCAAGGAAGATGCCATCCGGGCGTACCGACGTGGCGAAATCGGTGTTGGCCAGCGTGTCATGGTCCTTGAATAACCTGGAGTAGACAAATGGGCATCAATCCCGAATTGCTTAAGCTTGCTGCGTGGCGCTTGGACCAGGACATGGAAAAGGATGCCGTGGTTCCGGCCCCGCCCGCAGGAGGTGCTCCTCCAATGGACCCGATGGCGGCTGGCGGCGCCCCTCCTCCCATGGATCCGGCAATGATGGGCGGCGGCGGCATGCCTCCCATGGATCCGGCAATGATGGGCGGCGGCATGCCTCCTATGGATCCGTCAATGATGGGCGGCATGCCTCCCATGGATCCGGCAATGATGGGCGGCGCTGCGCCAATTGATGCGGACCAGATTCGTTCCATTATTCAAGAAGAACTGGCAGTATCTGGCGGCAAAGGTGGTTCCGGTAGTGGCGGCGGTACCAAAAAGTTTGATCCGGAACAATTGAACCGACAACTGCACACGATGAACAAGTTTCTCTCGTCTATCGCTAATGCGCTTGGCGTAGAGCTACCGCCTGAAGCGTTGCTTGAGCCACCGCCGGGAGAAGAGCAGGACCAAGCGGCCGCGCCGGAAGCGGCTGCGCCTCCTGCTGGTGGTGGAATGCCCGGCTTGTCAGGTGATGTGTACGCCGGAGCAGTTGATCCATCAGGTGGATCAGCCATCGACCCTATTCAGCCGGTTGACCCCGCTATGCCGAAAACTGCTGGGAGCATTGTTCCTAACAACTCGGTTGGACGCCCGGTGCGTAAGATTACCCCGGAGACGCTTCTGCAAAAGACCGCAGCGATTGCTGCGATGGCACGACAACTGAACGCACGCTAATGCCATTACGACTGGAAATACTGGATGACAAAGGAAAGCCCCATCATATTCATGCGGGGCGTGTTGTAATATACGATGGTATCACTGACACACCCATTTCCATTGCACACGAGTTTTCGCCAGGCATCTGTTTTGCGACATGCGCTGGTAACGAAGATTTTGAAATAACACTCAAAGCTCTTGGTGTTGATCGTACTGTGATCGTCGAGAAGATTGACCCAGATAACCTACCGAGGATTTAGCTAGCACAGATTGACTTGGTGCGGGGCAGGGATAGCTCAGCCGAGGAATTTCATTCCTGGTACTTACATGGAGAGTTGTATGCCAAGCCGGAACGAGCCCGCGATTAGTTCGTGTTGTTTTGACCTGGAATGCAGTGCATTAACAGCCGATTTTGGGATTATCCTGGTGGCGGTCATAAAGGGACCAAATGAAGATCCAGTTGTGTTTCGTCTGGATGAGATGAACAAGGACTGGAAGACGAAGCGATCAGATGATTCCACCGTGGTACGGGCAGTTGCAGACGAGCTTTCCAAGTACGACATCTTGATTGCACATAACGGAATTAATTTTGATTTGCCATTTTTGCGTACTCGGATGCTCCATCACGGCATGAAGTCGTTCCCTGAGAAGAAGGTGATTGATCCGGTACAGATCGCGCGTAAGCGCCTTCGATTGTCACGTAACACTCTTGCCAAGGTGGCTGGCATTTCAAAAGCAGGAAAAAAGTACTACACCGACGCTGAAGTGTGGATCAAAGCCACGCTCGACGGTGACAGGAAATCAATGGACGAAATCGTAGAACATTGCAAGCAGGACGTGATTTTGCTTGAGCGTATTGTGCATCACATAAAGGACTACAGTCCTACCTTTAATGCGTGGGGATCAGCCTGATGGCGCCACATATCAATTGGAAGTTGTTCGGCACCGCAGCCGAAAATGTTGAGAAGCAGGCTGCTGGTATGGCTGACATGTTTTCCAGTGCAATTAAGGGTACGGGTGCGGCGATGGGGGCGCCTGCCAGGCCCAGCGTGCAATCAAAGCTGGGTGTTCCAAGAGTTGCCGCACTTGATATTGATAACACCCCTCCCCCACCTTCAGTCAAACCGATTGTTGTACCGCCTTCGACCGCACGCGTATCTGACCCCGTAGACCCCACCAGTCAACAGGGCCGTGTTTTAAGTTCACCTAGCCCTACATCCCCTGCAGCTCCTGCAGCTCAACCAGCACCTGGTGGTGGGCAGTTTCCGCCCGGCGGCGGGATTACAGGGCCTACTTCGCAAAGCTTCATTGAGACCCTCAACCGGCCTCTGACACATAGCGAAGCTGACGGGCCAAACGCGTACGATGGGAGCCCTGAAGGAAATTCTATGGCCGCTGCCCAGGGCCTTGATCCCAGCAAACCGCCGATGGTCGGCCCGCAGGGCCTTCCGGGGCCAGTTCCTGGTGGCCCTGGCACCACTCCGGTTAATCCTGGTGTCCCCGCGCCAGCAGCACCTGGTGGCGGTGCAGCGCCCGCGGCTCCTGGTGGTGGCTATATCCCTGGCGACAACCCCCTCCCGAACAAGACTCCCGCACCACCTCCGGCTCCTGCTGAACCTCCTCCGGGCGTATCTCCTGAACAGGCCAAAACTGGCCCGGACGGGGTGGAGGGTACGTCCGACGATGACTTCTGGAAGAAGCAAAAATCGTGGTGGTCCGAGAGACCGCAGAGACCAAAAGCACCACAATCGCAGCAAGGCGGCGGATTCGGCCCCCAGATTATGCAGTACATTCGGAGTATGTTCGGCCCCGGCGGTGGCGGTGGCGGTGGTGGCGGTAGACTGCCGCAGTATCCGGGCGCATGGCCTGGCATGACGATGCCGCAGTGGCCAGGTGGCGGCGGTGGTGGTTGGCCAGGTGGCGGCGGTGGTGGTTGGCCGCAACAGCAACAGCAACAGCAACAGCCGTGGAACGCCAGCCGTGAAGATATTGAAGCGTGGATGAAGAATATGCCAACGCGCGGAGGCGGCGCTCCAGCTGCTCCAGCTGCGCAAGCTGCTCCGTCTAATGCACCGGGTGCTACTGCACCAGCTCCTCCAACACCCCCGGCGGCATCTCTGGCACCTGCTGCGACCACGTCGATGGCTGAGACGATGGGCGTGCAGCAGCCACCTAGTGGACGACAACCGTCAGGAACTCGGGTTCCAGGCGCCCCGGAAGGTCCGGAAGGTGGACGGATGGAAGATATGCCGAAACCCGTTGAGCCGGAAGGTTTTGGATTCCGGAGTGAAGGACAGCCGCCTCCGGAAGCTCCGGGTCCTCTTGATCCAGGTGGCGAGCAGCAGCCACCGTTACAACCAGCCGCTGGCGGTGAGATGTTCGATGAAGGGTCCGAGGAGCTAGCACAAAATCCTCCGGGTTCCGCGGGCCCCGAGCAGATGCCAGCCAAACCAAAGCAATCTCCTTACTTCTATCAGAACCCACCTCGGACGAGCGGCATGGACCGTTTCTCCGAGGATACGGAAAGAGAAGAAGAGTACGGGCCGGGTTTCCCACGAGAAGTCTCAGACTCTTACAAGGACCAGGAGACTCCGGCATCTCCGCCAGCACCTCCCAAGCCCCGAGATCTTCCTAGGGATCAAGCGCAGTCTGGCGACCTAGGCGCAGCGATGAGGGAAATGGGTGAATCGCCGGACTCTCGTGAAAAACCACAAGGTGGTAGGGGTGGTCGCACGACCATGGACTACCGGCCCGATGAAGACGCGGGTGGTCGCCAAGAGCTCGGCGCTGATCCGAATCAGTGGAACGAGCAGCAATGGATGGATGATCTTCGAAAGGATCAGAAACGGAATCCTCTATAGGTTAAGCACGGATGCTTCAAACTACAGCCGGACAACTTCTGGTAAACGAATTACTGCCTGAGGATCTCCGTGATTACAACCGGACCTTGGACAAGAAGGGTATCTCCGTACTTCTGCGCGGGATGGCTGACGGGTACCCGCAGCGTTATCGGGAACTTGTGAAAGAGCTGTCTGACGTTGGACGCGACGTGGCTTACTCAACTGGTGGCTTTTCATTTGGGTTGAAGCACCTGCGAAAGTCGCGCGCGGCTATCAACGCTTACGGTAAGTTATCGCTCAAGTTGTCGCAGATAGTTGATGATCCGCGACTGGACGATAAGCGCAAGGAAGAGGAAATTATTAAGGCAACTGCGAAGGCTGCGGAAAAGTTACCCGATGAGATTTACAACGAGGGTGTTGCAGCAGGTAATCCCTTGGCAGACCAGGTCCGGTCCGGTTCACGCGGTAACAAGAGTAACCTGCGCACACTGCTCGGCAGCGACGCGCTTTATGTGGACAACGAAGATAACGTCATCCCTGTACCTGTCCTCCGTAGTTATTCAGAAGGTTTGACTCCTGTAGAGTATTGGGCCGGTACGTTTGGCGCGCGTAAAGGAGTCATTGACGTTAAAACAGCAACCGGCGAAGCCGGTTACCTGGCGAAACAGCTTAACCAGATGACACACCGGCTCATCGTTACTGGATTGGATGGCAAAGGGAATCCAAACATCGGACTCCCAGTGGACGTTGACGATAATGACAACGAGGGCGCGCTACTGGCCGCCAGCGCGGGTAGGTACAAACGTAACACCATCCTGACCCCCAAGATTCTTGCAGACATCAAGAGCCAGGGTCACGATCGCATCCTGGTTAGGAGTCCGCTGGTTGGCGGCCCCCTGGACGGCGGAGTATATGCTCGTGATGTCGGTGTTAGGGAAAGAGGTGGACTTGCCCCTGTTGGTGATTATGTCGGTATGGCTGCTGCACAGGCACTTTCCGAAAACCTTACGCAGGGGCAGCTCAGCTCTAAACATACAGGCGGGGTATCCGGCGCAGCGCAGGCAGTCAGCGGGTTCAAATACATCAATCAACTCGTGCAGGTTCCCAAGCATTTCCGCGCAGGAGCTACGCACGCCCAGTTAGATGGAAGAGTACGGAAGATAGAAAAAGCGCCGCAGGGAGGGAATTACGTTTGGGTTAATGATGAGCAGCATTACGTGGATACTGGATTCGACGTTACGGTTAAAGTTGGGGACAACGTGGAAGCGGGCGACGTAGTGTCGAGTGGCATTCCCAACCCAGCGGAAATTGTGCGACATAAGGGCGTGGGAGAGGGCAGACAGTATTTCGTTAAGTCATTCGGCGACGCATATTCGGCGTCGGGGCTGGGGGCACACCGACGCAATATTGAGTTACTTGCACGAGGGCTGATTAATCACGTGCGCTTGTCAGATGAAGTGGGGGATTACGTCCCTGACGATGTTGTGCCTTACAGTTCCTTGGAGCACATCTACAAGCCGCGTGTTGGGTCAAAGATCAGCAATCCAAGTTCAGCCAAGGGGCGCTATCTTGAGCGGCCCGTACTGCATTACTCAATTGGTACCAAGATGCGTCCGAGTGTATTGAAGGAGCTAAAGCAATTTGGGATAAAGCAGGTCGAGACGCATCACGCACCAGCCCCATTCCAGCCTGAGATGGTTAGAGCAGCTGCGAGCATTTCCTACGATCCTGACTGGATGACACGGATGCTGGGCTCAGGTCAGAAGAAAAGTTTGCTGACAGCGGTGCATCGTGGTGGGACTAGCACTACCGAGGGCACCAGTTTTGTTCCGGCGCTGGCTGCCGGGGATACTTTTGGACGTAGTGGTTTAAGTAAGGGTATGTAAGTATGTCACCCGCATCTTCACCTCCGGCTGTGCAACCGCCTGGGGCAACCGTTGCAGAAAACGCTCGTCCTAGCCAAGCTGTGCTGTCTACCGCTCCTTCTTCTTCATACAACGAACCAGGCTCACCGTCATCGATTTACAAGAATATTAACCCTCAACTGCTTCAGCAGCTTTACTCAACTTGGCAGCGCAGCCAGGGTAGTAATGCGCTACCGCGTGCCGATTCTGGTGTGCGGCCTGGCGGAGCTCCCGGCGCACCCCCCACGTTCAACCGGCTGGTCCCACGCAACAGCAATAACTTCTTCAAGCGGATACTTCCAATGCTTCCGCAGCTGATTCCGAAAGTTATGAACATGTACAAAGCAATACGTACGGACCCTGGAATGTTGAAGAAGTACCCCCAACTTGCTAACGCACCGAGCGCAAACTTGGCTAATCCCCCCGCTCCGAGCACACCGTAGGCTGCTTTCCAGGTGTAGACATTTTTCGTAAACGGTAAAGTTGTTACCATGGACAACAGTCCCCGAACGGGACTACGTGTAATTCCAAGGATGGAGCGACGGTTATATGGCCAGGTCAGACGAAGGATCGATCGCCCACTGGCTGAATATTCTGCGTAGCAAGCAACTCGGTTTGGCTAAGACCGCCGAACTCGGTGGTGAAGGTAACGACATACCCTTCGAGCAGGCTTTCTCTAACCTCGCGCATGCTTACCTGCGGGATAAGGCACCCAGCTTGCTGGACTACGAAGTTGGTTTTCAGCTGCTGGAGCGTAACCAGGACAACACCAAGGCCATTGGTGTGATGGCCTTCAAAGTCGGTCCCCAGTGGATTTATTCTCCAGTGTTCTTCCTGCGCGGGGAACTCAAGGGACACGAACTCCTGTACATGAAAGACAGGGATATGTTCGTGCCTCTGAAAGAGAACTGGTTGAATTACATCCTCAACAAGAAACCGAACGTGCTTGGTGACGGAGTTGATCGCAACTTGTCGCAGCTGGGTGTTACGTCGCCTGACCTGAGCCAGCTCGCATCCTCTCCGTACAAGCGCGCTGCTGCTTATCCAGACTGGGTTGAGCAGGTGCTTCCTGTGTTTGCGTACATTGCGACGACGCCGCACAATCATCAGAGCAAGTTCAAAAATCTTCCTACGCTGCCTGACATGATCAAGGCGGCTGGCTTGCCTGGTGTGCAGTTCATGTGGAGTGTCGCCAAATCCTACCCCTCGGTGTTTAAGGCCGCGATTGATCTGCACGGCAATGCATTACAAGAAGCCGTTGCACACGTACGGCGTGACGATGCAAGTGTTTTGCGCGGATCCGTAAAGACAGCCAGTTCCAAGCAGACTAGCGGCTCAGTGTTGCCCAGCCCGGTCACGCATCCAATTAAAACCGGCGCCTTGCGAATCATCACGTTTGATTACACTATCCAGAATGATTTACCCGCCGTCGATGACGATGACGATAAGCAGGACCTGCTCCGTGATGGCGTACTAATTAAAGACCAGCGGGAAGATGATGAAGTCTCTGTTGCTTATGCCACGAATGTAGAGAAGAAGCTGAGTAACCCATCTGAGAGCGGTCTTCACGACATGCTTTCCAAGACCGGCGACATTGAACGTTGCCTGGTTGTGCTTGGCCCCCGCGGCCCTAATGGTCGTGAGAACTTCAGTACCGTTGTACGCGTTGGCGAGGGTAAGAGCTGGTTGAACATTCATCCATCACATGTCTGGTCATTACACCAGGCTGACTGGGACGAGTATCGTAAATGGTTTGAAGGTTTGTCTGGTTCTGACAGCTTGTCAAATGGTGCGACATACATTATTGTCGGCCCAAATGCTGCAGCCACGCTTCCGTTTGAAGTTAAGAAGTCCCTCGGCGACAGTAATTACGAGGTCAGGTTCGAGCGACATGCTAACAAGCATGAACCAGCACATAACACGGGCGCGCGACCGGACTCCAGTTATCAAAGTGACCGCGCGCATGGATATGATTCCTGGCGCGACGGGCAGCGTGTGCATCTGAATGCGAAGGATGGTAGCAAGCTGCGTTCATCTGGCGGTGATGTCTGGATCCCCGAGGGATTCAAGGTTATCAAGCTGAAGGATCCCCCGAAGTGGAAGCAGGATTTGCCCGACCACGAACACGACGGGCAGACTGATCCCGCGCCCATCCAACCCGGTAACTTGCTTGATGCCGAGCTGGCTATCATGGGTAAGACTGCTGAACTCAGCATCTATACTGATGGACTGGAAGTAGAGATCAACGGCAGGCGCATGCAGCCCACGCAGGCGCTCATTTCACTGGTGCGTGATCACGGTTTTCGTGAGCAGCAGTCACGTGAGTTGCTCAAGCGCGCGGAACGGCAGACCAAGATCCGGTGCCGGGTGAACTATGCTGATTACGTGAAAAAGGCACAGGATCCTATGCTGGGCTTTGGTCCCGGCGCGCCTACCATCCCGGAACCGCCGCGAGGTTCCAACGATATCATGGGCGGAACTGTTCCGGCTATCTATCCACAAGAAACAGAAACGCCGGTTACCGGGATGACGATGGGGTCACCTACTGATTATGACCTCACGGCTACCCCTGATCCGATGGCTATGCAGGCTGCTCAACAGGCTGCGCAGACTGGTCAGAAGGAAGTCTTTGATACTGCCATCATTGGCGGCATGCTCAAGGCAGTTCGACAGGATACGATGGTTGATCGTTATCTGTCTGACCTGATGAAGGGCATGGACCGTGTTGGTCGTATCTTGTTTATGTTCTACTGGCACCAGGATGATTTTTCTGACCGTTACGGCAAGTCTGACCTACCTGAACTGGAAGACAGTTTGCGTAATTCGTTTGAAGCTCTGGGAGACCTTGTGCTATTCCTGAAGCAGAAGAGTATTGAAGCACCGGAAGATACTGGTGTGGATCTTTCAGAGGTAGCAGATAGCTAATCGGTCACTAGGCGTCTCGGGAGAGAATTCGTGGACAAACTCATTGAAGCGCGGTACACATTCAGTAACATTGCAACGTTGATCGTCCCGAGCACCATCGTTTCCCCTTTTTCGACTTTCTCGGCATTGAGTTTTCCGCCAGAGGCGCAGATTGAAAAAATCGTTGTGACCGAGACTACCGCGAACACGGCCACTGGTGATGGTAGGCCCACGTTCACTGTTGATGTATTTAATTCCGCAGCTGCTGAGGGTAAGGTCGCGAAAGTTAAGTCTCTCTACAAGGTCGTACCAAGCCAGGCGGGTAACAGTGAAGTGATGGAGTTGTTCATCCAAAATGGCGGGGCGTACCGTAACATCGAGGGCGGTGACTCTGCGCCGGTTAGCAAAATCTATGTTGAGCTGACTTTAACTGCTGCACCTGCCGCGGATGCTCTCTTTGATGTGGCTATTGGAGCAGTCATACCTAACTAATGACAACGTTCCTTAAAGACAATCCTCGACGACCGGCCGATTGGAGATGGCAGCGCGCCTCATCCATGGTGGAGGACGGGGAACGTCTGAGCCGTAAACGTGACGACGAGTGGACACGTAAGTCTGTGCATTTCCTGCGCGCGTTTGATAACTGTGAAACAGATACACACCGTAGAGCACTAGCTGAATCAGATTCGGACATGTACTGGGCTTACGACATCTACCAGGCTGAGGGTGACCCGACTCGCATAGAGCTGGAAGCCAGGTTGTTGGCCCATGATGATTATGAGAACATTTCGAAAAGTCTGTGTCTTTCTGTCAAAGCTGTCGATGCTTATGAACAGGTGTTTTTCAACATTGCCGACAGGTACGAAAACAGCGGCTACATTTTCCACCAGATCATTGGCCGCGCCATGCATCGCGGCCTGTCTGAGCGAGAGTTTGAGGCGCTTTGGAAACTGTATGGCTACTTGTACGGTCCGCGCATGCTAGAATCCCTGATCTCACAATCGATCAACGTGACGAAGCCGCAGGATGCCAAATCAGTGGAAGCGGCATGGCGTGATGATGGCAAGCATTCCTTGTTGCGTAAGCAGGCAATTGCTGCCAGAACTATTCCGGTTAACAACTTCACCCAGACTGAGATTCTTAGCTTGTACGCCAAGTTCGTAGAAGTTGAGAAGGGAATGAATATCTCTCAGACAGACAGTACGATTGCCGCGAATATTGAGGCGATGGTAGCCTCTCTTCCGTGGGGGGTGGGGCGAAGAGTGATCGGAGTAGACACACCTGCTGTTGCAGCGCACGACACTAACGCGGCTGAACTACGAGACGAGGAAATGCTCCAGTTAGCTGTTGGAGAGGTTCCAGCTGACATGGACAATATCGCGAACCTATCTTTTCCGGAAGTGAAATCCGATGAAAAGAATTAGTAAGGAAGCGGAAGCCCAAGTACTGGATGCGCTTGGCACGGTTGCCAACCTCGTGAATGAGGTAGACGACCCAAACAAGGCCATCATCAAGGCAGCTACGGAATACAACATTCCTGCTGGCCACATCAACCTGATGGTATTGGCGTACAACACGGGCCGAACGAATAAACAGCGTTTGGCTGCGGATGACCCCGCGGAGAAATCAGCATCATTCGTGCTGGCTGATCCAAAGGTCATCATGGAGGCGCTATACCCGTCAGAGGTGAAAACCAAGGCAGAGGAGAAGCGGTCATCTGTTGTGTCCGCAGATTACTCTCGGCCTCCGGTATTTGCCCAGCGCAAGTCTTCAGCGATGAAGGCGGCACGCTATGTTGATTGGAAACTGTCGGACAAGCCCGAACAGTATGCCAACGACCCGAAGGAAGCGTCGGCTCGTGCATACAATTCGTCATTGTTCAACAAGCAGCGGGTGCAGTCATGCCGTCGCGAGTTATCGCACGCGCGCGATACCCTGGCACGCTACTTTGAGAAACTGGGCGCATACTTCCGCACGCCGGGTAGCTTTTCCTTTGCGGACCTGTCACCGGTGGTGGCTATTCAGCATGGTGGCGTAGGTAAAGCTGTCATGAAGCAGGTTGCCAGGGCAGCTCCGCTTATAGAAAAACAAGGTGCCAGTGGTAGACTTATCAATGTCTCTGCGGATGTTGAGCCGTTTACCACGATTACTGCTTGCGTGAAGCTGGCCAAGGAGCTGGCTACCCGTGAGAAAGACTACAGCCACCTGGTTGAAATTGTCGAGAAGCGCGCCAAGGAGAAACTCTCCCCTTTTGTGCACGCCCCGGGTTCGCAGTCGGTTTTGGGAACTCCGTCCTCGGGGAACGTTATCACGGAAAAAGCAGCAGCGGCCACAGGGATGCGTAACGTGATTGGTCTTGCGGCCATCTCTAACTTGGCCGGTGGAATTGCAGAGGGACAGCGGTCAGGCGAGGAGTCTGCCCGTAAAAAATTTGAATCGCAGGTCAATACGTTCACCGACCAGCTGGCCGATCCATCGCATGAATTGGATCTGAAACGAATTCGGTCACGTGCGATGTTAGAGGACTTACTGTCTAACGATCCTGTTATTAGTGGCTACGGGTCGGAGGATGTGCTTCAAGCTTATAACGATATCGTAGAAATGGCGCCGCGTGCCGCGGACCAGCGTATGCTGCTACAGGGACTGTTGCGTCGTCACTTGGCTGGAGAGATGTCGACCGACCCATTTGATGTGCAGCAAAATATCCTCGGGTCGGAGAAGTTGTTGGCGGAGCGGGATGTTGATCCAAAAGCTTTTGGCATCGTTCCCGGTCAAGTACAGATTTAGTTGGAACGCAATTCATGTCATCGCGCATTCCTAGCGACCTATTGTTGGCTTCGCCTGAAGAGGCTGCGGACAAGCTGGCCACGTACATGGTGCTGAGTCGCCAGGCTGGCGGGTTCACGAAGTCGGCTGCCCCGTGGTATGAGGATGTAGGAAACTCGGTCTCTGATTTTTGGGCTAAGAACGTTGCCGGTCCTGCACAAAGCTTCGGAGAAACTGCAGGTGGCACTTTTTCAGAGTATTGGGACAAGTACGTTGACAGTATTACCGGTGGAGGCGGACCTGCTGCACAGACACTGGCATTGGCGGGAACCGGTGCTGGTATAGGCGGCATCTATGGGTTGGTTAGTGAGCTAGCCCGTAATAAAAAAGAACGCCGGTGGGAAAACCCGTTGCTGTATGCTGGTTTGGGTGGCGCTATCGGCGGCGGAGCTGGCCTGGCATACCACAATATTCCTGGTTTGAGGGATACTGTCGATGAAACTGTTAATTCCTTACGAGGGGAGAAGCGGCCGCCACCTTCTGAGGTAGACGTAGCAACTGCGGTAAGCACACCAGAGGCGCACCGGACCCCGGAACAGCAACGCATCGTGAATGATGTTGACGAAGCGAAGACGACGGCTAACCAGGAGCTCGCTCGTGGAGTAGCGACTCTTGGAACTGATCCTAACGCGAGTGTTGCTGTACTAGTGGCGGCGCTGACGGGGGAGCCGTCGCCAGAGGCCCTCCAAAACTCCCCGTACCTCAGCGCGATCGCAGGCACCGGGGCCGGTATCGCCGTCTCCAAGGCTGTAACCAGTGCGCGAGGACTACGTCAACTCACCGGCGAGCCTGGCAAACCGAGCATGGCGGATAGAGCATTTGGCGGTGTACCTTCTGTCGAGATTCTGCAAAGGTACCTGGGTAGCTCGGGCGGGATTAATCTAGATGACGCTACGGTCATTAAAATTCAGAATGAGTTGCGTGACTACGCCAACTCGTGGGCTGGTAGAACTAGGGGACGGCTGCCGCGGCCAGCTGGGGGCATGCCGACGGTGTGGCATCATCCAGAGTCGGGGAATGTGACGTTGGATAAACCCAGCAGAGCCGACCGCGCCGCGCGTGATGTGAAGCCGTGGCGGCTGGAGTCTGGTGGCTTTGTTCCCGGGCAACAAAAGATACATGACCCGGGTAGTATCGCCCCGCAGCTCGTCGAAGCTTATAAATTGGAGAAGAAAGTCGCCGAAGAATTGGCGGCAGCCATTAAAGCGACCGGAGCGGAGAGAAAAGACGCACTAGAACTGTTATTGAAAAGTCCTAAGTTACAAAATAGCGGTACCCGTATTCAGCTTAGTCTTGAGATGCATCCTGATACCGGTAACTGGACTATTGCTGCCCCCGGGCATGAAGCCGTAGCGCGCCTGGCTGGCGAGGACGCGCCGCCGCGCGTGCCAATTAGTGCGCCTGCGGCTGGTGTTTTAGAGGAAGCGGCTAGCCCTGAATCTATTATGCGTGCGTTTGGTATTAACGCTGATCCAGCTGGCAAAATTCACACAGCGTTGACGTTCGCAAACAGCCAAATGGCAAAACCCGGCGTTGCGACGAGCCCAGCTGAAGTAGCTCAAGTCCGCGCTGACCTCAACAAGAGCCTTGCCGGAAGTCAAAGTAGTCGACGTTTCCCCTTGGAGGCGCAGCTTAGTGATGGCCGGTGGACAATCGTTGAGACCATAAAGCCAGTTTTGAAACTGCGCAATCCGTTCGGCGGCCGGTTTGGTGTGCAATTGCCATTCCACCTCGGTGCGCCAAGCTCGCGCCCATACCATACAATACGCGGGTCGCGCTTGCAGCGGGCTCCCGGGGCGCGGGTGATGCCGCACGTACTGCCAGCTGTAGGCGGCATTTGGGGAGGTTATCACGCAGCCGATCGAGCACGCCACCGAGCCGCCGAGCGTGCGGCGATACGAGCAGTCGGCGGCGGGGGTGGAGGTAACGACATCTGGGATAAGATCATCGAGCTTGGCCGCGAGGCTGACAAACCGAGGCAGAGGGGGCAATAAATGATTAAAGTCATCACACCCAGTGCCTGGAACTTTGATGAGCCGATTGTGCAGATTGTGAAAGTGGCGAAGAGTGGCCTGCAGGGTGACGATCTTCGTTCTTTCATCAAGAGAGCTGGTCACAAGTTTGCCGACAAAGTCCAGAGCATTGACCTGTCTCCCGGCGAGGTTCCGGTGCACCTGATCGCACTCGGCGCTACCGAGTACTATGGCCCTAATCGTAATGGCGATGGTTTCACCGAGGATACCTGCCGTAAGCACCACTCCTCTTTCCAGAAGAATGCGCACTGGTATCGGAATCACAAGAACAAGGATTCGAAGAAGAGCTACGGCATCGTTAAGTTGTCGCACTACAACGATGACATGAAGCGCGTTGAGCTCATCATTGCATTGAACTCAACCAAGGAAGCGGCCAAACGCAACGGCGGCCTGGTCGCTAGTGACGAGATGGAGAAGCTGGCGAAAGGTGATGACATCGCCGTGTCCATGGCTTGTCGTGTGCCTTTCGATGTTTGCAGTGGATGCGGTAACCGTGCCCGTAGTCGTAATGATTACTGCAATGGCGCACTATGTAAGCACGGTGGACTGAAATCAAACATTGGTACGGTACTGGAAGATGGACATATTCTTCATGCCGACAACCCTGATCCTGATTTTTTCGATATCAGCCGGGTGTTTCGTCCTGCTGACAGGATTGCGTATACACTGGGGCGTATCGAGAAGGCAGCGGCCTCCGGACAAGTGATTTCCGGAGCCGAGTTGGCTGAAGAATTTGGATTGAATGCTCCTGCCGTACTTTCTATTGGCGCCAATAGAAATACCAAAACAGCACAGCAGATACTCTGCGCGCACGAGCTGGCTGCGCTGGAGCAGGAGCTTCCTAGTGATGGTTACCTGTATAAGGAGGGGCGTTTGGCACGTATGCCCGCGCCTCCAGTCGTTCAGTTTGTAACTACTACGAAGCTAGCGCACCTGGTGCGTGCGCTAGCGCAGGAGGAGATTATACTCCCTGTCGAAGAATTTCTAACGATCGTGCACGGAGACACTGAGAAGTCGGCTTCGGTAGCGCCGGAAGTGGCAAATCAACTTCCCAGCATCTACACTCGCCTTACTAGCGATCGTCAACAGCTGGAATCAGATGCAGCTAACAACCCCTATTTCACTGATTCGCTGGATACTCCCAGCGAATACCGTAAGTGGGCGGCGGCTATTGCTCCTGACTATTCGTACAGTCAAGAGCACGTGACCGTACGTTCACAGAGATCTGCATTGCGTGGTTTGACTAAGACTGCCAGTATTAGGCAGATCCCGGTTTCCACCAACAACTCCGCAGAACAACTCGCACGGCAATATGCCTTGTATAAAATCGCCTCTCTGTTACAGTTTCCGGCACAGAAGGGCAGATCTGAGTTGACACTGTCTGCATGTATAATGCAAAATTACATCTGATGCCGGAGTGAATCTATTGAAACAGCTTCGGTGCTTTTGCCCGGGGCGCACACGTCGTCAAAGGAGTGACAAATAATGTCCCAAACGTCAACCACTTCGCAGCTGTTCGGACAGCTCAGTGAGTTTATGGAAGAGATTCAGTCTGAGAAGTCCGCGGCGCATGAAAAAGACCCCGGCGGCCACGATGGCCCGTCAAGTCATCCTTCTGCTGATGTGGATGATTCGCTTAATGACGCTTCCGAAGGAGCGCGTAGCGCCGAGAACTCATCTGATATCAAAGCTGACGTAGGCGGCAAGGATATCGACTCGACATCCGAAGCCTCCCCCGGTGATGGTGATGATAACCAGCTAAACATGGGGCTGAATCAAAGTTCCACTGGCGAAGATCCCGCCGTCGAAGATGATTTCAAGGGTGATAAAGAGGATCCTGGTACAGCGGCAGTTGCCGACGTCAAAGACGGCGAAAAGTACGGGGAGCTCGCAGAGAAATACGCTTCGGTTTCATTCGCAGAAGCCAGTGATCGCGCCCTGACGCTGGGCAACGAGATCCTGGCCAGTTTTGCCACCGGTGCTACGGCTACCAAGCAGGCTGGTGTGCAGGCGGCCACGCAGGAAAACCCTACCCAGGTCCAGCCTGAGGCAGAAAAGTCTGCCGAAGCTGGCTACGCGCTGGCGGCTGCGCTCGGTATGGAGAAGATGTCTTCTGACGAACGCGTTTCCGCGAGTATTGAGCAGACTATCAAGGATGCTCAATTGGACGCTGATCTGGTTGGTGGCTACCTGAGCGACCTGGCGCAGAACGTCGAAAAGGGAGCGGAAGGCGAACTTCCTCCTGAACTGCTCGACCCCACCAGCGGAGCCGCTGAGGGTGACATCGAAGGCGCACCTTCCGGGATGGAGGAAGGTGGAGACGGAGGCATTGAAGAGCTCCTCGGCGGCGGAGAAGAGCCAATGATGGGCGGCGAAGAAGATCCCATGATGGGTGGCGGCGAAGAAGATCCCATGATGGGTGGCGGCGATGTCGGCGCCGAGGACGTTGAGGGTATTTTGGGCGGGCTCGAAGGTCCTCCGGATGAGGGTCTTGGAGAAGAAGAGGCGCTGCAGGAATTGGCTATGGCGCTGGATGAACTCGGTATTGCGCCGGAAGATTTGGTTGCCGCGGCCGAGGGTGCCGGAGGAGGCGGACTCGGAGGAGAAGGACTCGGAGGAGAAGGACTCGGAGGAGAAGGACTCGTAGAAGGCGGCGGACAAGAACTTCCCATGGAAGTTGCGGCTGAGTGCAAAAAGCTGGCGTCTGCTGTTCAAGGTTTTAAGCGAGCTGGAAAATTCCGCCTCAAATCGGCCACGAATGACCGTGAGCGGAAGATTCGGGATCTTATGAAAGCTCATGTCATGGAACTCGTCGGTTAAGGCAGTTCCAGGTTTGATAAAATATCACGGAGGATTACCAAATGTCGCAATCAACAATTGCGCAGAAGGTTATCGATCACATCGGATTTTCTTCTGCCGCTATCGATAAAGCCGGTCAGGCAATTGAAGCGCAGAAAGCAATCACTGAGAAGTGCGCGCAGCTCATTCCAGCTGCCGTGGACGCGATGATTGCTAAGGGTTTGATCGAGCCCGATGAGAAGGAAGCTGCTGCGACAGCTTTGACGGATCCTGCCCAGGTCATCGAGATCTTAACGAAGACGGCAGAACGTCACGACGAATCTGTTCCGGGTACGCTCGGCCAGCCGACTCAGAAATCTGCCGCGGTATATAACAGTCTGGAAAGTCCGTATGTGGGTTCACGTACTCCGGGTCCCACAGAATCTGATCGACGATTGTTTGAAGGTCTCGGTCTGAGCTATACGGGTTGACCAGCTTGTTTCAAGGGACTGTTAAATCCAACACGGAGGTTGAATAATCATGGCTGCTCCTACTCAAATGTTTACGAACACTCTTGACGCGGTCAAGGGATGGTTTCACGAAGCTGC
>Ga0209403_10000264_pt1 | contig 85530 bp, 70 predicted proteins | sample ArcticOcean_MG_C_8_FD_187440 | JGI IMG/M metagenome (GOLD analysis project Ga0209403, IMG submission 187440) | Marine microbial communities from western Arctic Ocean - ArcticOcean_MG_CB11_86 (SPAdes) (version 2) | ecosystem: Environmental > Aquatic > Marine > Oceanic | place: Arctic Ocean...
TGCGTGGATGTAAGAGGACTGCCATAAATCCGCGGGTTACGGGTTCTGCTGTTCAGCTTGCCAGGGGATCAGGGTATCGCACCTGTGGCGAACGCATATGAGCATTGTACGATGAGCCAGACAACGTCCAGCTCACCTCTGTCTCTGGGTCCAAAAATCAGGATATAGCTGGAGTCTTCGCCGGCGATTGAAGCGGTATTGGCGTGGAGATCGCCCCATCCTTTCTCAAGCACGATTTCAGACCAGGTGGCCGGAAGAAACAGATGCACACTTCCGTCCTGCTGGTTATGGGAGTGACCAAATTCGATGCCCAGGGTGTTGTTGGTGTTCCCTGCACGGGGTGGTCCCGTCCTTCCCAATCTTGTATCGAGAAACCAGCCAAACGACCCCTGGAGGGATGAGGTTGTGCTGGCAACTGTAATTCCCGTCAATTTGTCGATGGAGGACATCAGATTTTCCTGCCAGAACACAGGCGCGTTCTGTTCGAGCTGCTGGTGCGGGACAGGCCTGGACGTTCTGGGTGTGGGACCCTGTCTCGCCGGGAGGGATGACAGGGCAGAGAAAAGGTTTTCCGTTTGGGTTATTCCCAGGGCAGGAGGAGTTTCGGTATCTGCTGTGGGCGTTTGGTCCTTCGAGCAAGCCGAGGATACACAAACAACCAAAACGAAGAGGATATATGACCTGAGCATGTGTCACCTTTGGAAAGTTTGAAGTCGGTCAATCCCTGATGTGGATACAATAAGAAGATAATCAGCTTTTCCACTTGGGAAAGGCCTATAAAAGAAAACAGTCGGCGATAAAGCCGACTGTTTTCTTAAGAGCCCATACGAAGAACGGTCATCAGCCTATTGCCCGGAGTCAGAGCCGGGAAGCTGCCCCGTAGCGTGAAAAGGCCGAGAATCGCATCTGCGTATGGGCCCATTTCCTTTTGAACTCTTGGTAGGTCTTCGATTCATAATCTTCACGCCGGAGACATCGCCGGGGGGCATCCGGTTGAAGTAAACCAAAGCTTCCACGCCAGTTCAAAGGGAGAAGCAAACTCAACTTAAGAGCCCATACGAAGAATCAAATCCTGCCCGAGAAACCGGGTTCAGAGCCGGGAACTGACCCGGTTATATGATGGGTCTGAGGACCGACTCTCCGTATGGGCCCAAATTCTTTACTTGATCAGCAACATCTTTCTAACATCTTTGTATCCGCCCGCTTCCAGCTGGTAGTAGTAGAGTCCGGAGGAGAAGTCCGCTGCATCCCAACTCACTGTGTAAGCACCAGCATTTTGAGGCGTGTTTACCAATCTGGCAACTTCCTGGCCGAGCGCATTAAATACCGTGAGACGGACCTGTGAAGCTTCCGGCAACTGGTATCGAATCTGCGTGGCAGGGTTGAACGGGTTGGGTGAATTCTGAAAGAGTGTATAGGCCTCGGGCGCAGCTATGGACCTGTCGTGAATTGCGAGGCCACTGGTCACATCCGGTGTGAGGTCAAATGCAGGCAACACGGAGGCGATTTTTGCCGATGTGGCAGCTGGAACCAATGGCGCCGATCCCGTGATGGAGGCACTTCCACCCACGCTCAGACTGAGGTCTATAATGTTTCCTCCACGGATCGGGATGCTGCTCCACCTGTCGAGGATATCACCATCGGCGTTGGAAACCTGGGCCGTGTAATAACCACTTGCGCCACGTCTCTGGCTTTCGAAGTCATTCGGCGCCCTCAGGGTCGCGGAGGCCGCACCTTCACTGCTGGTGGAGGTGCTGGACGAAAAGTCCAGAACTCGGCCAGAAATCGACCTGGAAAAACTCACTTCGAGTCCTTCTTCTGCCGGATCTAATGTAATATTGAGTATGGCAACACTTTTGGGTGCGGGCGGAATGCTTGCCGCTGACCCTGGACGCGAGACAAGCGCGGGATGTCCAACAGAGGCTGTGCCCTGCTCCCATATGCCGTCCGGATCGCCAAGTTCTTCACCATTTGTAAATCCGTCACCATCGGAATCCAGGGCAGCAAGCTCGGGACCCCAGAAAACTTCCTGTCCCCCTGGGGTAACCCGCGTTTCAACTTCCTGGCCAAAGGCATTACGTGGCCCATTGCCTGGAGAGGGAAAACCGACGTGGCACGCAAGACATCCTCCTGCGGCCGGGAAACCGTTCGGAATCAAACCCGGGCGGAAAGGGCGTGCATCGGCAGCGGACATTGAGATCAGTCCAGTAAAAACAGCGATAACCATTAACTTGAGACGCATACAACTACCTCCCTCTACTTATGTGGGTCTTGAATTTATGTCGGTCCACCCGACTATCAACGCAATTACCTTGCAAGGTTTGTGCCACCGCATTCACTCAGAAGTATCGATAAGTTAAACTCTTGTTTTTAATAGCCATGTTTAGTGCTGCAACATGTCGAGGTTTAAAAGGTGTGTAGCATAAATGTGGCACATGAACCGGATATATGCGTATAAGAGAAATAAAATCAGTAACTTACGATATTAATATATTGATTGTATTACTGTCGTGCTAATGTTGCGCTTGACCCGGCTATTTGGATTCCAGGGAAATCGAAAACAGTTTTTGGTCTTGACGGACATTTGACCGGAGGTTAAACTCCAAGCTGGCATCTCAAGCTTTTCTCGAGCGTTTCGTAGTCCTAATCGTCATCCTAGTGTTGGGGATCAACCTATGAAAACTTACCGTGCAGCGATTGTGGGTCTTGGGCGAATGGGCAGCACAATAGACGAGGAGGTGGTGGGTTACCCTTCGATCACTCTGCCCTATTCTGTTGCAGCCTCTTGCCAGGCGAGTGACAGACTCGAATTGGTCGCGGGATCTGACCTGCTTCAGGAAAAACGAGAGGCGTTTGGCCAGAAGTGGGGAGTAGACGCCCTCTATGAAGACTATCTGGAGATGATCGAAACTGAAAAACCAGATCTCGTGGCTGTTTGCACAAAAGGTCACCTGCACGCGGAAATGGGTGTGAAGGTGGCGGCGGCAGGGGTGCCGATGGTCTATATGGAAAAGGCCATGGCTTGCTCGATGCACGAGGCCGATCAGGTCCTGAACGCGTGTTCTGAGCATAGTACCGTCTTCAATACGGGTGTCCTGCGACGATTCGACAACCGATACTGGGCTATGCGTGAAGTGATCGCGCAAGGCACGATTGGGGAGGTGAAGACCGCCGTCCATTTTGCCGGAACCAATTTGCTGCATGGTCATATCCATTCCATGGATACCCTGTCTTATCTTCTTGGGGACCCGAAGATCGCACAGGTGAAAGGGGAGTTACTGCCAAGAGATCTGGTGATAGAGGGGAACAAGCTGGACAAGGATCCGTCTGCGCTTTATCACCTCCTTTTCGAGAACGGCGTGGAGGCATGGACTGTTCCGTCCGGGCAGTGGGAATTCGAGGTGACCGGAACCGAGGGCCTCGTGAGGTCCAGAAACAACGGTGTGGGATGGGAACTGCGTAAAGCGCGTGAACCGATGGGCAAGAGAAGGTCCTGGGAAGAAGCGCCGTTTCCAACGGTAGAACCAAAGAGTGCAGTCGTAGCGTGCCTGGAAGACCTTGTAGAGGCGCACGAAAGCAAACGTCCATCACTAGGCAATGTTGACGTAACCCACCATATTACCGAAGCCTGTTTTGCTGTGGGCGAAAGCCACCAGAAGGGCGGCGCGTGGATCACGCTTCCCGGCGTGGACCGGGATCTCTACATTTTTCACGTCTGAGCCGAGCCAAACTTATTTTCGAGGTGTATGCATCGTGACCGAACCCCTTATTCCACCTGACGAGTTCATTGGCCTGAGTGATGTGACGCATCTGTGTACGGGAGGAGAATCTCCGTGGCTTAAGTCCCAGGCTGATGTTTACGGGCGTTTCGCCAGGCTGAAGAGTTCAGGATACGCCGGGAGGGACGAGATTTATGCAACTGGAGAAAACTGCCGAGCCAAAATGGGTGACCTGTGGCACGTTCCGGCCAATCGCGTGGCTTTCTTACCTGCCGCCGCAGAAGGAATGGCCTGGTTGGCCCGAGGACTGGACTGGAAACCCGGCGACAATGTGGTTACCACGAATGTGGAGTTTCCGTCCGTTGCATATGCCTGGAAAAATTTGAAGGAGCAGGGTGTGGAGGTCAGAATGATTCCGCACAGGGACTGGCGTATTCAGGAGGATGACCTGCTCGCGGCAGTGGATTCCAGAACACGCATTCTCGCGGTGAGTCAGGTGAGTTTCTATACCGGACAAAATCTGGATCTTGCTCGATTGGCTGCTTGCAGAGAAACGGGCGTTCTGCTCGCTGTTGACGCCACCCACGCTTCTGGTGTGGTCGATGTGCGAGCGGATTTGACAGACATGACGGTGAGCAGCAGTTACAAGTGGATGCTCGCAACACACGGTACAGCTCCCTGTTATCTGAGTGAACGAGCAGAGGAGCAGACTGCTGCATCGAGTTTCGGATGGCACAATCTGGCGGTTTGGCCTGCGCAAGGCGCGGAGCGACACGAGACGGTGGATGAAAAGCCGATGCCAGATCTGATGGAACCCGGAAATCCGGCGATGCTGGTGATTATGCATCTGGACAAGGCATTGGAACGGCTGCAGAGCGCAGGTATGTCAAGGGTGGAGTCACACGCGAAGGACCTTTCTGAACAAGTAAGTGAGCGGCTACAAAAGATTGGCGCCACAGTCATCAGTCCTCAGGACAGAGCTGCTCGATCCGGTAACACGTGTTTTCTTGCGGATGACGCAAAGGCTGTGGAAACCCGTCTTGCAGAACACGACGTACTCGTGTGGGGAGAATTCGGCAGGGTGAGGATTTCTACACACGTCCACAATGGCAGTGATGATGTGGAGCGTTTGCTAGATGTACTGCCCGGTGTCCTATAAAGTACGGCGTTCGAGCAGGGCCTGTGCGACCTGAGCGAAGCGCCTTTCCTGGATTTTTGACCCACAATTACCACTGGAGATCTGGATCATGATGAAACTGGGTTGTATGTCTCTGAGTTACAAGGATCAGTTTGCATCCGGTGAAATCGATCTGGTCGGTTTTATCGACAAGGCATATGAAATGGGTCTTGACGGCATCGATTTGCACACCAGGGCGTTCGCATCGACGGATCCCTCGTATCTCAGAGACATTCGGATGAGATGCCTCAAGCGCGGACTGGCCATATCTTATATTGGGGTGAGCAACAATTTCGGGAGACCGCAGGAGGAGCTTCCCGAGGTGGTGGCAGACGTGAAACACTGGGTGGACGTAGCGGCATCGATGGGTATTCCTCTTGTACGTGTTTTCGCGGCCTGGATTCCCGACGGTGAACCTGAGGAGCAGGTGTGGGAGCGGATGATGCCCTGCATGAAGGAGGTTGCCGCCCACGGGGAAGAAAAGGGTGTGGTGCTGGGGCTCCACAATCACAACCACGGATGTGTGACCCGAACGGGGAAGGAAGTTCGCCGAATTATCGATGAAGTGGACAACCCCTATTTCTCGCACATTCTGGATACCGGACAGTATGTGGGGTCACCCGGGGCAAGCGGCGCAAATGGTGTTGAAGATCCAGAGCTGGATTTCTACGGCAGCATCCAGGAGACCGCGCCCCTGGCCATTCACGTGAGGGCGAAAATTTACCGGATCCAGACCGGGGAAGAGGCGTGGCTGGACTACCCCAGGATCTTCAAAATTCTCCGAAGCGTAAACTACAACGGATGGGTGTCGATGGTATACGAAGGACAGGCAGATGAAGCGGAGGCTACAGCGGTACCGAAGGCTGTGTCCTATTTGCGAAGATTCGTACCCGGTACTTAAGCCCGCTTCAGCGGCTATATTTTGTAGACCTTGCAGGATCACATTGGAACGGGCATAAATGGCGATAGCAGATTCACAGGATCAAAGCGACCCAAGCGTCGACAACATGGCGGATCGGCAGGGCATTACGCTCCGATCGGTTATTCTGGGTCTGCTCACCGCAGCCGGATCCGCATACTACGGGATCGCAGGGTCCATGGTGCTGCACGTTGGTTCTCTGGTAAAATCCAACTTCCCTGTGGCCCTTATTCTCGTGTTCATGGTCTGGGTGGTGATCAATATGATCATTGCCAGGATCAGTCCCAGGTCTGTGCTTACCACCACGGAGATGATGGTCATCTTCGCGATGTCGTGGATCGCAGGGATGATGCCCGGCGTGGGTTGGACCGGATATATGGTTGGCGCTCTTCCCGCACCCCATTTCTTCGCGACACCTGAGAACCGCTGGGGGGAACTGTTTCTGGATGAACTTCCCGCCTGGGTGTTTCCCGAGGCGGTTCCGGAGATTGTAGACCGGTTCTACTTCGGTCTTCGCAAGGGGGAATCGGTACCCTGGGCGGGATGGGTGCTTCCTGTGGGGTGGTGGCTGGCAGCCAGCCTGGCGATGGTTGGCGTGGCGTTTTGCGTGACCACCATCTTCCACCGTCAATGGGCGGATGCGGAACGGCTCACCTATCCTCTGGTGAGCTTTCCGGTGGACCTGACGGAGGGCATGGACGAGGGAAGGTGTGTTCCGAAGGTCTTCCGATCTCCGGTGTTCTGGCTGGGGTTCGCGTGGACGGCTGGGATCATATGCTGGAACATCATTCCTTTCTGGTATCCTCAGGTTCCGCGTATTACTCTGTTCGATTCTGTGAATACCAAGTCCATGATTGTGGCGAGGGGTTTCCCACCCGTCTATCTGCGTGTGCTGCCTCTTGTGATCGGTCTGGGGTATCTGTGCAGTCTGGATCTGCTTTTTAGTTTCTGGTTTTTCGGGCTGCTTGCCATTGTGAAGGTGGGGGTGATGAACCGGACGGGATTCGAGGTGGGTCTGGCCGGACAGCCGTCTTCTGGCGTTGAAATCATCAGTCTGGAAAGCCACGGGGCGATGACGATCCTGGTGATCTGGTCCCTGTGGATGGCAAGGCACCATCTGGCCTATGTCTGGCGATGCGCGATTGACGGTACCGGTGATGGGGAAGGCCCTATTACTTACCGGGCAGCGCTTGTGGGACTTCTGGGATGTTCGTGGTTCATCTGCGGATTTTTCATGTCTATGGGGCTTTCATTCAGTCTTGCGATAGGCCAGATGATTCTGATGTTCATTGCGTATTTCACTGTTGCCAAGTATATGGCGGCAACGGGGTTCGGATATCTGGTGCCTGTTGGCGGGAAGGGCGGCTGGTGGCTCAAGGCGATTACCGGCACTGCTACCATGACTACCCGGGATCTTGTGGGTCTGAGTTTGCTCAACAGCAGCATCTTCTTCGGCGGGGGCAGGTTACAGACCATTCAGATGCTGCCGCACTATTTGAAGGCGATGGATCATCTTAAATCCCGGCGAAGCTGGGTAGGCACTACCGTTTTCCTGGGCTTTGTGATCAGCTTCGTGGTTTGTGTGGGCTTCATCATTTATTACTGCTATACCTATTCCGCCTTGTTTCTTCGGTCGTGGACTCTGTGGGAAGGCCCGCACGGTATTTTCAACAGTATGGCCACGTCCATTGGTGAATCGGACAGGACGGTGTTCGATCCACAGAAACTGGGGATCTGGCTGCTTGGCGCCGGGGAAGCCGGAATGCTTGCGCTTCTTCGGACGTGGTTCTCCTGGTGGCCGCTTCATCCACTGGGTCTCGCCTTCCAGTATACAACCGGCCCACGATACTACGCACTGAGTATCCTGATGGTCTGGGCAGCGAAGGGACTGATCGTGCACTACGGAGGTCCCAAAATGTATGAGAAGGCAAAGCCGTTTTTCTACGGTACCGTCATCGGGTATTGCGCGGGAATCGGCATCGCGCAGGTTGTGGATCTGATCTGGTTTCCCGGCAGTGGGCACGGGTTTCATAATTATTAGAAGCGAGTTTCGAGGTACGAGGTACGAGGAAACCCTTGTTAGGGGCAGATGGGACGAACGGATAAGGGCTTCGCCGTGAAAGGCGAAGCCCTTTTTTAGTTCAGGAACCGAGTATGAGAGATTCGAGATAAGAGCGGGAGACGGTGTTACCGTGGCAAATCGCGTATTTGTAGCAAACGGTCAGATTCTCCGTATACCTTTGCGCTGCTCATGGCTTCGATGAGTGCGGTAAGTGGTTTGTCGGAATCGGGATAGCGATCTGCCCAGGTGGTGCCGCTCTCGAGTTTGAGGACGCCGCGAGGGCAAACGGCTGAGCATACGCCGCAGCCGACACAGGATGATCGCACGATATTTTCGCCTTTTTGCGCGTAGGCGCGAACGTCGATTCCCATTTCGCAGTAGGTGGAGCAATTTCCGCACGACATGCACTGCCCGCCGTTTGTGGTGATGCGGAAACGGGAGTAGAATCGCTGGATGATGCCGAGCACGGCTGCCATTGGACACCCGAAGCGACACCAGACACGACTTCCAAGGACAGGATAAAATCCCACGCCGATGACGCCTGAGAAGATTGCGCCGATATAGAATCCGTACCAACTTGCCAGGGTGCCAGAGAGGGAGCCGAACAACCTGCCCTCGGTGAGCGAATTCACCCAGAGTGAGATGGTAGTAAATGTGATGATGACGAGAACCGAATAGATGATCCCCCGCTCCAGCTTCCAGGAAGCGGTCGATTTGCTGGACAACTGACGGAATGGATCGCCAAGCGTTTCAGCGAGCCCACCACACCCGCACACCCACGAACAGTACCATCGTTTTCCAAAATAGTAAGTCAGTATCGGGGTCGCGACGAATGTGGCTGCGGCACCCCAGAAAACCATGAATGTGCCCAGTGCCCCGGGATGATTCGAGAGATATCCGACGGTGGAAGGAAACAGGTAATCGTATTTCAGAGGCCAGAAATAGGTGAAGTAGAATTCGGGCTGGTTGAAGCTCTTAAGAATCTGGGGGATGAGGAATGCGAATCCCAGCTGCCAGAACATGACCGAAGCGGTGCGGACGATCTGGTATTTGTTGTGGCGATATTTCATGAACATCCGAATGCCGAATACCAGGATCGTAAGTGTGTAGAGAAATCCGTAGAAGAACCATCGATCCGCTTTTTCGCCTGAAAGCAGGAACGCAGCCGGATCGACCAGACGAATCGCACGATCCAGGTGTTGCGGCCACCAGTAGAGGAAGACATAAAACCCGGTAATTGCGATGCCCAGGCCCCAGCCGATCAGTCCCTGATGTTTGACGCCGCTGAAGGTGATTCCGTCGTGCTTGATGCCAGGCAGGGTATTGCGATAGTGGGTCCAGAAATAGGCGGAGGTACCCAGGCAAATCAGCCCAAAGCTGAGGGTGAGTCCAATCCAGGTACTTGCGAGCGGTCCAAGCAGTGTGATGACCAGGGCAAGGAACCCGATGGAGATGGCCAACACCGAGATTCTTTCGGACCAGGAGATAGGTGGACCCGGCAGGGCGGGCGGCTCTTCGAATCCCAGCGTCTCTTCGTCGAATTCGTATTCGAGCAGCGCTGTATCTATCATGTGATTTGCTCCCTGAGTGCCGGCACAATTTCAGCTTCGTGGGTCTGGAAGAATTCAGGATCAAAATTCGCTTCCGACAGGTTGTCGAGTACATCGTTTACAGACCTTTTATCAGCGATCCAGCTTTCGCAGACTTCGTGGCGGTAGCGCAAGCCCATCAGGTTCATGCCAATGACGCCCTCGTCTGTGTAGACGACTCGAATGGCGTGTTTGTGATTCGCGTGTTCCCAGAACAGGTTCTTTTCTCCAGGGATTTTCAGGTTTACCTGGCCATAGACCTGATATTCCAGATCCAGGAATTTCGCCGAGTTGTACCAGATTCCCGGTGTGTAAGAGGATGTTTCACCCGCCATGACTTCGCCTGCCAGTTTCCCCTGCCGTTTTCCCGTATACCAGACCTGCTGAATGAGATTTCTTTCACCATCTGTCTTGATTTCCGCGCAGTCCCCGGCGGAATAAATGTTCGGGATGTTCGTTTGCAGCTGCTCGCTCACCAGGACTCCTCGTCCCGTTTCAATGGGTGAGTCCTTGACAAGCTCGATGTTGGGTGAGACTCCCGCAGTGAGTCCTACCATTTGACATTCGATTCTTTCCTCGGGGTCAGTACGTACTGCACACACCTTTCCCTTGCCATTGTCTTCGATTTCAACGAGACTCGTATTCAGTTTCAGATCGAGACCCTGCTCCCGAATGATTCGGTTGAGCATGGCCGATTCCTCCTTTGGCATGATGTTGTTCCAATAAGAGGCTTCGCGAACAAGAAAGGTGACGTGGATGTTCCGGGAGTGAAGCATTTCGGCCAGTTCAATGCCGATGAGACCCCCGCCTACAATCACCGCGTGTGAGGTCCTTTCTGTAGTTTCGTAAAGGTTCCTCAGATCCTGCAAGGAATAGAATCCCTGGACACCATCGAGGTCCTGGCCTGGCCAACCGAATTTGTTGGATTTGGAACCGGTGGCGATAAGGAGCTTGTCGTACTCTAGCGGTTCTTGTTTGTGGAGGATCAACCGGCTGCGGTCGGTATCGATTTCCGTGACCCACGCACGGAGGAGATCGATCCGATTTCGAGGCCAGAAGTCATCTTCGTATGGTTTCGTGGACTGATACGTCATATGCCCCATGTAGATGTACATCAGGGCGGGTCTGGAATAGTGGTACTGTGATTCGCCGGAGATGATGGTGATGCGCCAGTCCGGCTGCATTTCGCGCAAACGAATGGCAGCGGTTACTCCAGTGATCCCGTTTCCAATTATGGCAACGTGCAAAGCAGCGACTCCTCGAATTCCTGCAGGCGAGTGTTGAAGTTGAATGGCAAAGTACCGATTCTCGACAGATTGTCAAGCGGGTCTAGTGTCAGCTTGTGTTTTGTGGGGAGATGGGGCATTATGGGGTGCGAGAGGCGAGAGGCGAGAGGCGTCCGAAGTCCGATGTCCGGGGGTGAGGAGCAGGAGCAGAAGAACAGGCAGAGTCAGAGACTACAAATAGAGGCGTCCGAAGTCCGATGTCCGATGTGCGGAGATGAGAAGCAGGAGCAAGAGGCAGGATCCGATCCGGTTTCTGCACGTGAGCGAGGCGCTCTGCAAGCGGACGATTCAAGAGAGACCCATCCATTTTATCGTAATCATTAACGATGAGAGCTAAAGCAATGGATCATCTGAAAAGGCCGAAGGGCGAATGGCCGATGGCCGCACACGATAACCAATTGAGTGCACGGGGAGAGCTGCCTTGTGATATGCCCACAGCGCCCAAAGAAGTCTGGACGTATGACCCTGGACAGCTGCCAACCCGTTGGGCCATGTGTGTGGATGTGGATGGAGACGGTGTAGAGGAAATCCTTCACGGCCCGAATCCTCTGGTGTGTGTCGACGCGGCGGGATTAGAGAGATGGCGAGCAGACGTCGGTAAGGTGGTGGCCGTTGTGGATCTGGATGGAGACGGTTCCACAGAGATCATAGTTGACGGACCCGGGATTTTGTGTGGACGCACCGGCGAGATCCTGTGGACACGCAGTGGAGACACACAGATCGGGTCTCACCGGATTCACGTGGGTGAGTTTCTGCCGGATCGAAAGGGTCAGCAGATAGGATGCGTGTCGGAAAAATACGAGCATAATCAGGCGGAGATGTGGTCGTTCGAAAATGGCTGCGGGAACCCCACACTCGTGTGGGAGCGGGAGTTCAATCACGGACCCGTGTATGCACACGCCACTTCGAGCGCCGGCAGATATGATGGGTCCAGGATGTGTATTGCCGCGGCGGTTCACGGTGGACTCGTTGTGATGGATCCGAAGGACGGGTCGGACCTCTATCGTTCATACTGGGAACCCCACAAAAATACGGACATCTGCAGAAACTATGGTGGGTTGTATATCGGTGACCTGGATGGTGACGGGAGGTCGGAGTTCGTTATTCTGAATGACCTTATTTCTCTGCAGATTGGGGTAATAAAGCCAGAAGCAAGGGCGTCCGGGGTCCGGAGTCCGGCGTCGGGAGGTGAGAAGCACAACCAGGAGACACCGGAGCCGGCACCCGATGTCGAGATCGGCGAACTGGCTTCGTATGATGCGGGACCGCTACTCTGGAGACGATACTTCGGTCACTGGTATCCTGAATCCGACTATACACTTCACGTGACTCCGACTTCGGTGGCGGATGTGGATGGAGACGGTATACCGGAGATCGTCATCTCCGTTCACAAGAGCCGGTGGGAGCTCAAGGTTTACTGTTCCCTGACCGGTGAAGAAAAGGCCTCGATTCCGGATCTCTATGTCCATTCCATATTCGATCTGGATGGAGACGGTATTCCCGAAATCTTCGCATCTACGGAGGACGCGCGGACTCCCGGTGAATTCTCCAGGCTGGTCGCAGGAAATATCCGGGACTCGCAGTGGCAGAGCAGATTTGAAATGGAAAGCTGTCGCCTCGAACATACCTCACAGATCCCGTGGTCGCTGGGGATGTACGGGAGAAACCGGGATACAAGAAGCCCGGTCGTTTTCGAGCGGAATGGAAAATCGGTACTGTTCCTGGCAAGAGACGTGTCCGGCAATGGCAGAACAGACGAACTCGTGAAGCTGGAGGGTTCGCCGGGTGACTCATTCAAGACCAAGCCATTCCTCCGGGCGGACACATTGAATACGAGGGTACTGGCAAGCGGTAAGGCGCACGTGTTGGTCACGGGAGATGACGCCGTGATCCGGCTGCTTGGAGCGGAGGGCGATCTACAAAATGAGTGGTTTGCGGGCAAGGCCTACCAGAGCGGCGTTGTGATTTCGGATCTGGATGGCGACGGGCGAAACGAGATGGCCCTTACGCGGGCAGGGAGAAATGTGATCGCTCTTCGGGGTGCTAGCGAGGATGCGCCCGAGTGTCTATGGGAGGCGCCAGGATGGGGATTTCCCGCGCCATCCGCATATGGTCCTATGCTTCTGGCAGCCGATTTCGACGGCGATGGCCGAAAGGAGACACTTACGGGATGTCTGCTAAATGGTGGTCAGGTGGGTGTGCAGCTCCTGGGTGCCGATGGTCAGCAGATCTGGTCGACGTCGATTCCAGGTGTGGTCGATACCACGCTTTACGATGGGATCACCCGGGCTACGGTGGGCGATTTCAATGGTGATGGCTTTCTTGATGTTTACGTTTCAGGAAGAGTTTCGGGGACAGGCAACGACGCTTCCCACAGTTTCGCTATCGATGGTCGGGATGGCAATATGCTCTGGCATAACGACGCTTCTTCGGAACTGCTTCGGCTGCACACCCTTGGGCCAACTGGACTGCCGACAACGGCGGATGTGAATGGGGACGGCGTTGATGATGTGCTTCTGATCGCTCTAGATCTGTGTGCTGAATTGAGTGGGAGAGATGGCGAGTTTCTACACACACCTCTGATCGCAAACAGCATCTGGCAGACCAGAGACATGAATTCGCAGTGGACTGCTTATGGCACCCAGCTTCCCCTGGATATCGATGGAGATGGGGAACTCGAGATTCTGGTGAGCGCCAGCTGGGGGCAATGGGGGGCATGGACGATGGATCGCGACCTCATCTGGACGATCGACCCCGGGCGGGATGGTCATTCGAGAAGACATCCCGGGATCGGGGATGTGGATGGAGACGGGAAACTGGAGATCGGTATTTTGTTCGATGGGGGGCGATTCGGGTGTTTCGAGGCGGCGACGGGTGAGTTGAAATGGGAGATTCAGGGCGTAGATTCGAATACGGATGTAATCAGCGCAGATGTGGACGGGGATGGGAATCTCGAGTTTGTGGTGGGTGGGAGCAAGGTTACTGCGATTAAGGCGATCAGTGATACGTGTGGGGAAATGTTTTGGGAATTTCCTGTGCCGGGTGGGTGTTTGACGCCGAGTATTGGTGATGTGGATCAAGACGGCGTGAGCGAGATTGTGGTCAGTTGTGGTGATGGGAAGGTCAGAGGCTATAAATAAAGGCGTCCGATGTCCAATGTCCGATGTCCGGGGGTGAGAAGTGGAAGAAGGAATAAATGCGTCCGGGGTCCGATGTCCGGGGGTGAGAAGCGGAAGCGAGAAGCAAAACCAAGAGGCAGAACCAAAAGGCAGGAGGAGAGGGTGTATCGGGTTGCGTGAATCCTGGTTCTCGACGGTGCTCGAACGTACGGTGAGAGTTGAGCGGTTTGTGGAGCGAATCTCTTATTGATTTATGTGACGCTTGTTGGGAGGGGACTTTAAGAGCAAATCAGACAGTTGTCTTTGATCATATACAATCTCTGGATGGAGGTACAATGAAGGCGGCGAAAATTTTGAGAGAGAAGGTCGATGCAGGTGAGATTACGACAGGAGTTCTGGCTACGGATCTTTTGTTTGTGGAGATGGTGGAATATGCTCAGTTGACGGGAATCGATTATCTGATTGCTGACCAGGAACACGGTGTTCACAGTGATGATCTGGTTGCACGGGTTTGCGCTCTGGGGAGGATGGTAGATTTTCCGGTGCTTATCCGGCCGATCGATACGGCGTATGCGACTATTCGCCAGGCGATTGACAGAGGACCGTGCGGATTTCTTCTGCCTGGTATCGAATCGGCAGCGGATCTGGATCGCGTGAGAGACAGTATTTATTTGCCGCCGAGAGGCAATCGAAGGCCTGGAGGACCCGGAAATTACTGGGTGTCGGACTACACCCACGATGCGTGGAAGAATGAGGTGGAGGATGACTTCATTGTCTTGCCGCAGATCGAAACTCGAAAGGGCCTGGGTAACGCAGAGGAAATCGCCGGTCACGAGATTACGACCGCCATTGCGATTGGACCCTACGATCTGTCTGCGGATATGGGTGTTTGCAGCGAGATGGATCACCCTGAGATGCGTGGGGCCGTGGAGATTATTCGACAGGCAGGTGAGAAGGCAGGGAAGACGATGTGGCGGATTGGAGACGGCGAGGCGCTGGCCAAAGAAGGGTTTCACTTTCTCTGCATTGGCGAGCCGATGCGGATGCTGCAGAATGAGATGGCCAGAGCGAACTCAGCGGCAAAGGACGCACAGAGCTGAGATTAGTTGTCGCCAACTTTGAATAATCGGGCGGCGTTGTTCCAGAAGATGTCCTCGACCTGGGTGTCGGTCAGCCGCTCAGACCAACAAGCCCACTTAACGGACTGGAGATGCTCGAGTCCGATCAGGAGCGGCTGGATCGATCGGTGTTTTTCGTTCCAAACTGGCGTCTGTTCGTAGAGCCAGAGAAAGGTGTCGGCGACACCCAGAGAACGACCTCTCATATGACTGACGGGGAGGTCGCTGCCATACATCAGTTTTTCGGGACCGATGATTCTCATGATGGCTTGATGCGCGATGGATTCGCAGTTGGCGCTGGTGTCGAAGTAGAGGTTGTCCAGGCCTTTCAGGTTGGCGAGGCCTTCGAGGTTGTGCCCGGGTTGAAAACCCCTTGCCGAATGGGCGAGAATGAGCTTCATGTTCGGATAGGTTTTACAATAGTGGCGGATCCAATGGAGGTTGTCCGGATCTGCTACCGCACGTGTTTTGACCATGTGCAAGGTGATGACCCAGGATTCCTGATTGGCGATCTCAAGGAATGATTCGGGGAGGAAGTCGGGGATCGAGGCTTCCCAAGTAGGGTTTAATGAAGACATCGAGTGGTAGCACTTCAGGCCGTGGAGTCCGAGTTTTCTGACTTGTTCGCGTACGTGTTCGGGGTCATCTTCCGGGGTGATGAAGAACAGTCCACGGCTGTCCGGGTGTGCTGAGAGGCTGTCGGAAACCCACTGATTCGCTGCAGGTATCTTCGGGCGATTATCTTCGGTGGCAAAAGGGATGAAGAGTGCCTCGGTGGGTCGGTTTCCATGGATTGCGGAGATCAGGGTGTCATATTCAGGGCGACCCACATCCGGCGACTCTCCTACTGACCACGAGACCCATTCCTCTTTCCAGAGATGCGTGTGTGCGTCGAAGATTCGATCTGGTAGAAACGCGTCGAGTTCCCTGGCGAAGAACTCACGATCGAGATCGGATGCGGTGTTGTTAGCGGACATTCAGGAGTCTCCGGGTTAGATGTGTTGTGCGAATGGAGGAATATAGGCATCGGAGGAACGAGAGTCGAGGGTTGGATGTTGAAGGCAAGATATGGTGTCGGGTTATCCGTTGTTCTCGACCCTTCGATACGCAAAGGCTGCTACTCAGGGCAGGCAGGCTCGAACGTGCGGAGTGATCTGGGAGAAGACGTTTGGCACTCAGGCTGTGAGTGAGGGACATCGTGAAAGGCGGCGCGTGATATGGCGAATCTTATGGAGATGCTGGCGGAGGGGGTAGTGATTGGTGACGGGGGGATGTTTCTTGAGGCACTGCATCGAGGGTATTCTGTTCCTCAGGTGATTGGTGATGATCCTGCGGCCTTGCGGCAAATTCATAAAGATTTTTATGAAGCAGGATCCCAGGTGCTTCAGGCATTGACGTGGTTTACATCTGCGCCTCAGCTGGAGGAACGGTACGGCTGGGGGAATCGGATGGAGGAGATCAATAGTACTGCGATTCGGGTGGCGAAGGAGGCTTCTGAGTTCAGTGCTCCCGTGGGTGGGTGTCTTGTGTCGACTATGACGGGTTCGAGGAGTGGGCCGCCGGTTTTCGATCCGGATGACGTTTCGTCTCATGATCGGGCAATGGCGGAGTGGGATGAACAGATCGAGGTGCTGGTGGAGGCGGGTGCGGATTTTCTTATTCCTGAGACGTTTTTCAGGTTAGACGAGATCAGGGTGTGTTTGAGGTCTTGCAAGAAGGTTGATCTTCCGACGATGGTGTTGTTGGGAATTGGGAGTTCCGAGGAGACGCACGACGGGGTGAGGGCGGCAGAGTGTGCCCGGATTTTGGAGGCTGAGGGAGCCGATATTGTGGGGACTGTTTGTATTGGTGATCCCGACCAGATGCTGCCGACGACGGTGGAGATGCGGAATGCGGTGGATATTCCTGTTGCGTGTCAGCCCAAGGGGTTTAGACAGGAAGCGGATACAGAGGACGTGGGTTACAATGTTGCGCGGTATAGGATGGCGACGTCGCCTGAAGAGATGGGGGAGTTTGCGTTAAGGGCGAAGGCTGAAGGGATTAATTATATCGGGGCGTGTTGTGGGGCGGGGCCTTCGCATGTTCGGGCTATGGCGGAGGCGTTGGGGGTGAGGTGAGTCAACGTCAAGAGCGAACTTTTTTTAGGGAACTATGTTTTCATTCAAACCCTAACTAATTTATCCCTACCTCTCCGAGGGGCCCCTCAGCCACTCGCTTGCTCGCGTCTTCATCTTTTGTCCGCCAAAAGAAAAGAGGCGAAAAGAAAAGGCGGTCCTCAGGCGCCGGACGGCTTGCACAGCGCGAATTGTGTCGCAGGAATTGCGTGTTGAGGTGGCCTACGAGGGCAAGCGCAATGACGGAATTCGGAGGGATTGGAACCGCGCGCTGCGCGTGATGGTTGATGGGGAGCGCTTATGCGAATGGGTTGTTTGTGGGTGTTTTGGTGATGGAAAGCATGGGGTGCGTGGTAAATTATGGTTTGGAGTGAAATCAATTTCTGTTCAGGAGATTATTGATGTCTGAGACGGATGGTGTGTTGGAGCGGATTCGAGCTTTGGGTAAGAGCGGTCAATTTACCGATCGGGATGTGGCGCTTTTGGAAGATGTGGCGAATGGCGGGAATCCCGGGGGTGATCGGTGGATCGCGTTTGCTTGTGAGTATCTTCCTGAGCCGGTGACGCTTCCGGGAGAGCGGGTGAGACCCGGATTGCTGGCTTCAAGAGAGGATATCGAGCAGGCGCGAAGGTTGATGGAGACGGACCCGGTGAATCAGGCGGTGTGGGAGAAGCTGGAGGGTATTTGCAAGGATATCATGCGACCCGATTCGGATACGTATATCGAGTTCGAGGCGCGTTCGCAGAATCACATTTGGGGGAGACGCCAAGGGCACTGGCTGCTTTCGAATGCGGTGGAACATCTTGGATGGGCTTATCAGTTGTCTGGTGACCAGGTATATGGTGACTACGCGAAGGGGATCCTGCTTGCGATTGCGCGGACCCGGCACGGGTGGGGGCCAATGTTCTGCAATTGGGGTACACCGTACAAGGGATGGCTCTCGGATAATTCCCTGGATCTCGGCCATGCGACTCTGCCATTTGCCGTGGCGTACGATCTGGTTCATGATCTGCTTTCCGTTGAAGACACGAAGTGTATCGCCGACTACTACGAACCTTTTTTTCACAGGTTGTGCGGACTGCGGTATGAGTGTGTGCGGCAGATGCCTGCCAATTCGCCGATTATCGGTCACTGCGGTGTGGGTCTGATGGCACTGTCACTTTGGGACGCGTTTCCTGAAGACAGGCGCGGGGTACTGGTGGAGACGATACGTTCGGCAAGGGCTTACGCGATGGCCGGACTGGATGGTGCGATCAAGGCCGATGGGGCGTGTGTTGAGGGATCTGGTTATTCGTCCGCGAGTATGCATTATCTGGCTGTTTTCAGCGAGGGGCTGAGAAGGGTGTGCGATGTGAATCTGTTCGAGCACCCAACGTGGCAGCGGAATCCGGTTTACCTGTGCTGTGAGATGCTGCCCGGCGGAGGGGCGATCAATAATTTCAATGACAATCATTTCGATGGGGTGACGACCGGTTACTGGATGATGGCTGCGCGGAGCACAGGGGACAAGACGGGTGCGTGGGTTTGGGAGCATTTCAGCGGGCCCGGCGGATCTGGAAATTACCATCGAGGAGGTGGTACGGTTGAGCTGCCCTACGTGGTTCTGTACAGGGGCTCAGATGCCAGTGACATGACCCCTCAGGATCTGGGAATCTCGAAGGTTCACCATTTCGACAGTATCCAGCATCTTGTGATGCGGACCGGTTGGGATGCAGATGATTTGCACGTGTCTTTCCAGTGCACTCCGTACGAGGCGGATGTGCACGCGCATTCCCAGGCGGACCGGATGAATCTTACGATGTTCGCTCTTGGTGAACGGTTTGTGATCGATTCCGGGTATGGAACGGTCCCAATCGAAGGCAGCACGCAGGTGAGGCGGTTGGGCAAACTGGGAGAGTCGCACAATCAGGTGCTGATCGATGGCAAGGCACAGAGTACTTCACCCGTTCAGGAAGGTGTAGAAGATCACAGCAAACCAATCGGATGGGGACAGAAGGGTGATTGGGTTTGGGCAGTTGGTGAGGCGACCGCCTTCTACGAGGATGCACATTTGGTGAGGCGCGCCGTTGCCACTCGTTTGACCAAGACAGATCCCATTGTTCTGATCGCAGATGTCGTGGTTCTCGAGGATGCAGAACATACGTTCGACTGGCTGCTGCAAACTGAGACGGACAACACGTTTGCGATCGAGGATGACGGCGCCAAACTCACCGGGCATCGAACCGGGGCCGAGGTACAGGTGACACAGGTCGCCAATTTGCCCGTTTCATGGAGCCAGGAGGAGTGGATCTCACATCCCAGGCTCAAGGGATCGAGCAAAGGCACTTTGCTCGTGTCGCTTACTGCGATCGGCGGCGGCGACCTGTCAGGCGTTAGCGGCAATGGGACCATCTCCCTGAACCATCTGGATGAGGGTAAGGGTTCGCTCGCGGGCGTCAAATGGTCCGAGAGTCCAGGCGGTGTGGGAATAGTAGAATTCGAGCTGGGATCAGAATTGATGTTTACGATTTAGATCACAGTCGGTACGGACAATCAATGACGAGACCAGGGAAGGAGCTTATTGTGAACAGCAGCAGTCTGTTTACCCCGGCAAGCATGATTCAGAACGCGAAGGACAATGCAGAGCAGCACGCGTGGGCGAGAGAGGCACAGGATGAGGTCGTGAAGGCCGCGGAGCCCTGGATGGGTTTTTCGGACGATGCGCTGTGGGACCTGATGTTCGGTTCCACAATAATGCGGTCCTGGATGGTGTGGTCGAACGGACACTGCCCCGCCTGCAAAGAGGGCGTGCCGATGTACAACTGGGGAATCGATGGTCTGAACCGTCCCTGGAAGCTGAAATGCCCACACTGCGATGAGATGTTCCCAAAGAACGATTTCCAGGCGTATCACCGGTCGGGTCTGGACACTCACGGTGTATTCCAGCACGATCTCGCCGATCGGTCGCTGCTGTTCAACGAGGAGCACCCGGACAAGGACGATCCGCTCCATACTTTCGGTGTGGACGATGGGCACGGATATCGGGACGGGGAGAACATCTGGTGGTATATCGGGACGTATCTGGTGTACGGACAGTGGAAACAGGTGGTGCTTCGCGGAATCGTGAATCTCTCGGCGGCCTATGCCGTGACCGGTGACAGTACGTATTCACACAAGGCAGGTGTGCTGCTGGATCGCGTGGCCGATCTCTATACGACGTTCGATTTCAAGAATCAGGCGATGATGTACGAGGGACCTGCCCACGCCGGATATGTGTCCACCTGGCACGACGCGTGTGAAGAGGCTCGGCAGCTCGCCCAGGCTTACGATCAGGTGAGAGACGGGATCGGAGAGGACCAGGCACTTGCGGATTTCCTGAGTGGGAAGGCGTCGGAAAACAAGATCGAAAGGCCCAAGGAAAGTCCAGAAGATGTGAAGCGAAATATCGAGGATGGAATTCTCAAGGATACCATTACAAATCACGATCGCATCCGCTCTAACTATCCACGGAAAGAGATCGCGCTGGTAACGATTCACGCGGTTCTGGACTGGCCCAACAATCGGGGCCTTGTTGATAGACTGATCGACGAGTTGATTGAAAAGGCTACCGCCGTGGACGGCGTGACCGGAGAAAAGGGTCTGTCCGGCTATTGCTCGGGTGTGATTCAGAGTCTGGCCGTTTTTCTTGAGCGATTCTGCAGAGTGGATGAAAATTTTCTAAGTGAAATGCTCGAGCGACATCCCAGACTCAGGGAGACGTATCGTTTCCATATCGATATGTGGTGTCAGCAAATGTACTATCCCCAGGCGGGCGATACGGGTTCGTATGCTACAAAGGTGGAGCGTTATGTAGGCGTTCCCTTTTCGAACAACCCTGGACTGGATCCGTCGATGTACGCGTTCCTCTGGCATATGTATGAAGAGACGGAGGACGTGGCGTATGTGCAGGCGCTGTACCACTCCAATGGCGCGACTGTCGAGGGATTGCCGTACGGATTGTTTGCAGAAGACCCGGCGGGATTTCAGAAACAGGTGCAGGATGTGATCGATGCGGAAGGCACTGTGATCAAGCTGAGCAGTGTGAACAAGGAGGAATGGAGATTGGCCATTCTTCGATCGGGACAGGGCGATGATGCACAGGCTGCCTGGATCGATTATGACTCAGGTGGCGCGCACGGCCATCTCGACGGGATGAATCTGGGCCTGTTTGCCAAGGGCCTGGACCTGATGCCTGATTTCGGATATCCACCGGTTCACTTTGGCGGATGGAGTGGTCCAAAGTTCCACTGGTACGTGAGTACCGCCGGTCACAATACGGTGGTGGTGGACGGTAAGGACCAGGAGAAACGGGCAGGGGGCGATACAACGCTCTGGGCTGAAGGTGAGGCGTTCAGGGCGATACGCGTGTCTGGAAAGGACCTGTACAAGATCCCTCAGTATGAACGGACAGTGGTAACTGTTGATATATCGGACGAAGACGGTTACATCCTCGATCTGTTCCGTGTGGTGGGCGGAAGTGACCACGCGAAGTTCATGCACAGTCACTTCGGGACGTTGACCACCGAAGGCCTGACCCTACAGCCAGGCGAAGACTTCGGGTACGAGACCCAGATGCGAAATTTCAATGTGGATCCGAAGGCAGCTCCCGGTTGGCAGGCGGATTGGAAAATCGAAGATCGATATGGTTACCTGAACGAAGCACGGGATATTCATCTTCGGTATACCGATCTCACGACACAGGCCGAGGCCCATACGGCGGAGGCGTGGGTGGCGCTGGCCGGCTACGGTGGAAATGAAACCGCGTGGATCCCCCGAATTATGGTTCGGCGAAAAGGAGATGACGATCTGTCTTCTACGTTCGCTGGTGTTATCGAGGCGTACGAAGGAAGCTCTGGAATTACGAGTGTGAAGCGGCTGGCACTGGAGCAGAATGATGGTCAGCCCTGCCCGGATTCGAATGTTGCTGTGGAGATCAAACTTGCAGACGGCAGAAGAGATCTGATTTTGGCACTGGACGCGGATAACCCCAATCATCTGGATCACTCTCTGGTTGTGCAGAAGGATTGGGAGGCGCACTTCGAAGGACAGTTGTGCTGGATTCGCAAAGACGCCAACGACATTGTCCAGAAGGTGGTCCTGTGCAAAGGCAAGTCCGTACAGGTGGGTGGGCACGCTTTGATCCTGAAAGAGGAGACGGCGTTCCTGGAAGTCCGGTATGAAGGTGAAGATCCGGTTGTAGTCGCCGGCGATGGAGAGATGGTTTGAATTCGTTGACCAGGTGAATGATTTTCAGATACAGAGGTGTAATCAAGGAGTCCATAAATGAACAAGAAGAATACCCGGCAGCTGGTGGAGACACCTGAAGACAGGATGGTGTATTTCGAGGAGATGCTAAAGCAATTGTGTACGGATTTGGGCCCCCATCCTTCCGGGACGCGAGCGTATGAGAAGGCGTGCAAGATAATCCTCAAGGAACTGGCGAAGGCGGCGCCCGTGGCGTTTCTGGATCGGTATCTAGATTACTGGGCGGTTGTTCCCAGATACGAAATCTTGCATGAGGGGACGCGGCTGAATGTGCTTGTTGCGGAGAACTGTGCCGGGACGAGTGACGCGGGATTCAAAGGGGTGATCAGAAAGCCGAAGCGAGGCGCTTCGCTATATACGATTGTAGATCTCGAGACGCGGAAGACTGCGGCCTACCTGACGGTGAGTGACGAGGTTAATCCAAAGCCATTGTATTTGTACGGTGATGATGTCCTTTCTTTGCCCACGTTCGTGATGGGGATAAAGGATGTTCCATTCGTAGAGCTGCTTGTGAAGGATAAGGCCCAGGTGGAGGTGCGTGCCAGGGTCGTTTACGCACCAAAGGTACCTACCTACAATGTGGTCGGGACATTCCCCGGACGCAGCAAGGAGGAGATCCTGTTTGTTGCCCACGCCGATTCAATTATCCAGTCCGAGGGGGCGAATGACAATACCGCGACCGCGATCGTGATGCTGCTGCTGGCGCACTCCTTCTCCGGAACGCGACCGCGTCAGACCCTTACCTTCCTCATTACCGGCAGCGAAGAGTATGGGCTCATCGGGGCGAATCACTATGTGAAGCGAAGAGTGGCTGAGGGCACGCACAAGGATCTGAGGTTCATTGTGAATCACGATTCGCTTACCTATGGACCGAATCTCTGGACATCGACAGATGACGATGAGTTAATGGACCTCGTCAAATCGATTCACACAGATCTGGAGATGAAAACAGATCCGATTTACGATGAGACGGCTTGCTGGATGAATGATGCTGCGCCATTCAAGGGTATCAACAATCGTCTGCGCGGAATCAATTTCAACAGTCGAGGGCACGATACCCTGGGTGCAAATCACACCCCGAAAGACGATTCGAAGCAAGTTCCGAGGGATTGTGTAGAAACGTCATATGTTGTTCTGCGAGAATTGATTGAACGCCTTCAGGAGATGTGAAATTTGTCGATGCGGCTGATCCTCGATCGGGAGAAGTACAACGTGAGCACTGCAGGAGGCTGAGATGGCGCTTGGAGGAAAGACGATTCGGCTGACGATGGCGCAGGCCCTGGTGAAGTATCTTTCAGTTCAGTTCAGCGAGCGCGACGGTGAGACGCAGCGGCTGATTCCCGCGATGTTCGGCATTTTCGGTCACGGAAATGTGGCCGGTATCGGGCAGGCGCTGTACGAGTTCGGCCAGGAGATGCCTTATCACCAGCCGTGCAACGAGCAGTCGATGGTTCACACGGCCTCGGGGTTCGCGAAGGCGAGTTTGAGAAGAGCTACGCTCGCGTGCACGTCTTCGATTGGTCCGGGCGCTGCGAATATGGTTACCGGCGCCGCGACTGCCACGATCAATCGGCTACCTGTCTTGCTGCTGCCATCCGATCACTACGCCACGCGGCACCAGGATCCGGTACTACAGCAGTTGGAGCACCCGATCAGCGGAGATGTGGGGGTGACCGACTGCTTTCGCCCTGTGAGCCGATTCTTTGATCGCATCTCTCGCCCCGAGCAATTGCTGACGGCGTTACCCGAAGCGATGCGCGTGCTGACGGATCCTGCCGAGACCGGGGCGGTGACTCTGGCGCTTCCTCAAGATGTGCAGGCGCACGCGTGGGATTATCCGGTTCACTTTTTTGAAACGCGAACCTGGCGGATCGAGCGCCGACTGCCGGATCCCCGACGAATAGATGAGGCGGTGGCGCTATTGAAGGTGGCCGATCGCCCGATGATTATCGCGGGTGGCGGCGTTCACTATTCGGAGGCGTGGGAAGCACTGGCCGCACTTTCCGCCGAACTCGGTATACCTGTGGGAGAGACACACGCTGGGAAAGGCGCGTTGAGGAATGGGTCGGATCTGCTGCTGGGTGGTCAGGGTGTTGCGGGGACGCCACCGGCGGCGAAGATGGCAAGGGACGCGGATCTGGTGATCTGTGTCGGAACCCGGTTGAGTGACTTTGCCACGGGATCGCATTCCCTGTTTCAGAACGATGATGTGACATTGGTGGCGATCAATGTGAATGGCCACGATGCCTACAAGCAGGGCGCGCTTCCGATTACAGCGGATGCGAAATTGGCGATGGCTGAGCTGCTGGCAAAAGCCAGGGCGGCGGGTGTTCAGCCAAAAGCGACCTATGTTCAAGAGGTCGGAGCGCACAAGCAGGAATGGGACGCGCAGCTGAAGGAGGAAGTGTTCAGACAGATGCCGGGTGAGGCAATGAGCCAGGGTCAGGTGGTCCAAGTGTTGAATGCATCTGCACAGGCGGGGGATACGATTGTGGCGGCTGCGGGCGCACCGCCGAGCGATCTCCAGAAGCTCTGGGACGCGAGCGGTGGGCGAAATTGTCACATCGAGTTCGGGTTCTCGTGTATGGGTTACGAGATCCCTGCGGCCCTGGGTGTGCGGATGACTCAGCCCGAGGGAGAGGTAATCGTTTATGTGGGCGACGGGACTTATTTGATGAATCCGACCGAGCTGGTTACCGCGATGCAGGAAGGCCTGAAGATTACGCTGGTGATCGCAGAGAATCACGGATTCCAATGTATTCGTCAACTGCAGATGGGCAGGATGGGTATCCCTTTCGGAAATGAGTTCCGCGAGCGGGACACTGAGTCAGGCCGGCTCGATGGGGATTACGTTGCCATCGATTTTGCGAAGAACGCGGAGAGTATGGGCGCGAGGGCGTGGAATGTGCGTTCGCCGGAAACGCTGGAGGAGGCATTGAAGGAAGCCAGAGATGAGACGCGCTCCTGTGTGATTGTCGCCGAGGTCGAGAAGCACAGGTATTCGCCGGATTCGGGGGTGTGGTGGGATGTGGCTGCGGCGGAGGTGACGGGGGATGAGGAGACGCGGGAAGTGAGGAACAGGTATGAGGAGGAGCGGGAGAGGCTGCAGCGGTTTTATTATTGAGGGGGGGTGGAGGGAGGAGAGGCCCACCGCCGCACCGAAACAAAGGCTGGATCACAGAGGGCCCACCGCCGCACCACTACAAAGGCTGGATCACAGAATGCACAGAGGGCCCAGCACCCAACCCCGCCAGGGTGAAGCCACAGATTCACCCCTCCACCCCTCTACACCGCAACAGAGGCTGGATCACAGAATGCACAGAGGCCCCGCACCTTCCACCCTTCCGGAGAGGGCCACAGATAATCACAGGCAGAAGCTGGAGAGGCTGGATCACAGAGTGCCCACCGCCGCACCACTGCAAAGGCTGGATCACAGAATGCACAGAGGCCCCGCACCTTCCACACTTCCGGAAAGAGGCCACAGAGAAACACCGGTCTGGTGATGAATAGAGAACTGTATCTTTCTACCAAGTCACGCGATTGTTGAGTTGATTCTTGAGGATATTGGAGGATGTTATGGCAGAAGACGGGACGAGTGTTTCGGAGTTGTTCGATTTGAGCGGGAAGGTTGCGTTGGTGACCGGCGGGACCGGGTATTTGGGTACAGCGATTTCTCAGGCGCTTGCTGAGGCGGGGGCGCGGGTGGTGATCAGCAGCAGAGATCGGGAGCGGGCGAAGGCGGCTGCTGCGAAGCTGACTGGCCAGGGTGATCACACTGGTGTGGAGCTGGATCATATGGTTTCTGATTCCATAGAGAGTGGATTTTTAGAGGTGATCGCTGCGGCCGGGCAGGTGGATATTCTGGTGAATAACGGGAATGAGGCGCAGGGGAATGACTGGACAGACGTGACGTTCGAGCAGTTCGCCGATCAGCAGAAGAATGTGGCCGGGTATTTTACTCTAGCGAGGATGGTGAGGAACCACGCGGTTGAGCGAAAGGCGGGGGCGAATGTCGTGATGTTGGGGTCTATGTACGGTCAAGTGGCCTCCTACCCAGATGCCTACGCTGGTGTTAGTGTGGCGAGTCCGGCGGGTTATCACGCGTTGAAAGGCGGGATCATTCATTTGACCCGTCACCTCGCGGTCTACTGGGCCGCTGACGGTGTGCGTGTGAATTGTTTGAGTCCTGGACCCTTCCCGAATATGGAGAAGGCCCCAGGGGAGATGGTTGAGCGGCTTTGTGAGAAGAGCCCGATGAAGCGAATGGGGAAGCCGCACGAGTTGAAGGGTGCGATCGTGTTTATGGTGAGTGAGGCGAGCAGCTATATGACCGGGCAGAATATCACCATCGATGGCGGTTGGACGGCGTGGTAGCGTAAGGTCGGAGACGAGATGGAGTGAACGTTTGAGCGTTCGTGTCGGCTGGCCGGCGATCGGACAGGGTGATGGGTCTACAGGAGGATTTGATGGACGGGAATGAAAAGGGGCGATCAGTAAAGCGTTCGATGGAGGTGTATGAGCGCGCGCGTCAGGTGATTCCAGGCGTGACACAATTGTTGAGCCGGCGACCGACCCGGGCTGCCCTGGGGGTGAGTCCGGTTTACGCCGACCGCGCTAAAGGGTGCAGGATTTGGGATATCGACGGGAATGAGTATGTGGACTGGACAAGCGGTGTGGGTCCAATTATTCTGGGATACGCGGATGAGGTAGTGGACGGCGCGGTGAAAGCGCAGATCGATCGTGGAGGGATCAACAGTATCGTACACGAGTCCGCAGTGGACCTGGCCGAGGAGTTGGTGCGGCTGATCCCCTCGGCAGAGATGGTGCGATATGCCAAGGGCGGTGGCGAGGCGTGCACCGTGGCGGTCCGGATTGCGCGGGGGGTGACGAATCGGGACAAGGTGCTGTTCTGCGGTTATCACGGCTGGCACGACTGGTATCTGGCGGCGAATCTGGGGGGTGAACAGTTGGACGGTCATCTGTTCAACGGGATCGAACCGATTGGCGTGCCGAGCGCCCTGGAGGGGACAGCGATTCCATTTCCTTACGGTGATCTGGATCAGTTGGGCAAGCTCCTGACCGAACACAAGGGCGAGGTCGGGTGCATCATTATGGAGCCGATGCGAACGGAGCTTCCACCCGAGGGATATCTACAGGGTGTAAGAGAACTGGCGACGCGACACGGTGTCGTACTGATTTTTGACGAGGTTTCGTGCGGATTCCGGATCTCTCTGGGTGGTGTTCAGGAAGTGATCGGGGTGACACCTGATATTTCCGTGTTCGCTAAGGCGATTTCCAACGGATATCCAATGGCTGCTGTGGTAGGAAAGCGAGCGGTGATGGAGCCGGCGTCGAGGATGTTTATTTCGAGTGCGTACTGGGACGACCCGATCGGGATTGTTGCCGCTTTGACCACGGTGAGGGAACTGGAGCGGAGAAACGCGGTCGCACATTTCGAAGTGATCGGGGAATCGTTCAGGGAACGGATCGACCGGGCGGCGAGAGACGCGGGATTGGACGCGGCGTGTGTAGGTGTGGCTGCGCACCCAGGGATCAGGTTCCGGGTGGATGATCCAGCGATGGCCAAAAAGGCGAGCACCCTGTTCATTCAGGAGAACGCGAAACGGGGACTGATCCTGGCGACCGGGTTCTTCTTCAACTGCGCCCACGATGATGCTGCTCTGGATCACACCGAGGGAGCGGTGAGGGAAAGTTTCGCGGTAATCCAGGATGGCCTGGAGAATGACCGATTGGATGAATTGCTGGAGTGTGAGATCCAGGAGGATTTGTTCAGGAGAATGGTGAGTTAGGGATTTGGGGTTGCGCAGGCAGGATTGAGGAAAGGCTGACGAGGCTCCACGGAAACAGGGCGAGGCACCGCCTCGCCCCTACAGTTTTGGCAATCGTGGTTCTCATTTTAGTTCTCGATTGAGGATGTCGGTGAGACGGACGCCGAAGGCTTCGCCGATGGTGATGACTTCGCCTTCTGCGAAGGGCTTGCCGTTGACCCGGATATCCACAATAGGATATCGTCCGCCGACACTTCTTCTGCCGCCCGTTCGCTCCTGGAAAGAGAGTCCCTGCAAGGTGACTTCGTCCGCGGTCCGGTCTTTCCTGTCGAGCTCGATCAATGAGCCCTCGGTGAGGTTGAGGAGCGAGCTGATGGGCGCTCGTGTGCGGCCAAGGATGACCGATACGTCCATTGACAGCCCCGATGTCTTTTGATCGACAACAGGAGACTCAGGTTGTTTTTTGGTGTTCTTTTTTGCAGACATCGATCTCTCCTGGCTACGTGTTGAGGATCTCAAGAAGTCTGACGCCCTTATTGATGCCTATGGTGACGACTTCACCTCGGCCAAAGAGTTCGTTGTTCACCCTAATTTCTGCCAGATCGCCATTGACTTTAGGTAGCGGGATGATCGAGCCTTCGCTCCATTCGAGAATCTGGTCAACGCTCGCGCTTGTGCGGCCCAGTTCGAGAGACAACTCGACTTCGACCTCGAGCGCCCTGTTCGGCGATGACAGCGTCTTGGACAAGGTGCTTTTCTTTTTTCCAGTGGCCATTGTTGTTCCTCGCTACTCCACCTGCAGGACTTGAACGTCTACTAAATGAACACGTCTTTTTTGTCGCCTCTAGTGATGGTAATCTTGCCTTCCTCTTCCAGGCGGCGAACGGACTGTACGATTCTGAGTTGAATCGCTTCCACATCACTCGTTCGGACGGGACCTGAAAACTCCATCTCTTCCGCGAGTTCCTTGGCCACCGATTCACTCACGTTGGCGATTATACGCTCCCTCAGTTCAGCGATCCCACCTTTGAGGGCTATGGCCAGGTCCTTCATATCCACATTCCGCAGAACCTCCTGAATTTCGCGATCTGTGAGCTTCACGATATCGTCGAAGACAAACATCTGGTTGCGCACCTCTTCGGCGAGTGGCGCATTCTGTTTGTCCAGGCTTTCCAGAATTGCTTTTTCGGTATTCCGTGCCGAGTAGTTCAAGATTTCTGCCACGGCTTTTGGGCCTCCGATTTCCGTAATCTGACCCGCAAGGATCGTCTGCAGTTCCTGCGCTAGCGTCTCCTCCAATCGTCTCAAGACCTGGGGAGAGATGTTTTCCATTTTCGCGATCCTGTGTGTGACGTTGGTTTGCAGCTCTTCATCCAGTCCGTCAAGCACTGCGGCGGCTTGAACAGGATCGAGTTGCGAGAGGATCAGGGCGATCGTCTGGGGATGTTCCTTGGCAAGAAATGGTACGATCTGTACCGGATCGAAATGCCGAAGCAGGTGGAACCCGCGCTCCGTTGTGTCAACGCGATCCATCAGCATCTGGGCTTTGCGAGGTCCAAGGGCTTTTTCGAGGGTCTGCCTGGCGAATTCGTTTCCTCCGTGAATGAGATAGTCGCCGGAAACCAATCGGTTTCTGAAGGTTTCGAATACCTCATCTCTCTGTTTGACGGTAATGGTCTTCAACTCAGATACGATTCTGGCAATGTCCTCCAACTCAGGATTGCCCAGGTATTTCATGATTTCTGCGGACAGATCCGATCCCAGACCGAGTATCAGAATCCCGATGTCGGTGAGTTCTCGGGCTGCGCCTGCGTCCTGAGGTATTTTCTTTCCCCGATTTTCGAGCAGGAGGGAGCCAATTAGCTTGGCGATACTTTCGGGCCAACGGGCAACTATCTGTTCGATGGATTCATCGGGTGAAATGGGGGTTCTGTCGCTGCCAGGTCGGCGCGAGCGCGGTTTTCTGGCCTCCGGCCTTGCAACCACAGGTCGCTGTGGGGCTTTTTCTTCAGCTAGCAGCGGCGTTTTTGCGCAACGGAACCCGATGTGGTCCTGCCTGTTGGATGGCGGTGCAAAGTGACGGGAAGTGCAACGCACTCCCTGTCTTCTTTCCCCGTAGAATCCTCCACGGGCAACACGATACTGCCCTCCTTGCGGTCCTGTGGGATTGTCCAGGGGACTCGTGTTGTAGTACTCGTCGAAGTACCAATCCTCACACCATTCCAGGACGTTTCCGCACATATCCAAAACCCCGGAGGGACTTGCTCCACCCGGGAACTCGTCCACGGGTGTTGTGCCGCTGTAGTCGTTGCTGGAATTGATGTTGTCCCTACGGAAAGCATCCCCATACGGATAGGTCCGGCCCTGCGTACCCCTGGCGGCTTTCTCCCATTCGGCTTCTGTGGGCAGACGCTTTCCTGCCCAGGCAGCAAAGGCTTTGGCATCTTCCCAACTGACATCGGTGGCGGGATGACGCGCCTTCTCTAGTGGATAGCCAGCTTTGGCCCAGGGCTGCGGCTCTCGATCTGTGTCATCCACGAAGGCTTTGTATTGTGCATTGGTGACGGGATACTGATCAATCCAAAAAGCATTGAGCAGAACAGTGTGTTCTGGACTTTCGTCCTTGCCGCCTTCGTCGGAACCCATTTTGAATTCACCGGCCTGAATTAGGACCATTCCGGGTTCGGGGAGGTAGGCAGAGGACCGTTTTTCCTTTTCGGCCGCCTCATCCTTTTGGCCCAGATGCATCTCGATGGGGTTGATTCCCGATCGGGCTACGAGTGTATTGGGCTTCCACGGCTGCGATGATCCAGTTAGCGGCGCGTCTTCAAGAGACACCGACCGTACAATTCTTCCGGATGTTTCAGCGGTATTTTCCGTAGCCATCGTGCTGCTCCTCATTCAGGGACAGTTGGATTCCGGGGTTCAGGGCAAGTGGTGAGTCTGGGCTATTCCGGCTCTATCAGGTCGGTCACACGGACTGCAAGATTGTCTCCGATGACGATGATTTCACCCAGGCCAAACAGTGAGCCGTTCACCAGAATGTCCAACGGCATTCCGCTGAGTTTTTCCGTTTCGATCACGTGACCCGGTTCGGCACTCAGGATTTCCTCGAGCGGCATTTTTGTGCGGCCCAGTTCGACGGTGACTTCGATTGTGGCGCCGCCCAGGCGTTTCAACCGAGCGTCCACATCTCTTGGCCAGTTCGGGTCCGTTCCCGGATCCAGTGCCGTATCTTTTTCAGCGGCCATCGTGTTTCTCCTTTTTAGGTGAAAGCCGAGCGCTTCCTGGGAATGGAAATATTAGGTGTACCGTTTGCCTTCTTGGGGTGGAATGGACCTGACAAGTTGTACGGCGTTGCGTCCTTTTTCGCTCAATCCTGTACTCGCCAGAAACAAGGGCTGATCCTGAACAACTACCACGCCAGGATCATCCTTGCGAGTTTCCAGGAGGATGGTGTCACCGACGGCGATGCTCGAGATTTCCTCCGCGTCGACTTCACCTCTGCCGGCGATCACCCGCACGTTCGCCTTCACAGACCTGAGCTGCGAGAAGCGGTCCTTCCTGCGCTCCAAACTGTATCCCTTGCGGGATCGACTGGCCCAGGATTGAACGTTCAGATATGCCATTATCGGTTCAAGGGTGAAGTAGGGATAACAAACCGTGACCAGCCCCTTCGCGTGCTGCATATGAACTTCGAAGGCGATCAGGACGACGGTGTCGGATGGTGCAGATACCTGCATAAACTCTGGATTCGTTTCAAGTTCAGCGTCCGCGACCATGACTTTTAGGAGCGGCTCCCAGGTGGCCTCCAGGTCGGCCAGCATTCTGGTTACAACCTGCGTCATTACTGTGCGCTCGATGGCGGTCATCGGTCGACCCTTGGGGGGTAGATGCTCGCCCACGCCGCCAAAATTCCGATCCACGAAGGCGTAAGTCAGGTGAGGATTGAAGTCGATTATGGCGTGTCCCCCAAGAGGCTCCATTTTGAAGGTGTAGGAGCACGAGGGATTCGCGAGCGACATTATGAATTCCGCGTAGGTGGTCTGATCCACAAAGGCGATGTCCACATCTACGACGGATCGCTGGATGGTGGAGAACGAGGCGGCGCACATTCTGGCGAGATTTGAATGGAGGTTCTCCAGCGTTCGCGTCTGATCCCTGGAAACGCGTGTGGGGTGCGCGAAATCGTGGGTGATGACCGGGTTGGATCGCTGACGATTATCACGCGGTGCGGAGACCAGTCTCCGGAGGTCTTTTCGGTCTGTGAGCTCTGACATTTCTTCCTCGCTCCTGTTGGCACTCGGCTGCAGGGATATCAGTCCGTAAATCGCTTTTTCAAATTGATGTCGTCGAAGTGGTCGACGTGAGGAATGGTCCGGATGAGTTCCACGGTGTTCTTGCCTTTGGAATTCGTGCCCGGATTTGCGTAAAAAAATGGTTCGTCCTCAACGTAGACGATGCTTGGATCATCCGTCCGTGTCTCGAGGAGAATCGTGTCTCCCTCTCGTAGACCGATGATTTCGGCTGCCGGTACCTGACCTCTGGCGGAGATGACCTGGATTTCCGTTTCGACACTTTTCAGGATGTTCAGAACTCTTTGCTGGTTGTCCTGGTGCGCCCCGTCCGAGCGTTGCCTGCTGGCCCAATACTGGACGTTCAGGTAACCCAGAATAGGTTCCAGGGTGAAGTACGGGAGGCAGAGATTCACGAGTCCGGACGCATATTGCGCGTTCACCTCGAAGGCGATGAGCACAACCGTATCTGAAGGTCGGGCGATTTGCATAAACTCCGGATTGGTCTCAAGCTCTGCATCTGATACATCGATTTTCAGGAGGACCTCCCACGCTTGCTTCAGATCCGCCAGGGTCCTCGTAAGCACAGGAGACATTACGGATCGTTCAATCGCTGTGAGGGGCTTGGGTTTGTCCGGTGGGTGCTTTCCTCTGCCGCCGAATGCCCGGTCTATGAATGAATAGGCAACCGGCAGGGAGTAGTCGATAACTGCCGGTCCCCCCAGGGGTTCGATGGTGAATGTGTAAGAGCAGGAGGGGTTGGAAAGAGACATTACGAATTCGGCATAAGTTGTCTGATCCACAAATGCGATGTCCACATCGACAACGGATCGATGAAGATTGGAAAAGGAGGAGGCCAGCAATCTCGCGAGGTTAGAATGGAGGTTCTCCAGTGTTCGCGTCTGATCCTTGGAGACGCGATGTGGATGCTTGAAGTCGTAGGTGATGACGGGCCGGGCCTTGGACGACTCAGAATGGTCTTCTTTTCTATCCGCCTCCTTCGGTGCTTCATTTTCGACCAGGAGCAATCCATCTATATCCTTCTGTGCCAATACTCTAGGAAGAGTCTTGATCCACTCTGCGGAGATTTCTCTGGCCGGCGGCTTGGTCTTCAGCAGGGCTTCCACTTTCTCGAGAAGATCTTCGGGATCGTACGGTTTCAGCAGGAAGTCGTCGACTCCGGCAGAGATCGCTGAAATGACCTGGTCCCTTTTGATGTTCCCCGACATCATTAGCACAGGGAGTTCGCTGAGGTACTCTCCAGACCTGCTCCTGATTTCCTTTACGAGCGTAAGGCCGTCGAGCTCGGGCATTTCGAAGTCGGTGACGAGGAGCGTGAAGTCATCACTCTCCAATTCCTTCAGGGCCTCTTTCCCAGGCGGGCAATGATGGCCTGTCGTGACGCTGGAGAGTCTTCGGCGACGAGGATTTTGATGTGGTCCACGGTGTTGGCCTCTTGTGACAGTCCTGAATACGGTGGTGAAGGTTAAATCCCCCGGTCCCCCTTTTGCAAAGGGGGGAACTGGTACTGGAATCGGGAGGAGAATAGCAGGATTAGTGGTTGAGCAGCCTAAGTAAAATGCAAAGTCAACGATTAGCTCATTCCGGAGCGACGTCTTACAGATTCCTCGAAGAGGCTAAGTCGAGTGCCCGGTGTCCGGGAGCGATCGCCTGTTTCTTCGAGCGGGAATTCCATATCCTGGCGCAGGCCTTCCATTGCCTGCCGGAGATCGCGAACTTCACTCGCGAGCCCCCGGACGATGAGCGCCAGATCCTCCAGGGTGGTGTCCGGTCCCTTTGTCTGGAGCTCCGCCTCCAGCGCCTGCCAGAGCTTGTCTGGCGCGGACTCCACCCTGACGTTTCCAGCGGCCTCCCAGGCGGAGAGCTGACTCTCGTAGTCCTGGCGACAGCGATCACAGGTGTCCAGGTGGGCCTCTATTTCCAGACGGACATCATTCTGGAGTTCGTCGTCGATGTAGGCTGACAGGTTTCTTTCGCAAGTAAAGCAATTCATTGATTGGGTTCCTCAAGTCTTCCCGGTGGATGAGCCGTGTTTCAATTGTCGATATAGGGTTTGAGTGCATCTCTGACGCGTTTTCGCGATATCGCATTCCTTCCATTGTTCCCAGAACAAAGAGCATTCGGAGATTATCGGGTAAGGCCGCCACGGCCGCTTCGACCCGGTCTGAGAGTTCCTTGTGAACCATCAGGTCCTCGGGATTCGGACCAGGGGTTGGCGGAGCCGCCTCCACTTCCTCCATCGCTTCGAAGGACCGGAACCCGGGGGATCGCTTTCTCAGTTCCGCCGAACAGCGATTGACCGCAATCCTGTAGAGCCAGGTGCCGAACGCAGCCTCAGCTCGAAAAGAGGCGATGTTACGAAAGGCGGAGACGAAGACGTCCTGAGTGAGGTCTTCGGCGTCTTCAGGATTACCGGACATATGTCTGCAGAGTCCGTAGATCCGATCCCGATAGGTTTCGAAGACTTCCCGGAACGCTCTGGGATCTCCCTGCTGACAGGCGGCGATTAGGGCAATATCTGCCTGATCGTCCAAATCATCTCCTCACCGTGTGAGCCGCATAATGAGTGGCGGTTTAATTAGTTAGAGAGGGGCTATACAAAAAGGTAACAAGAAAAGTGAAGGTGGTCGCCGGGCGGCACCCTCAGGTTAGTCGACTCTGACCGAAAGCAAAGTTTCAGAAGTTGCGGGAGCACCGTGCGGCAGAATCAGAGGAAAGATAATGTAAAAAAACGAGTTATGCGACAGAAAGGTGATTGCTGCTAAAGATCGTAGTCAAACGGCGGAAGCAGAAATTTCAGAGCGCCTGGAGACCTGGGAATCAGAAAGATATCGAATTTTCCCAGGGCAGGGAAAATTGGTCAAAAAATTAACTTGTTGTTTTTATTATATAAATAAATTTCAATAATAGATATTTGGAGTTGGACTTGGGGGTCAGGATCGTTTTTACGGTCGTTCTTTTACGTCCAGGTGGCCTCGACAGAGCCAATTCAATTGGACGATCCGGGAGTGCTGCAGATCGGGTGGCACGATCTCGAGGAAACTCGACAAGGGCAGATTGAAACGGTTCGAACCGGAAATTTCGGGGTAATTTGCGGATCGGGCCCCGGTTTGACACGGTCTGCGGAAGGTGGTATATTGGTCGCTTGATCCGAGTTGAAACAGGTTTACCTCTGGAGCAATAATTCAAACCGAGGTTGCAAATGGTTTCCAAGTTGACCGGCGTGGCGAATTCCCCTTGTTCCTGGGGCGTTTCTGCGTTCAGTCGGGATGATGATTCTCCTGCGTATACGAAGGTTCTCGATGAAGCAGCGGCAGCGGGATATTCCGGTGTGGAACTGGGTGATTACGGGTTTATGCCTACCGATCCGGAGCTGCTTCGTTCAGAACTGAGGAGCCGCGATCTCTCGTTGGCCGGTGCGTTCGTCCCTATCCCGCTGAGCGACCCGGATTCGAGATATATTGGTGAAACCAGAGCGCTCGAGGTGGCTCGGCTGCTGTCGGAGGTCGAGGGCGAAGAATCCCCTGTGGTGGTTCTTTCAGATGAGATTCTGATGGATTCGGTGCGGTCACACTGTGCCGGCCGGATTGGTGTGGAACAGGGGTTCAGTATGCCGCAATGGGAGGTGGCTGCCCACGCGGTAAACCAGATCGCCCTTACTGTTCTGAACGAAACGGGACTGAGGACGGCGTTTCATCCTCACTGCGGTGGATTCGTGGAAACCCCCGAGGAGCTGTCATTTCTGATGGAGGCTACCCATCCTCGGATCCTCGGGTTGTGTCTGGATACCGGACAGTACGCTTACGGTGGCGGCGATCCCCTGCAGCTTGTGCGACGCTTTGAAGATCGTGTCTGGCACGTTCACCTGAAGGGTTACAACGCGGAGATGGCGTCCGCCGCGAGATTCGAAGGGTGGGACTACCAGGAGGCGGTTTCACACGGTGTTTTCTGCGATCCGTCGGAGAGTACGTTCGCATTTGGGGATTTGATCGCCGAGCTCGATAAGGTGGGTTATTCCGGGTGGCTGGTGGTGGAGCAGGATGCCATTGTCGGACCGGGCACACCAGGGGAACGCACGGAGAAGAGCCAATCTTTTCTGAAGTCGTTGGGCGTATAAGGATTGACTGCTCCGGCTGTGGGTCTGGGTCGGAGCAACAAGGGACAGGGCGAATGAGTCTTAGATACGTGATGCTCGGCAGCGGTGCAGTGAGGGACAACCCGGAGCGGGGAGGTCCTTCGCAGATTCTGCATATCGGAGATGAAGTGTGGATGTTCGACTGCGGCCGATCTGCGAGTACCAATCTGGCGAAGGCGGGTGTGGGATGTGAACAGGTGGATCGGCTTTTTCTGACCCATTTGCATTTCGACCATATCGTGGATGTGCCCTATCTGGTGTTCGTGGGTTGGGTGAAGGGGAGGAAGTCGCGGCTGAAGATTTATGGGCCCGAGGGTACCAGGGACTTTGTGGAACGTATTATCCGACCTCCGTTCGAGCAGGATATACAGAGCAGGCTGAGTCACGGGAAGGATATTGAGCCGCTGGATCCGGAGGTGATCGAGGCGCCCCCCCAGGGCGAGTTCCTGTCCTCGGATTCCTGGACCGTTTCCACGACTTCTACCGATCACGGACATATTCCTACCCTGGTCTTCAAGGTGGATACGGTGGGACATCGGATCGTGATTACGGGTGACGGGACGCCTGACGCGAATTTCGTGGCGTTCTGCAAAGGTGCGGACCTGCTTTCAATCGAGTGCTCGGGCACGCCCGAGTTCCTGGCCGAACAGCCCTGGGGCGCGTGGCACATTACACCTGCGGATATTGCGAGGATCGCTGCGGAAGCGAGTGTGAAGCGGGTGATGATCAAACATCTCGTGATCGAGGATATTACGGGCGACCGGACGGCGCCTTACCGGATGGCGGAGCAGATTCGGGCGGGATATGACGGCGAGGTGATGGTTGCTGAAGATGGTCTCGTGGTGGATATCGATTAGGAGTTTGGACTTTGGCTCAGGAGCCTGGAATGGGGTATTCGGAAAAGGCGTATTGGGTGGTGATGAACGATGGTATTGGTCTGGATGTCTCCGTTTGCTCGCCCGAGGGGACAGCGCCCGAAGGCGGGTGGCCCGGTATCCTGTTCACGCACGGGCACGGTGACGCAGGGAGCAAGGCGTCCACCATCGGTCAGGGGCGGCGATTTGCGGACAGAGGGTATCTTACCGTTTGCTACAGTATTCGTGGACAGGGGGACTCCGAGGGGCTGACTTTTCATATGGGTCCGCGAGAGGTGTTCGATCTGCAGGATATGATCGACTGGGTGCTTCGCGAGCAGCCCGTTCACAAGGAGAAGCTGGGCGCGGTGGGAAGTTCCCAGGGCGGGTGGCACAGTCATATGGCCGCGGCTCATCACCCGGGGGTGGCCACGGTGGTCCCTCAGAATATTCACACACGTCACGACGATTTCGCTGTTCGGAACAACTGTTTGACTAAGTGGTTTTTTACGCGCACGATGCGCAGGCGGATTATGTCCGCCGGGTTTCAGGAGTTGATGCGGCAGTGGGCGATTTCGGGTGACTGGGATTTGATTCGGGAGTGGCTGCGTCCGTGTTCGCCGATCATTTTTGTTAATCGGGTGAAGTGCCCGGTGTTCATTGTGCACGGCTGGCACGATGTGGGTATGCCGCCGAATGAGGTGGTGGAGATGTACGATCGCCTCCAGGTGCCGAAGAAGCTCTACATTGGCGGCGGAGGACACGAAGGTCAGGACGATTCCGGGGCGCAGTCCCTGCGTGCCGGGCTGATCGACAGGTGGCTGGACCACTGGTTGAAGGGCGAAGAGAACGGGATTATGGATGAGCCGCCAATTACCTATACGCGGAGGCCGACGTGGGATCACGGTACGCTTGACGCTTTGCCGCCTGGGGAAGTGAAGACGGATACGTATTACCTGCGCCAAGGTGGGAAGCTTTCGAGGGAGAAAGAGGAGGGCGTTCAGACTCACGCCAATGTGAACAATCGTCTGAATGACCGGGACTATACACTGACCTCTGCGGTGATGGATGATATGGAGGGGGTGCCGAACGCCCTGGTGCGAGAGGTGATCAGTTTCGAAGGCGATCTCCTGGCCGAACCCGTAGAGATTCTTGGCGCTCCCGTGGCGCGGTTCAAGATGCTCTGCAACAGGCCGATACTTCAGGTGCACGCGGAGCTGTTCGACGTGTCGCCCGGGGGAGAAGAGATGCTGATTACCCGGGGTGACTTTGGGGACCGGTCGGTGCAGCCGGGGAGCCATCTGGACGTGGAGATTACGCTGCGAATGATTGGATATTCCCTGGGGACCGGTCACAAGCTTAGGCTGGATGTGACCAATTACAATACAACCTATACGTTTCCCTATTTCGAGCCGTTTTGTGCAAGGCTGTATTATGATCGAGAACGCGCGTCTTTGATGGAGATTCCACTGCGGAGTTGTTCCTGATTCAGATGGGTTGAACATTTATCGGAGTACGGGAGATACAATGGAAGTTGTCGATGCGCACGTGCACGTTGGGTTGACAAAGTATGTGGAGGTGGATGTTCTGGTTGCGCAGATGGATTCGGCCGGTATTGGAAGATGTCTGTTGGTACAGTACGGTGGGTGTCACGATAATGCCTATCTGGATCAGTGTATGAAGCGATACCCCGGGCGATTCGCATCTCTGGGTGCGGTGGATTACGGCGCGGCCGATGCGGGCGATCGGATTCGCAAAGAAGTAAAAGAGTACAAATTGGCGGGTCTGAGGATTCCGGCGAAGACGGAGAACGAGGCGGTCTGGGAAGCGGTGGGTGAACTGGGAATTATGGCGAGTTTGAGTGGGGGGATCGAGGGGATTATCGATCCGAGAACCGAGGGGTATATTCAGCGTTACCCTAACTCGATGTTCAGGATCGAACATATGGGGTGGTTTCCGGATGTGGACAGGTCGCCTGACTATCCGGAGTTCGAACGCGTGCTGAGCTATTCACAGTATCCCAATACGGTTTTTATGTTGTCCGGGTTCTACGCGTTTGGGCGTGGATATCCTTATCGGGAAGTGGAGCCGTTTATTGAGAAGGCTCTGGAGGCATTTGGACCCGAACGTTTGATGTGGGGGAGTGATTTTCCTCCAGTTTCCCTGCACGAGACAGTGGAAATGGCCCTTGCACTGCCGAAGACCTGGCCGTTCGTGAGCGGTGAAGATCTGAAATGGATCCTGGGCGGTACGGCCAACAGAATATTGGAGTTTCGTTAAATCAATTCGATCCAGGTGGGGTAGAAATGAAGTATAGTCGACTGTTCGTTCAGACGCTTCGAGAAGCGCCTTCAGATGCGGAATTGGTGAGTCACCAGCTTGCGCTGAGGGCCGGGCTGATCCGGCCACTTGCGGCGGGTATTTTCAGTTATTTGCCGCTGGGACTGAGGGTGAAGCAGAAGATCGAAAAGATCCTGCGGGAAGAGATGACGGCGATAGAGTGCGCCGAGCTGAGTATGCCCATCGTCCAGCCGGCGGAGCTGTGGCAGGAGAGCGGGCGCTGGACCGAGATCGGTTCGGAGATGTTGAGAATGCGCGACCGCGGCGATCGGGAGATGTGTCTGGCGATGACCCACGAGGAAGCGGTGGCTGATCTCGCGAGGAATATTCTCCACAGTTATCGACAACTGCCGATGAGTGTGTTTCAGCTGCAGACCAAGTTTCGAGATGAGCCGCGAAGCCGGGGCGGTCTGATTCGTGTGCGTGAGTTCACGATGAAGGACGCTTACAGTTTCGATATCGATGAAGCGGGGCTGGACGCGGTGTATCAGGATATGTACCGGGCGTATGAGAATATCTTCAAGCGGTCGGGTCTCGGCGAGTCGGTGATCGCTGTGGAGAGTGATACCGGGATGATGGGGGGAACGGGCGCGCACGAGTTTATGTATTTGAATTCGGCGGGAGAAGATACGCTGCTGCTTTGTGACGATTGTGGGTACAGTGCGAACCGTCAGATTGCGACGTTTCAGCGGGAGGAGATCGTTAAGGAAGAGGCCGCCGCGCTGGAAGAGGTGGAGACGCCCGGGTGTACGACCATCAAGGAGCTCGCGGATTTCTTGAAGATTCCGGAGTCGAAGACGGCGAAGGCTGTTTTTCTGATGGCCACGGTGGCGGGTGAGGACCGTTTCGTGTTTGCCCTGCTCCGAGGGGATCACGAGTTGAACGAGACGAAGCTGGCGAATGCTGTGGAGGCGACGGAGATGCGGCCAGCGACCGAGGAGGAGATTCGCGCGATCGGATCCGAACCCGGGTACGGCTCTCCCGTAGGGGTGAGCGATGACGCGATTCTGGTGGTGGACGAGTTCGTCGCAGGAGCGAGCAATCTGGTGTCTGGTGCGAACAAAGTGGACCATCACTATCTCAATGTGAATTGCGGGCGTGATTTCGAACCGAATCTGGTGACGGATCTGGTGGCTGTTTCCGAAGGGATGCCCTGTCCGACTTGCGGGTCCACGCAGCGCAGTGTTCGTGGGATCGAGGTGGGGAATATCTTCAAGCTGGGCACGAAATACACCGAGGCTCTGGGGGTAAGTGTTCTGGATGAAGAGAGTCAGGCACGACCGGTGGTTATGGGTTCCTACGGTATCGGTCTCGGCCGACTGCTGGCGTGTATTATTGAGGAGCACCACGACGACAACGGGATTATCTGGCCAATGTCTGTGGCACCCTTCCAGGTGCATATCGTTGTGCTGTCCGGGAACAAGCCCAAGGGCGAGCTGGAAGCGGCCGAGGGTTTATCAAAGGATCTGGAGGACCAGGGGATCGACGTGCTGGTGGATGACCGCGACGAGCGCGCCGGCGTGAAGTTCAATGACGCCGATCTGATCGGAATTCCGATCCGTATAACGGTGGGCTCGAGAGGTCTCGCAAACGGCCAGGTGGAAGTGAAGATGCGAACCGAAGAAGATCGTCAGGATGTGCCCCTGGGAGATCTCGTGGCGTTCGTGAAGAAGGCAGTCGCCGGAGCGGATCAGGCGGAGTAGAAACAGGCGGTCTTCAGTTTGGTGTAGAGAATAATCCGCTTGGGAAATTTGTGGTGCAGTCACCGGTTTTGTCGGAGAATTCCCCCCGTATGTTCGAGTGATCCTGGGTGGGCGAACCCCATTCAGGATTGTATCGAGAACCCCGCGATCACAGAATCCATTGGTTCTGATCGTGTTCCCTTCTGATCCGAAATCCTCACCAAACCACTCCCACCGCCCGATGACCAAAGGTGAACACCAATAAGGGCGACCCACCCGGTCGTCCGTTTTCTTGAAGGAGAAACAAATGTCAGTGGCAGACAAGTTGGTCGAATTGGGTGTAACCCTTCCCGAACCCGCAAGCCCCGCCGGCGCGTACGTGCGCGCTAAGCGAACCGGTAATCTTATTTTCGTGGCGGGTCAATTGCCGATGTCCGGTGGGGAGCTCAAGTCGATCGGAAGAGTGGGTGCGGATCTTACGCTGGAGGACGGATACGAGGCAGCGAAGTTGTGCGCCCTGAACGCGTTGAGCATTCTGAATGCAGAGGCGGGTTCGCTGGACAATGTCGTGCAGCTTGTGCGTGTGGAAGGCTTCGTGTGTTCGGCAGATGGATTCACCGATCAGCCCAAGGTGATCAATGGCGCGTCCGAGTTTCTGGCCGAGGTGCTGGGCGAGAAGGGGAGCCACGCGAGGATCGCGATCGGAGTGAGTGAGTTGCCCCTGGGTGCGAGTGTTGAGCTGGCGGTAGTTGCCGAGGTGCGTGACTGAGGTGAGCCTGTGATCACCCCTGGGAGATCTGATGAGCAAGCAGCCGAATATTCTGTGGTACTGCAGCGATCAGCAGCGGTTCGATACGATCGGGGGGTGTCGGTAGTGTCAGGCGGTTGATCAGTTTACCATCGATATAGCTGGTGATCGAGTTGCCCCGAACCGCGATGACGATGTCATACTCACGGCCCCGCTCGAAGATGAAGTTCGCGACGTCCAGCTTGGTGTGATCCTGTTTGATGATCGCGATCGCTTTCCACCCGGTGAGCGTTGCGAAGTGATAGGACGATTTCCGGTCTTCCGAGACCGAAAAATGGATCTGAAGCGCTGAACCCTTCTCCAGGGTGGCCTGTACTTTTATTTCGTAGGATTTCCAGGTGGCGTTACCCTGAATCAACAGGGCACGTCGACCTTCTGTGAGGTCGGCGATTATGGTGTCCCCTTTGCGCGACCATGCGTTGGCTGTCCAGGGCTTCTCTTGAGCCTCCCAACCCTTCAGGCCCTCTCCGTGAAGCAGTGACTCCCATTTTATCGTGCCCTGACTTCCTCCGATATTGGCGCGGCCGTAGTCGTTCTCTGGGCCGGGTTTCTCGGCCGCCAGCACGGATCCCATCGATAAAGCAGCTATGACGAAGAGGCTCGGTACAGGTGATTTCATAGGAATTCTCCCTTGCTACAAGGGTGAATTGCAGGACTGAATTGGGCCAGGATGTGATTTTCTCAATTGGATGGGATGATTGCCCTACCCCGGGACGTGAATGACACACCTTGCTGCTGCTGGGTTCCAATCATGATCGACTCGATGATCGGGGGGTTCGCGAGTTTTTCCGATGTCCACTTGACGATGAAGTGCGCTCCGGAACCGCCTACATTGTCTTTGCCGGGTACGACGGCTCGCATGGATCCCAGGGGCATCAGGGTCGCAGGTAATTCCAGTTCAAGTTTTCCGAGCTTTCCCTCTGCTCGAAAGAAATCTATTGAAGTGATCTTGATTTCGTGGTTCGAGTCGCTATTTCTGATGCTCAAGGTGACGGTCAACAGGAACGGCAAGGCCCGCTGGCCGCTGTAGATGTGAGAGTATGCCGGTACATACACGGCCTGACCTTTCGAGAGTCCCGGGTTCTCAAGCGCGTACAGGGGAACGGCAGTCAGGCTGAGCGATGTGAGAAGCAGCAGACAGATTTTTTTCACCGAAATACCTCCATTCATTGACAGCTACAAGTCCCACTCACGATCCTCGGAGATGAGAGACGTCCCCCTAATCAGCTATACGTCCCGATCTTCAGTCTCCTCACTTTCACTGTGGCCTCGCCATCCTCAACCAGAGTCGCCATCAATGTGGGTGCGAGTACTTTCCCCGCAGGAAAGCCGTCAGGACCGCAGGACACATAGGAGTATCCCAGGTGGGCTTCGGCGATCTTTTTTTCGGTGTTGACGATGACCGCCAGATCCAGGTCTTCGATCACCGTTCTGCTGTCTGAAATCTTCTCTTCGCTGCCTTCGTCGAAGAGGATCCTTTCTCCTTCCGCCTCACCATTTTTGAGCAGCAGCTGGACACGTCCGGCCTGGGGCACTCCCGCATCGCCGGGTATAGCATCGAAGTGAATACCAGCGGCTCCGTACGGCTGCGAGGCAAGACCAAGGCTTAGTTTGGCGGGGCCGGCGACCGTGACCCCAATGGCCTCCAACTCGAGCACTTTCACCACAGATGTGCTCATTGGAGATCCGCTCAGGGTGACGCCGTCTCCGGCCTTTCCCTTCAAGACCATTTCATAGTTGCTCCCGTAGGGATCCGTATAGTCGTATGTTGACGTGGTCGATGATCCTGTGAGCGATTCGGTCATCCACGCTGGCAGGCCGTGTGTGAAATTGATTTCGTCGATTTCTGCGTGATAGGTCGTGCGTAGTATTCTTCTGTTCACGATTTTTCTCCAGGTGTCTGCTTGTACGATTCCGAGTTTTTAGTCAGCAAAGCGATTACTGCCATTCGATGACGGCTGCGTTGATCCCGCCGCATAGCAGGTAGAGTTTGTCTTCGTGGAACACAGGGCACGGCCAGTGGCCCTTTTCGAGTATGCAGCCCATATCTTCGTATGGGCCTGTGACGTCCATACCCTCGGAGAGCGCACCTGAGAGCCCGCGATCATCGTTGAAGAGCATGAGCCATCTTCCCCAGAGTCGAATAAGGATCGATGCGAACGGGCCTCGACTCCCCGGGGTGTTCCCCAACAGAGGTCTCTTGGACAGGCGCCAGTTGATTCCGTCTTCGCTCAACGCAAGCCCAGATACCGTTGTTACGCCGTCCGCTTGCTCATTCCACCCACGGCCATTTCCCTGGAAGGTGCCGATGAACATCGGCCCGTCCTTGACCACGCGGACATAGCTCACACTTTGACCATACCAGTGGTTTTTGCGGTTCGGATGCGTATCGATCACCGGATACACTTGCTCTTCGAATTTAAGGCCATCTTTAGATGTGGCCAGTGCTGTCGGCTGTGAGCCTTTCGGGTGAATGCCGTGGAAATACATATAGATTTCTCCGTTGTGCGCGACTACTGACGGAGAGGAGATGTGTCTCGTGAATGACGTCTTCGAAAGTTCCAGCGCAGGCTGTCTCCAGGTCCAGGGTCCAAGCGGGTGCGAAGCCGTCGCAAGCCAGATTTCGGATCCGTCGTGCGTGGCCACGTAGGCATAGTAGGCATCGATCGGATCGGCCAGGATCCCGGCAGTAGGCAGCACCGAGATGTACGTGGCGTCCTGCCCCGCGAATTCCTGATCATCCGTCGCAGTCAGTACGGGATTTCCTTCGTACTGTTTTGCCTGCGGCAGATGGAAGGCCATCTGTCCTGCCGCACTGGCCATCGTGTATTGCAGTGGAAAGGTTTTCATCCTGTCTCCCTTGTTGGACTATAAATTACCAGGTTTTCAGATTGGTAAGATACCCGGTGGTGATTCGAGTGAATATTCAAATATCGGTAGAAAAGAATTAACTCACATATTGATTTACCTGAAACCCATTCCCCGCAGGATCCCAGACCAGCGCCATGCGCACCGGGATTCCTTCACGAGGTTCTATGATTTGATCCAATCGACCTCCGTACTCGACGATCCGGGGAAGATAGGCCTCGAGATCGTCGACTGTCAAGACCAGTGTGGTTTGAAACGCGGTGTGTGGATGCGGCACAGAACTGTCCGTCCCTCCGCCCGTGTGCAAGGCGAGGTCCAGTCCATCGTTTACCTTTAGTGTTGACCAGCCGGGAGACTCCGTATCTGCCGACAGGCCGAGCCCGGATTTATAGAAGGAGAGCGCTTTTTCCATATCATCTATGTAGTGTACAACCATCGCTGTAGTGATCATTGATCAGATCTCCTGTGTGTGGAAGATGTGTGGGTGTGAACCGAGTCGGTACAACGAGGATTCCGGCACAAAATCCAAAATTGGGATTGAATTCTGCAACCAGTGTCGTGAACCCGGATATCAAGGCACTCAACGATTCTGGCACTGCAAAACATTCGCTAGTTCTTTCGCGTAGGTCCGTTTCAGGCCTTCAGCTACGCTTGACGGAGTTTCCGCTTTGTGATTGGCGTGTAGCGGATCTGCGCCCGCCTTGAGCAGGAGTCGAAGGGCCGCCTTCCGGTTCTCCAGGTTCTTGATGGTTGAGCGGACGACATCGAATAGAGGCGTTTCCCTGTTGAGGTCTTCTATCTCCACAGATGCGCCTTGGTCCAGGAGAATGGTGATCGTTTCCAGGAAGCCGGCTCTGGCTGCGCGATGAAGCGCAGTCTTTCCCTTGTGATCCTGGAAGTTGACGTCTGCGCCGAGATCAAGCAGTCGCTTTACCTGAGCCGGTTTGCCGCCTCTGTCACCTCTGCATAGATAAACGAGTTCTTTGCTGTTTTCAGCTGCGTCCGGCGACCTGGCGCCGTAGGCGGATACGAGTTCGTAGAGTTCCCCCTGGTCAGGATTGACGGATGGGGTCTTTCCGGGATCCGCACCGTTTTCAAGAAGCAGGCGGACCTTTCCGACACCGTCCTTCGCGGCAATGAAGAGGGCTTCCTCGTTCCTTTTGATCTTTGCGCCGTTTTCGATCAGATACTTTACCGTTTCCACGTCGCCACCTCGCAGGGCGTAACACAATGGTGTGGCCCACGCTGCCGGAGCAAGATGATAATCTAAACCTTGATTCGCCAGGTCTCCCATCACGTATTGTGGATGACCTTCATTCAGCGACCCGGGGTTCTTGTTCAGAATCTTTTTGACATGCTCACAGTCACCGAGAAAGGCGAGTGTGTGAATATCGATTTTTGCGCCTTTCTCCAGGAGAAAGTCAGCGACATCGTGGTGCTTCTTGTGCCGAGCGATGCAGTAGCAGCTGATTTCGACAAAGTAGGGTGTATAGTGTGTGCCGCAGGCATCGATATCTGATCCCCGCTTCACGAGGTACTTCACCATTTCGAGCTTCCCGCGGTGTGCCGCTTCCCACAGCATGGTCCGGCCGTGTGAGCCGACACGCGTGATCCACTGTCGCTTTTCCTTGAGAATCTCACGAACGGACTCTATGTCACCGCGTGCAGCGGCCGCGACACCGATTTTCAGAAAGTCACTGGCCTTTCCTGTAAAGTGGATCTTTGTCACGACCCCTGGCCTTTATAACAGTGTGGTGACTGACGAGCTGACTACAGTTCTTGCAGTGAGTTCCCATTCCACTATTCTTAGCCGCCCGACTTGCGATGACTTGACTATCTGGGTGTGGCGTCGAACCGTCCAGGTCGAAAAGGCTTGAGCAGATGAACATCCACTTTGTTGAGAATTTCGATGGCAGCCATTTCTCCAATCAACGGAGCCAGGGTGACGCCGCTGTGTGTGGATACGAGATAAAGATTCGGTACGGTGTTCACGAATCCCAGGATCGGGTGACCGCCTTTTGGAATCGGTTTGCGTGCCCTCCGGATTTCGTCCACGGTTGCCCCCTCGAGCGCAGGGAGATACTGGATGGCCTTGTTCAAACTGTGCACAAGCTGCTCCTCCGTTGGTCCGGGGGATTGATTGGGTGCGTCTCCGCGCGCAAGGTTGGTCATCACCCGCCCATCGCGGAGCTGTCTGACGAAGACAGCGGGCCCGTCTTCGTACGGTGTGAGGATCACGCTTGTTTTTCTGAACACAGATCCCACTGGCGTGGTCACCAGGGTTGCTTCGTTGTTCCAGTAAGTGTGGACGTGGATGCCGGCCAGCTTTCCGATTTCGGGAGCATCAGGCCCACAAGCCAGGACAACGGTTTCACATTCCAGCTCATCCTCTCCTGCTACGACGGCCGATACGTTGCCTCGATGCTTTCGGAATCCAGTCACCTCGGTGCCATACCGGAGTGTGCCGCCTTGCTTTTCTACGAGGGCGAGACAGGCCTTCGTCACGGCGATTGCGTCGACGTGTCCATCGGCAGCTGACCACGAGCCGAGTGTACAGTTTTCGGTGCGGATACCCGGTTCCATTTCCGCGATCTGGTCCGCGCTCAGTTCCCGAATGTCGTATCCCCAGCTTTGCAGTCGGTTAACACGTGTCTGAAGTTTCGCGGTGCGTTTTCGTTCGGACGCCCATCGTAGTTCGCCTCCCCATACCGGGACCGCATTGGCCGTGTCCAGGTGATCCGCGAAGCGGGGCCACATGTCCATCGAGCGACGGTTCAGTTCGTGATACGCACGCGGGTTCTTTTCTCTCGCGTTGATCCAGGCGAAGGAGGCGTGTGTTGCGCCAGAGCCGGGCTTGCCGCGGTCGAGTATGGTGACTTGAGCACCTCGTTGGGACAGTTCGCACGCGATGGATGCGCCCAGGATGCCCGCACCGATTACCACGACTCGATCAGCCTTCACATTCGTCATCTATCATTCCTCGCGGTTTCGAATTTCAATTCCGACAATTTCTTCAGTTATGGGTGGCGGTATGGGTTCCCCGCGCGACTGCAGACTTTCGATGTAAAGCTCGGTCGCATCCTGCGCGTTTTTCAGGGCTTCTTTCCGGGTAGTCCCTTGAGCAATACAGCCGGGAAAAGTGGGAACCTCTGCTACAAAAACCCCGTCTTCATCTTGCTCGATGAGAACCCTGAATTTGAGATTGCCCAAGTGCCTATCCTCCACATTGTTTCTGCAACATAAGGTTTTTTGTCGGCTTTTTGGGACATAGGCATTGTTTCTTACTGTCGGAATCAGTATCGCTATTCCCGGGGAAAGCGACCGCGCGATCACGCATCGATCTGCACGTCGCCTTCTTGAATACGCACGGGGTATATCTTGAGACGCTCTCTCACGTTCGCCACAGCCTTGCCGGTTTCGAGATCGAACTCCCAGTGATGCCAGGGACATCTGAGTGTTCTCAGTGAGGAATCATAGGTCGATTGTCCGGAAGCAGTGCATACGACCCGACCGGTTACGCGTCCTTCACAGACCGGTGCGCCGGAGTGAGGGCAGTGGTTGAGTACCGCGTGCCAGGAGTCATTTTCGCGGAAGATGCCAACCGATCGACCTTCGATTTCGACGATTAGTTTCTGGACTTCGCCTTCGAAATCGGAGGTCGAGGCCACGGTGACCCAACTCATACTTGCGCTTCCTCCGGCCAGCGGAAGAAACCGGCTGCGTTGTCGTGATAGATCATTTGGCGAACGTCTTCACCCAAGGATTTTGGAATCGCGGAGGGTGGGTCGAAGTCATAGTGAGGGAAGTCACTGGTGTACATGAGCATTTCGGGACCACCCATCATGTCGATGATTTGACCGAGATGCGCGCGGTTCTGGGGCTCTTCAATCGGCTGGGTTGTAAACTTGACGTGGTCCCGAACATACTCACTCGGGAGCCGCTTTAGCCGTGGGGCCTGCTGTCGTAGAGACTTGTAGTCTTTGTCCATCCGCCACATCAGGTGCGGTACCCACGCGAAGCCGCCTTCGACGAATGCGATTTTGAGCTGCGGATGCATTTCGAAGACACCTTCGAGTATCAGACTGACGAGGTTGGCCATGTAGAATTGGGGCAAGCAGATTTTGGTTTCGAGATAGCTGGTGGCCATTCCGGCGGGTGTGGTCGCATAGTTGCAGATGACGGATGTTGTGGATGGGTGGATGTGGATCGGAAGATTGTGTTTCTCGCAGGCGCGATAGATGGGCCAGTAATTGCGCTGTCCCATCGGGATTCGGTTGCTGGTGCTGTAGAACAGGGCGCACACAGCGCGGGGATGATCGGCGAGGCGCTCGATTTCGGCTACGGCGAGTTCGGGATCCTGCAGGGGGACGCGGATTCCGAACATGAAGCGGTCATCGGCCGGGAGCCAGTTTTCGATGGTCCGGTCATTGTCCGCCTTGCAGAGCGCGGCCGAGTAGTCGGGATCGGGTGAACCGGCGGTGGATCCATAAACACCGGAGAGGATGACGAATCTGGGATCGAACACGTTGAGATGGTGTTTGATGAAGTCCTCAGGCTCTTTGCTGGGGACATCCCACCGATTGCCTCCGTCTTCGCCTCGCACACCGGAGCCGGTTCGCCGGGGTCCGCCGTGCGTTTCGAATTCGGTGCGGTAAGGCTCATCGAGGAATTCCAGCCACTCTTCTTGCGAAGGTCCTGGATGATGTACATCGCAATCAATCAACATGGGTTTGGTAGTTCCTTTCAGGTAGTTTCGGCCAAGGGTGTATCTCAAGATACGGTCTGTTCAGTAGGGGAGGGTAGTCACATTTCAGGTGACCCGGATTTGTGCGTGTTTCTGGGTCCGTGCGTTTCGAGATTGCTGGTCATAGCGGAGATCATCCCTTTTGGGATGGCAGGCAAGTCACGTTTTGTAGCGGACTAGTGCTTCGACGCTGCGAATAACAAGCGGCGCTTCGATGTGCGGGTTCCTTGATTCTACGGTGAGGCACAGGTCGTTCCATCCGCTTTTCAGGATGTCGGCCACGGCGAAGTCGAGCCAGCAGTCGTTGTAGTTGAATCTGATTGTGGCTGATGCGGGATCCATAAGCGTGTCGTTCAGCTCGAACCGCACGCGGTCGAGCGATGTCAGTTGCTCTACCATGACGCGCAAGATGGCGTTCGGTCGCGGTTGCGTGACTTGCAGGTTGTCGGCGATGTCGATATGGATCCGGGCCGCGTCACCTGTCTCAGCGATTTCAATCGGGAGACTGCCTCCTCTCCCTGTGGGCCCGACCAGGTAGTGTTTGTCCAGTTTCGCAAGGGTGTCCGCGTCACCGATTTCTTTCCACCACTGCGGGTCGAAGCGGTCGTCTCTGGCGAATTTGACCCAGTCCTGGTTCCAGATGTAGATGCCATCAGCGCCCGCCTGCCAGTGGGTCGCCGCTACCGCCCGGTGCATTTCAGCCGAATATAGGTCGTCCTCGCCAAACAGTACCTTGGCGGAACGTGGACGGGCGCCCTTGAAGCCGTCCAGGTTTTGTGCGACGATTTTGCAGTCCGTGCTGTCGGCGAGTGCTTTGTAGTCCTCGATGGGCAGACGGTAGTTCCATCCGCCGGCCGATCCGGCGACGATGACGATGTCCACGATGCGCTCCCGGATCCAGGTACGCACGTCCATTCCTTCGCGCAAGGTGAAGTCCAGATCGTAAGGTACGCGTACTGACAGGTAGAGTGGCCTGCCTGCGTGATCTCCCTTTTCCTTAAGTAGGATCCTGGTCTCTCGGAGCATTTGCGTGAGGTGACGTGCACCTTCTGCGCCCTCGCCTGGACGGAAGAGGCTCGGCCAGCGGCAGAAGTCGAAATCCAGGCCGTCCAGATCGTAGTTGGCGATGGTTTCCGCGACCATGTCCATCCGGTACTGCCGGACTTCCGGCAGGGCGAAGTTGTACGCGAACTGGCTGTATTCGCCCGCACTTTGTCCGAGCAGCCAGTCTGGATGCGCTTTCTTGACCGGGCTCATGTTGGGATCGTCCATCCCGCCGGGCAAGCGGTGATCGTGGCCGTCGTTGAAGCGAAATCCCAGGAAGACGTCCAGGTCTGCCTCGTGGCCGTGTTCGATGATCACTTTCGGCGGATCTGTTCCGTTGTCGATGAGGTCCCGGGCGTTTTCGTAGATGCGCCATTCTCCGGCGCTCTTGAAGCTTTTTCTGTTCTGTCCCCATACAGCACCGACCTGAGTGGGATGTGAGTGCCAGTCGGTCAGGTGGTGAGTGGATGAGCCAAAGTACGGGTCCGTGTTCATCTGCCAGTAGAGGGTGTCCACCATGGTTCCGCGAAGGGGATCGATCGCCTGGCGCACGAGTCCAGACACGCCGATGGGCGCTTCCATATCCGCAGCCTGAAGCGAGGTGCCGCAATACCCCATGATCAGTCGGCGTGGGGATGGAGATCTGTGGTTGTCAGGATGGCATTTCTGAGTCATTTTAGAGTATCTTTGTTATGTTAAGTACCATCGATCCGGCATGGTATCCTTGAATAACCCGGGAGAAGTGGCTATAATTATCTTGTGTGTAATGTCGAGTATGATGAAGCTGGCCGTCAACGGAGTAGAGCATTATGGAAACCATTCGTCTTAATAAAATTGTCGAGAAAGATGGGGAAATTTCGGTGAGCGGATTGCCCTGCAAAAAAGGTCAGCAAGTTGAGATTACTCTGGTAATAGAGCCTTCGGGTGCCTCGAATCGGCCACAAATGGTTGCCCGCCAATTGCGTGACTCCGAATTGATAGGGATTTGGAAAGATCGTGAAGATCTTGGAGACAGTACAGCTTTTGCACGCAAACTCAGGGAACAGGCTCAGATCAGATAAAGGGTTGAGATGATTTCTCAAGATCCTTCTACCTGCCATTAGTCAACAAAGAGAATCCTGGCGACCGATCCATTATGATGTACGGATTCTAATCTGCTTCGGTGCTTCACCGCCCGCCTCGCTGCAACCTGCTGCGTCACCACAAGGTCAAAAAGATACTCATTTAGGATGTAGTTTACCTCAATCCGTGACAATTGTTCTGCGAGGGGAGTCTTCCTGTGCGGAATGCGTGAGCGGCGCCATCGAACAACCGAGCAGGAGGAGCCAGATTCCAGGCGCATCCCACATTAGGCAACCTTTTGGAGGGGAAGTCAGGGCGATCAAGCGACGCCGAAGATGTATTTATCGACATATGAATTCCGGAATTTTCCATTTGGATCAAAGTCGCGTGCGAGTTTCTGGAAGTCGGCCATCCTTGGATAGAGCGCCTGTATCCGATCATGTGACATGTCGAATAGTTTGCCCCAGTGGGGTCGTGGATCGAAGGGGGCGAGTTGCTCCTCCAGAACAGGGAGGAAGGCCTTCACGCCTGGCCAGTCCTTGCGCCAGTTGAAGTGGATGGCGACCACATCGTGACCATACGCGGTGCTCAGCCAGAGTTGGTCCGCCGCGACGGTTCGAATTTCGGAGACGGTCAGGATTGGCTCCAATTGTTCTCGAAGGCCGGCGACCGCTCTGAGCGCCTCGCCTGCGTGGTGACGCGCCACGAAGTACTCGCTTTGCAATTCGTCCCCTTCTTGATCCGGGTCGTTGAAGTGAAAGTGAGGCAGGCGCTCATGCCACGGTCCGATCGTTCCCGTCGGCGTCCATTTTCGATCGGGCGGGTCCTCCCAGAGATGGCCGGTGGATACCAGCGTGGCGCCATTCAGAGATTCCGGTACCGGCAAGGGTTCGCTCGATCCGTTTGGTAGTTGATGCTTGACCCAGAGCGATTCGATGTGGTCTTTCTGCCAGGTTGGAAAGGGGCTGACGCTGTAGCCCGAACCCATGATTTCGTCGAAGGCGTCGTAGAAGTGCGTCAACGGCAGTTTCTCGTAAACGTGCTGTTGTACGGTGAACGAGGGTATCAGATCGAGTGTAACCCTTGTGACGACACCCAGCGCACCCAGCGCAACGACTGCACCGAGGAATTGATCTCCATTCTTGTCGCGTGTGAGGGTGACCAATTCACCATTGGCGACGACCATTTCCAGTCCAGAAACCGGGGTTGCCAGATTGCCGAGGGCATTACCAGAACCGTGTGTTGCGCTCATGCATGCCCCGATGACGGTGATGTGATCCAGTGAAGCCATGTTCGGCAGCGCATAGCCGGCCGCGTGCAGTTGCGGGCAGAGCTCGTTATATGTGATTCCAGCATTCACCGTGGCGGTATTTCGCTCGCGATCGATGAGCAGATTATGGTCGAGCTTGCTCAGGGAGATGAGGTCACCGGTCGTATCGGCGATCTCGTTGAAGCAGTGGCGGGATCCAATGACGCGAACTTTGTCAGCGTTTCGGACGGCCTTCTGCAGATCTGGAATTGTGGATGGTTGGTGAAATCTTGCAGAGTTGAAAGGTGTGTGGCCTGACCAGTTTTGGTGGTGGATTGTCACAGTGTGGGCTCCGGGAGTTCAAATGCGTTGGGTGGATGGGATTCAGGTACGGCTTACAGCCAACGGAAGCCATTCCCGAACGCGCGAAGCTCAGGTGGTCAGGGATTGGACGATGTCCGGGGATGCGGTCTTGCCTTGCAGGCGCGTTCCCAATTACGATGAATCGTATAATGGGGCCAACCTATTGCGCACCCCGTACCTGGGGGTCTTAATACTTCTCCAAGACTTCTGTCAAAGTATCAGCAGTCCATTGATTGATGCTTTTTCCACAAACTTCAGCGGCCATGGCAATTCTTGCGTGAACATCGGATGGAAGACGCAGCATCAGTTTTCCAGAATAGGGCTTTTGAGGCGAACGATTCAATTTCTCACACGTTTCAAGATAGTCATCTACTGCTTCTTCAAAAGCAGAACGGAGTTCTGGAACAGACTCGCCGTGGAAACCAACGACATCATTGATACCCGCAATATGACCAATAAAGCAGCCATCTTCGTCACTATACTCGATTCGGCCCGCATAGCTCTAATGTCTCATGGTATTCATTGTGTGACTCCTGCCTGTTGTAGAAAACTTTTCGCATCGCGTACTTGATATGGTTTTGTCTCCTTCTGAGGATGTGGGCGATACAAAGGGCTTCCACGAGCCTTCATTCCAAATTGACCGAAACTGCTTCTCCATCAATTTACCCTTCGTTCTAAACCACAAAAGATCCTCTTCTAAGGGTTCACCATCAACGAAATCGATTTAAAAAGATGCCTTGCTGGCTGGATCAAGAACGGCTTCCACTACGACTGGCTCGATCTTTTTGAGATCGTCTTTCAATCGATGCTCTGTGTGCCATAGATCATAGCGTTGTTGCATCCTCAGCCAAAGGTCTGGTCCTTGCCCTGCCAGCTTTCCAATTCTGAGCGCCATCTCCGTCGTAATTGGATGCGTGCACGCCATAACACGGTGGAGTTGCTGACGGGACACTCCCAGTCGACGTGCAATTTCACTTACGGACAAACCCAACGCAGGAAGAATATCCTCCCGCAGAATCTCCCCCGGATGAATCGGCGATCGTTTCAACGGACGGTTGGTAATGTATTCAGCCATAATATTCCCTTAATGATATTGTTCAAGATCGACTCGTAATGCTTCATCGTCTTCCCATTCGAACGTGATACACCACGGACCATTGATATGGATGCTGTATCGTTTGGGTAATCCGTGAAGGCTATGAAAATTGAATCCTGGTAAATTTAACTCGACCAATGACTCAACTTGATCCAAAATCTCAAGACGGCGTAAGCATCGAGCTTGCAAATCTTGTCTTATTCGGCGACTATGGCCGCGTTCGAATAGCTCGACGAGGCCTTTGTGCTTAAAACTTTTGATCATATCGAAAAGTAACATAATTTGTTACAGTGTCAACGTTTTTTTGTATTCCGGGTGGTTGTATGTGGGCGGTCCTGGGGGGTATAGCTTTTGCTTTTGGGTAAGGTTGGCCTTTCGCGCAAAGGTGGATTTGCGATCCCTCCTTCGCAGATTCTTCGCGCGGATGAACCGAATAGCGCGCCACCAGGTAACAGATCAGACTGTTGGCCGTGTATTCTGGAAACTGCTCGTGGGTTTCTGGCCTTTTTGGATAACAGGTACTGACGAAGGTAGGAACTTCCCTGGCTATTCCAACTCTCGATACTCCACGTGCATTTCCGATCCAATAGATCGCTCAATCGCATCAAAGTAAGCCGCGACGTGGTATGCGTCCAGGCCGCCGCAGGATGGAGCGGTGCCTTGTTTGACGCACTGCTTGAATTCTGCCAACTCCTCGGCCTGTTCGTCGATGCGGTCGAAGGTGATCCGCTCAGCGTTATTGCCAGCGAAGAGGGTGACTGAATTGTCGTCGCGCTTGTCCCATTTGATTTTTCCTTCAGTGCCGGCGAAGGTGATTTCGTAGCCCAGTTGGGTGATGTAGGAGCAGCCGATAAAGGCGAGTCGTCCGTCCGCATATTTCGAGATGACGGATCCGTGATCGGGTGTTTCACTTAGGGCGTCCCGTTTGGTCATGAAGGCGGATACGGTTTCGGGTGGTCCCATGAGATGGAGGATGAGGTCGATGAAGACGACGGCCATCTGGGCGAATGGGAGGAGCGGGGCCTGGTCGAGGTGATATCTCCAGTTCTCGGGTGTGAGTGAATACGCCGAGGGGCCGCCAACGGTGGATTCTACCGAGTGTACTGTGCCGATTGCACCGCTTTCCAATTGCTCGCCGAGGTGGACGATGGCGGGATTCTTCCGGAGATTGTGGCCGGCCATGTAGGTGACGTTGTTCGTTTCTGCAAGCGCGATCATTTCCGTCGCTTCTTGTGCGCTGGTGGTGACGGGGACGTTGACGAAGACGTGTTTGCCGTTCGTGACACAGGTTTTGAAGTCCGCGAAGTGCTGCGGGTTCGGAGTGGTGATTACGACGGAGTCGACAGATGGATCCGATGCGAGGGCTTCAATGGTTTCCGCCACCTTTGCGCCGGAGTTTTCTGCGACCGCCCGGGCGTTTTCCGGGACGATGTCGTAGACCGATACGAGGTTCAGGTCCTCGTTGTTTTCGACCGCCCGCTGGTGGTTGCGTGAGTAATTTCCCAATCCTACAAATCCAAAGTTCATTGTGTGTCGCTTTCAATTTTGATGCCGAAAGTCACTAACCGAATCGTCACTCGCGGCAGCCTGCCATCTTGTATCTCCGCCTGTCATTCTGCAGCCAGCCTGTCGTCCTAGAGCTCTGCCTTTAATTCTACAGCCCCGCTTGTTCTCCTGCAGTCTCGCTGGTCATCCTGAGCGCAGCGAAGGATCTCCAAGCCCTAAGTGATCAGAAAGTTCTGAGCCATTTCACTCCCTGTCGCTCACCAAAATTGTCACCCCTCACGCCGAACACAAAGCCTCAGCATAGTGCCACCTGTCATCCTGCCCGTTCAATCGTAACCTGACAATTGAGCTCCGGCGCGGTTGGAGACAGCGGGATCTTCATGTTTCCTGTGAGTCCGTAACCCGCGTGGGTGTAGCGAGCCATGTGCAAGACCCACGGGCCGCTGTTTCCAGTGCAGGAGACATGATATTCCCGATCCAGCCAGTTGAGGCCGAGTGCGGCGCCGTCGATTTCGTAACGGAGTTCTGTTTGACCATCCCACAAGAGGACCGGAATCGAATAGAGGGGTTGGTCGTCTCCGGTGAGTCCCGTGACGGTGTAGTTCAGCCGGATGGATTCGTTTAGGAGTTCCGGAGTTAACGAGAGTCCGAAGTTGCCGCCGGAGAGTTCGAATGTGGTGTTGTCTTTCGTTTCGACTGATCCGGTCATGATGGAGCTGGATCCATCGGTGTGTTTGACGGCGATTCCGAAGTAGGGTTCGAGCAGAGGATCACCCGAGTTGGGGTCGTTGAGGATATCCGCAAAGGGATGTTTCACACCGTCTCGCTTGGCGTCTGCAATGGGTTCGATCAGCAGGTTGTGGTCGAATTTTATGCTGTACGGTTGAAGCGGAAGGTGGTATCCCCAGTTGTGTTCGCGGAGCGACATGGCCATACGGGAATTCTCTCCGTGAAGGACGGCATATCCGGCTTCGGTGTCGACGATGTTTGTCTGCGGCGCTTCCTTGACTTCATCCAGTCCTTCCCAATCCTGGTCGATCAGCAGCGCGAGTAGGGCCCACCCGACCAGTCCGGCGCCAAGGTCGGTGTTGAGGCGGTTGTAAGTCCACTCCAGGCCGGCAACCGCATAGGGGGAGAAGTGATTGGGTGTGTGTGAGAAGCCGTGGTTGTGCGGACCGAAGGATTGACAGAAGTTGAGCATGGATCGGATGCGTCCATTGGCTTCATTCCCTTCGCCGACATAGGCCAGGAGGGCGACCATAGGATAGGCATACATTTGATAGATGCTTCTGTTGGCGAGGACAGGCAGGTGGAATGCGCCGTTCGCCTGCTTGAACCAGATGCATACTTTGCCCAGAAGGTCCTCGATCCGGGTTCGGACGTCATCCGTTCCCCAGGAGACGAGGTGATGCAGGATGTTTTCGAGGCGGTCGCCCAGATTTTCGGATTTGGGTTTGAGCAGGGCAGCGGTGAGAAAACTGGCGGCGAGATAGGCGTGCGGAATGGAATGACCGTTCACATCGTCATCGCGCAGAAATCCGTCGGTGGTCAGTCTGTCCTGAAAGGCGGATATGATTTCTTCCGCCCTGTCTGCCGCTTTCTCTTCCCGGTTCAGGTCGAAGAAGAGGTCGCAGAGTAGTGAGGTGGCCGATACGTGGCAGTCTGAGAGACCGGCATCCTCTGTGTAGGAAGCGGCGAAGGAGCCTTTCCAGGTGTCGAGTTTGTCCTGTTCTACGACGCCGGTCAGGATGGGGAAGACCATTACGCCGTAACCCATGACGTACTCGCGGAAGCCCGGTGAGTTTTTCGCGTCCTCCAAAATTTCAGCCGTTCGCTTCACCCATTTCTCAGTCCATTCCAGGTATTTGGACTCACCGGTGAGCCGGTAGAGGGTTGCGGCGACGACGCTCCAGCAGGCGGGCGCGAAGTTTTCAGGCCGGTCGCTTTCGTAAGGATCGTTCAGGACACCGTCCTTGTCTGTCCAGGTGACACCCAGGTCGAACCCGGATTTCAGACATTCAGTTATGTCGGTCAACATGATTCTCTCCAGTTCATTGCGCGCTTCGATGTGAGCTGCGGTTCAATCCGGTTCAGGTGCTTTCTGGCATTGATGCGGTGTCGATGGCTCGAATTGCCCTGTGGATGGCATCGAAATCGATTGGGACACCGGAGCTATAAAGGAAATAGCCTCCGTCGAGTCCTTGATCGCGCCATTCCTCAGCGAGTTTCAGCACGCGAGATGTTGGCATTTCAGGTGTCGTGCAGTAGAGGTCGCCCCAGAGTTCGACTCTGGTGTCCTGGATGGCGTTGAGATATCTGTCGAGCTGCAATTCAGGGAGTCGGTCGAGAAGCATGCAGCAGACCATCACACGTTCGATCCAGTTCTCCTGTGACCAGACTTTCAGAGCGGACAGGAATTCTGGGAAATCACCCTCGTATCGATCCCAGTGATGATATATGTAAGAGGGAATTCTTGTAGAGATGGTGACAGGGTGTTTCCACTTCTCAACGGCGAGCTGGCGGCTTTCGTTGATGCGGCGGACGGTGTCGATGAGGGACTCGTGGTCGAAAGCCTTGTTATAGGCGAATCGGGCGAAGTCAAGGTGAATGCCGTCGAGGTCGTAGTCCATCAGAAGTTCATGGATAATGGAGGCGGCATACTCGCGAACAGCTTCGTGGCGATAGTCGAAGAAGGAGAGGTCGTCGGCGCACATGTATTCAGGATGGGTTTGAGCGAATTCGCCAGTCATAGATCGGTAATGGAATCTGTCTGTCGCCAGGTAGGTGATGTTCATGCCTGCGTCTGCGATGACTTTGAGGCCGACTTCGCGCGCTTCTTCGATGGCTATCACCAGGGGATCACCCTGATCCATCCAGGATGACCACTTGAGCTGAGCCGGGTCCCTATCTTCGTACTCCGATCCCTCCGGTCGATACTGGTCAATGACGTTGCTGTGATACCACGCGCTGAATCCGATCCGGATGACGTGCGCGTAAACTTCAGTGCACCCCCGGAGCTTGTGCAGTCGCATTTCGTTTCGGGTGAATTCCCTGAGCGATATGGTTTCGCCAATGTAGTAGCCGTCGGTGAGTTGTTCCAGATATCCGGCGAAAGGCCGACCGGTTGCGGCACGGATACATAGATCATTTTCGGTCTGGATTTCAGCATCGATCATGGATACGAACCGAATGTAGCGGATGGAGGCGTCCTTCCAGACCCGCGAGCCTCCGAGGCGCATGATAATGTCTTGATCAGTCAGGTCGGCGGTTGATACGAGATATTCACGCTTTAGTTTGCCGTGGTTCTCGTTGGGAACCGGGATGTCGATTGCTTCATTCGAGAGTGAGAACTGGATTGAGGAGTCGGGTTCCATGCCCAGATAGATCCTGTGCCAGCCCTTCAGGTTGGGCTGCAGAACGAGCGGCTGATGGTCGGCATTTTCTACAAAGGCGGTAGGGTATTCGGATTCCAGTTGGCGAATCTGAACGGCGCCGTGAATGGAAGGAGACTCAGCATTTTCGAGATCGGTAGGAGAGAGTGACCAGGGGGCGCTCAAAGGTTCGGGTGTATAGGCTGTGATGTTCAGGTGATTGATGATTAGGTGGTCGGTTATCAGGTCGATGGTTTGTTCGAAGAGGATACGCTCTCCTGCACGAAGTCTGAGAGAGACTTGCTCGGACGGTTGGCCGAGGTCGAACCAATAAGCCCAGACACAGGTGCCGCTTCCAGAAGGAAGAATGCCTTCGGTGACCGATCTGTTCCAGCTTTCGGGTTCCGCCTGACGCCACGCGTCTACGTCCGCGCCCTGGTAGATGGTGGCGGAGCGCCACGCGGTGTCGATGGCGTACTCTGCACGCAGATCGTTGTCGCGGTGACCTGTGATGGCGATGAGCCGATCCTGCCGGTCACCTGGATGACTGAGCGAGAGAGGAGACGTTTCTCCGTTCATCAGAGGGAGTTCCAGTATGGTGAATGCTGAATCACTTCGGTCTCAGGTGGTCAAGGCCCGGATACCCGTGCCGGGTTACTCTCGTTTCCAGGAGGTTGACTGGATGATTTGGATTCGGTCGATTCCGGGATGAAGCATCGAAATAGCGATTTGATCGTCAGGTGACAGACTTTCCGTGTTGTCCAGGGTGATCGCGTTCCGGGTGCGCAACCGAGACCCGCGCTCGTCGAGGATGTCATCCGAGTCGACACCCGCCAGCTGTTGAAGGTAGGAGAGACGCCTGTCGGATTCGAGTTTGAAGAGGTTCAGGTTCGTACTCTTGCCCTGGATGACTGGGGGCGGTTCGACCCAGACGCGGTTGTCCTCGACGGCGGTGACGAGGAGGTACCCGATCGCGAGATGAGGATATCCCTCCAGTGTCAGGGTGCAGGTGCTGTCGGGATTGTTTGCGGCGGAGCAGATGGTGTAGGCGGAGGACCGCTCTCTGTGGCGAATGGTGATTGTCTTGCCTCCGAGATTTCCGGGATCGGTGATTTCGGTGTTCGGCCGAATCTTGAGCGTCTTGCCAACGTCGTCGAAGTTGACGAGCAGTCCTTCGATCGCAGGAGATTGCTTTATGGTGCGTTCAGAAGTTTCTGCTGAGGTTCCGCCGATCAATGAAAGTGAGCGCAGTCCGTCAGTGTCGAACGAGGCGAAGGCGAGCTCTCCGTCGCTGCGGAGGTCGTGCCCTTCGTGTGCGATCTCGCAGGTTTCGCCGGATGTGTTGCTGATGATGAGGTCGATGCCCTCTTTGTGCGTTACACGCAGGGCGACCGCTTCATTGTTCGACGTGTCGAGGCGCTCGATGTCTTTGACGAATGGCGTGTTCCGGTAGGGTTCGTGTACGGCGACGAAGGTGTCCAGCTTCTCAATGTTCGGGCGACGGACAGTGACGATTTTCATATGTTCGCCCAGGTCACGATTGTCCAGCCACCGCTGGGCCGGACCTGTACCGGTGATGATTTCCGATCCCGGTTCGTCGAGCATATGGAGTTTGAGGAAGACGTTCTTGTCGATTTCAGGGCCGTCTTCTTCGGATGGATACTCTGCGACGTCTCCCCAGGTCGCCGTCCAGTTCCCTGAGCTTTTCCCTGCGCTGAGTTCCGAGACTCTTTCAGATCCCCATTTGGCGTTTGCCGCCTTCGTCCGTCGTGACGGCGTGAAGGTGAAGCCGCTGTAGTTGTAGAGGGTTTCATCTTTCGGACGATCTGTGAGGTCGAGTCCCTCGGTGTCGAAGCGATGCCCGTTGCTGTGAAAGGTCCAGTCATGCAGGTGACCGCCGTTGACCCGGAATATGTCGATGACATAGGCGTCCTCCGGGTCGATGTCCACGAGCGCGACTGTCCGCTGGTAGCGGTCGGTTCCGGGGATTTTGGCGAGTTCTGAAGCGTCTTCCTCGGCCGTGTCGATCGCTTGGAATCCTGGCATGTCGATGAAGTATCTGAGATCTCCCCTCAGATTGTCGGTTCCCATGGGATCCCCGTCCTCTGAGCAGATGGCGACGGTGTTGTGGGCTGGAAAGGTTTTGATCCAGTCGACGGTCATGAAGTGTGTGGAGCCCAAATAGCCGAGGTCGGTGGCGAGTTCATGACCTTTTGCGAAGAAGGTGAGATTGAGCGGGGCCATGTGATAGTGGCCGACACGTTCGGTGAAGTCGATGGACAGCGCCCGGGCGTGTGCCCCTTCGCCGCTTCGGAGGATAGCTTTGCGGTTCTGTCCCAGGAGATGCGACGGGAGGACCATGGGGAGTTTCAGGGTGACGGTGGGTTCGTTTTTCGGATCGATGTGGAGATACGGTCGGTAGGCGTCCGGTATACCGCCGCCGAGTTTTTCGACAAGGGCAAGCGGTTCCAGAGGCATCGCTGCTCGGATGACGCAGTCTTCCCAGGTGATGGGTCGGCCGTTCGGGAAGCCGGTTTTGAGATAATGACCAAGTCCGTGTTTGAATAAGGGCAGTGCCAGAAGGTTGATGCCTTCGAGTTCTGGATCGAAGTAGGGGGCGTTGTTGTCGAAGTCGCCCTGTTGGCCGTGGCACGCAGCCAGGACAGATGCGATGCCCCAGCCGGTGTAGGAGGGTGATCCCTCTTTGCCAAGTCCATCACCGGTGAAGAAGTTGTGGAAGAAGAAGAGGATGTCCCTGGCTACGTTTTCGATGATGCGATCGTCGCCGACGATTCTTCCCAACTGAAGTCTGGGCATTTGTGTCGTGGTGGAGAGGTTGTCGGCCCCGGTGACGAGGGTGTAGGGATGGAGGGTGTATTCCAGGATGCCGCGTTTGAGGGTCTGTTCAGATTTCTGCAGCCGGGATTCGTCTCCTTCGACGGAGGTGACTATTCTCAGTGCCATTTCTTTCAGATCCGATTCGGCATCGGAGAAGGTTTCGGCGAGGAGGCCGTATCCGACCATGAGGTCCTGGGTCTCTCCGGCTTTCCAGTTCCATACGCCAGGGTACAGACAGGCGCCTTTTGTCCCATACCGATCATCAGGCGCGTTCAGCGGTCGCTTGGGATCTCCCTCGATGTGGTCGAATGCGGCGTAGAGTCGGTATCCGGGATAGGTTTTTGACGGCGCGTCGGGTTGATAGAACTCGCTCAGTTGCTGGTGGAGTTCCGCTTCGGAATGGCCCAGGAGATCGGCGAAATAGCGATCTCCGAGGAATGCTCTCGAGAGGGTGACAAGGATGACTTTGCCGGTGTGTGCGTACCGAGCGGCACTATCCCGATCCGATTTCAGCGTGGTCGCAAGATGCGCCGCTTCACCCAGGCAATGAAGGACATTCCCCGACAGTGCCCGGAACGCATTCATCCAGCAGAGCGCCTTGAAGTAAAACGCGTTCGTGGGTTCCACATATCCGTGGGCTTCCCCATCCCAGTGATCCCAGGGGATCCCTTCGTGTGCCCGGCTCCACGCTTGGTCGTGATCTTCCCGCCAGACTTCGTCAGTGGGGAAACATCCATCCCCATCATCCGGGTAACGTGGATTGGGATAGTAGGGAAATTCCCTGCCTTCCTTCTTGCAGAGGGGACAATGGAGTTTCCAGGGATCATCGAGCGACCAGTCGAAGTAGCTGTAATAACGCACGTGGAAGGGATGAATCGGACAGGCACAGGTAAATATCCCTCTCGGTTCTCTGTGCCATATGGTTTCCAGATACCACGCGTCCGGTTTTGCCGCCCACTTCTCCGCAGCTGCAAGCGTGTCCTCCACTTGCTTACAAATCTCCTCATCCCCCGCTTTGTACCGCTTCTGCACGGACGCCAACGAAAGATTACCAATCCAAATATTCGGCTTCTCCGGAAACGCAACAACACGATGTCCCTTAGCCTCAGGAGACGTCTTCAAGTTTTCCATAGGTTCCCATTCCAATAGTGTTCACTCAACCAACCACCCGATTCTGATGACGAATCGGGGCGGCGCGGCGGCTCTGTGCATTCTTTTTAGGGGTTTGGGGAGGTAGTGCTCCGTCTCTTTCAGTGCTCCAGCCTTTGGTTTGGGTGGCACGGGGCTCTTTCCCACCCACCATATCACATTCCATTATCCACCTATCCGCTCCTGATTTTGGTGCGGTGCGGCAGCTCTGTGCATTCATCTTTTGGGGTCCTGGTGAGGAAGTGCTCCGTCTCTTTCTGTGATCCAGCCTTTGAATTGTATTGGACGGTCCCTCTCTCTGATCCAGCCTTTTCCCATCTCCCCCTACAAAGCCAACCCCTGATAACCTCTATCCAGATCCGGCAGGTCCGTGTGCTTCCCCAGCGCCTCGGCCATCGCCCGAACGTGATAGGGAAGGGTTCCGCAGCAGGATCCGATAAGGCCGATGCCCATGCGAGTCGCTTCCGCAGTGAACTGGGCCATGGAGTAGCGCGTGACGACTCTGGGTTCGACCTGGGTCCATAGACCCGCCACGCTGAGCGGGCGATTGAAGACTTCACCGGGCTCCAGTTCATATCCCGTGGGTTGCGCGCAGAGCGGCACTGAGACAGCTTCTTTGATTTCGAACATGAGGGGCCGCATGGTTTGCCAGGGCCGCATGCAGTTGATGCCAACGACATCGGCGCCGGCTTCGACGAGGCGTTTCGCGGCTTCCCCTGGGCGGTAGCCTTCGCGGGTATTTTCGGTGTCCCGGTAGGTCATGGTGACGACGGCCGGGATGTTGGCCGCTTTGACAAAGGGAAGTGCGAGGCATATTTCGTCGACGGAGTAGAAGGTTTCTACGATGAAGAGGTCAACACCGGCGTCGGTCTGCTGGGTGACACGCCGTTCGAAGAATTCCTGGGCGTTTTTCTTGTCTTCCTCGGTCATCGGGCTCCATTTGGATCGGCCGGAGTAATGGAATGGACTGAGTGTTCCGGCGACAAAGCGATCGGGTCCGGCGGCCTCCCGTGCGAGTTTCACGGCGACCTGGTGAAGCTCTTCTTCCCGTTCGGTGGCGCGCACACCCCAGGCCATGGCCTGGATGACTTCGGCGCCCGCCCGGGCGAATTCTTTGTGGATTTCGAGGACGCCTTGCGGATAATCCAGGACGCCCATGGGGATGTGCGATTTGTAACTGCCGAGACATCTGCGCTCGATTTCGAGATAGTATCCTCCGTCACAAAGGATAGGACCCTCGGACATTCGTTTCATGAAATCTGCAGGCATGGAGGTGCTCCTATGGTGATGTTGCTGAGTGATGAATGCGTGTCGATATGTAACGGAAATTGTCGATAAGGGTCAATCTACAATTCGATGGGTGTGAAGAGCTGATCCTCCAAGACGCCGTAGGCGTTTTCTGATTTCTCGTCGGATAATTCCGCATCGGCGTACCTGACCCTGTTGCCCGATCCGAGCGTGAGCGATTGGAGGACACCATCCGTGCAGATTGCGATTCCACAGCGACCTTCGAGGGCGAAATTTTCGTAGACGAGCGGGTCCTGCCCGGAATTATGGAGCAGGGTGATCGTTCTGTTGTCGTCGGTGATTGTGACGGCGATGCCGTGAGTTCCTATGGTCTGAGAACTCACAATGGGCGTTGGCGCATGTGGGCCTTCGAAGGGTGCGTGAATGACGACGAAACAGGTTTCGGGGCCTTCGCGCGTGAGCTGGAAGTGTCCCCTGTAGGGGATGGAGACACCGGGTTTGAGCGTCCCTCCCGCTTCGTGAAGCGCGGCGATGACGTCTTCCTCCGGGGGACATTCAGATTGTGTGACGATGGTCTTTTCGGTGTTCGGGATGATGCTTCGGAGACCGCAGGGTTCGTTCTGTTCGGGTGACCAGGTGGCGATGATCTGTTCGGTCGATGCTCCCGATTTTCCGGAGCGAAGCGGGTCGGGGACTTCTGTTTCGGTCCATTCGGGAACGCCTTCGATTTCCAGAGAGCCAAATCGCGAGTGGAGCATCCAGGTGTAGGAAGCTTCGTTTCCGGTGATTTTGAAGATGTCCACGATGAGCGGTGGCGCGCTTTCCCTTGGAAGGATGGCGATGAGTCGCGAGTTCTCGCCCGGGAGTCCTGCTTCGGCGATTTTGGGTCCGGGAGTGATGCACCAGATGAGGGGCTCTCCTCCTTCACCCTGGGCGGCGAGTTCATAGACGGTGTTGTGAGACCGCTCGCTGCGTTCCCACAATCTCACCCACTCGGGATTCCAGTTGTATCCCATTTCGGTGGCGATTTCGTGACCGCAAGACCAAAGTCCGAAGTTGAGGTAGTCCTTCTGTTTGTGCGCGGCAGGGATGTAGGGACCGTAGTCGATGTAGGCGACGGTTTGGTCGGATTTTTTTTGTCCATGACGGAGCATCATTACGCCCATGCCGTTCAGATGGAGGCTATCGCGCCCGTAAGGCAATCCCTTTTGATCGAGGGCGATGTCCGGGTCACGATAGAACAAGGAGTATTTCGTGCCGCCTTCGAGTTCTGACCCCCATGTCTTTCTGAGGTGGGTGAGCGCTTTAAGATTTCCATAGTTGATGTAGGCGATTTCAGAGCAGAATGGACGGAGTGGACTGCCTACATGGGAGTCGTTGATGGCGGGTAGGGTGTCATTTGGAAAGGAGCCGTCCAGAAACCAGGTGTAGCACGTTTCCCAGAGTGCGCATTTGGGATTGTCGTAGATGGCCGGCTCAACATTGTCCGTCAGGATTTCTGCGATGCCCTGAGTCGCCTGGAGCAGACCGAGCGTGTAGTCCGCAGCGCATTCGTAAAAGGTGCCGTCTTCGTAGAAGACACCGGATGCGGGGGCGAGCATGTCTTCGTAGAGGGTGACGACGGAGTTCAGAATTTCCGTGTCTGAGAGGAGCGCTGCGGATGCGGCGATGCACCACCACGATCCTCCATGATCCTGGATGGAGTGATGGGAGAGATAGGGCGACATGTCCTCGGTGTAGTCGTAGCCTTCGAGCGAGGTGGTGGTGTTGTGGAAGCTCTGGACGAAGTAGTCCCCGACATAAGCGACCAGGTTCTTATCTATGTCTGCACATTCGGTATTGGAGAGACATCCCGATTCCCGGATGAGATCGTAGGCGTGAAGGACCGGGCGCACGGCCCCGGCGTCTCTCTGTTTCCAGCCATCGATTTTGCCGTAGTATGGGTCGTTGTCTTCCTGCCATTCGTTTCTGTTCACCCGGTTGATGCGGTAGTCTTTGAAGACTTCTGCGAATCGTGTGATTAGGATGGCCGCTTTTTCGGCGTAAGAGATCTCGCCTTCGATCTGGTAGATGAGCGCCGCGCTTTCAAGTCCGCCGAGGATGTGCTTGAGGCGATAACTTCGGATGACGGCCTGGATGTTCCAGTCTTCACTGGTGTCCGCCGGATCGTGGTCCCAGGTGGTTTTGCAATCCAGGCACTGGAGGGCATCCCCATTGTTGATGAGGACGTAGGCATACCAGGGCCCGCACCCACAGTGGGGACACTTGACGGTGATGAGCGGGGTTTGTTCGCTGATGAAGGATCGAAGTCGGTCACGATCCATTTCCAGATAATAGTCCGCCTGAGACCGGATTCCGGCGTAGAGATCGCTTGCCCATTTATGGCGATCGATGTTCGCTCTGGCGCGGTCGATGTCGGCCGGTTTGTACATTGTACATGGGGAATGGGTCAAGGTGCGGCCTCAGGATATTTGGGAGAGTTGGAGTGTGACCGTGTTTCCGGTGACTTCCAGGGTCTTGTAGAAGGCGTTTCGATTTGCGGCCGGAGGATCCGGTCTGTACCGGATATCATCGGTGAATTGGATTCGGTAGATGGCGTCTCGGTAAGTGACCTCCATCAGCGAGTTCGAGAGCTTTTCTGTCGACGAGGCGTCCCCATCTGTTGAGATGATCGGGATGAGGATGCAGGTTTTGACAGGTTTGGGCGATATGTCCACAGTGTAGCGTAACCCGTCCGAGGTGAGTTCGTAGTGTTCTTCGATGATTTCCGATGTGGGCAGGTTGTAGGTGATGCTAAAGTTGAGGCGGTCGACGCTTTCCTCCTGGATGTCCAGGGTGACGTCTTCTATTTGATCGTGATCCGCCAGGCGATGTTCATCGCCGCTTTCGTAAGTCCACGCGGGACCGATGGCGAGGTTGTGCACGGGTTTGTCGAACGCGAAGGTGTAGTCGGCCTCGGCGGCAATGCCTCCCGAGAGGGCCGCTTCAGGTCTTACGCCCAGCCGATGGAAGCGACCCAATCCCGTGGCGTCCTTTTTGAGGTCGGCGCAGGTGTCGATTTCCAGATGATATCCGGATCCGGTCGCGAAGACTTTGTGGAAGTCGGGCCAGAGTCCGAAGGTGTATCCGCCGAGTTCTGAAGGTATGAGGCGTTCCTCGATTTCTTCATCCGCCAGGTGATAGGCCGTTCCGCAGAGGCTGCCCATGAGGATGCCGTAGATGCTGTAAAAGCCGCCGGAGTCCACGCCGTGCTGTAGTGACGGAGAGAAACCCTGTTTGGTATGATGATAGGGTTCAAAGTTCATGATCCAGGGGAGGGTGAGGGATACGGCGCGACGCCCGGCGCGTTTGAAGATTCCAGCCATGAGGTGATCGCCTGCTGCGGCGTAGAATCGGGCGTGGGATTCGCACATGCAGGCGAAGTGGGCCTCGACGAAGAGGAACTGGTTGCTCCGTCCGCCAAATGGGGCCTGTCCAACGGATGACTGATAGAGGAGCGCGGTGAGCGCACCCCGGCGTGAGGTTTCTTCGAGCCAGGGGAGATGGGTTCCCTGATACCCGTAGCTGCGGATGAGGTCAAGCTGCTGCCGGACGACGAGGTCGTAGGTGATCGGGTCTTTGGGATCGCGATACATCCCGTGCGGTGTGAAGAGATTTCGCTGGCTGGACATGAGTTCGTCCACAATGGCGATGTCCGGGATGAGGCCGTTTCGGTGTTTGAAGTATTCTCCAGCAAGGGCGAAGACGACGGAGTTGACGGTGAGATTTTCGGCCATACACCGATAGCAGCTGCGGGGATCGTGAGTCTCCCATACGGCATTCCACCGGTCGATTCGGGCGTCCGGGACTTTTCCCTTCAGCGCCCGATGGGCATACATCAATTCTTTGGTCCAGAACTCCGGGGAGGTTTTGACTTCGTCCAGGCGCAACAGGCAGGCTTCGTATCCGGCGATACACGCGTCGATGAGGTCGTGACAACGTCCTGCCGCGATGAGTTGGCCGAGTGTGCCGACAAATCGGGCGGTACAGGAGTTGGTTTCCTCGCCTTTGTAAGGGTCGATGACCGTTCCCGTTTCATCCTGCCAGGGGATCGCGGTGCGGATGATCCGTTCGGCGATGTCCAGATAGATGTCCCGTGTGAATCCTGTGGGTGCAGGCATCGGAGCCGCCGCGAGTTCCTCCTTCAGACGCCGCCACTTCTCCTCAAGTGGATATGCGACTCCGGTGATGTCGTTGGTCATTCAGGCTCCAGGAGAAAGCAACTGCGACGATGGACGATGGACCATAGACCACGGACGAAGGCAAAAGCGTGGTCACATGCGCGATCTCACCGAGGCGAGCTGTTTACAGTCGATTTTCGAGAATACATTGATCATGATTGACCACCCTCCCCCCGCTCCCTACCGCGCTTCTGTGGTCCGTCGTCCGTGGTCCCTCGTCGGTTTTGCCTTTGCCGTTGATCCCCGATGAGGCACTCCCCCACGCCCTACCATCCTCCCGCTGCTCCTACCCGCGCCTCTGTGGTCCGTGGTCCGTGGTCCGTGGTCCCTCGTCGATTTTGACTTTACCGAACCCTGACGAGGCACTCCCCCACGCCCTACCATCCTCCCGCTGCTCCTACCCGCACCTCTGTCGTCCGTGGTCCGTCGTCCCTCGTCGCCTCTCTCAATACCCGTGTATCGAATGTCCGCCGCCAGGGAAGAAGATGATGTCGACGATGATCGAGAGGCCGACGCCGGCCGTGTATCCAACGAGCGATCCCATAAAGAAGGGTGTGTATCGCCTGTAGAGCGCGGCGCCGCCAATGCGCAGGATGATGAATTTGATGGCCCAGGCAATGAAGATGGAGAATGTGGAGTAGTGGATGTATGAGATGCCGGCGATGGAGAATCCAACGGGATGTAGCGGCCACCAGGGAAACCGGTATTTGGCTATGGTGAGTACGGACATGATGGCGGCTCCGATGCCGAAGAGGACGGGTCTGAGATATGTTTCTTCCCCGGGGTTCTTCATTTGCGCGAGTGCGTTGGCGAATCCTGAACGGCTGTAGCGTGTGAACGGGAAGTCGTTGAAGTTGTATGCTCCGTGGGTGTATCCCAGGTAGAGCGTGTAGGTGATAGATGCCGCCGCACCTGCTGCGAAGGCCAGCAGGATGGCGGCGAGCATTCGGCGTCTGCCGGCATTGGGGACCAGATCGGCGATCTTTGTGGCGTGGACGACAGCGGGCATGAAGAGGCCTTTGCCGAATGATCCGAAGGCGTTGGTGAATGCGAGGCTCGTGAGACTGGGTCCGGAGAGGTTTCTTGGACCGATCAATCGGGTTACGATTTCCTGGGCGCCTACCGGGGTGCAGACGAAGACGAGGCCCACGTCGGCGACTATGCGTGAGACGCCGAGGAAGATGACGAGTGAGGAGAAGATGTAGAGTCCGGCTACACCAAATCCCATGCCGGCCTTCCACAACCAGCAGGTGGCGAATATGGCACTGATGATCAGACCGAGTACGGCGGTCCGATATTTCATGAGTTCCTGGGTATCATCGAGGTCGGTCTCGTTTCCCATGGCGTGGCGGAAGACTTTTTTGAGGTGACCTCGCGCGGTCCATAGAGACCAGAAGACGAGCATGACGAATCCGCCGAGCTGCAGCCAGGCGAACTCACCTGAGGTGGTGTAGCTGCTGCTGGCGTTGTATCCGTATCGGTTCAGGACGCCGCTTCGGATGATGAAGAGGACACAGAAGAACCATAGGCTGAAGAGGACGTCTATGTTTGCGAAGTAGGCGAAGGAGATGGTGAACATGTTGATGCGGGTCCAGATGCCCGGAAAATACCGCTGGAAATGGACCCAGGGGCCCCATCGGATGTTGGGGATCTGGGGAAATCCGGGTATGAAATACGCGATCATGTTCCAGGCGATGATGCAGAAGGCGATGCCGAAGCCAATCCAGAATCTGTTGGAGAATCCCGTTTCATTGCGAATGGTGAGATCGAGCAAGGGTCGCAGGATGGGGTAGGGGAGACGCTCGCTTTCCACCCACTGCTTTCTGAGGATGACGGAGAGACAGATGGACGCGAGAAGGAGCGCTACGATGAGGGTCATCCAGGATGCAATGGGGATATACCAGATTTCCCAGGGGATGTCCGATCCGGGGGGACGGCCTTCGAAGAGGTAGTCCAGCGCGTGGTTGGTATTGCGCGGCGCAAGCCAGCTCGGGATGTAAGGGTGAAAGTATTCAGCCCACTGGTTCTCCGGTGTTGCGAAGTAGTAGGGTGCGGCAATGGCCCCGAGGAAGTAGCCTGTGAGACCGACGGAGGGTATGGCGCCTCCTATTAGGCCACCGGCCAAGGCGACAAGCAGTTCGGTCGAGGTGAGAGCGTATCGTTTTCCAAGTTGCTTTGCCAGGGGATTCAGCAAGAGGACGAGTGTGAGGTAGGGCATGAGGGTGCCCATGGGGAAGTGGCTGAGGGTCATTCGGGATGCGTGAACGACATACTCGATGTAGTTGACCCAGAGGTTGGAGACGATGGCGAGGATGATCGCAAAGGCGATGCCTCTTGCCGTGACGCCATGCGGCCCGTCAGATGCGGCGTCGGTTTCAGACTGAGTGATTGTGCGCGTCTCGTTGGCCATAGGGATCCGGGTTTCCGGTTCGGTGTCTGGTCTGGATGGTTCGGAAGAATGAATGTCCATGATAAGGGAGTGGCAGGGGATGTCAATTCCGGGTTTTGGGGGGTGTGGATGCCTCTCGACCGGAGTTGACACACTGGAGGTTGAGGCCTATACTTTTCGGAGCCGAGAGCGGTTCATTGCTTGATCGGATCAGATTGACACGAACGCAGGAGTGATCGTATTTCCACCTACTGCGGATTTGTTGCATTTGCGTGAGAATCGAGGGTTTGTATGGCAAGCGTAGACAAGTTTCTGGTGATTTCGGTCGATTGTTTGCGGTATGATGCCCTCAGCCGCACCAATGCAATCTTCAATACGCCCAAGTTCGATGATCTGACCAGGGACTATGCCCTTGCAGATCGGTTTTTTGTGACTGCACCTGCCACGAGGCCCTCGCATACCTCCTTGTTTACTGGCTTGTATCCGTTCGAGCATGGGTTGTACGGGCAGACCTATTTGAAGATGTTCGAGGGAATCCCCAATCTTTTCCAGCTGTTCTCAGATGCCGGATACCAGGTTACGGGAAGATCCGAGCGGCCCGATGTGTTTCGGTTCCTCGACTACGAACCGTTTGTTACTGAGATGGATTCGGAGGCCGGGAATCAGCACCTGGGATCGCTTGAGAATTTGTTCGGTACCCTGTTTTCAGGTGAAAAGGAACGTCAGTTCTGTTTTCTGCATTTTTGGTACACCCACGGCGGATATGGGATGAGGGGGATCGAGAATGCGCCGAATCTGAAAAAGCTGGTGGATTCGGGACGTGTGGCTGAGGCGATGCGATACTACCGTGCGGCGGTGACCCACGTGCAGGAGTTTCTTCTGGTGGAGCTGCTGAAGCGTGTGGATCTGGATGAGTGGGCGGTGTTTATCGTGGGCGATCACGGCGAGGGGTTCTGCGAGGAGAGCATTGCTCATGGAGATCTGCTGCACCCGAATACATTGCACGTGCCGTTGTTGTGTCACGTCCCGGGAGGGACCCAGCCGGTCTTTCCTGATGGTCCGGTGTCGATGATCGATCTGTTTCCCACAATTACGAATCTCGCAGGGATCGATGCGGGCTACCGGGGGTATGGGTTGGATCTGATCGAGGGGTCGCAGGGGGACTCAGAACGGTGGGTCCTTTCGGAATTGGACAGTCTGTATGGTGTGGGTTTCCTCAATGCGGGCAATCTAGAGACGGATCACAAGCGTGTGACCTCACGCGTTTCATTCAATAATGCTGAGCTGAATCTATACGATGAGGGGATTCGGCAGTGGGCGATTTGCGATGGAAGCAGGATTTACAGGAAGACGGAAGGGAAGGACGATGGGGCGTTGATGGAGATGGACGGTTCGCGCCTCGAGTGTGAGGATGAGGCGAGCATGGAGGAGAATTACAGGGCTATTCTGGAGGGTTCGGGATACAAGGGCCTTATCGCACAGGAGACCACTTCCGATGAGGTCGGGATTCTGGAAGATCGCTTGAGAGATCTGGGCTATATCGAGTAGGCCGAGAGATCAGCCGCGAGATGGCTCCGGCATTTCTCTCCGGGCCTTGGCAGCGAGTTCCGCCAGGTGACCGTCATTCGCCATGCCCTGTTCCAGATGGATCATGCGTGCGGGGCTCGCAGTGGCAATCATTTTTTCTCCATAGATGCGATCCGTCCAGAATCGTGCGTGTGCGGAGATGTAATTTTTGAGGTCCTCGAGTTGGTTTTCCGGAAATCTCTGCGAACAGTTGATGGTGAACATCCGGCGATTGGCACTCCCGCCGAAGGCCGAGTGTTTGAGGTTGTGATTGAAGAGCAGGATGTCCCCAGGTTGCATTTCCAGGCCCACGCCCGGCAGCACGTCCTTGCCCGCGATTCCCCAGTGTTTTTCCGATTCTCTCAGATGTTCCTGGAGTTTAAGTCCGAACTGGTCTTCGACGTGGTGGCTCCCGGGAATGACCCTGAGGCTTCCGGTGTCTCTTGTGAGGGGATCGAGATAGAATGCGATTTTCACGAAGCGGACCGCTTTGCCCCATCCGTCCGAGTGCCAGACGGTATCCCCCGCGTAGTAGTTCCCGTCCGAACCTGAGTAGTTGTAGTCATCTCCAAGCAGATCACTGAGGATGCCGTTGATCCGGGGATCGTCGAGCAGCGCGCAGAGCCGTTCGTGTTGGTCGATAAAGGGGACAATGCAGGATCGCTGCTTGCCGTCGTGGGCAACCCCGTTGTGACCGCCGCCCTGTTCCGCCCAGATCGCTTCGAAGGCTTCGATGATTTCGTCTATCGCGTCGTCCATGAGTCCGGGAAGGGCGAGGAAGCCAAAGGTGTCGAAAAAGGAGAGCTGCTGCTCGGTGAGAAAGTGATTGCTCATGCGATGGGCTCCATGATTTATTTGTGAAACTTGAGGTGCATTTGTCAGCAGGGCGTTCCTGTTAATGCCGGCCTGTGAATTGTCACGATACGGCGATGGTGGAAAGGATTACCCCTCCGGTGTTCCCTATTGTATATTCTGCTGCCGACAAAGCAAAGGATAATCTTACACGACCGGGAGTTTGGATCGATGGCGACTTTCTTTACCGAATTGGATGAGGATCTCGAGGAGTTTATCGGCAATCAGGGTATGTTTTTTGTGGCGACGGCTCCTGCCGAGGGTCGGATCAATCTTTCGCCGAAGGGGATGGACTGTTTGCGGTGTATCGACTCGCGGACAATCGGTTACATGGATATGACTGGGAGCGGGAATGAGACCGCGGCACATTTGTAGGAGAACGGCAGGATGACGATGATGCTGTGCAGTTTCGGTCCCAAGCCGCAGATTCTGAGACTGTACGGGAAGGGCAGGTCGGTTTACAGGCAGGACGCGGAATGGGCGGGACTCGCTTCCAGGTTCGAGATCGTGACGGGTGCGAGACAGATCGTTTTACTGGAGATCGAGTCCATTCAGACTTCTTGCGGCTATGCCGTTCCGAGATATGAGTTTGTGGAACACAGAGAGACGCTGAAGAAGTCTTCCGCACATATGGGCGAGGCCGAGTTGGCCAATTACAGACAGACACACAATCTCGAGAGTATCGACGGGCAGCCAACGGGGCTGCGTGAACAGGTCAGACAGGAGGGTTGAGGAAATATGTCGATCAGATTTGCATTCGCAGGTTTCAGGCACGGACACATCAATGACCTTTATCGACTCGCTGGCGAGCGGGATGACACGGAGGTGGTGGCGGCGTGTGAAGAGCACGAGCCGACCCGCACAAAGTTGTCGGATGGAAAAGTAGCGTTCACCCACACCAATATCGATAAGATGCTGGATGAGGTAGACTGTGATGTGGTGGCGATCGGCGACTACTACGCGCGGCGCGGGAGCATTGCGATTCAGGCGCTGAAGATGGGTAAACACGTGATTGCCGATAAACCGCTGTGTACGAGTCTGGATGAGCTTGATGAGATTGAGCGGATTTCAGGTGAGAAAGGTCTCAGTGTTGGGACGATGCTGACGATGCGGGATCACGGTCAGACGATCGGTGTCAAGCAGATGATCGAGGAGGGTGTGATCGGTGAGGTTCACGCGATGTCATTTGGTGGACAACATCCCCTGATGCTGGGCTCGCGGCCGGAATGGTATTTCGAGAAGGGGAAGCACGGAGGCACGATCAATGATATTGCGATTCACGCGATAGATGTTGTACCCTGGATGACGGGTCTGGAGTTCGATACGGTGAAGTCTGCGCGGTGCTGGAATGCGTTCGCTACGGATTTTCCGCATTTCAAGGATGGCGCCCAGATGATGCTGACGATGAATAACGGATGCGGCCTTCTGGGTGATGTGTCTTATTTCATGCCTGACAAAGCAGGATACTCCCTGCCCTTTTACTGGCGCTATACGTTCTGGGGTAGGGAAGGGGTGATCGAGACGTCCACGACCACCAAGGAGATTATCGTTGCCAGGCACAATTCGGAGAAGGTCGAGTCGAGACCGCTGCCCGCGGATACGTCAGGTGGTTACCTGGAAGCATTCCTGAAGGATATGCGTGGGGAGGCTACACCGTTGGAGCGAGGTACGGTGGCGGTGATCAAGGCGGCGAGGACGGCGCTGAAGATCCAGCAAGCGGGAGATGAGAATCTGTTCGATGTGAAGCTGTAGTCCAGTAAGACAATGTCCCGGGGGAGAGCGGGATATTGCGATGGGGCGGCCGAGAGGTCGCCCCTTTTTACATGTATATACACGCAGGTATCAGTTTACGCGTCTGCCAACACCTGATTCAGGTTGCCAGGCAGGGTTGCCACATAGTCCCGAATCTCATCCCGCACCCGTCGATAAGGCGCAAGCGTTTCATGTTCACTACGTGCATCAGCTGCGAGTTTGGGTGGATCGTCGAAGGCTCTGTGGATCACGGTGGCGCGACCAGGAAACAGAGGGCAGTGCGCGTTGGCGTGGTCGCAGACGGTGATGATGTAGTCGAATGAGATGTCCATCAGGTCATCCACGTGTTTGGATTTCCGGGATGTGATGTCCACACCCGCCTCAGCCATGACTTTGACGGCGTTGGGGTTGAGGCCGTGCGTTTCGATGCCGGCGGACCAGGCCTGGATCTGATCGCTTCGGAGATGACGCGCCCAGCCTTCGGCCATTTGACTTCGGCAGGAGTTGCCCGTGCAGAGGAAGAGGATGTTCACCATGGCGATGGTTGCTCAGTGATTCGAGTGTGATGGCAAAATCGTGGGTGGTCGCGGTACACAGATTTCTCCGGCGAATGCGAGTTTGTCCAGGTGGTTCAGGTCTTCGATTACGATGTCCAGACGGTTCCGGTCCTTGCGAAGATATTTCCTCAGGCGTTTAGGAAGTCCGGCGTTGGCCGCGGTGAGCGAGTAGTAGATCCAGGTTCCTTCGCGCCGGTCGGAGACGAGTGATGCGTTTTTCAGCAGGGCGAGGTGCCTGGAGATCTTGCCCTGAGGCATGTCCAGAATGGCCACGAGTTCGCAGACGCAGAGTTCTCTTTCGGAGAGTAGGAAGAGGATGCGGAGGCGGGTTTCGTCGGAGCAGGCTTTGAAGATGTCGAGGTCGTTTTGGATCGACATGAGCAGGAGGTCCGTTCAGGAGGTGATGGAGGCGACTTGCGGGTCGGACGTGAAATATTTCTTTTGGAACCAGAGGGATACGTTTACCAGTCCGATGAGGACCGGAACTTCGACGAGCGGTCCGATGACGGCGGCGAACGCCACACCCGAATTGATGCCGAAGACGGCTACGGCGACTGCGATCGCGAGTTCGAAGTTGTTGCTGGCAGCGGTAAATGAGATGGTGGCCGTTTTGCTGTAGTCCGCGCCGACCTTTTTCCCCATGTAGAATGAGAGAAGGAACATGACGACGAAGTAGAGGATCAGGGGTATTGCGATTCTGACAACGTCCATGGGGATTTTGACAATGTGCTCACCTTTGAGAGAGAACATGACCATGATGGTGAACAGCAGTGCAAACAAGGTGATTGGGCTGATCATGGGGATGAATTTGCGTTCATACCATTCCCGACTCTTGATTTTGATGAGGCTGTAGCGTGTCAGAATTCCGCCGAAGAAGGGGATGCCGAGGTAGATGAGGACGCTTTCGGCGATTTGCCCCATGGTGATGTGCACTTCCACACCTTTGAGGCCGAGCCAGGCCGGAAGAATGGTGATGAATACGTAGGCGTAAACGGAGAAGAAGAGGACCTGAAAGACCGAATTGAAGGCCACCAGACCTGCGGCGTATTCGGTATCTCCCTTCGCCAGTTCGTTCCAGACGATGACCATGGCGATGCATCTGGCCAGCCCGATAAGGATGAGGCCGACCATGTAGTCCGGATAATCGGTGAGGAAGAGGATGGCCAGGGAAAACATGAGAACGGGGCCGATGAGCCAGTTTTGGACCAGGGACAGGACGAGGATTTTCCAGTTGCGGAATACTTCACCCAGTTCCTCGTATTTGACCTTGGCCAGAGGGGGATACATCATGAGGATCAATCCGACGGCGATGGGAATGGATGTGGTGCCCACCTGGAATCCGGTGATGACTTCGACCAGGCCCGGGGATGTATATCCAGCCCCGACCCCGATGCCCATGGCGAGAAATATCCAGAGGGTGAGATATCGGTCGAGAAATGACAATTTGCTTGTGGTGCCTTCAGACATTGCGTGAACTCCGATTTTGTGTCAAATATCATTATATCCGTTTATACGTATATGCGAGAATATACTGCAGAAGTCCGGTGTCCGCAAAGGGTTTTTACCTATGTATCAGGCAGGCGTCAGGTTCGAGGCGAATCCGGGAAGGCGCGGGGTCAGGCGTCCTCACGCAGATGGGCAAAAAGGTCTGTGGACAAGTAACGCTCTCCGCAACTGGGTAATATGGTGACGATCATTTTGCCGTCTGATTCCGGTCTTTGAGCGATCTCCCGCGCAGCGTGGAGCGCCGCACCTGAAGATATGCCTACGAGCAGGCCCGCCTGGACGGCCGCCGAACGCGCCATTTCCATGGCCTGGTCGTTTGTGACTTTGACGATTTCGTCGATGATGCCAGTGTTCAGGATGTCCGGCACGAAGCCCGCCCCGATGCCCTGAATCTTGTGAGGTCCCGGCTGACCACCAGAGAGTACAGGCGAATCAGCCGGTTCTACGGCTACTGTTCGGAATTCCGGCTTCCGGGCCTTTATGACTTCCGCCACACCGGTGATGGTTCCTCCCGTGCCTATGCCTGAGACTAGGATGTCCGCCCCGCCGTCCGTGTCGTTCCATATTTCTTCGGCCGTGGTGCGGCGATGGATTTCCGGATTGGCGCCGTTCTTGAATTGTTGCGGGATCCAGGCGTCGGGGTCTTCCGCAGCAATGCGTTCGGCCTCCTGTATGGCTCCGTTCATGCCCTGTGCCGCCGGGGTGAGGATGAGTTCGGCGCCCAGGGCTTTGAGCAGGATTCGTCGTTCCATGCTCATGCTTTCAGGCATAGTGAGCGTGAGTCTGTGTCCTCTGGCCGCGCATACGAAGGCCAGCGCGATTCCCGTGTTTCCCGACGTGGGCTCCACGACGCGTGTGTTTTCCTTGATGTGGCCGCTCTTTTCGGCCTCGTCGATCATGGATACACCGATCCGGTCTTTCACGCTGGACAGCGGGTTTAAGAATTCCAGCTTGGCCAGGACGATGGCTTTGGTTGCGCCCATCAGTTTGTTGACGCGAACCAGGGGCGTGTTACCGATGGTTTGGGTGATGTCGTCGTAGATTTTCGTCATGGGATCCTCATTTGAATTGGCTATCAGCGGTGGATGAATACGGCCTTCGCGTGCGGGTCTTCCGCCTTTTGTCTATCAGAATTGGGCTGCTGCTCTTCCATGCCGGGATTGGGTCGGAGTACGATTTTGCAAGCTTTACCGGAAGATAACAGCGTTGCAGCTTCCTCGATCTGTTCCAGTTCCATCTCTTTAGTAATAAGGGGCCGCAGGTCCACGACACCGCTTTCCAATAGCCATCGGGTCTTGTACCAAGTGTCCCAGATTCTTCTGCCGTTCAGGGCGAAGACATTCAGGTTCTTGAAGATCATATTTTCGGCAATGTCGACCTCGACCGGCTTTGAAGGGATGCCGAACAAGGTGATGCTGCCGCTGTTGCGAACCGTTTGGAAGGCGTTCGTGATGGCGGAAGGCGCCCCACTCATTTCAAGGGCGACATCCAGACCGTATCCTTCGTTGGCCTCGAGAATTCTTGTGACTATGTCTCCTTCGGATGTCGGGGAGAATGCCTCGGACGCGCCCATCTGTTTGGCAAGGTTTAGCCGGTATTCCATAGGATCTACTGCGATTACCGCGGCCGCACCGGACGCCCGGGCGATCCCGATGCTGAACAGTCCGATGGGTCCGCAACCAAAGACGACGACCGTTTGGCCGGCCAGGTCGTGGGAGAGGGTGGCGAATACGGCATTTCCAAAGGGTTCCTGAAGGCTGGCGATGTCAGAAGGCAATTTGGTTCGGTCGTTTTGCCAGATGACGGATTCGGGAACGGCGACGTATTCAGCGAATGCGCCATCCCGGTCCACACCCAGGATTTGGGTTTGAGGACACATGTGGGCCTGACCGGTGCGGCATTGGAAGCAGTGCCCGCAGGTGACGTGGCTTTCGGCGGATACATAGTCACCTATTTGGACTTGCTCGACGAGTTTTCCGATGGCGACCACAGTGCCGGAGAATTCATGACCGATCGTGAGGGGTGGATGAATTCTATGGCTGCTCCATTCATCCCATTTCCAGATGTGGAGATCGGTTCCGCATATGCTTGCGGCTTCCACCTGGACGAGTACGTCGTGAGGACCCGGAACCGGTATCGGGATATCTTCGACGACGAGACCCGGACCCGCTTCCGGTTTCCGGATTGCCTTCATTTTTCCGGACATGCTGCCTCCGCAATACTTGAAAGGACGAGAAGATTCAGAGGTGGAGGATGCGGAACCACATATAAAAAATCACCGGGCTAAAAAGCGCCGGTGTCAGGCGGCTTTTTAGCGAGTTATTTTAAGTGGCCGCAATATGCCTCAAAACACCACTACCATTCCTATGTCTGGTATAAACTTACCCGACGGCCAGTTCTTTGTCAACCAGCAAACCTGATTTGAGATTCCCTGTGGGCGAGATTCTGAATGGGGCTATTGACTCTTTAAGACGCATTGGTTAATGTTTGAGGGTATTTGAGTTATGTCACGTGAACCGCACGAACGGGAGTGCCGATTTGGACAGAAAAAAAGTGCTGTGTCTCCTCCTCTTTTCGATACATTTTTTGCAGTCGGGAATGGCCGAGGCTGCCTCGTCAGGTAAGGAGGCCGGCTTTCTGCTTTTGCGAGAAGGTATTGGCGCCAGAGCAGAGGCTATGGGAGGCGCCTACACAGCAGTTACCGGTGATCAGTCCACCACATTCTGGAATCCTGCCGGGGTGGCTGCAATGAAGGGCAAGGATTTTCTCCTCAGCCATCATAGTTCGTTCCAGGGGATCAACCAGTCCTACGCGGGGTGGGCCTTTGGCAATGCGCATCGGGGGGTTGGGCTCAGCCTCAGCTTGTATTCCGTTGGGGGCATCGAGGCCCGGACGGGACCTTCTAAAGAACCGCTGGGCACCTTCGGAATTTATGATGTAAATGTCGGATTTACTTACGGTCAGCGGATCGGAGAGTCGATTTTTGCCGGGTTCAGTACACGAATTCTTCACGAGGCCATAGGCCCGGAACGGGCTTCCGGATTTGGGCTGGATTTCGGGGTGATGTATCGCACCGGTTTCGAGGGGTTGATGCTGGGTGCGGCGTATCGAAATCTAGGTAGGATGGAGATTCTGGATGCCGTGCGGACTCCGCTGCCGGGGACATTTCGGGCAGGCGCGGCCTATGAACACGGAAAGTTGACCGGCAGCGCGGACCTGCGGCTTCCGAGGAAAGGCGCCACGGGCATTCATACGGGTCTGGAATACCGGATCAAGCCGTCTGCATCTTTGAGGGCGGGATATCGGTCGGGCATCGATGCCCGGAAGTGGTCATTCGGCCTTGGATTGAATCGAAGAAACTGGCGGGTCGATTACGCCTTCGTTCTGGGTGCGATCGGGTTGGGCGGTTCCCATCGGGTGGCGGTTGGCATTCGGTGATGTCTGGAAGGCGAGACGTTTACAAGGAGTAAGATTTTGTCTGATGGATTCAATGGTTTTGGGCAGAAACCGCAGCCGGTGATTTTTCGCTCGCAGCCTGAACCGGTCCTGAAGCGCGTTTGGCTTCAGGCTGTTCTGTTTATACTGACGGCTTACACGACTACAGCCGCGGGCATGCAGATGGCTTTGGGGATGGAGTTCACCCTTCATCCCGAATCCATTCCGCTCGATTTCGATTTTGGTCTGGCCCTGCTGGATCCCTCATTCCTTGCGCTGGGTGTGCCTTTTTCGGTGACGATGCTGGGCATTCTGGGGATCCACGAGATGGGTCATTACATGGCTTCTCGAGCCTGGCGGGTACGGGCGACCCTCCCTTATTTCATTCCGTTTCCTTCTTTGATCGGTACGATGGGGGCCGTGATCAAGATCAAGTCCCGGATTCCCAATCGCAGGGCGCTTATGGATATTGGTGCCTCCGGACCCCTGGCTGGCTTTGTGGTTTCCGTGTTTGCGATGATGGTGGGTATGGGGCTTTCAGAGCAGGTCCCTCTGACGCGTCTTGAACAGGGCATGGAAGGTTTCGAGCTTGGTCGGTCGATGCTTTCTCTCGTGCTTGAGCGGGTGATCATTGGCGAATTACCGGAAGGTTGTATGACCATCCGATTTTTGTGGCGGGCTGGGTAGGCCTTTTTGTGACCGCCCTGAATCTGCTGCCCGTGGGACAGTTCGATGGCGGGCATATCGTGTATGCGATCTTCGGACGGTGGCACTATATGATTTCCAGGGGATGTGTTGTCCTGCTCGGTGTGTTCTGGGCGCTCGGGCCTCCGTATGACTGGGTGAGTTCCGGGAGCATGGTTGCCGAGTGGTGGTCTTCACGTTTCCCCGGTTGGCTGGTCTGGATCTTTCTGGCCATGGTGCTTGGGCGGAAGCACCCTCCTCCAAGCGATCCGTATCTGGATCTGGATAAACGAAGAAAGGTGATCGGCTATATCTCCCTGGCGATCTTTCTGCTCTGTTTTATCCCCATCCCCATCAGGATTATTTCCTATTGATGACCCCATCCCCGTGGGTTGACTCGATCTCCATTTCCCAGTAGTCCAGGCCATAGTTCATGTCGAAGAAATCAGGCCGCAAATCCCGGAAGGTCGATTCAAAAGGGATCAAGCGGTCAAAACCGAAGAAGATGGTACGCAAGCGTCGAGAGATGCCTGTACCGGTCTGGACCATGGTGTGCGTGCTGATGCTGCTCACGGGTGGTCTGGCCGTCTGGGTATGGGGACCATCGAGTCTGCCTGAAGACTCGGGCTACGCGTTCGTAGAGGAACCCGAGTGGCGGGCGGGTCCTGGAGACCTGGTGGCATTTTCTGATTCGATGGCGCATCAGTCCGCTCTAGTCCTGAGAGGTTTGGGCGTGCCGGGTGATGTGATCCGTGTGGCACGGGTTCTTGAAAACCTGAACAGTGCGATGCGATGGGAAGTGTCGACTGAGGTTCCTGGTGAATTGCCATTCGCGGTTTGCAATCTGGAATTGACGCGCCTGGCGAGGCGTATGGGTGGGGAGGTGCTGGAGGCACGGGAGAACCGGGAAGGAAATCGGTTATCGATGCTTGTTGGCATGGAAGGTCAGGGTACGAATCTTCTGACGCTGCGAGCGAACCCGGATCTTGACAGATCGGCCGGGCGTGTGGCAATTATTGTGGATGATTTTGGATATCAGGACGGCGCGCTGATAGAGGCTTTTTGTGCGCTGAAGCAGCGTGTTACGATGTCGATTTTTCCGGGTTTCGAAAAGACGCGATGGATCGCTGAACAGGCGGCGAAGGGGGGGCATGGTGTGATGGTGCATATGCCCATGGAACCGATCGATTACCCGAATCGGGACCCCGGAGACAACGCGATTTTCTCGGATTATTCCAGTGAGCGGATCCGGGCGCTTACGCGTGAAGCCCTGGCTTCGGTTCCCCACGCGAGGGGTCTGAATAATCATATGGGATCCCGTGTGACGCAGAATCGGGAGGCCATTGGGCCTGTGCTGAAAGAGGTCGCGAGATATGGTTTCTTTTTTGTAGATAGTGTGACGACGCCGCGTTCGGTGGCGTATGCGATGGCTCAGGAGCTGGGGATGCCTTCCGGGAGAAATGGGCAATTTCTGGATCGAAAGGAATCTCAGCCGGCGGTGGAAAAGGCGCTGGAGTCTCTGGCGATGCGGGCAAGAAGAGAGGGCACGGTGATCGGCATAGGACACGCAAAGGCGGCAACGCTTGCGGCGTTCAAACGAATGCTGCCCGAGCTGGAGTCGAGAGGAATCGAATTTATCACGGCGGAGGAAGCCGTTCGCTGAGACCGATTCGCTTGACTTGGATTTTTCCGGTTGGTATATTTGGGCCGCAATGCCCTGAGGGTGTATCGGTTTCGAGTGTTTGAGGAGGTGGGCCATCAGCGAAGACGGCTTCCGGTTTGAATTGGTGGCAACGGACGGAGATGCAAGAGCAGGGGTCCTTCATACACCGCATGGCGTAGTGGAGACCCCGGTTTTTATGCCGGTTGGGACTCAGGGTACGGTGAAGACGCTTAGTCAGCAGAATCTCCACGATCTTGGTGCGGGCATCATTCTGGGGAATACCTATCATTTGTATTTGAGACCTGGAATGGATGTGATGGGAGGCGCCGGCGGTCTCCACGGGTTCATGGGTTGGGACAGGGCGATTCTGACGGATAGCGGGGGGTATCAGGTCCACAGTCTGGCAGCCCTGAACAATATTACAGAAGAAGGGGTGCTGTTCCAGTCGCATGTAGACGGGTCGCGCCATTTGTTCACACCCCAGAGCGTGATGGAGATCCAGCGGACGATTGGCGCGGACGTGATGATGATGTTCGATGAGTGTACGGTGTTCCCTTGTATGCACGACTATGCGAGGGAAGCCGGAGAGCGAACCCTGCGATGGGCCGCTCGATGTGTGGAGGCGTGGGACGAGAGTGGAAGAGTGAGCGCCGCCGGTCATCATCAGGCTCTTTTTGGGATCGTGCAGGGGAGTACCTATTCGGACCTGCGCACGCGTTTTGCAGATGAGACGGTAGAGATGGGTTTTTCCGGATATGCCGTAGGTGGAACAGCGGTGGGCGAACCCAAAGAGAAGACCTGGGAGGCGGTGGAGACGGTGGTGCCCAGGTTGCCCGCGGACGCTGCACACTATTTGATGGGGTGCGGTCCTCCAGAGGATCTTGTGGATGGGGTGACGCGGGGGATCGATATGTTCGATTGTGTGATGCCCACGCGAAATGCACGTAATGGTTCGGCGTTCACCCGATCCGGCAAGATGAATCTGCGTAACGCCCGTTTCATTGCCGACTTTTCGCCGATCGATCCAGCGTGCGCCTGCTACGCATGCAGCAATTATTCCAGAGCCTATATTCGGCATTTGCAGCACGTGAATGAAATTCTGGGTTTGCAGCTGGTTACGATTCACAATTTACATTTTTACCTCGCCCTGATGGGAGAGATGCGATCATCCATCATTGCAGGTGGTTTTACCAGGTGGCGAGATGGATTTCTGTCCGATTATTTCGGATAATGTAGTGATACGGTAGCAGGATCGCGTGTCCTAACCCAACCAAGGAGGATTTTCTTGTTCGGAGTCAGTGAAGCATTCGCAATGGGTGGACAACCCCCGGCAGGTGGAGATCAGCCCAATTTTCTGGTGCAATTCTTCCCCTTCATTTTGATGTTTGTGGTGATTTATCTGTTGATTCTGAGACCCCAGTACAAAAAACAGAAACAACAACAGGCGATGATCGAGTCGCTGGAAAAGGGCGACAAGATTGTGACCTCAGGCGGTATCCATGGAACGATTGTGGGGATCAAGGATAAGGATGGCATTCTGATGATTCAGGTGGCCAAGGATGTCCGAATCGAGGTCTCACGAGGTTCCGTGACTCGTGTTGCGGAAGAGGCGAAGGAAGGGAAGTGATTCCGGACTGGACGGTTCGGGTCGAAGCACCGCTCGAGGAGTGATCCCCAGGAGGCAGGCGTCTTGAAACTGGTTTTTATGGGTACACCGGATTTCGCGGTGCCTACGCTCCAAAAGCTGATTGAAAGTGAATTCGAGGTGGCATGTGTGGTCACTCGGCCGGATAAGCCCAGCGGCCGTGGCAGGCGGATGACGGCACCGCCCGTGAAAGAACTGGCTGATTCATGCGGGCTGCCCGTGCTCCAGCCGGAATCGCTGAAGAATAAAGATTTTCTGGATCGGCTTCGAGCATACGGGGCCGATCTGTTCGTTGTGGTGGCATTTGTGATTCTGCCTCGTCGTGTCCTGGAGATTCCGAGGCTGGGTTCGGTGAATCTGCACCCCTCTCTGCTGCCCAGATTTCGTGGCGCGGCGCCCATCAACTGGGCGG